>OLNN01001436.1_pt1 | contig 19771 bp, 19 predicted proteins | sample 1672141 | NCBI WGS metagenome assembly OLNN01 (sample SAMEA3136652, study PRJEB25190) | human gut metagenome | biome: human gut; feature: human-associated habitat; material: faeces | place: Austria | collected 2013 | reverse complement strand
GCCAGGCCTACCACGACACGTGGGGCATTGGCGCGAATGGCGAGGAGCTGTATCGTGAGCTGAGCGAGATCCTAATCGATGGGTACTCCAAGGTGCCGTCGCGCGAGGGCCTCCTGGCATTTTTGGAGCAGGCGAAGGAGGCCGGTATTGCCATGTGCGTGGCTACTTCCACGCCGGCCGAGCTTGTTCAGTCCGCGCTCGCTGGTGCCGGGCTCGACGCTTATTTGGATTTTCTTACCACGACGGGCGAGGCGGGACGCTCCAAGCAGTTCCCCGATGTATACGAGCTGGCGCTGCGTCGCTTGGAGGAGCGCCATGGGCACAAGTTTGAGCGCGCCTGGGTGTTTGAGGATGCCGTCTTTGGACTTAAGAGTTCTGGCGCCGCAGGCTTTAAGCGCGTGGGCGTCTATGACCCGCACGGCCGTATGGAGCGCGACGAGGTTTGCGATAACTGCGATATCTTTATCGACAGCTATGAGGGCCTGGACTTGGCCCGCGTGCTTTCGTTTGAGGGCTAGGCGAGTGCCGTGGCTTGCAAAGTATTAGTGGTTTGCGGCTCGCCGGTGGTGGCGAGCCCCGAGTTGCTGTGCCAGCTGGCGGGGGAGTGCGACCACATCGTAGCCGTAGACCGCGGCCTGGACGCCCTGTTCGGCGCTGGCCTGAGCTGCGACGTCTACGTGGGCGACGCCGACACCGTAAGCGATGAGGGACGCGCTCTGGTCGATGCCGCTGCCGATTTTGAAGTGGAACGCCACAACCCCTACAAGGACTATACCGATCTGGCGTTGGCGCTCGATTCCGTCCGCCATCGCTGGCCGGGTGCCGAAGTGGTAGCAACCTGCGCCACCGGCGGCCGCCCGGACATGGCCCTGTCCGTGTTAGGGTTACTGGCAGGCTATGCGGACGCCCCCGTCTGGCTCGAAGAAGACGAAGTGACGGCCAGAATCCTGCACCAGGACGAGACCTGGACCATTGAGGGCGCCGAGGGCAAAACTTTCTCCATCATCGCCATCGCTCCCAACACAGAGATAAGCGAACACGGCCTAGAATGGGAGCTAGATCACAGCCCCCTCGGCCTGTTAGCCGACACCGGCATCTCTAATGTCGTCAGGAAAACGGCCAAGATCCAAGTTCACCAAGGAACGGCGATCGCCTACCTCTACAAGTAAGGTCTATCGCATCAGGGTTTTATCGGGACGGTGGGCAAGTAAGTTTTGGCCCCGTCCCAGGAAAACCCGTAAGGCAGGGCAACTACCCAAAAAAAGTCCTTGCATCCCCGAAGATCTTCCCCTATAGTACTACCTCGTCACGGGGGCGTAGCTCAGCTGGGAGAGCGCTTGACTGGCAGTCAAGAGGTCAGGGGTTCGATCCCCCTCGTCTCCACCATCGTGAATGCTAGGCCACTCAATTGAGTGGCCTTTTTATTTTGCAAATTTTTGCTGTCAGCAGCAGTTGTCGCAATTTTTGCGACAACTGAATCATCGTCGCTTAATTCGGTGGACCTCGCATTGAGAGACGTGATCGTCAACCTCGTCCCATAAACCGTACGCCCACGCCAACACCCGCAAAAAGTTGCGCAATTACTCTCCCGGTTTTGTACAAAGTTTGTTAGCCAAACATAATAGTTTGAGCAATTCACGCCACCAGCAATACAACTCAGGCAGTGCTCGCCAACCCACACACCCCCATAAACCAGCGGCAATGCGTGCAAGGCAGCACGATACCCCCTATAACCACGGCAAATAAACAATATGTTGCTCAACACACCCCAAAACGCATGGGCCACCTGCTGTGCTAGGATACCTAATGTTACATGGGTTCAACTGTGCTCACGGCTCCAGCAAGCCGCAAAGCACAGGGTCGATCGGCATCCGGCCGTAACGGCGGTGCCAGAAAGACCACGAGCTCCAATAGCGTCGTCATGCGTATCGCATTGAATGATTTTGTTCTTGTCTATGTGCAAGTCCATTCGATTCGGTATTTCATGACAAATCGCAGCAGTCCTGCAGTTGTTTGCGTGCGGTCCAGTTTTGTTCCCGCTTTACTGGGTCGCACGCAGCCAGCTGGGGACGCGGTCTTTTTGCGATACACGTCCGCGTCTCTAGTCACTGCACTCATACATACCGTTCACGGTGGGGCAGAGCCACGTGCTTGTCTAACTGGGCTCAGGGTTTGAATATGGAGCGCCTTCGCGCACAAGCGCCCTGGCGAAGCCATACACAAACCCCGTGAGCCACACGTAAGACAGCAAGGGGGTGGTGCTCGTGTGGTATGTGATTCAGGTAATTAACGGTCGCGAAGATGTAATGCGCGAGCGCATCGATCATGTGGTGCCGGCTGGCGCCATGCAGGAGCTCTTTTATCCCCAATTTCAAACCGAGATCAAAGTACACGGCGAATGGGTCAACACGACCAAGCTGCTCTTTCCCGGTTATCTGATTTGCGATACGGCAGATCCCCGAACCGTGCAACAGTATCTGCTGCGCATGGACGACTTTGCCTGGGTGTTATCCCAGGACGGACAGTTTGTGCCGCTGGCAAAAGAAGAGGTCCAGCTTATTGGCAGCTTTACGCACAGGGGAGACCGCGTAGTTCCCATGAGCGAGGCTTAAAAGACGGCGACCAGGTCGTAGTGACGGCAGGTCCGCTGCTGGGCCACGAAGGCCTTATCAAAACCATTAATAGACGCAAAAGTACTGCTTTTTTGGAGCTTAACCTGTGCGGCCGACGCGTAACTACGCGCGTTGGCCTCGCAGTGCTTTCAGCCGAGCAGCGCGCAAAGCGAAACCTTACAAAGGCAATCGCCTAACTACGGGCGACTGTTTAACGGGACAGGGAGGACCCCCGGGGGCGGGGACGTCGGTTTGAAGGAAATAGTGTCAGATAAAACTGAATATTCAGCAGAAGCGCCGGTGGGGGCAGCGCTTGTTGCCCAGGCAATGAGCGGCGACGACGCGAACGTGCGCTACAAGGCCATGCAATCAATTAAAGATTGGGACCGCACGCGCCTGGCCTACCGCACCGTCAAGCGCGCCTTCGACATCGTGTTCAGCGGCTGCGTGCTGGCCGTCATTGCCGTGCCGAGCCTGGTGCTCGCCGCGGCAATCCGCCTGGAGAGCTAGGGCAACCCGTTCTACAGCCAGATCCGCGTGGGCCAGACCCACCGCGACGGCAGCCTGTCCACCTTCCGCATGTGGAAGTTCCGCTCCATGTACAAGGACGCCGACGAGCGCCTGGCAGATCTCAAGGAGCAGAACGAGATCGCCGGCGCCATGTTCAAGATGAAAGAGGACCCGCGCGTCACCAGGATCGGCAAGTTCATCCGCAAGCACTCCATCGACGAGTTCCCGCAGTTCCTCAACGTATTCCTGGGCCAGATGTCCGTCGTCGGCCCGCGCCCGCCGCTGCCCAACGAGGTCGCGGAGTACACCGAGTTCGACCTGCAGCGCCTGGCCGTGAAGCCCGGGATCACCGGCTGGTGGCAGGTCACGGACCGCAACGATACCGACTTCGACGGCATGGTCCGCCGCGACCTCGAGTACATCGCCAAGCGTGGCCCCATCACGGACCTGAAGATTGTTCTCCTCACGGTCGTTGAGGTCTTTACCGGCGGAGGTGCTTGCTAATTATGCACTCCAAAGATTCAGGAAAAATTGAATTGATAACTAATCAGGTTGAGTCTGCTTTTAAAAAATGGGCGTCTTGTTTGACGGGCACCGATAGGGTTGAGCTCCTTGCACTAGATGGGTCTGCAAAGGCAGATTCGTTTTTTCGCAACCTTGAGTTTGGCACCGGCGGCTTGCGCGGCAAGCTCGGTCTCGGCCCCAACCGTCTGAACGTCTATACCGTCGGCAAGGCTACGCAGGGCTTGGCGGATTACCTGAATGGCACTTTTGAGTACCCGACGGTCGCACTTTGTCGCGATACACGTCATGGGTCTGAGGAGTTCGTGCGACGTGTCGCTGGGGTGCTCGCCGGCAACGGAATCAAATCCTATCTGTTCGAACGCGTCGAGCCCACGCCCGCGCTCAGCTTCGCAGTCCGCGCCTTGGGCTGCTCGGCCGGCGTCAACATTACCGCTTCGCACAACCCCGCGGCATACAACGGCTACAAGGTCTACGGCCCCGACGGCTGCCAGATCACCGTCGAGGCGGCGGAGGCCATCCAGGCGGCCATCGACCCCGTCGACTGCTTCGATGGCGTAAGGGCGATGGCGTTCGATAGGGCCCTGGACGAGGGGCTGGTGCAGCGGGTTCCCGAGAGTGTTCTCGACCGTTACATAGAGGAGACGCTCGAGGTCTCCACGGGAGAGGACTGCTCGGCGCTCCGCATCGTCTACACCCCGCTCCACGGCGTCGGCCTGGAGTGCGTGTCCCGAGTGCTCGAGGGGATCGGCGTGGCCGATGTCGTGACCGTCGAAGAGCAGTGCGTGCACGACGGCGACTTCCCGACCTGCCCGTACCCCAACCCCGAGGTGCGCGAGGCGCTGGAACTCGGCCTCGAGTGCTGCGACAGGGTGAAGCCCGACCTGCTCCTGGCGACCGACCCGGACACCGACCGCGTCGGCATCGCCGTCCCGCATACAGGCGAGTACAAATTGCTCACCGGTAACGAGGTGGGCCTGCTCCTGCTCGACTTCCTCGCCTCCAAGGCGGACGGGTCCGGCGCCGACATGGCCCGCGAGGTCGCCTGCACCACCATCGTCTCATCGCCCATGGCCGATGATATCGCCCGCGCCCGCGGTCTCGAGCTGCGCCGCACGCTCACCGGCTTCAAGTTCATCGGCGAGCAGGTCGGCGTGCTGGAGTCCGAGGGGCGCGAGGGCGACTTCCTCATGGGCTTCGAGGAGTCCTACGGCTACCTCGCCGGCACCTCCGTCCGCGACAAGGACGCCGTGGTCGCCTCCATGCTCATCTGCGAGCTCGCCGCCCACTGGAAGAAGGAGGGGCTGGACCTCTACGGGGCCATGGAGCGCCTCTACAAGGAATACGGCTTCTGGTCGAGTGCTCTTCTCGGTCAGGCATACGAGGGACCCGAGGGCGCGTCCGACATGTCCGCGATGATGTCCGGCCTCCGAGATCACGCTCCGGCGCAGATCGGCGGCACCGCCGTCGCACAGTGCATCGACTACGCCCAGGGCGCGCCGATGCCCGTCGTCAACCCGACCGACGAGCCCCAGCGGCTGCCCGAGGCGGACGTCCTCGAGTTCAGGCTCGCCGACGGCTCGCGCGTCCTGTTCCGTCCCAGCGGCACCGAGCCCAAGGCGAAGGCCTACGTGTTCGCGAAGGGCTCCGACCGCTCCGAGTCCGAGTCCAAGCTCGTCGCGCTGGCCGCGGACGCCAAGTCGATCCTGGGAGGGACCCGCTAATGATCCACCTCGTCCTGCTCTCCGGCGGCTCGGGCACGCGCCTGTGGCCGCTCTCCAACAGCACCCGCTCCAAGCAGTTCCTCAAGGTCCTGCGCGACGCGGACGGCAACCACGTCTCCATGGTCCAGCGCGTCTTCGGCCAGATCGGCGCAGTCGACGCCGACATCGACATCACCATCGCGACCTGCGCGAGCCAGGAGGAGTCCATCCGCCGCCAGGTGGAGGGCGGCTACGCGCTGGTGCTCGAGCCTGAGCGCCGCGACACGGCCCCAGCCATCATGCTCGCGTGCGCGCATCTCGCGCTCGAGCAGGGCGCCGGCGAGGGCGACACGGTCATCGTCATGCCCATCGACAGCTACGCGGACCAGGCGTACTACGACAGCGTCGTGAGGCTCGACGAGGCCGTCCAGTCGGATTTCGCCGAACTGGTCCTCATGGGCGTGGAGCCCACCTACCCCAGCGGCAAGTACGGATACATCGTGCCCGCGGCGGGGGAGGGCTGGCCCCGACGCGTCGAGCGCTTCACCGAGAAGCCCGACGAGGGGACCGCGCGGGAACTCATCTCCCAAGGGGCCCTCTGGAACTGCGGCGTGTTCGCGTTCAGGCTCGGCTGGCTCACCGGCCTCACCGCCAAGTATCTGGCGTGCGGGACCTTCGAGGAGTTCCGCTCCCGCTATGCCGAGCTGCCCAAGAACTCCTTCGACTACGAGGTCGTGGAGAGGGCGTCGTCCATCGGCGCGGTCTCCTACGCGGGCGAGTGGAAGGACCTGGGCACCTGGAACACGCTGACCGACGAGATGGCCGAGTACACATCCGGCCGCGTCGTGGTCGATACCAAGACGTGCGAGAACGTCCACGTTATCAACGAGACCGGTTTTCCGATGGTGGTCGCCGGCATCACGGACTCCGTCGTGGTGGCGACGCCCGACGGCATCCTCGTCTCCGGCAAGGAGGCGTCGGCCAACATCAAGGCCGAGGTCAACGCCGTCGCGGAGAGCCGCCCCATGTACGAGCAGCGCTCGTGGGGCGAGTACCGCGTCATCGACAGCAGCGTCTTCCCCGACGGGGCGAAGGCGCTTACCAAGGAACTTATCATCCGCGAGGACGGCCAGCTCGACTACCAGCGCCATATGCATCGAGGTGAGGTCTGGACGGTCATCTCCGGCACCGGCGAGGTCGTGCTGGACGGTCTGGTGCAGCAGGTGCGCGCGGGCTCCGTCGTGCAGATCCCAGCTGCAACGCCGCATTCAGCACGGGCGGTCGGCGGCGATCTTCACGTGATTGAGGTCCAGCACGGCGAAATCCTCGTTAAAGAGGACATCGATCGAATTGGCTTGTTTTGGAAGGAATAGGGAGCACAGCGATGCCCGGATATAACAGAGAGCGGCTCCTCTCGAGCTTCTTCGACAATGTGACGTTTGACCAGGTATGCGAAGTCCTCGATGAGCATATCTCAAATCGCATCCCAGGCTACATGATGTCGTTGAACCTCGACATCCTTATTAGGGCGGACAAAGATCCAGAGTTCCGTGCTGCCCTGGAAGGCGCGGATCTTATTCTTATGGATAGTGCACCTCTTATGAAAATCGCACGTAAGAGGGGCGTTGACTGCGTCGAAAAGCTGTCGGGATCGGATCTCATGCCTCGCATTTGTGAGTTTGCTGCCAGCAAGGGGTATAGCTGCGCCATCGTTGGTGGGATGCCTGGAGTCCCGGAGAAAGCGGCTGCCGCGTTGTCGACTCAATACCCGGGATTGATTTTTAAGGGCTCCATTTCTCCCGAATATGGATTTGAGAAAGATGCTGAAAAGCTACAAATACTCTTATCGAAGGTCGCTGGCCTACATGCCGATATTCTCTTCCTCTGCCTCGGCGAGCCTAAGAGCGGGCTACTTGTAAATCGTCATCTCGGGGAGTTTGGAGTCTCGTTTGTGTTTAACGTTGGCGCTGCGGTTGATTTTGCGGCAGGAAACGTTGACAGGGCTCCGAAATGGATGCAGGACCATAGCCTTGAATGGTTCTACCGTTTTGTGAAAGAGCCCAAGCGGCTTTTCAAGCGCTATTTTGTCGACAGTTGGCATTTTCTTACGATTTATTTGCATACCCGCAGGAGTGATTCCCGTGCGTAACGAATGTAATCATAAAACTGTTTTGATGTGCTGCTCTGATCTTAGCTATAGGGGCGGCATGGTAACAGTTGTCAGGAACTATCTCTCATCTAAGGACTGGGACGAATTCGATATACGTTTCGTTCCTACTCATGTTCAGGGTGGCAAGCTGAAGGTTGCCCTTCACTTTGCAGCGACGTATCCAAAGCTTTCCAGGATGTTTAAAAAGCATGAGGTTGATCTTGTGCACCTTCATGTTGCCGAAAGGGGAAGCTTCTTTCGCAAGGCTCTTATTGCTAAAACTGCAAAGCGCCATGGTATTCCGGTTATCTTCCATCATCATGCGGCAGAGTTTATGCAGTTCTATGACGGCCTGGATAATCGCGGTAAAGACTATGTTCGGGAGTCTTTTGAACTCGTCGATTTAAACATTGTTCTTAGCAATGCCATCAAAAAGCAGTTGTCCTCGCTTTTTCCAAAAGCTCGGTTTGAGGTAATTGAAAACGCCGTCTCAACGTTTTCTGAAAACCCATATTCTGATTCCTCTCGCAACATTGTATTCATGGGGAGAGTTGGAGACAGAAAGGGTGCATTCGATCTTATTAAGGCATTCGATAACGCTCTTCCTTCTATTGGTAAAGAGTGGCATTTGCTGCTTTGTGGCGATGGAGAGATTGAGCGAGCCAAGGATGAGATTTCGCGTCATGGTCTTAATGGTCGAGCAGAATGTCTTGGTTGGATTTCTGGAGAAGCCAAAGACGACATCCTTCGAAAAGCTGGTGTGAATGTCTTGCCTTCGTATAACGAGGGTTTACCGATGAGCATTTTGGAGGCCATGTCTTTTGGCGTGCCGACAATCAGTACTCGTATCGCTGCAATTCCTGAGGTCATTAATTCGGGCAATAACGGAATTCTCATTGATCCCGGCGATATTGGCTCCTTGACCTCTGCAATCGTATATCTCTGCAATTTTGACGAGGCGCGTTTATGCATGAGCGATAAGGCATTCAGTACCGTCAATGATAAGTATTCGTTCGATCAGAACATCAGTAGGTTGAAGGGGCTGTACCGGACGTTATGTTAGGAAAAGTACGCGCAATTGTCCGTTCCCTATACCTGAAAAGGCTTGTCAAGAATGGCTTGATGGTAGGGGATTGCTTTCAGATGGAAAAGGGCTGCAACATCGATGCGGTCTGTCCTTGGCTTATCAAAATTGGTGACAACGTTACCTTTGCATCTAATGTTTGTGTTCTTGCCCACGATGCAAGTACTAAAAAACTAACTGGCTATACGCGAGTCGGTCGTGTTTCTGTAGGCGACAACGTATTTGTGGGGTATGGATCAATCATTCTGCCTGGGGTTTCCATCGGAAATGATGCTGTTGTGGGTGCAGGTGCGGTCGTGACAAAAGATGTTCCCGTCGGAAAAATCGTTGCCGGTGTTCCTGCAAAGATTGTGGGCGATGTTAGCGAGCTTAAGGCAAAAGCCGAGTGCCTCATGAGCTCTTCTCATGCTTATGGGCAGGAATATCTTCGCGATCAGATTGACGAAACGCGTATGAATCAAATGCGTGCTGAGCTGGCTCATTCCGACGGTTTTATTCTTTGATGTAGTTAGGGTTCATCTTGAATTTAAAGAAATACGTGCATAGGGGTTTTGAAGAGCTTCGGGCAACATCTGATATTGCAGGCGTTGTTGGCTGGTCCGAGGCTCTCGCTACTCTTAAGGGCAAAATTGAAATTCAGCGTATGTGCCGCGATGGCTACCAGGAGGGACCATCTAGAAAGGCTGCGCTTCTTCGCAAGCACGAGATAATGCTGGATTATTTTGAGCAGCGTTACGGCGAGTTTTTTAACTCATATAGTTTTACGCCGGCAGTGCCTGATGATGACCCCGCAATGCGCGGAAAGGTATGGGCATGCTGGTGGCAGGGGGAGGATAATGCCCCTGTGATCGTCAAAAGGTGTCTGCAAAGCATTCGTTCCGCCGCTTGCGAACATGAGGTTATTGTTCTCGATGACAATAACTATCGAGAGTATGCTGACATGCCCGATTGGATTGTAGACAAATACAACAAGGGCATTATTTCACGTACACAGTTCTCTGATGTTCTGCGTTTTACCCTGCTATCTCAGCATGGTGGAATTTGGCTTGATGCAACGATGTATTGCTCTGCTCCTCTTCCCTCAGACGCTTTCGAGCGCGATCTGTTTACCATTTCGCGTCCTGATTGTGATCATATGTCTGTTGCAGCTGGTAGATTCAGTGACTTCTGTTTTGGATGCAATTATGAGTCGAGGCGTATTTTTGCCACGATTCGAGACGCATGCTATCGTTACTGGGAAACAAACGACACCCTCGTTGATTATCTTACGAACGACTACATGATCGTTCTTATGCAGAAGCTTGATCCTGATCATGTTGGCCGTGCATTTGATGCCATTAAACCCTCTAATCCTAGGATGGCTGATTTACTCGTACATCTCAACGATCCTTTTGACGAGAAGCTCTGGAAGGATATTAGTAGCAATACCACCCTGTTTAAGCTTAGTTGGAAGACGGCGGCGGTAGCAGAGACTGCGGGTAAGTTGACTTTCTATGGGAAGCTGATTGCGGGTGAGCTGTAGTGAGTGCACAAGTTTCGCCGCTCGTCAGCGTGATTGTTCCTATATATAACGTTGAAAAGTACCTACCAAAGTGTTTGGACAGTATTCTGTCACAAAGCCTTAAGGATATCGAAGTCATCGGAGTCGATGACGGTTCAACCGATCGCTCCGGAGAGATTCTCGATAATTATGCGGATAGAGATTCTCGTGTTCGAGTGGTGCATCAGTTAAATGCTGGACTTGGCCCCGCACGCAATGCGGGAATTTCATTTGCTAAGGGTCTTTTTATTGGATTTGTCGATTCTGACGACTGGGTTCACAGTGATTTTTTTGAGAGTCTATATCATGCGGCTGTAAATAATCATTCTGATATTGCAATCGGTGGCATCGAGACTTGGACCGACGGAAAGTTAGCTGAGGCTCAATCGCATCCGCTTGCCGGCTCTACGCTGCATAATTATGTGGAAATAGCACCGTATCGGAAGCTGCTCTATGGTCGTCTTCCCAACGACCATGAAACTAAGCCTTTTCCTGTGTCAGTTTGGGCAGGGATCTATCGGGCAGAAATAATTAGAGACTGCGAGATATCTTTCGACGATGTTTTGTCGGAAGACGTTTTCTTCAACCTCGATGCGCTGAAAGCAGCAAAATCCGTTACTTATCTTAATAAAAACGGATATTGTTACAGAAAGGACTGTCAGGAATCTATTACTAGAACTTATAAGGAAAGCACTCTTTCTCGATACGTTGCCTTTTTTCAAAAGCTGCATTTTTATGCTCAAGATGAGTATGAGGCTGATGAATGTGTTTTGCGGGCCAATAGAAAGATACTTGATTATGTGCGGTCGCTATCTTTCATGATTGAAAAGAGTGATCTCTCTTATAGACAAAAATGTAGCGCATTGCGCAATTTGATCTCTTTGCGTGAGTTTAAGGACGCAATCAATGCCTATCCAATAGATAAGATTCCTTTATTTCAAGCAGTCTTTCTTAAAGCCTTGATAGGCGGCAATTTTGCGCTGACTTTACTTTTGGTCCGAATCCGGATGATGATAAGAGGTGAGAAATGATGGGTTCCCACAATGGGGCTCGCTGCGGCATGGGTCTAAAGTACTGGCTGACTTCTGTTGGCCTCAGCGATTTACTTCTGCTGATAGCGCTTACTTTTTCTTTGTTTAATTATGGAACAGTTTGGTCTGGGCTTAGTGGCGGTCAATTAATTGCTTTACGGCTCGTCTTGTCTTTGATTTGCATTTTGCCCCTCCCTTTTTTCATCCTTTCGCATGAGTTGTCTAAACTTGAAATCGTTGTTTTGGCATATTCATTACTGCTAATTATTCAAGGTATTTTTGCCCAAAATCCCGGTAATGCTGTTTTGCAAGGGACAATTGTCTTAACGGCATTTTTTATACCGCTTAGATTTGTCGACAAATATGGCGTCCGGCCTCTTTTGGCTTTTCTGTTTTGGGTATTTTTGCTGGTCACAATGATTATGGATATCTTTGCGATCAAAACTGGCGGTAGAGGTGTGTTGACGCAAGAGAGCGTTTACGTTTGGTCTAGTAACTATCTTTTCGGCAGCAAGTTCATGTTTTCATATATCAATATGCTGTTTTTTGGGTTATTTATCTATCGTTTCTCGTTCCTTCCTGCCGTTGTGCCTATGGCTGCTTTCTGCATCTACTGCTGTTCTTTGGCCGCATGTTCTACAGGCGTGGTCGGTCTGTTGCTCATGCTGTTAATTTATATTTGCTTTAGGACTGTAAAGGTTTTTATTGCTAATAAATGGGCCGTTGCCGTATGCATCGTTGTAATGGCTTTCATTTCTATTGCAGCGGCTGGTTTGATGCAGCTTCCCGCTGTGCAGGCCTTCACTGTGGGCGTCCTCGGTGAGTCTTCAGATTTCTCCGGGCGTCTGGAGATTTACCCCCATCTCCTGAAGTTATGGCTTGGAAGCCCTGTCATTGGATTTGGTTCGAGTAATGATGCAAACTCGATTATGCTGTCCTCGATTGGTGCGCCTAATACCCAAGAAGGGTTTTTCCAGATCTTATTTGCTAACGGGCTGGTTGGCGGCATTCTTTTTCTGGCTATTTGCATTTTTGCTACGAGTGAGTCTTCTAACCTGAGCAAGCGGGACAGTGGTATTTATGCCTTTGTTCTTGCAATGGCAATATGTTCTTTGGTGGAGATTAATCTGACGGCCTTATTTTTCTTGGGGCTATCGCTTGTCAATGTCATGAGTCGAAAGGGGGAACAAGGATTCCCCGCTTTGGAGGCTCCTTTGCCAAGCGGGTGTGATGGCTTATTGCAGAAAGAGATTACTGATGTTTATTAGGGACGTTTTCAGGAAATTGCTGTACGGCAATATGGCTACAAGCGATTCCTATCTTGAGTACTTGCGTCAAATTGGAGCCTCGATCGGAGAGGGCACTACAATATTTTGTAGTCCGAGGGACTGTGTGATAGATACTCAAAACCCTTATCTGCTTAGCATCGGCAAGAATGTTCAAATTACTCGAGGCGTTATTTTACTGACCCATGACTATAGCTGGTCCGTTATTAAGGGCTGCTTCGGTGAGGTCTGTGGAGGCCAGTTTCCGCTTACTATCGGGGATAACGTCTTCATCGGTATGAATGCTGTTCTTCTAGGTGGAACACAAGTCGGAAATAATGTAGTTATTGGTGCTGGGTCAGTTGTTAAGGGCCATATTCCATCTAATACGGTTGTTGCTGGTAACCCTGCTCGTGCAATTTGCACCATTGAGGAATATCGAGATAAACGACGCGACCAACAGCTTGATGAAGCATACGATGTTTATCTTCATTGGTTGAATCGCTATGGTACTCGGCCTGATAAAAGCATATTTAGAGAGTACTTTTGGCTATTTGAATCGGCAACATCTGAATTACCTCCACTGTTTTCAGAAGTTAACGGCTACATTGACGCAGCGCTTACTGATAAGGCGTTCAATTGCTGGGAGCCTAGATTCAGCGATTTCGAAGAATTTGAAAATTATTGCCTGAATCGTATCGATGCCGAGCGCTCTGGTAGTGCGGAGGGTTGCAAATGAGTATAAAAAACCTGATTCCTATGCCTTTACGTACCAAATATAGAGAGCTTAGGTCACTTGCGCAGTTGCCCTACTTTTCTTTAAAGGTCAGGCCGCTCGGCGACGGTGGGATACGTTTCATGGATAACATTGAAGCGGTCGACCTGATTGTTAAGAATGGCATGTCCATGGCCCGCTTTGGCGATGGTGAGTTTGGCTGGATATTTCAAAAGGATTTAGTCTCTGGATGCCAGTCGGCTTCGCCGGAATTGTCTCAGAGGCTGAAAGAGGTACTTTGTTCCGATGAGCCTAGACTTCTGATTGGCATATTGAAGGTTTTAAGTGACGATTCCAACATGAATGCCCTGGCTAAAAGTCATTGGCGTAGATATAAAGCTCAGAACATGCAAGAAATTGTTTCCCTGCTTGATTCTTCGAAATTATATGCTGATGCCAGCATAACGCGCCCTTATATAGATCTGAAAGATCGCTCCGGTTCATTTGCCGAATTCGAGAATCTAAAGAGAATTTGGACTGGCCGTGATGTGCTTCTTGTAGAGGGGGATGAATCGCAGCTTGGCGTTGGTAACGATCTTTTTGATCGGGCTTCTTCGATTAGGCGTATTTTGTGCCCGTCCCGAAATGCTTTTGAGAGTTATGGCGCCATTCTCTCGGCAACCATGAAGTACGTGAGAAAAGGCGATCTTGTATTGCTTGCCCTTGGTCCCACGGCAACTGTATTGGCGTATGACCTTTGCCGCGAAGGCGTTCAGGCGGTTGATATAGGTCATATTGATAATGAGTACGAATGGATGCGCATGGGCGTCAAGAAGAAAGTGCCAATTCCTGGCAAAACCGTTGACGAACTGTCTACTCGCGGCGGTGGGGTTGCTGACGACTCTCGATACGCTAATCAGATTGTTTTCAAGATTAATTAATCATTTACGGAGGTATTAGATTGAAGGTTGGAATTCTATCAATGCAGCGAATCGACAATTATGGCTCGCTGCTGCAGTCCTATGCTCTAAAAACAATGATTGAGTCGTTTGGACACGAGGTTGGGTTTTTGGATATTCGCAAGGGCGACACTTCAAAGTCTCACCTTGTTTCAACAAAGTCGCCGGCAATCACAGGTGAAGGGGTGAGTAAGCCAAACTATCGTTTTAAGTTAAAAGAGAAATTATTTACGGACCGATCTTTCAGCTCCTTCCGTTTCGGCACGCTTGGCATGACAGCGTCTGAATGCACTGATGGCTCTCTCTTCGATGCAGTTGTAATCGGAAGCGACGAGGTGTTCAACTACAGCCCAGCTTGCAGCTGGGGCTTTTCTGATCAGCTCTTTGGCGCAACGGGTTCGAAAAAGACCATTAGCTATGCTGCATCTTGTGGATACTCACGATCAGAGGATGTGTTTGAAGACCATAGAGGGGCGCTTGTTAATGCTCTTCAAAGTCTTTCTGCGGTATCTGTTCGAGATGAGAATACTAAAAAGTTTGTTTCTGGGCTTGGGCGAGAGGATGCGGTTATTAATCTCGATCCAGTGCTTGTCTACGACTTTAGCTCTGAGCTTGAACGGGTTAAGAAGAAGAATCCGAATAATATTCTGCTCGTATATGGATATACAAACCGTTTCCGTGATCAGAGTGAGATTGCTGCAATTAAGGAATATGCCGCAGCAAATGATTTAGTGACTGTTTGTGTGGGAGGCTGGCAATGGTGGTGCGACAAGTACCTTTGCCCTGGTCCATTTGAGGTTCTTTCGCTATTTAGGGATGCTCGTGCGGTCGTTACTGATACTTTCCACGGCACAATTATGGCGGCAAAATTCAATAAGCCTTTGGCGGTGTTTTTGAGGCCTAGCAACGTTAATAAACTCGGAGATTTAATTTCTCGAGTTCACATCGAAGGCGCGCAAGTACATGCCCCGTCCGATCTCAAAACCGTTCTTGATTCTGGCGTGGACTATTCGGATTTCAATAAAGAGATAGCGTTGCAGTCGAAGACAACCCGTGCTTATCTCTCTGCCAATTTGGAGATGTCTGTTTGATGTCTGGTAATCGCGCAAAGTATCTGGTGGACAATACGTTAGTCTTTGCTGTATCAAACTTTGGAACAAAGCTAATATCATTTTTCTTGGTCCCGCTGTATACGTACACTCTAACCGTTTCCGATTACGGTGTCGCTGACTTGGTGACGACTGTCGTATTTGTTTTGGCGCCAATTCTGACGCTTGATCTTTCGGATTCCGTAATGCGTTTCTCGCTAGACAAGGAATGCGATCACAACAGAATTCTTACCGTTGGTTTAATAGCGCTTTTATTCGCTTCTCTGGCCGGGCTGCTTATGATCCCGGTCGTTTCGCGGTTCGCCAGCTTGCGCGAATATGCCCTGCTCGCCTATTTATACTGCGTGGCTTCTGCAACTTCATCTATGCTCCAGGCATTTCTTCGTGGTCTTGAGCGTCTTCGGGCTTTTGCAGTCAGCAATATCCTGTGTACCGCGCTAACGGCTGGATTAAATATCCTATTTCTTGTTGTGCTGCACTGTGGTGTTGCCGGTTATCTGTCTGCATATATTCTTGCTCTATTTTTGACATCCGTGTATTCGGCTGTAGCCGGAGGAGTTTTTGGTCGCCTTCGACATCTATCTTTTGATAAGACGCTTTTCTTTCAAATGGCAAAGTATTCGGTAATTCTGATCCCCAACACATTCATGTGGTGGATTATTAACTCGTCAGATCGAGTTGTGGTTGCAGCCATGTTGGGAACGGCGGCCAATGGCTTGCTTGCCGTTGCGTATAAATTGCCTTCCATTGTTACGGTTGTATCGAATACTTTTACACAGGCTTGGTCCTATTCTGCAATCCACGAGGAAGATAGCGAAGATCGAGATGCTTTCACATCATCCGTCTTTAATAAACTCGTGCTTGTTTCTGGACTATTGACCGCTGTTTTGCTTGCGCTTATCGAGCCGGTGACTCGTGTTTACGTGTCCCCTGACTATGCGGTTGCTTGGAAGTATTCTACATGGCTGCTTCTAGGTAATTTCTTTTTAACGCTTGGCAGCTTTCTCGGAGCATCCTATACCGTACATAAAGACAGTCTTGGTTACCTGATATCGGGGTCGTTAGGCGCAATCCTGAATCTTCTGATTATGTTGCCGCTGGTGCCTATTGTTGGGCTTTACGGTAGTGTTGTGGCTACATGCGTAAGTTACTTTGCTGTGTTTGCTTTCCGTCTATGGGATACTCGAAAATACGTTCGAATTTCAGTAGATAAGAAGATATTTTCTTCGATTGGGATTCTTCTTGTGCTATTGATGGTGTCTCCATTATTCGGCAGCCTTTATTTGCCTGTATCCGTGTCGGCCATTCTCGTTGCGGTGTTTTTGAATCAAAAGTCCATTTCCTATTTTGTTGGGCCTTTAAAGCGCAAATTTCGGCTTTAGATGTCGAGCGTCTCTCTGGAGGAGATGCATTTACGTCACTTGTGAATTGCTTCAAGATCGAATTGGTTGTTTGCAGCCGACTTAAAAGGGGAGATTCGTATGACCTCTAGACGGGTGCCCGTCCTGTTTACTGACGCAGCTGAATGTTGTGGATGCGGTGCTTGTGCCGCAAGGTGTCCAAAAGGTGCCATTGAAATGACAACGGATGAGCGCGGATTCGCTATTCCGGTAATCGATTTTGATTCCTGCATTGGTTGTGGTGCGTGCGAGCGTGCATGCGGTTTTCAAGCAAAGCTCGGTCAGCATGCTTCACGATCATCGTATGCGGCTGTTGGACGCGGCGATATTTCTCGTTCGTCTTCTGGTGGTGTTTTCGCAACGATGGCGCGTGCTGTATTTGCGGAGGGCGGAGTCGTCTTTGGCGCGGCGTGCGAAAGGGAGGATGACGGACTAAGCGTTAAACATATTGCTGCAACGGCTGAATCGGGCCTTCTGCGTCTTCAGAATTCCAAGTATGTCCAGAGTGATGCTGGCGTCTGCTTTCACGATATTTTGCAATATCTCAAAAAGGGTGTACCCGTTTTGTTTTGTGGCACACCTTGTCAGGTGGCTGGGCTAAAGGGTTACTTGGGCCATGATTGGCCCAACCTGTTCACCGCCGATCTTGTCTGTCACGGTGTTCCGTCTGGTTCCATGTTTCGGGGGGCCATTGCCTCTTATGAGAAGAAATATGGCTCTCGCATTGTCGACGCTATGTTCAGATGTAAAAAGGACGGCTGGCTTGGGTCATTTTATCTTTCCCTCTTTTTCGAAAACGGCTCTACGGTAACAATTCGGGCGTCCGAGAGCGCCTACTACGATTTGTTTCTTAAGTTGGAAGCATTCCGTGATAGCTGTTACTCCTGTCCGTATGCAAGTGGCTTACGTGCAGGGGACGTTACCTTAGGGGACTTCTGGGGCGTCGAGGATAGACGCCCTGAAGTTCTGGCAGATACTGCTCGCTTTGATATGCAGAAAGGCATCTCATGCCTTCTCGTTAATAATAAACGGGGAGGAGAACTAGTCTCACGATTCGGTGCCTCCTTGAATTTATTTGAGGTTTCCTTTGATGATGTTGCTGCCGGCAATGATCAGCTTAGGCACCCAAGCGTAAAACCTGATGATCGCGAGCAATATATGGCTGCCTTTGCCGAAGGGGGCTGGGATGCTGTTGAACGTCTTTGGAAAAAGCGCAATCGTGGCATAAAGTGGGCGATAAAAAAAGTAGCCGGCAAGATTGTTCCCAATGGCGCCAGGCAGACCATAAAGAATTTAATTCATCGTGGGCGAAGCTAAAGTTTCCGTTCGTTTCTTACGCGATTCTGCATTTTAAAAACGTTGCCAGAATAATTAGATGACTATTAATAGGGGTGCAGGGGTTTGATCGGCCCTGTGTCCGAGCCTCCCGTCGTCGCGGGCGCGCCTCAGTCGCATCACGAGCGAGGACGCCGTGAAGAAGCGCGTCTCGAGCCTCCTCTCGCACGCCAGCGCGCAGAGGGCCGACGCCATATGCGTCTTGCCGGTGCCGACGTCGCCCATGAGCACGAGGTCCTCCCTGCGCTCGACGAAGTCTAGCGCGAGCAGCGACTCGCGCCCCATGTCCTCCGGCCACGACACGGCCGACCAGTCGTAGCCGTCGAAGGTCTTAGGCGCCGGCAGCGCGCAGCGCCTGAGCAGCGTCGCGCGCTTCGAGGCCTCGCGGCTGGACCTCTCCGCCTCGAGGTAGCCCGCCAGGTACTCCACCTGTTTCGGGGTGCCGAGCCTCGACCACTCCTCCAGGACGGCGGTGGTGAGCGAGCACGACCGCCCGGCCTCCACGACCCTGCGGGCCAGCTCCTCGCTAGCGGCCATCGGCGACCGCACCCCTCAGGAACCCGTCGTAGACCGACAGGTCGGCCCCGCCGGCCTCGCCGCCGCCTCCCGCGATGCGCCTCGCCAGCACGTCGACCGTGGCGTCGTCGGGGACGCGGCCGCCCTCGACGACCCTGAGCGCTGCCTCGCAGGCCGCCTCGAAGCCCGAGGACTCGCTCGCCCGGCCGATTGACCTGAGCGTGCGCCTCCTGCCGGCGGAATCCATCCGGTCGATCCCCTCGACGAGCCCCTCCACCGTCGTCGCGCGCATGCCGACGAGCAGGCTCCGTCCGTGCCAGGCGGGCCCGGCGACGTATTCGCGCCCGTCGGCCTCGACGTAACCGCGCTTGTCGGCGCGGGCGGTGACCCACCTCACCGCGTCGAACTCCACACCGGGAAAGGCGCGCATGGCGGCGAGGTCCTCCCGGTAGGCCTCTTCGTGCGGCCTGCCATCGCGGCAGCGCGCCGCCGCGTTGATTCTCGCGCATCCCTCGGCGAGGAACGCGTTGAGCTCGGGGAGTGTGCTGAACGCCGGCACGGGGACGAGGAGGTTGCGCCGGAGGAACCCCACGGCGTTCTCGACGGAGCCCTTCTCGTTTCCCGAATAGGGGTTGCAGTACCGGCTCTCGAAGCGGTAGTGGGCTCTGAACTGCGAGAACAGCCTCGATTCCGTGACCTCGCCGCGCACCATCCTGCCCGCCTCGGTGGCGTTGTCGAGCACCATCGCCGCCGGGGCGCGGCCCCAACGGCGGAAGATCTCGAGCAGCCCGGCGCACAGGCACTCCGACCTCTGCGACATGAGGGCGACGCATTGCCGGTCGTTCGAGTGTGGGAGCGTCGCGACCAGCAGCTTGAGGTCGAGGGACCTCCCGCCGACTGCGGCGCGGAAGTTCCCGAAATCGACCTGGCAGGTGCCGGGCGCCCACTCGAGCTCGAGGTACCCCTCTCCGCCCGCCGCGGCCCGGGCATGCCTGAGCTCGCGGACGAACTTCTGCACGGTGGAGTATGAGCCGGCGTAGCCGCGCTCGGCGACGAGCCTGTCGTAGATCCGCCTGGCGGTGTGGCGCTGCTTCCTCGGGGCCCCGAGGTCGGCCTCGAGAACGCCGATGACCCATTCCTCGTTGCCCTCGAGTGCGGGCCTGCCCCTCCTCTGGGGCATCGGCGCGGCGGGCGACATGTCCTCCATGTCGGCGTACTTCGCCACGGCGTTCCGGCTCACGTGGCGCACTCGGGCGATTTCGGACCTTGAGCGCCCGGCGGCATCCATCGACCGTATATCATTCACTGTGTCCAGGGGCAC
>OLNN01001429.1_pt1 | contig 19832 bp, 33 predicted proteins | sample 1672141 | NCBI WGS metagenome assembly OLNN01 (sample SAMEA3136652, study PRJEB25190) | human gut metagenome | biome: human gut; feature: human-associated habitat; material: faeces | place: Austria | collected 2013 | reverse complement strand
AGACCCCAAATCTTTGATTTGGCTTGGTCGAACTTACACAGAGTGCAAAAAGGCTGGCGGGGTCTGGGGCAGAGCCCCAGAAACAACTTACACCAGTTCGAGATAAGCGATCTCAGCGGCGTCACCACGGCGGAAGCCGATACGGACGACACGAGTGTAACCGCCGTTACGGTCAGCGTACTGAGGACCGATCTGATCGAAGAGCTTCTTCGCAGTATCTTCCTTAGTGATATAGGACAGGGCCTGACGGTAAGCGGCCAGATCGCCCTTCTTAGCCAGGGTAATCATCTTCTCCGCGATGGACTGCACCTCTTTAGCGCGGGTGACAGTGGTCTTGATTCTGCCGTTTTCCAGCAGATCGGTAACCAGCTGTCTCAGCATGGCGCGACGCTGATCGGAAGTCTTACCGAGTTTGCGGTAACCGGGCATTTCATTCACTCCTTACGAACATTTCGCGATGCGAAACGAATTTTCAAAAATACTGTGGTTGTGATTCCTACGGGTCAGTTGTTTTCCTCTTTTGCCAGGGACAGGCCCATCATGCTCAGCTTATTCATGACCTCCTCCAGGGACTTGCGACCCAGGTTGCGCACCTTCATCATCTCGTCCTCGGTCTTGGAGATCAGATCTTCCACTGTGTTGATATTGGCCCGCTTGAGGCAGTTGAAGGAACGGACGGACAGATCCAGCTCCTCGATGGTCATCTCCAGCACCTTGTCCCGCTGGGTCTCGGGTTTTTCCACCACAGTGGACCGGGTACCCACGGTATCGGACAGATCGGTGAAGAGGACGAGATGGTCACAGAGGATCTTAGCGCCCAGAGAGACGGCATCTCGTGCGGAGATGGTGCCGTCAGTCCAGACCTCCAGGGTCAGCTTGTCGTAGTCGGTCATGTTGCCGACACGGGTGTTCTCCACGGTGTAGTTCACCCGGTTGACGGGAGAGTACAGGGAGTCCACCGGAATGACGCCGATGATGGTCTGTTCCGGCTTGTTCCGGTCTGCGGGCACGTAACCCCGGCCATGGCTGAGGGTCAGCTCCATGTTCAGGGTGGCGTCCGCGCCGAGGGTGGCGATATGGAGGTCGGGGTTGAGGATCTCCACCTCGCCGTCGGCCTTGATGTCGCCGGCGGTCACCTCACCCTCGCCGCTGGCCTGGATATACACCCGCTTGGTGCCGGTGCAGTGGAGTTTCGCCGTAATGCCTTTTACGTTCAGGACGATCTGGGTCACATCCTCCTTGACACCGGGGATGGTGGTAAATTCGTGCTGGACGCCGGCAATTTTAATGGTGGTCACAGCGGTGCCGGGCAGAGAGCTGAGCAGGATCCGCCGCAGGGCATTGCCCAGGGTGGTACCGTAGCCGTGCTCCAGAGGTTCCACAACGTACATGCCATAGGAACTATCGCCGTTTTTTTCGTTACATTCGATGCGGGGTTTTTCGATTTCAACCATTATTCGTTTTGCCCTCCTAGTCAGTGGTACAAGCAGGTACCTTGGTTAAAACAGCTCACCAATATTGAAGGGGTTTCAGGATTACTTGGAGTACAACTCGACGATGAGGTGCTCCTCCACGGGGAAGTCGATGTCCGCACGTTCGGGCAGGCGAGTGACGGTGCCCTTGAGAGATTCTTTGTCGCGCTCGATCCAGGCGGGAGTGGTGACGACGATGGCGTCCTCGCCCAGGAAGCGCTTAAACTTGACGGAGGAACGGCTGCGTTCTCTCACTTCGACCACGTCGCCCGCCTTAATCAGGTAGGAGGGGATGTTGCACACCTTGCCGTTGACGGTAAAGTGGCCGTGGTTCACCAGCTGACGGGCCTCACGGCGGGTCATGGCGAAGCCCATGCGGAACACAACGCTGTCCAGACGGCGTTCCAGGGTGGTCAGCAGCACCTCACCGGTGATGCCGTCGGCGGCAGCGGCCTTCTCGTAGTAGGCACGGAACTGCTTTTCCAGGACGCCATAGATAAACTTAACCTTCTGCTTTTCGTTCAGCTGCAGGCCATATTCAGACTGCTTGCGGCGCATCTGACCCTTGGAGTTACGCTCGGTAACCTTCTTGGAATAGCCCATGACGGCGGGGGAAATGCCCAGAGCCTTGCAGCGCTTGGCGATGGGCTGGGTATTTTTTGCCATAGTAATAATCCTCCTTTATTTGATCAGACGCGTCTTCTCTTGGGAGGACGGCAGCCATTGTGGGGAACCGGGGTGACATCCTTGATCAGGGTCACTTCCAGACCAGCGGTCTGCAGGGCGCGGATGGCGGCCTCCCGTCCGGAACCGGGGCCCTTGACGAAGACTTCGACGGTCTTCAGGCCATGTTCCATTGCGGCCTTGGCAGCGGTCTCGGCAGCGGTCTGTGCGGCGAAGGGGGTGGACTTTTTGGAGCCACGGAAGCCCATCTCACCGGCGGAGGCCCAGCTGATGGCGTTGCCCTGGGTGTCGGTAATGGTCACCATCGTGTTGTTGAACGAGGAGCGGATATGCACGGCTCCCTTTTCGATGTTTTTACGGTCTTTGCGCTTGCGCACGACTCTTTTCTTGTTCGCCATTGAATATCCCTCCTTTACTTCTTCTTGTTGGCCATGGTCTTACGCGGACCCTTCCGGGTACGTGCGTTATTCTTGGAGCTCTGGCCGCGGACGGGCAGGCCCTTACGGTGACGGCTGCCGCGGTAGGAGCCGATCTCGATGAGGCGCTTGATGTCCATAGCTACGTTACGGCGCAGGTCGCCTTCCACGATATAATCGTTATGGATGCAGTCACGGAGGGCTGCCTCATCCGCTTCGCTCAGGTCCCGCACACGGGTGTTGGGGTCGATGCCGGTGGTCTCCAGAATCTTCTTTGCGCTGGTGCGGCCGATACCATAGATATAGGTCAGGCCGATTTCGATACGCTTATCCTTGGGCAGGTCAATGCCAGCAATACGTGCCATTTATCAATACACCTCCTCGTTAACCTTGTCTCTGTTTATGCTTGGGATTTTCACAAATCACCATAACTCTGCCCTTGCGCTTGATGATCTTGCACTTTTCGCACATGGGCTTGACGGACGGTCTTACTTTCATCGTTTTACCTCCTGTTTTGCTGCGCGGAGTGTTCCCTTGTCCAGAGGGCGTGCTCCGCGTCCCCGGACCGGATTGTGATCCGAGTTATTTGCTTCTCCAGGTGATCCGGCCGCGGGTCAGATCATAAGGGGACATCTGGACTGTCACCTTATCTCCCGGGAGGATCCTGATATAGTTCATTCTGAGTTTGCCAGAAATGTGTGCCAGGATGGTGTGGCCTTTTCCGATGTCTACCAGAAACGTGGTGTTGGGCAGTGCCTCTTTTACGACACCTTCCAGTTCAATCATATCATCTTTCGACAAGAGCTTTTCCTCCTTCGGTCAGGATCTGATGCGCGGAAGGCCGCCAGTGCGCTCCGCAGGGCGCGGTCCGTCACCGGCTCGCCTCTCTGCAATCCTAAGATTGCCGGATGTGCGCTGGTTCCTACGCCCCGGACATGTTTCATCCGCTTTTTCTTGGGCGCGTCCAGCTTTCTCCCCTTTCCGTCCGCCAGCAGCAAAAAGTCACCTTCCGCGCCGATGACGCAGAACAGCTTCCCTTTGTCGTGTCCGGCCAAGGAGAGAACGATTTCATAGGGTTGAACACTTGCCATATCAATCTCCGCACTGGGTGAGAATCTCGGGCTCGCCGTCAGTGATGAGAATGGTATTTTCATAATGGGCGGCGTACTTGCCGTCCGCGGTCTTTACCGTCCAGCCGTCCGGCATCTGCCGGATCTGAGCCGTACCGGCGTTGACCATGGGCTCCACAGCGATGGTCATGTTCTTGACCAGCCGCGGATCACCGCCCAGCCGGTGGGTCATCACGTAGTTGGGTACCTCCGGGGCCTCGTGCATACTGGCGCCGACGCCATGGCCTACGTACTCCCGGACAACGGAGAAACCGTTGGCCTCCACGTAGGTCTGGACACCCCGGGAGATGTCAGAGATGCGCTTGCCGGGCAGGGCGTGCTTGATGCCCTCCCAGAAGCTCTGTTCCGTCACGTCAATGAGCCGCTGGGCCTCCTCATCGATCTTTCCCACCGGGAAGGTACCGGCACAGTCGCCGTGATACCCGCCGACGGGCAGCTTGGTCTTGGGATCGATGCCCTTGAAGCCGATGCACGCGCCCACGTCGATGGAGACGATGTCTCCCTCCTCCAGGTACCGCTTTTTGCTGGGGATACCGTGGATGATCTCGTCGTTGACCGAGATGCAGGCGGTGCCAGGGAAGCCGTACAGGTGGAGGAAGGAGGGATACCCGCCATGCTTGATGATGAAATCGTGCATGGCGCGGTCCAGCTCCTTGGTGGTGATGCCGGGCCGGATCAGGGATGCCCCGTAGGCCCGGGCCTGGGCGGTGAGCCGCCCGGCCTTGCGCATCAGCTCCACCTGATGCTCAGATTTGATGACGATGCGCTGCGCTGCCATTAGACACCCAGCGCTTCCATGATGGCCTGATTGGTAGCGTCAATGCTGCCCTTGTTCTCCACCGACTGGAGAACGCTCCGTGCTTCATAGAAGCCCTTCAGCGGTTCGGTCTCCTTGTGGTAGGTTGCCAGGCGGTCTTTGACGGTCTCGGGCTTGTCGTCCTTGCGGATGGTCAGCTCCTTACCGCACTGGTCGCAGATACCCTCCTTCTTGGGGGGATTTGCCACCACGTGGTAGGTAGCGCCGCAGGCCAGGCAGGTGCGGCGGCCGGTCATGCGCTGTTCGACCTCTTCGTCGCTGACCTCCAGAGAGATCACGTGGTCAAACTGGATGCCGGCGGCCTCCAGGGCCTCGGCCTGGGCGATGGTGCGGGGCACGCCGTCCAGGATGAAGCCGTCCTTGCAGTCGGCCTCGGCCAGCCGTTCGGTGATGACGCCGATGATGACCTCATCGGGTACCAGCTTGCCGGCGTCCATATACTCCTTGGCTTTCAAACCCACGGGAGTGCCGTTCTTGACGGCTGCCCGGAGGATGTTGCCGGTGGAGATGGTGGGAATATTCAGCTTTTTGCTGATGATTTCGGCCTGGGTGCCTTTCCCGGCGCCCGGAGCCCCTAACAGGATCAGTTTCATAGAGAATCTCCTCCTCAGTTCAGGAATCCCTTGTACTGCTTCATCATCATGGTTGCCTCCAGGGACTTCTGGGTGTCCAGGGCCACAGAGACCACGATAAGGACAGAAGTGCCGCCGATGGCCAGGGCGCTGATATTGAAGATCGCGCCGGTGATGATGGGCAGGATGGCCACGATGGCCAGGTAGAGCGCGCCGAACATGGTGATGCGATTGAGAATCTTGCTCAGGAACTCAGCAGTCGGCCGGCCGGCCCGGTAGCCGGGGATAAAGCCGCCCTGCTTCTTCAGGTTGTTGGCCACCTCAACCGGGTTGAACTGGATGGTGGCGTAGAAGTAGCTGAAGCCCACAATCAGCAGCGCGTAGACGACGCAGTAGATCACGCTGGTGGTGTCGAACAGCCGGATAAAGGTGCTGTCCGCCAGGCTGGGCACGAAAGCGGCGATGGTGGCCGGGATGGACGCGATGGTCTGGGCGAAGATGATAGGCATAACGCCGGACATGTTCACCTTAATGGGAATGGTGGTGGATTGGCCGCCGTACATTTTCCGGCCCACCACGCGCTTGGCGTACTGGACGGGAATTTTCCGCTCCGACAGGGAGATGAACACGATGAACACCAGGATCAGGCACATGCCGATGATGAACACCGGGATCAGCGCCGGATGGAGGACGATGGCGCCCTCATCGGTGACATCATTGGCCCAGTTCCGGGCGCCGGTGTACATATAGTACACGGCGTTGGGGAGCCGGGAGATGATGCCGGCAAACAGCAGAATGGAGATGCCGTTGCCCACACCGTGCTCGGTGATCTGCTCGCCCAGCCACATGACGAACACGGAGCCCGCCGTGAAGGTGGCGATGATCACGACAGCCGCCCAAATGGAGGTGTCAGACAGGAAGTTGTTGGTACGGATCAGCATATAGTAGCCGAAGCCTTGGAGCAGACCCAGGGCCAGGGTGCTGTAACGGGTGATGGATTCGATTTTACGCCTTCCAGCTTCGCCGCCGTCCCGCTGCAGCCGCTCCAGAGCGGGGATGGCAACGGTGAGCAGCTGTATGATAATGGATGCGTTGATATACGGCTGAATGGACAGGGCCAACATGGTGGCCTGGCCGAAGGAGCCGCCGGACATCACGTTCATCAGGCCCAGGATGCTGCTGCTGGCCGCGTTGAAGTAGCCCTGCAGCGCAGTGGTGTCGATGAACGGGACCGGGATGTTATTGCCGAGCCGGAAGATGATCAAGATGAACGCAACAAACAGAAGTTTCTTCCGCAGTTCAGGAACCTTCCATGCTTTGCGAATGGTCTCGATCAATTAGATCACCTCAGCCTTTCCTCCAGCTGCTTCAATTTTTTCCTTGGCGGACGCGGAGAAAGCGGTCGCCTGGACGGTGAGTTTCTTGGTCAGCTCTCCGTTGCCCAGGATCTTGACACCGTACTTGCACTTGGTCAGCACGCCGGAGTCCAGCAGGACCTGGAGGTTGACGGTGGCGCCGTCCTCGAACCGGTTCAGGTCGGAGACGTTGATGGCGGTCAGGGGCTTTGCGAAGATGTTGTTAAAACCGCGCTTGGGCAGGCGCCGTGCCAGAGGCATCTGGCCGCCTTCGAAGCCGATGCGGACACCGCCGCCGGAGCGGGCCTTCTGACCCTTGTGACCGCGGCCTGCGGTCTTGCCATTGCCGGAGCCGGGGCCACGGCCCTTACGCTTGGCTACCTGGGTGGAGCCGGGAGCGGGAGACAGGTTATGCAGTTCCATCGATCAGTCCCTCCTTACTGCTCTTCGGTGACCTGGAGCAGGTAACCGATCTTGGCGATTTTGCCGCGGGTGCAGGGGTTGTCGGGCTGAACGGTGGTGTCACCGATCTTCTTCAGGCCCAGGGCTGCGGCGTTCGCCTTATGCTTCTGGATTCTGCCGTTGAGGCTCTTGACGAGCGTAATTTTCAGATTTGCCATTTTCTTCGTCCGACCTCCTTACAGATCTTCCACGGCCTTGCCGCGGGTCTTGGCCACCTGTTCGGGGGTGCGCAGGCTCATCAGGCCCTTGAAGGTGGCGTGAACCACGTTCTGGGGGTTGTGGGAGCGCAGGCACTTGGTACGGATGTCCTTGATACCGGCGGCTTCCATGACCGCACGGACGGGACCGCCGGCGATAACGCCGGTACCGTCGGGAGCGGGCTTCATCAGCACGCGGCCGGCGGAGAACTCACCGATGACCTCGTGGGGAATGGTGGTACCGGACATAGCCACGGTGATCATATTCTTCTTGGCATCCTCGATGCCCTTGCGGATGGCTTCGGGAACTTCGGAGGCCTTACCGAGGCCAAAGCCGACCTTTCCCTTGCCGTCGCCGACGACCATCAGGACGGAGAACTTCATGACACGGCCGCCCTTGACAGTCTTGCTGACGCGGTTCAGATAGACCAGTTTCTCGATATATTCGCTGGCCGGTTTTTCATATCTGGGCATATTCTCTCCTCCTCCTGATTAGAACTGCAGGCCGCCCTCGCGGGCGCCTTCGGCCAGGGCCTGGACACGACCGTGGTAGATATAGCCGCCGCGGTCAAAGACGACGGTCTCAATCCCCTTGGCCTTGGCACGCTCGGCCACCATCTGGCCGACCTTCTTGGCGGCGGCCTTCTTGTCGCCGTCGCACTGGAAGTCCTTCTCCAGGGAGGAAGCAGCGACCAGGGTCGTGCCGTTCACATCGTCGATGATCTGGGCATAGATGTTGGTTTCGCTGCGGAACACGTTCAGACGAGGTCTCTCGGGCGTGCCGGAGATCTTGCCGCGCACTCTCTTGTGACGCTTCAGCCGCTGAGCGTTGGTATTGGGTCTGTTAATCATTTAGGCACACCTCCTTTTACTTCTTGGCGCCGGTCTTGCCTTCCTTACGGCGGATCACTTCATCAGCATACTTGATGCCCTTGCCCTTGTAGGGTTCGGGAGGACGCTTGCCGCGGACGACTGCTGCGAACTGACCAACCTGCTGCTTGTCGCAGCCCTTGATCAGGATCTTGTTGGGTTCCGGCACTTCGATGGTGATGCCATCTTCCTCTTCCATCTCCACGGGGTGGGAGTAGCCGATGTTCATGACCAGCTTCTTGCCCTCCTTGGCCACACGGTAACCGATACCGTTGACCTGGAGCTCCTTGGTGAAGCCCTCGCTGACGCCGAGGACCATGCCGTTCAGGACGCTGCGGACCGTGCCGTGCATGGCGCGGGTGGCCTTGTCATCGCTGGGACGGGTGCAGAGGATCTCGTTGCCCTCCTGAGCGATGGTGATGATGGGGGAGAAAGTACGGGTCAGGGTACCCTTGGGGCCCTTGACGGTGACGGTGTTGCCGGCTTCGATCTTGACTTCCACTCCGGCGGGGACGGTAATGGGCATTCTGCCAACTCGAGACATGTTGTTACCTCCTTACCATACAAACGCCAGGACTTCACCGCCGACGTGCGCAGCGCGAGCTGCCTTGTCGGTCATGACGCCCTTGGAGGTGGATACGATCGCGATACCCAGGCCGCGCAGGACCTTGGGCAGTTCGTCCGCACCGGCGTAGACACGCAGGCCGGGCTTAGAGACACGGCGCAGGCCGGACAGGGCCTTTTCGTTGCCGTTGTACTTGAGGGTGATCCGGATGACGCCCTGGGTGCCGTCGTCGATCAGCTGGTAGTTCTTGATATAACCTTCGTCCAGCAGGATCTTGGCGATGGACTTCTTCATGTTGGAAGCGGGGACGTCAACGGTGCTGTGCTTCGCGGAATTCGCGTTGCGGATACGGGTCAGCATATCCGCAATGGGATCTGTGATGTGCATAATGGACCTCCTTAATAAAGGTTACAGGCAGGCTGCCTTGGGAACGCACTGCCTGTCAAAGCGCCAGAGTATCAGGGGAACGCAGGCCGGGAACGGCCAGGTATTCCCGTGACTGCTGACGCCGGAATACAGCGGGATGGGCGGGCGCGGCGCGGTCTATCGTACCGGCGCCGGCGCTCCTGCCCAGGCGGCAGCATACCGCCAGACGCGCAGCTGGTGTGGATTACCAGGATGCCTTTCTGACGCCGGGGATCTCGCCCTTGTAGGCCAGCTCCCGGAAGCAGATACGGCACACGCCGTAGTCACGCAGATAGGCGTGAGGACGGCCGCACAGCTTGCAGCGGTTGTAACGGCGGGTGGAGAACTTGGGCTCTCTCTGCTGCTTCAGCTTCATGGATGTCTTTGCCATAGTATCTCTCCTCCCTTATCTTCTGAACGGCGCGCCCAGCAGGGTGAGCAGTTCACGGGCCTCTTCGTCGGTCTGAGCCGTGGTGACGATGACGATGTCCAGGCCGCGGATCTTGTCGATCTTATCGTACTCGATCTCCGGGAAGATCAGCTGTTCCTTGATGCCCAGGGCATAGTTGCCGCGGCCGTCGAAGGAGTCAGCGCTGATGCCGCGGAAGTCGCGGACACGGGGCAGCGCAATGTTGAACAGGCGGTCGATGAACTCCCACATTCTGTCCTGGCGCAGGGTGACCTTGACGCCGATGGGCATGCCCTCACGGAGCTTGAAGTTTGCGACGGACTTCTTAGCCTTGGTGATAACGGGCTTCTGGCCGGTGATGGTGGCGATGTCGTTGACGACGCTGTCCAGGACCTTGGTGTTCTCCTTGGCCTCGCCGACGCCGCAGTTGACCACGACCTTGACCAGCTTGGGCAGCTGCATGGGGCTGCTGTAGCCGAACTTGCTCATAAGAGCAGGAGCGACTTCTGCATTATATTTATCCTTCAAAGCAGGCATAGTAGATACGCTCCTTTCGCTCAGATTTCAGCGCCGCACTTCTTGCAGACGCGAACTTTTTTACCGTCAGCCAGCAGCTTGTGGGCCGGACGGGTGGGTTTTTCGCACTTGGGGCACACGCGCATGACCTTGCAGGCGTAGATGGGGCATTCCTTCTTGAGGATGCCGCCCTCATCGCCGGCCATACGGGGCTTGGTGTGGCGGGAGCAGACGTTGACGCCCTGGACGACGACCTTGCCCTCACGGGGCATTGCGGTCAGGACCTCACCGATCTTACCCTTGTCTTTGCCGTTGAGGACGATGACCTTATCGCCCTGCTTGATGCTCATTTTCTTCATCATGGCACCCCCTTAAATCACTTCCGGAGCCAGGGACAGGATTCTCATATAATCCTTGTCGCGGAGCTCACGGGCCACCGGGCCAAAGATACGGGTGCCCTGGGGCGTTTTGTCATCCTTGATCAGAACGGCGGCGTTCTCGTCGAAGCGGACGTAGGAGCCGTCAGCGCGGCGGACGCCCTGGACGGTGCGGACGATGACCGCACGGACCACGTCACCCTTCTTGACCTGACCGCCGGGAGCGGCCTTGCGCACAGAAGCGACCACCACGTCACCGATGTTGCCATACTTACGGCGGGAACCGCCCAGCACACGGATGGTCTTCAGCATCTTAGCGCCGGTATTGTCAGCTACTTTCAGATAGGATTCTTCCTGGATCATATATCGGCACCTCCTTACTTCGCGCGCTCAATGACTTCCACCAGTCTCCAACGCTTATCCTTGGACAGGGGACGGGTTTCCATCACGCGGACTTTATCGCCCACATGAGCGTTGTTCAGCTCGTCATGGGCCTTGAGCTTATAGGTTCTCTTGACGATCTTCTTGTACAGGGGATGCGCCACACGGTCGGCAATGGCGACAACGATCGTCTTATCCATCTTGTCAGATACGACCAGGCCGACTCTGGTTTTACGGGAAGAAGTTCTTGCCATAATTCATTTCCTCCTTAGCGGCCTGCGGAAGCGATCTGCTTCTCACGGATGATGGTCTTAACACGTGCGATATCCTTCTTCACGTCAGCAATCCGGCCGGGGTTGGTCAGCTGATTGGTGGCGTGCTGAAAGCGCAGGTTGAACAGTTCCTTTTTCAGGTCTTCCAGCTTGGTATCCAGCTCAGCGGGAGTCATACCACGAATTTCGACGGCTTTCATTACGCTTCACCACCCTTCTCTGCTTCCTCTTTCTTGACCACTTTGGTCTTGATCGGCAGCTTGTGGCTGGCCAGACGCAGGGCCTCACGGGCCACGGCTTCGGACACGCCGCCGATCTCAAACATCACACGGCCGGGCTTGACCACGGCCACCCAGTATTCCGGGGAGCCCTTACCTTTACCCATTCGGGTTTCGGCGGGCTGCTGGGTGATGGGCTTGTCGGGGAAGATCTTGATCCAGACCTTACCGCCACGCTTGGTGTAACGGGTCATGGCCACACGGGCGGCCTCGATCTGGCGGGAGGTAATCCAGGCCGGTTCCAGGGCCTGCAGGCCATATTCGCCGTAGTTGACCTTAGTGCCGCGGCTGGCCTTGCCGGTCATGCGGCCCCGCATCTGCTTGCGGTATTTAACTCTCTTGGGTAGCAGCATTAGCGATTGCCTCCTTCCTTGGGTTTGGAAGCGCCGCCATCCCGACGGTTATAGCCACCGGAACGGTTGTTATCGCGATTGCGGTTGTAGCCGCCGCGGCCGCGGCCGTCACGACGGCGGCGATCGCTGCGCTCACGATACGGCTTGGACAGGTCGATGGTACGAGGAGTGGTGCGCAGGGTCTGGCTGAGGACCTCACCCTTGTAGATCCACACCTTGATGCCGATGCGGCCATAGGTGGTGGCAGCCTCTGCGAAGCCGTAGTCGATGTCGGCCCGGAGGGTCTGCAGGGGGATAGTGCCCTCGTGATAGGTCTCGCTGCGGGCGATTTCGGCGCCGTTCAGACGGCCGGCCAGCATGACCTTGATGCCCTTGGCACCGGCGCGCATGGAGCGGCCGATGGCGTTCTTCATAGCGCGGCGGAAGCTGGTACGCTTCTCGATCTGCTGAGCGATGTTCTCGGCCACCAGCTGAGCGGTGGTGTCCACTTCGTTGCGCTTCACTTCAACGATGTTGAGCTGAGTGGGCTTGCCGATCATCTTTTCCACCTGCTGGCGGAGACGTTCCACCTCAGTGGCGTCCTTGCCCAGGATCATGCCGGGCCGTGCGCAGTGGAGGTAGATACGGACAACGGAGTTGTCGCGCTCGATCTCGATGCGGGGCACGCCGGTTGCATACAGAGTTTTCTTCAGGAATTTCCGGATCTTCTGGTCCTCAACGATCAGGTCGCCGACCTTTTCGTTACGGGCATACCAGCGGGAATCCCAGTCTTTGATGACGCCCACGCGGAAGCCGTGGGGATTCACTTTCTGTCCCATAAAATCTCTACCTCCTTACTCCTTCTCTCTCACAACAACGGTGATGCGAGAAGTTCTTTTGTTGATGCGATAGCCACGGCCATGAGCGCGGGGACGCATGCGCTTGATAATCATGCCTGCGTCTGCGTAGGCGGCGGAGACGTACAGCTTGGAGGGATCCATGCCGTGATTGTGCTCTGCGTTGGCCGCCGCGCTCTTGACCAGCTTGAGCAGGTATTCAGAGGCAGCCTTGGGGGTGTGCTGCAAAATGGCAGTTGCCATTTCGATGTCCTTGCCACGGATGAGCTGGCAAACCACGTTCACCTTGCGGGGGGAGATACGGGCAAAGGACAGTTTTGCTTTTGCTTCAGTCATTGTTTCCGTCCTCCTTACTTGGTCTTACCGCCGCTGTGGCCCTTAAAGGTCCGGGTGGGAGCGAATTCACCCAGCTTGTGACCAACCATATCTTCGGTGACATAGACCGGGATGAACTTTTTGCCGTTGTAGACGTTGATGGTGTGGCTGACGAAGGAGGGGAAGATGGTGGAGCTGCGGCTCCAAGTCTTCAGCACCTTTTCCTGGCCAGTCGCGTTGATTTCTTCGACTCGCTTCAGCAGCTCGGGGGCGCAGAAGGGGCCTTTCTTGACAGATCTGCTCATTCTCAATACCCTCCTTACTTGGCGTTACGATGCCGCACGATGAACTTTTCGGTGCGGTTCTTCTTTTTCCGAGTCTTGTAGCCCAGAGCCGGCTTGCCCCAGGGAGTGACAGGGCCGGGACGGCCCACCGGTGCACGGCCTTCGCCGCCGCCGTGGGGATGGTCGTTGGGGTTCATGACCGAGCCGCGGACGGTGGGACGGATGCCCATGTGACGCTTACGGCCAGCCTTACCGATGTGGATGTTGCCGTGATCCTCGTTGCCGATCTGACCGATGACAGCGCGGCAGTTCATCTTAATCAGGCGATACTCGCCGGAGGGCAGACGAACCTGGGCATAATCGCCTTCCTTGGCCATCAGCTGAGCCTGTTCGCCAGCTGCGCGGACCAGCTGAGCGCCGCGGCCCACATGCAGCTCGATGCAGGAGATGACGGTACCCACGGGGATGTTGGCGATGGGCAGGCAGTTGCCGGGCTTGATGTCGGCGCCTGCGCCGGATTCCACCACGTCACCGGCCTTCAGGCCGACGGGTGCGATGATATAGGCCTTCTCGCCGTCCTCATACTGGATCAGGGCGATGTTGGCGCTGCGGTTGGGGTCATACTCCAGGCGGAGGACGGTTGCTGCGCCTTCCTTATCCCGCTTGAAGTCGATGATGCGGTAAATCTTCTTGCCGCCGCCGCCTCTGTGGCGGACGGTGATGCGGCCGTAGTTGTTGCGGCCGCCCTTCTTGTTCAGAACCTGGGTGAGGCTGCGCTCGGGCCGTGCCTTCTTATCAATGCCCTCGAACTTGGACACCGTCATGTGACGGCGTGCGGGAGTCGTGGGCTTATAGTTACGAATCGCCATTCTGCGTTACCTCCTTTACACCATTTCCTCGAAGAGCTCGATGGTCTTGGAGTCCTCGGTCAGCTTGACGATGGCCTTTTTCCAGTCGGGGCGGCGGCCGGGACGGGCAGCACCCATACGCTTTTTCTTGCCATCGTAGTTCATCGTGGTCACTTTCTCGACCTTCACGTCGAAGATCTTTTCGATCGCCTTGGCGATCTCTACCTTGTTGGCCCGCTTGTCAACCACGAAGGTGTACTTGCGGTCGGCGGTAGCGGCCATGGAAGCCTCGGTAACGACGGGCTTCCTGATGATATCATAAGCAGTCATTACGCATAAACCTCCTCGATAATGGCCAGGGCTGCCTGATCCACAACCAGGCTCTTGGCGTTGACCAGGTCATAGACGGACAGGATGTTGGCGGGAGTGGTCTTCACGCCGGGGAGATTCCGGGCGGACAGGACCACGTTCTGCTTGACGCCTTCGGTGATGACCACGCTCTTGCCGGATTCCAAGGCGTCGAGCAGGGCCTTCATGGACTTGGTCTTGACCTCGGGCAGGTCCAGGCCCTCCACCACGAAGATGCGGCCGTTGGCGGCCTTGTCGGACAGGACGCTCTTGAGCGCCAGGCGCTTGAGCTTCTTGTTCAGGGTGTAGCGGTAGGAACGGGGCTTGGGGGCAAATGCCACGCCGCCGTGGGTCCACTGGGGGTTACGGGTGCTGCCGTGACGGGCGCGGCCGGTACCCTTCTGTCTCCAGGGCTTCTTGCCGCCGCCGGAGACCTCACCGCGGGTCAGGGCGGACTGAGTGCCCTGCCGGCAGTTTGCCAGGTGATTCTTCACCACGGCGTGGACAGCAGTTTCATTGGGCTCGATGCCGAAGATGGATTCCGCCAGCTCGACCTCGCCCTTCTGCTTACCGGTAATATCATACAGATTAGCCTTAGGCATGATGGTACTCTCTCCTTTCCCTTAGCGAGTTCTTGCGGAAGCCTTCTGGGGATTACGGCCGGAAGCCTTCTGCGGGTTGACGCTGGTGCCAGCATCGCCGGTGTGGATGACGTTGACCTTGGCGGTGCTCTTCAGGAAGACCACGCCGCCCTTGGGGCCGGGGATGGCGCCGCGCACGGCGACCAGGTTGATCTCCGGATCCACCTTGACCACTTCCAGGTTCATGACGGTGACCTGTTCGTTGCCCATCTGGCCTGCGCCGATCTTACCCTTGCGGATACGGGAGGGAGTAGAGGTGGAGCCCATGGAGCCTGCGTGACGATGGACGGGGCCGCCACCGTGGCTCATGGGGGTGCGGTGAGCGCCGTGGCGCTTGATGACGCCGGCGTAGCCCTTACCTTTGCTGGTGCCGGTCACGTCGATCCGGTCGCCCTCTGCAAAGACGTCGGCCTTGAGCTCATCGCCCACGTTCAGGGATGCGTAGTTGTCCAGCTTGAATTCCTTCAGGACCTTCAGGTTGCCTGCGTTGGCCTTGGCCAGATGGCCCTTCTGGGCCTTGGTCAGGTGCTTTTCCGTGGTGGGCTGGAAGCCCAGCTGAACGGCCTCATAGCCGTCCTTTTCGGCGGTCTTCTTCTGCACGACCGTGCAGGGACCCGCCTCGATTACGGTGACGGGAACGACCTTGCCGTCGGCGTCAAAGATCTGAGTCATGCCGACCTTTTTGCCGATGATTGCCTTTTCCATACGGTTGTTTCCTCCTTGGTAACAGGTTATTGGTTGAGGTAGATGGCTCTTTCGGGAAAATCAGGATTTTCCCGAGTTTGCAGCCCTGCGGGCTGAGCAGTGTATTTTCTGACGCGCATGTCGTCAGAAAATACCGATCTCACTTTCTTTCACCGCAAGCGGTGAAACTCTGCGAGGCTGTCGCGGCCATTGCTACTTCAACTTGACCCCCCCGACTCGCAAGTCGCCGGGGAACGGGTTCTACAAACATTAAAAAGACTGCTTGTCCGGCCGGGTGAGTAACTTCCCCGGGGGACAGAGACGCTTTTCGCCGGTGAATCAGAGCTTGATCTCGATTTCGACGCCGGCGGGGAGCTGGAGCGCCATCAGGGATTCGACCGTCTTGGGGGTGGGGTTCTGGATGTCGATCAGACGCTTGTGGGTGCGGCGTTCAAACTGCTCCCGGCTGTCCTTATATTTATGAACAGCACGTAGAATGGTAACAATTTCCTTCTTGGTGGGAAGGGGGATCGGGCCGGAGACGCTGGCGCCGGTGCGCTTAGCGGTTTCCACGATCTTCTCTGCGCTCTGGTCGATCAGCTGATGGTCATAAGCCTTCAGACGGATGCGAATCTTTTCTTTTGCCATGATAGGGTTTCCTCCTCGATAATTTCGTACGTTCTGTGTACATGAACCGGATGCTTTCCTCTGGGGTGGGTCAGGCCGGAATTTTTCGCACGCTATGCCGTGTGTATCACTCCGTGGCAGAGAGAAAGCCGACACAATTTGCCGGCTGCGCGCGTACCACGGCGATATACTGCCTGTGGCACAGCAGAAAAACTCAGCCGCCCAGAATCCAGCCCGGACATACTCGGCGGAAGTTACCGGATTGCTCCGCAATCTCCCGCGTCATCGCATAGTACGCCTAAGCAGCGCACTTTTGCTATCATACACCATTTCCCCCACCCCGTCAAGGACTTTTTCGCCTTTTTTCCCGGACTTCTCCGGCTTGTCCCAATCTGGCTCCTGTGTTATACTGAGGAACACATATACATTATAATATAATCTGCATTTTTGCGAAATCTCATAAGGAGTGTTTTCACCATGGCAAACACCACTCCACGCTGGCGTCCCATGGACGCGCAGCTCCCTATTACCGGCACCGGCCTGCCTCTGACGGCGGCCTACTGCCCTGCTCCGGCGGGTATGCTGGGCATCCGGCTCCTCTCCAGCAGCTCCTTTCCCGGCGGGCGGCTGGTGCTGATTGCCAAATCCAAATCCCAGACCGAGCACTGGTTTCAGGACGCCGCGGTAGTGGACGGCGTGCTCCAGGTCCCCATGGAGGGCTTTGAGACCGCCGCCGCCAGCAGCTCCGACACCGAATGGTCCCTGTCCCTGGGCCAGGTCACCGGCGAGGGCATCACTCTGCGCAGGCTCCAGAGGAAGGGCCTGCAAAAGCACTTGGACAACCTGAATCTCTACTTTCACGACGACCGGGACCTGACCGCCGAATCTTCTTACCGCTTTTCCAAGGACGGTCAGACCTTTGGGGCCTTCCCCATCCAGCTGGGCCGGGACGGTACCCTGTTGCTCCAGGTCTCGCCGGTGGAGCGCCGGTATGAGCGCACCGTCGCCTGCCGTCTGAGCCGACTGGAGCGTCAGGATACGCTGCTGCGCCTGTCCGCACGCTGTCCCAACCCCCTGCCCCAGCCGGTGGGCTTCTCCATTCTGGCCACGGTGCCCAACGGCGCTGACTCCACCGTCTTCGTCCCGGCAGAGCCGGACGGCGACTTCTCCCAGAGCCACACGGTCTCGGGCACCCTGGACCTGTCCGCCCTGCCCGCCCAGACGGGACTCTGGCAGCTGACCTGCGTGCTGGACCGGGAGGGCGACACGCTGCTCCACGTACCCCTGTACCTCACCGACGCCCAGGCGGCAGTGACCCTGTCCGAGGAGCTGGAGGGACGTCCCGCCTGCGAGCGCGACGGGGTAAAGTGTTCCCTCTCCATCGACCTCCGCCACCGTCCCATCCTCTGCTGGTGCGAGGACCAGCCCGGTGGACAGCTCTTCCCGCCTGACTCCGGCGTGACCACACTGGCGGACTTCCTGCCCAGGATTCAGCGGGCGCCGGAGGACCTGACCTGCTCGGCCCGCCACGTGGGCGGCGATGACTGGCAGTGGCAGCTCCGACTGCCCTCCCGGGACTTCTCCCACGCCGACGAGCTGGCTCTGCTGCTGGTCCACGACAAGGACAACAGCCGGCTGGTCTGCCCGGTGACCTCCAAAACCGGCGATGGGAACGGTTGCACCCTCTCCGCCGACCTGTCCGCCCTGAAGGAGACCGTGGAGACCTGCCGCCGGGTGAACTGGCGGGTCACGCTGGTGGCCCGGCAGGGTGCCACCTTCTACGCCCTGCCTCTGGCGGACCCGGGCCGTACACCCCAGCGCAACAAGCGCAAGCAGACCCAGTTCAACTACTCCGCCGGCAACTATGACGCTCCCATCGGCGCGCTGCCCTTCGCCGGTCACACGGTGGAGCTGACCCCCTACTGCACCTTCAAAGGCGACTGGCGGCTGTCCCTGGCGGATCGGTGCCTGCGCTACTATCCCCACTTCGACTGCCGGGCGGTCAGCGCCGGACTCCGGTTCGGAAAGCTCCACCTGAAGGTCGCCTGTCCTCCGGTGGAGGGTGGTCAGTGGGTGGGCGTGGTGCTTACCCACCGGTATCAGCTGGAATCCGACCGGATGGAGCACTACTTCCCGCTGAAAAGCCTCCGGCAGGAGGGCGATCACTTTATTCTCACCGCCAGCGTGAAGCTGAAACAGTTCACCTTCTCCCCTCTCTACTGGGACATCCGGGTGGTCTTTGAGAAGGACGGCATTCCATATTGGAGCTCGGTCAAAGCCCCCTTCCGGTCCCAGCGCCACTACTGGCGGGAGATCGCCTGGAAGGTGGGTATCAAGGGCCTGTTCTTCGGGGACAGCACCCGGCTGGACAAGGACAACCAACTCTTTCTCTACCGGACAGTGGGCAACCGTTTCGCCCTGGTCTGTCAGGAGTACTCTCCCTATACCGGTTTCCGGTTCCGGCTCAAGGAGCGCTTCGCCATGGCCCTGTACTACCTGTTCCGGAAGCGCCTGCTGAAAAAGAGCATCTGCCTGACCTATGAGAAGTACTGCTGTATGGCCCAGGACAACGGGTTCTACTTCTTCCAGTACTGCATGGACCACGACATGGAGTCGGTGATGAACCGGGAGATCTACTTTGTCATCGACAAGAAGCAGCCGGACTATCAGAATCTGCTGCCCTACAAGGACCACGTGATCCAGTTCATGAGCCTGAAGCACATGGTATACATTCTGGCGGCCCGCCTGCTGATCTCCAGCGACTCCAAGGCCCACTCCTACGCCTGGCGGGCCAAGGAGAGCGTGATTCTCCCGCTGGTCACCAAGAATAAACGTCTGGTGTTCCTTCAGCACGGCGTGATCGCCCTGAAGCGGGTGGAGTTCTACCGCTCCGGCACCAACAGCGTCAATCTCTTCGTGACCTCCAACGATCAGGAACACGACATCATTATCAATGAGCTGGGCTACCTGCCGGAAGAGGTCATTGTCACCGGACTGGCCCGGTGGGACGTGCTGAAAGACTGCTCGGACCGCCAGCCCAACACCCACATTCTGGTGATGCCCACCTGGCGCAACTGGCTGGAGGAGGTGTCTGACGAGACCTTCATGGCCAGCGACTACTATCAGAACTACATGGCCCTGCTCAACTCGGACCGGCTGGCGGCCTATCTGGAGCAGTACGACGTGTATCTGGACTTCTACATCCACCCCAAGTTCCGGGAGTACATCAAGAACTTCTCCATCTCCGGAGAGCGGGTGCGGTTGATTCCCTTCGGGTCCCAGCCGCTGAATCAGCTGATGATGGAGTGCAAGCTGCTGGTCACCGACTACTCCAGCGTCTGCTGGGACGTGTACTACCAGGGCAAGCCGGTGCTGTTCTACCAGTTTGACGTGGAGCAGTACAATGAGACCCAGGGCGCTTATATCGATCTGGAGAAGGATCTGTTCGGCGACCGTGCCACCACGCCGGAAGAGCTGTTCGCTCTGCTGGAGGAGGCCGCGGAGAACGGTTTCCAGCTCAAGCCCAAGTACGCCGCCATGCGTGAGAGCATGTACAAGTACATCGACCACAACAACAGTCAACGCACCTGTCAGGAAATTATGAAGCGCAACTGGTGATGCTGGGGCTCTGCCCCAGACCCCGCCAGCCTTTTTGGAAAAAGGCTGGACCCAAAAACCCATTGCGCTGCGCGCTCGTTTTCTATGCGAGGCTGTAGAA
>OLNN01001428.1_pt1 | contig 19862 bp, 15 predicted proteins | sample 1672141 | NCBI WGS metagenome assembly OLNN01 (sample SAMEA3136652, study PRJEB25190) | human gut metagenome | biome: human gut; feature: human-associated habitat; material: faeces | place: Austria | collected 2013 | reverse complement strand
CCGATCTTGGGCTGGATAGCGGCCTCCACAGCGGCCAGATCGTGGGCGTCCACGAAGGTGGTGGAGATGCCGTACTGGGGCAGGGTGTGGGCCAGCAGGTTGTAGCTGCCGCCGTAGATGGTCTTCTGGGCCACGATGTGGTCACCGGCCTGGGCCAGCGCCTGAATGGTGTAGGTGATGGCCGCGGCGCCGGAGGCCAGGGCCAGAGCTGCCACGCCGCCCTCCAGAGCTGCCAGACGCTTTTCCAGCACGTCCTGGGTGGAGTTGGTCAGACGACCGTAGATGTTGCCGGGGTCGGCCAGGCCGAACCGGGCGGCAGCGTGGGCGGAGTTGTGGAAGACATAGGAAGTGGTCTGATAAATGGGAACGGCACGGGAATCGGTTGCGGGATCGGCCTGTTCCTGACCGACGTGAAGCTGCAGGGTTTCAAATTTATAGTTACTCATCAGTAGAACCTCTTTTCTGTTTTTTCAGTTGGATGTTCGATTTCGTTCGGGCAGAAAAAAGCCCGGGATCGCTGGTACTGAAAACCCTCCCGGACGGAAAATAGCCTTGTTTCTTATACTGCTCCTGCGTCTGGAGCAGAGGGCGTGCCGAGGCGCCCGGCCATCGCGTCGGTCCGGGAGTACCGCATTCGTCCAAAACGGAAGTTGCTTCTCAGCAGGTCAAAAAACTGAACACTCACCTCAGGTACCCTCCTTTCTTAAACCTACATAATTAGTTGGTTTGTTGGTTTACGGGTATGATAGCACTGAAATCCGATCTTGTCAAGGGGAAATGGAATATTTTTTTCTTTCCGGTCAGATTTGTCCTGTGGTCCGGAAGGGAAATCCTATTAACCTACCATATTACTGATTGACGATCGGGAAAGGGCACGCTATAATAGAGCCAACCTCCGCCGGGCGCTGCCAAAGACGGCGGAGACAGAGGAGGAATCCGATGAGACAGTATGATTTTGATCAGGTGATTGAACGCCGGAACACCAACAGCTTAAAATATGACTTTGCGGTGGAGCATCACCGGCCGGCAGATGTGCTCCCATTGTGGGTGGCGGATATGGACTTCCGGGCGCCGGATCCGGTGCTGGAGGCCCTGCACCGGGCGGTGGACCACGGCATTTTCGGATACAGCGACGGAAAAGAGGACTACTACCAGGCGGTCTCCGACTGGTTCCTCCGGCACTTCGGATGGCAGACCCAGCCGGACTGGCTGGTCAAAACGCCGGGCGTGGTGTTCGCCCTGGCCATGGCGGTACGGACCCTGACCCGGCCCGGCGACGGAGTGCTGATTCAGCCGCCGGTCTACTACCCGTTTGCCAATGTGGTCCGCAACAACGAACGGGAACTGGTGGAGAACCCGTTGCGCTGTCAGGACGGCCGGTACACCGTGGACTTTGCGGACTTTGAGTGCAAAATCGTGAGCCGGAACGTCAAACTCTTCATCCTGTGCAGTCCTCATAATCCGGTGGGACGGGTGTGGAGCCGGGAGGAGCTGCGGCAGATGGGGGACATCTGCCGGAAACACGGTGTGTACGTGGTCTCGGACGAGATCCACTGTGACTTCGCCTTTCCCGAGCACCCCCACACCATCTTTCTGGACGCCAATCCCGAGCTGACCGACCGGACTATCATCTGTACCGCACCCAGCAAGACCTTTAACCTGGCGGGGTTGCAGGTGTCCAACATCTGGATTCCGGACCCGCAGATCCGCGCCGGTTTCCGCAAGGAGATGGACCGGAGCGGCTACTCCCTGGTCAACCGCATGGGACTGGTGGCCTGTCAGGCTGCCTACACCGCCGGGGAGGAGTGGCTGGAGCAGTGCCGGAGCTACCTGCGGGGCAATCTGGACTTTCTGCGGGCCTGTCTGGCGGAGCACATCCCACAGATCAGGCTGGTGGAGCCGGAGGGCACCTACTTCGCCTGGCTGGACTGCGCGGGACTGGACCTGTGCCGGCGGGACCTGAACGACCTGGTGATCAAGGGCGCCAACCTGTGGCTGGACGCGGGACATATCTTTGGCGGCGGTGCGGACCAGTTCCAGCGGATTGTGCTGGCCTGTCCCAGAGCCACTCTGCGGCAGGCGCTGGATCAGCTGGCGGCTGCCGTCCGGGACCTGGATTGTCACAAGTGAAAACGAGTCGAAAAAAAGAGCGCCTGCACGTGGGATGCAGGCGCTCTGTGTCGGTTGTGGCCGGAGAAGAGGGGCCGGTGAATGGGCGTGAGCGCAGAAAGTTTGGGTCGAGCCTTTTCAAAGGCTCGTGGGGTCAAGGGGCAAAGCCCCTTGGCGCATTCCGCAGAATGCGAAACACCCATGTTTTAAAGCGCAGGAGGGTAGGTCAAACTCTGTTTGACCGCAGGGAACCCACGCCAGGGGTTCCCTGTATCTGAGGTTACTGGATAGAAAGTACCTGGTAGTCCTGGGCCTCCACGGTCTCCTTCAGCTTGGCGTCCGCCACGTCGGCGGTCAGGGTCACGACGGCGGTACCGGCCTCATGGCTGGCCACAGCCTGCTGGACCTCCGGAAGGGCCTCCAGGGCCTTTTTCACGCGGGCCTCGCAGTGGCCGCACATCATACCTTCGATTTTCAACGTCTTTTCCATGGTATTCTGCTCCTTTCCCGGTGTGGGAGATGTTGTTTTCCTTCTATTACGCTTCCGGTCCCGGCTGGCGTCGTGGAGCCGGCAGAGATTCAGCCGCAAGGCGTTGGTGACCACGCAGAAGCTGCTCAGGCTCATGGCTGCTGCGCCGAACATGGGGTTCAGGGTCAATCCCAGCGGGATGAACACACCCGCCGCCAGTGGGATGCCCACGGCGTTGTAGAAGAACGCCCAGAACAGATTCTGGTGGATGTTCCGCAGCGTGGCCCGGCTGAGCCGGATGGCCGCCGGCACGTCGGAGAGCCGGCTCTTCATCAGTACCACGTCCGCCGCATCAATGGCCACGTCAGTACCTGCGCCGATGGCGATGCCCACGTCCGCCCGAGTCAGGGCCGGAGCATCGTTGATGCCGTCGCCCACCATGGCAACCTTGCCCTGTTCCCGCAGGTCCCGGATCACCTGCTCCTTGCCGTCGGGCAGGACCCCTGCAAAGACCTCGTCCACCCCGGCCTGCCGGCCGATGGCGTTGGCGGTGCGCTGGTTGTCGCCGGTGAGCATGACCACCCGGACACCCATGCTTTGCAGCTGGCGGATGGCCTCGGGACTGTCCTCCTTGATCACGTCGGCCACGGCGATGATCCCGGCCAGCTGACCGTCCCGGCTGAAGAACAGCGGCGTCTTACCCGCCTCGGCCAGCGCCTCAGACTGGGCCCGCAGTTCCGTGGGAATGGGGACCTGCTGGCTGATAAAGCGGTCATTGCCGCCATACAGCACGGAGCCGTCCCAGATCGCCGTCAGACCGTTGCCGGGCAGGGCCTGGAAACCGGTCACCTCGCCGGGCTGCAAGCTCTGTTCCCGGGCGCGCTGGAGGATGGCCCGGGCCAGCGGGTGCTCACTGCCGCGCTCCAGGGTGCAGGCCAGGCGGAGCAGTTCCGCCTCAGTGACGCCGGGAGCGGGCAGCAGGTCGGTGACTTTAGGCTCACCGGCGGTGATGGTGCCGGTCTTGTCCAGGGCCACAATCTCCACTCGGCCCGCCTCCTCCAGAGACACGGCGGTTTTGAACAGGATGCCGTTTTTGGCGCCCACGCCATTGCCCACCATGATAGCCACCGGTGTGGCCAGACCCAGAGCGCAGGGACAGCTGATGACCAGGACGGAGATACCACGGGCCAGGGCAAAGCCGTCGCTCTGTCCCAGGGCCAGCCAGACCAGTGTGGTCACAGCTGCCAGGGCGATGACGGTGGGGACAAAGATGCCGGACACCTTGTCGGCCACCTTGGCGATGGGCGCCTTGGTGGCGGCGGCGTCACTGACCATCTGGATGATCTGAGAGAGGGTGGTGTCCTCACCCACCCGGGTGGCCTGACAGGTCAGGAAGCCGGACTGATTCAGCGTGGCTGCGGAGACCGGATCGCCGGCGGCCTTGTCCACCGGGATGCTCTCGCCGGTGAGGGCGGATTCATTGACTGCGCCGGAGCCCTCCAGCACCACGCCGTCCACCGGGATGTGCTCGCCGGGCCGCACCACAAACCGGTCGCCCGTCCGGACCTCCTCGATGGGGACCACCGTCTCCGCACCGTCCCGCACCACCGTGGCGGTTTTGGGCGCCAGCCGCATCAGCCCTTTCAGGGCGTCGGTGGTCCGGCCCTTGGAGCGGGCCTCCAGCAGCTTGCCCACAGTGATCAGGGTCAGGATCATGGCGGCGGACTCAAAGTAGAACTCGTGCATATAGTCCATGACCGCGCCGGCGTCTCCGCGGACCTGGGCGTCGGTCATGGCGAACAGGGCGAAGGTGCTGTAGCCAAAGGCCGCCGCAGCGCCCAGGGCCACCAGTGTGTCCATGTTGGGTGACCGGTGCCACAGGCTCTGGAAGCCGCTGACAAAAAACCTCTGATTGATGACCATGATGATGGCGGTCAGCAGCAGCTGTATCAGTCCCATGGCCACGTGATTGCCGTCGAAGAAGGCGGGCAGAGGCCAACCCCACATCATGTGGCCCATGGAGAAGTACATCAGTACCAGCAGGAAGCCCACAGACCAGATCAGACGCCGTTTCAACGCCGGCGTCTCATGGTCCCGCAGGGCCTCTTCGGCATCGGCCATGCCGGTGGAAGTCCGGGCGCCCGATTTGCCCTTGGGCGCGGCACCGTAGCCCGCCTGCCGGACTGCCGCGATGATGTCCTGAGCGGTGGCGGTGCCCTCCACGCCCATGGAGTGGGTCAGCAGGCTCACCGAGCAGGCGGTGACCCCCGGCACCTTGGACACGGCCTTTTCCACCCGGGCGCTGCACGCGGCGCAGCTCATTCCAGTGACGGTATACTGTTCCAACTAGGACACCTCCCGGGTCTGGATGTCCGTGACCTGGTAGCCGGCCCCGGTGACTGCGGCGGTCAGCGCCTCATCGCTGACCGGGCGGCTCAGTGACACCACCACCTGATGCTTGCGCCAGCTGACGTTGGCCGCAACGCCGTCCATGCCGTTGAGCCGGCGCTCCACCCGGTTCTGACAGGCCTCACAGTGCATCCCCTGGATGGAGATGCGCTTTTCCGCCACCTTGGGGCCGTCCAGCTTTTTGCGCCGGGGCTTCCGTTCCCTGCCGCCACCGCAGCAGCCGCCATGGCCCTGGAAGTGCCGGATGGTAGGCCGGAGGGCCAGGAGAAAGACGACCGCTAAGATGGCGATGATCAGATAGGTTCCCATAGGCTTGTCCTCCTATTTCATGAGTTTTTGCAGGGTGGACACCAGCTCGTCGATGACCTCATCCTTGCCATTGCGGATGTCATCCACCACGCAGGTGCGGATGTGAGCGGTCAGCAGCTCCCGGTTGAAGGCGTTGATGGCCGCCGTGGCCGCCGCAGACTGGGTCAGAATGTCCACGCAGTAGTCGCCGCGCTCCACCATCCCGCGGATGCCGCGGATCTGGCCCTCAATGCGGCTGAGCCGGTTGAGCAGACGGCGGATTTCCTCCTCCGACCGGTCCTTTTTCCGGTGGCAGCACGTGTTTTCCATCTGTTCCATGTGGATCACCTCGGTTCAAATACCCTGGTGGGGTATTTCTAACAATATACCCCGTGGGGGTATTTGTCAAGGGAAACAGAGGGTTCCTCCATCCGAAACGCGGCTGGGGAACCCTCCGGGAACGTCGTGTCAGGCGCCGGTCACAGCTTTGCCGGCGTCTGTTTTATAGGGTCAGAGAGGGCGGAGCGTAGACCCGGGCCGCCAGCTCACTGTTGAGCAGGTAGAGCCCTCTGGCGTCACCGCCGAACAGCTCCATCTTGGTGATCAGGTCGGAGGCGTTTTTCTCCTCTTCGCCCTGCTCCTTCACAAACCAGTCCAGAAATTGGGTTGTGCGGAAATCGCCGGCCACCTGCGCTGCGGCGTAGAGGGTGTGGATCAGTGAGGTGACATACTCCTCGTGCTCCAGTGCGGCCTGCAGGGGATCCATCAGATCGTGAAATACCTTGTCGGGCCTGGCGATGGCCTCCAGCGTGACGGGCTGACTGTTGTTGTGCAGGTACTGGTAGAACAGCATCCCGTGGTCCTGCTCCTCTTTGGCCTGGATCTCATACCAGTTGGAAAAGCCATCCAACCCCTTGCCGGAGTAGAAGTTGGCGATGTCCAGGTAGAGATAGGCGGAGTAAAATTCCTTGTTGATCTGATCGTTGAGCAATTTGGCGACGTTGGCCTCCATAAACGATTCCCTCCATCCATTTCATCCGCTGATTTGGGTAGTATTGCCGTCTGTGGCGGCAATGATACATCCAGTATAATGTCCGTGGCAGGGCTGTCAATCATTTCCTGTCAATTCCTGCCGATGGCAGAAAAAAGCCGGAGCAGGCATGGAAAGACCTGTTCCAGCTTGTAAGATCGTGACCAGATAAAAGAAGTCCGGTGTCACTAGGTTTGATTTAGCGCATCAGCAACATGGGAATCCTCACATTGTCACGTCTGCGTTCTATACGTTGCCGTCACATATTTGTCATACCAGCGTTTCTCAGCGGGACACTGTTGGCTGCTGTAATCACTGATCTGGCAGTCATCATACAGATCCTCGGCGATCTCCATGATTACCTCTTTCAGTTCCAGATGATCCAGATATTTCTGTGGGATACCGGAAAGACCCAGATAGGCGCCTAGAATATTACCGGTAATGGCGCCAGTGGAATCACTATCACCGCCGTGATTGACGGCCGCAATTATGGCCTTGTCAAAATCATGAGAATATTTCAGTGCGCAGTAGATGGCAACCGCAAGCGCTTCATCACCGTACCAACCGGGGCCGAGCGCGTGGATCGCCGTCAGATCATCCACGTTGCGTTCAGAGAGCTCCACTGCTGTGTCGATGAGCCTCAGGAATTTCGGCAAACGTTTCTCGCCGGAAAACAGGAGTTCCATAGCCAGCCTCGCGTCGAGCACCGTTTCCTTCAGGGTGATTTCGTCGCTGTGAGAAACCAAACGAATGATATGCACTAGCATCGACGCCGGAATATAGCCCATCCCATGCCCGTGGGTCAAGGCCGCCGCATCTGCGCCCAGCATGTCCACCGCCAGCGGCGCCATGGGACTCTCGCCAAAATACAGGCCAATCGGGGCCACGCGCATAACGCCGCCGCAGCCCTTGCTGAAATTGATCGGCCTTTCCGGTGTTCCCGTGCAGCCTTCAAGAATGGCGGACATACAGGTATTCCCAGGCGCGCGCTGGGCATACAGTTCCGGAACGTTCAGCAGCCAGGAGCAGTGGCTCTTCCCATCAGCAGGATAGGTGGAAACCTGCGTCTGGTACCACTCTTTGTAAGCGGTCGCCATATAGCTGGGGTATGTACCCATCATGCCCCGCATGCAGCCCTGGGTGGTGCCAAACAGCAGGCCATTGGCTGTAAACAACGTCATCTGTGTATCATCGGAGATGCGGGCCAGGCCGTCTTTTAGCGCGTATTCTGTGATGCCTTGAGGACCAAATTTTTGAAACAGAAACGGTTCTGACAAAAACTCCACAGCGTAGCCCAACGCGTCGCCTGCGGCACCGCCAATCAGGCACCCGCGAAACTTGTCCAAATTCTTCCGCAGAGGCTTGTCATTCAAAGGGGGGCTGTATGCCCGATCTCCTGATCGGGCATTTCTGAACGCATCGAAATTTTCAAAAAGTACAGTTTTTTTGTGATCCATATCGGTTTCCTCCCATCCGAATGTACTGGTCTGCGCGGGCTGTTGCGCCTGAACCTTGACGGCCTATAGCCGCCTCTGTGAACCGTGCTGCAAGGCGCTGTACGGTGGTGATGCGGCTGCTTTTGACCAGCCGCTAAGCGCCGCAGACTGCGTTCAAGCAGATTCCCTTACGCTTTGCCACAGCCAGAAGATAGCGTTTTTGATACTTCAGCTGCACGTATCGCAGTACCTTGTTGTAATAGATTGGATTGGCCGCTCCGCCCAGCATGCCCACCACCGGCAGGCCCTGCACAAACTTCACCAGCAGCATATCCACTGCGAACGCATTTGCCGTTGTTTGGAGCTGTTCTTTCCAATCCTCTTCCGTTGGAACCTGGTCCGATACCAGCAGGCGTTCCACTTCCGCGTTGCATCGAATGCGATCCTCGCCCTTACTGAGGGCAGCTTCCATCATTTTCAGAATCAGCAGATGTTCCTGTGGCGTATCATATACAAATCCAAAGCGAAGTGCCGTTTCGTAAATTCCTTTCAGGAGCATTCCGAGAAAGAGAACGATGTCCGGTATTCCAACGCCCAGAGCGCCGAGGCCGATTCCCTCCATAGTGGTGATGGCCAGATTGCCCAACTGCGCGGTCTGACTGTTTGTCTTAAGTTTTCGGAGATCCTTTCGGGTCCCGCTGTCCATGACAGCACGGTCAGAGTAACTGTATTGCCGGCGCAGATCGTCTGCGCGATAGGTCTTTTCCAGCAGCTTCGTACCATGCTGAAACACCAAAGAAAAGCCCTTGCTGAATGCCGACTGCAGCCCAGCCAACACCTTCTTTGGCACCCGGGCCTCCACTTCTTCCTTCCACTTTGGGGATGCCGCCCTGCTGGCTGCACGCTCCATGTCGGCTTCTTTTCGAATCAGTCGTTTCCATTCCCGCTCCAGAGGGGTAAGCTTTCGTCCAAACAGCACTGTCAACACCTCCATTTTAAGTCTGCTTCCGGTCACGGCATTCAGAACAGCCTGAGAACAGATTCTTCTGTATCTTCCTGCTCCGCCGGATCTTCCAGATTCTCACTCGATCCGGGCACAGTCGTCTGCTGATCCTGCTTTGCTTTCGTTCGGGTCCATACAGCAGTGGCTCTCGGAAGTTTCAGCGGAATCTCAACAATTTCGTCCGCCTGGTCTTCTACCATCTGACGGTCTAGTTTGAATTTTTCCGCCACTATCACACCCAGTGCAGCCAGCAGTGCCGCACCGATGATCAGACATCTGCGGATACTTGTACTGCGCGCCAGCAGCATAGCAAATCCGCCCGCAAGCGCCACGGAAGAGAGCAACATCATGGCACGGAATGCGGTAGTCAGCGCCTGTTTTCGTTTTGCCGCCGCTTCCTTTGAAAGGCACCCCTGCCGCTCGTCCCGGCTGATACTGCGGAACTGATCCTCGGTACACGCACCGATCGCCACCTGAGCAAGAGAGACATCCTTCGGAATCTCGGACAGCTCGCCGTTCTTTGCCATGGTGTAGAGGACCATGGCGTTCACGGCCAGCACCATATCTTCGCCACAGATCGTTTTGACCAGTTTTCTGTTATGGGGCTCTGCGTCGTCGGCTGCAAGCAGAATTTGCTCCAGAACCGCGGTATCCTCACCGTTTGTTATCCTTTGGACTGCCTCCTGCCGCAGCGAGTCCCGCGCCTGGGGTGACACGGTCCCGTGATACGGCAGGACTGACTCCGATGCGTCTGCCGATTGCGACGCCTGGATTACCTGCTCCAGCGCCTGACATTGCTGCTGCAAAGGCAGAGCGTCCAGCTCCTGCGTCAGAATATACTCCGTATAGGCGGCGGGATCTTCCAGCGCCGCGTCATAGCAGTCCTGAAACCGCGCCATCCACAGCAGCAGTTCCGTTGTCATCAGCTCACCTTGTTTGGGAGATTTGTCGATCAAATTATGACAGTAGATTTTGCTGAGAATATCGACCGCGTTCCCGTTCTCCTGAAAATGGCTCCATGCATATGCTGAGCGGCGAATGAGGGAGACTCTTTCCTGTTCTGTGATTTTCATTCCGTAGGTTACTCCTTACTATGGCTTTAGTATACAGCCAGCGCTCTCTTGCGAAAACCGCTTGCCGGGGAAAATGCTGTAACAGCGTTCAGAAAGGGGATCTTACTCACAGACCCGATAGAGGGCGTTGGTTTCCAGCTGTGAGGCAATGATCTCGATCCGATCGCGGAGCGCGTGGAACAGCGCCCGGTCATAGGGCTGCTGCATGGTGCAGCGGCCGGTGTATTTTGCGGTGACTTTCTTCTGCTCCGTGATCTGGCAGGAGTAATACTCCTTTTGGAACAGCAGCTGGTTGCTTTTGGATACCGGCGCGAAGTTCTCCCGCATGAGGCGGACGTAGCACGCGGCGATCTTGTCCAGATTGGCGCTGCTGCTGCCCTGAGTGGTGATGGAGGGATCCTGGATGACCAGCTCCAGGGCCTCGAGCCAGGTTGTCAGGTCGATCGGAGCATTCAGCTTGTCCTGCGGAATTTTGATCAGCGCATTGGTGGTGATCTTCTGGATATCTGCGCCGGACAGGAATTTGATACCGACAGGATGTTTAGGATCTTTGCCTTTCATAACCAGATTCATTATATTCTGTAAGGCGCTGTCGGTAAAACAGCCCATGACAGCGTCATCCTGGAACAGGGGAGGGAGCTTTCCGGTCATGCCCTGTTCCTCTGCGGTTTTCTGACGCAGGCGTTCCGCACGTTTCATCTGCTCCTTAAAGATCTCTTTACATTCGTCGTTGGTGGGCATGTAGACCGCAAAGAGGGCGTCAAAACGTCCGCTGCGGAAAAACTCCGGCGGCAGATGGCTGATGTCATTGGCCGTCGCGAAGATAAAACAGGGCTTGGTGTTCTCCTGCATCCAGGTCAGCAGGCGGCCAAACATCCGCTTAAAGGTACCGCCGTCGCCGCTGCCCGACGATGCGCCGCTGAAGCCCTTTTCCAGCTCGTCGATCCAGAGGATACAGGGCGACATGGCCTCAGCCTGGGCCAGTGCCTGACGCAGATTCCGTTCGGAATCGCCCACCAGACCGCCCATCAGCTGGTCCATATCCATTCGCACCATGGGGACGCCCCATTTGCGGTGGAGGATCTTGGCCGCCTCTGACTTTCCGCAGCCCGGTACGCCGCACAGCAGTACGCCTTTCAGCGCCGGTACGCCGCGGGTCAGGGCATATTCATGCTGGCTGTTCTTGTCCATGCGTTTGCCGGCCTCGTCGGCCCATTCCTTGTACGCGCCCATTCCGCCCAGATCGTCTGCGGCCAGCTGGTTCTCTTGCGATACATTCTGTTCGGGCTTCGGTTTGTCGTCCTTCTTTTCCCGATACAGCTGCAAAAGACCGCCGGAGCTTCCCAGGGCCTGGGCCTTGGCGTCCAGCAGCAACTCCTCCCGCTTCTCGCTGAAGAGCAACGGCCTGCCGTTTTCTCCATCTACCCACAGGAGCCGGTTGACACAGTGTTCTACCTGAATCAGACTGAAGCCGGTCATTTGCAGCGCGATCTCACGGGCATGATCCGGATTTTCAAAGGGATGGCCGTTTTCTTCCGCGATTTTGCAGATGATCTCCATGATCTCCCAGGTCTTGGGGTAGTCCACAGTGAACACTTCCGTGTAGGGCTTCAGGTCTCTGGGAAGCATCCCGGGATCGCCGTACAGCAGTACGCAGCTGTTGCGCAGTGCAGAGGAAATATTTTGGCAGGATACATAGCTGTTGACATACTGGCGCAGCCTGGAGATCATGCTTCCTTCCGTTTTGTTGTTGGCATTCCAGGAATTCTGTGTCAGATGCAGCAGGAACAGGCACGACGGCTTCTGATAGGACATGCTCCCGCCTTTTTTGCTCAATTCCTCCAACGGTTCCGGTTCATCAAAAAAGTTTTCGCACAGTTCCAGACTGTTGGGATCTATCCCGACATATGCGTAATAATGCACATCATGGCTGTCCTCAGACACCTTCACCGGTTTCAGCAAATCGACCAGCTTTCCTTCCTGCGCCAGCCGGCGCATCAGCTCAATTTCCTCCGTATCCACCATAATCAAAGGTGTTCTGGCCTGATATGCCTGCCGGCACTGTCCAATCAACTTATCCATTACGTATACATGATCGTTTCCCATAGGACAACTCCTTCTTTCTTTTACCGTCGGAATGTATGCAGTGCCGGCACACGGGTTTTGCTGACCGGATAGAGGTTGGAGTGGACATAGCCGTGCTGATCCAGCAGCAGGCACTCCGCCTGCCGGAACTCTGCCTGCACGATGGGTTCGTCCTCGTCCGGCAGTAGAGCACCATAGGTCAATCGGTGTGAATATGCGGAATAATCGGTCCCGAGCTCGCTCAGCAGGACCCAGCCCATGTCCTCCCATTCCGGCGCAAAGCCCACAATCTCCAGCTCAGAGCAGTCAAATTGCTGACTGGCGCCATATCGGTCGGAAACATACAAAGTACCGCCCAACCGTTCCATCTTGCATCCGGGCGTCTGAACCGAGACCGGATGGAACCAGACCGGAATTTCTTCTACAAAGTTGACATATCGGTAGTCACCGGGATGGATCTGCAGCTCCCGGGGATTGGGGTCCGAAGGACTGGTGTACAGGCGGAGCGTGACCGGAACATGCCTGCTGCCCTGCGGGTGCGGCGCGGCAAGGAGCTTTCTGGGCGTGATGACCGCGCCTGCCTCCAGCCATTTTTCCGCGCCCTGTCCCATCAGGATCCGATAGGGCTTTTCCTGTGCCGGCAGAACGATATTGCCGCTACGTTCCAGGATCAGCCAGCCGTCCTCTGTGACCGTATCGTCCTTCGTCTGGCGAAGATAGGCGTATTTGGCGTCCTCCGGCGTGAGAGGACAGTCACGCAAGGTCTGGTTTGCCAGCCCGTAGCCTGCGGCCAGCAGACAGAACAGCCGCTGCTGTTCCTGCTCTGGCAGCTCCACGGCGCAGGACAGATTCCAAAGTTCCTTCAAGCTTTGCTTTCTGGCAGGGTCGGAGAAGTGCTCCCGCAGCTCGGCTCTCTGCCGGTAGCCGGGCAGGCTGCAGAGCGCCCAGTCATCGCAGCAGTATTCCTGCGGCACGGAAAAGTGGAACTCCTTTTCCGGATAAAATGTAGCGAAATAGAACATCTCCGCGTGATACAAAGAGGCATACGACAGAAACCGGTAATGCTGTTGAAAAAAACCGGCGGCCAGCTCTCTGTGCCGCAGCAGATCCCGGGGACAGAAGCATTCCCGATACCGCATGGGTCCTGTGATGGCTTTTCCTTGCAACATAAATTGCTTCATAACATCTCACCTTTCCGGTTAAGGTCAAAAGCCCATATACAGGAATCGTACAGAACGATTCCTGTATATGGATGTGACAGCGATCAAGCAGGCTTGTTGTCATAGACAAGGAACAGAACTTTGCCCAGCGCGATCTCAGCCTGATCCTGCAGGCTGGATTCGAACTCCGGTTTAAGCACGCCGAATTTTTTCATGGACTCGGCAGCCTTTTGGGATGCGTTTTTCACGTTCTTTTCCCGTTTGGTTTTGTCTGCAAGATTGGCGGAGATTTTCTTCAACAGGCCCTTCTTCAAGGGGGTGTTGTTTTTCATGACAAATTCCGTCATCTTCTGCTGGAAGTTCTCGTTGTCCAAAGCCATAGCCAGCATCGCCACAACGCCGGCGGCAACCAACTGCCCCACAGTAAGCAGATACACAGAGACCAGAAACAAAACCGTTTTGAGAACCGAGAACACCGCGTTGGGAACAATGGCGGTAATCCATGCCTGGTTGACAACATTGGCTAAATTGAGATTTTGAACCATGGCGTCCAGCTGTGCGCTGGTCAGCCTGGAGAGCTTTGGCGCCGACTGCAGGTTGGTGCCATAGATGTTGGCAGAGATCTTGTTGACCTCTTCGTAAATCGTGGTGATGGCGGTGGAAAAATGCTTGGTAAACAGCTCCTGGACCTTCTCCTGCCCGGCAGTGCCTGTCAGCTTGCTGTTGGTCTGGGCCCGCTTGTTTACATCGTTGACGAAGTTGCCGACGGTGATCGGCTTGCCGGAACGCACAAAGGTGTCCGCACTGGCTTTCATATCATCGCACACCACCTGTGCGATGTACGTGGCCAGCTCGCCGATAAAGGCCTGATAGTGCTTGCCGGTCAGTTTTTCGGCAAAGCTTTTGTAGTTGATCACATAGTCTTTGCCGTTGATCTCCAGGCTCTTAGCATAGCACAGGCCCTTCGCCACGGAGGAGGACGGATCCCGGCTCTGAATCACCTGATCGCCATAGGTTTCCTGAACGATGTCTCGCAGCTCCGTCACAAAGCTGGTGCCGCCGGTGAGGATAACGCTATCACAGGTGCCGATCAGTGCCTTGGTATATTGTACAAAATCCCGGCACAGCTCCAGCCAGGACTGCTTGGGAGAAAGGTGGCCGTTCATCTGAATGCCCTTCCGGTTCAGTACCCGCTCCATAAACGCCCGGTTCATGGTAAACTTTAACTGCAGATTGCTGGGGATATCCGCATCTGCCTTGCCGTTCTGATCGAGTCCCCAGATGGGAATGATCTGAATGCCCAGGGAATCCCGGTTGGGATAGAATGCCTCCTTCAGCTCCCGCAGCTGCACCAGAAGGGTCTGCCGCTGTTCCTTGGGGATCTGATTCCTGGTCAGGCAGCTGTCTTCCATGGCCACTTCCAACATCTGCTCATCCAGATTGTGGCCGCCCAACCGCAGGCTGCGGGTAATCAGCGTTTTTCCCAGCTGCACGTAGGTGAAATCCAGGGTAGAGGACCCGGGGTCCAGGACTGCGATTCCCTTCTCCAGCTCCAGTGTGTGCTTCGGAACTGTTTCTTCTGCGCAGAGCACCGCAGCCATGATGGCGGCCGTGGACTCCGGCAGCACCGATACGTGGACGCAATTAGTCGCGCGCTTTAACAGCTTCTGGTAGCTGGTCATGGCCGAAACGTTGGTCCAGTCGTCGGAAGCGGGACAGCCCACTGTGAGCAGAACCTTGCCCTGCGCAGCGGCCTCCGCGAGCTTGGGCTGATACTGTAACACCTGTTCCCACAGCGTGCGAATGAAGGACTCCATCAAATACTCGTGGGTATGTACCGCGTCGATTTTGGTGTTCCACTTCGCGGGCTCAATTTTGAAGTGCTGGAAGAACCCGGGCGCGTTTTTTGCTTTCTTGCCAATGATTACCTTGTCGTTGGTAAAGCGGATCAGCGCAGGTAGCTTGGCATCGTCCTCGTGATTCATACGAAGACGCTCTACACTGGGCTTGAAAACCACCGCTCCATTCTCATCTGTTGTCTGCACACGGCTGAACAAATAGGTCATGGCCTCTCCATGACCGATGTCCATGCCAACCACGTGTTCATAATCAGCTCCTGTCAGTTGGGAATAAACAAGCAATGTCCGGAAGGGATTGCTCATAAACCAGCTGGAGGCACCAGTATTCTGTGCAGCCAGTGTCATCGTTGCCTGTGCCATAGATCATCACTCCTTATTCCTGCTCTTCCGTGGGCAGTTGATACTTGTCCAGCAGCTGTCCGCTCAATTCTGATACGTAGGATCGAACAGCCTGCCGGTAGTCCTCGATCTGCCAATCTGTATCCTGATCCAGACGATCCGTTTGTACCTTCCTTGAGAAGGCACGCATCAGTTCCAGAAGCTGTGCGTTCTGCAGCGGCAGTGGCTCACAGGCGAACTGGGAGCGGAGCTGTTTCAATGTCTGCTCCAGCTTTGTCATCTGCCGCAGCATGGGACGGATGTTGGTGTTGTAGGCGCCGGCCCATACCAGCTGAAGCTCCGTCTCCTGCTCCATCGCCACGGCCGCATACTGCCGCAGGCTACAGCCGAAAAACCGGAAACCGCCGTCCTTATAATAGGCCCGGTGAATCTCCCGGTCCATCTGCTCCGTCAGCTTCTGCTGCGCAGCCCGGGGATCGGATGGTTTGGGTTTTACCGGAGCGTTGCGCTTCCGGTAAGGAAGTTCGGTTTTTTTAGTTTTTTCCAGTTCAGAGACGGTTTGATAGGCCGTTTCGCAGAGCTTTTTGGCTGACCTGGAGATCTCTTTCGAGACCTCCAGGATGTCGCCAGCCTTTCGCCTGAGCCAGTTTTGAAGATTTTCGTTCATGGGATCACCTCGCTGTGCCGATAGGTCTCATCAGAATACGGAGACTTCGGCATCCTGCGGAAGCGCAGCGGCCTCAACCGGCTCTTCCTCAAATGCCTGACGGTTATCAGCCTGTTCTTCCGCCTCGGCAGAGTCGGCCAGCCTGTTGAAGCCATTGACCACAGCGGTGCTGTCCCTGCCGTAGAGAAAGCGGCCCTTTGCGATGAGTTTTCCCACCAGCTTTGCAGCATAGTTGGACAGCGAGGCCACACCCACTCCGCCGGTGATCAGGCGCAGGCCCATAGTCTTCAGGTTTTTCTTCAGCACGACCGCACCGGTGCCGGCGCCCAGCTCCAGGAAGGCCAGTCCGTTTGGAGTCGTGGCAAAGCCAAACGCGCTGTTCAGCACACGCCATGTGGAGTCTCCGACGATTGCGTTCACAGCACTGGGAGCCAAGTGGATGGACAGCGTTGCCAGGCCGCCCAAAACCAGCGCCGTCAGACCGAGCGCCAGGATGATCCTGAAAGCGGTACGTGTTGCCAGCTGACCGCGGCTGACCGCGTCCGCCACTGCCTCGACCTCCATATGGGTGCAGGCAATGTTTACCGCATCGGCCATGGTGGTGACGTTCTCGTTGTGTAGATACTGATCCATAGCCACAATGCACTTGAAGCGCTGGCTTTCTTTCCCCAGCTCAGCGGAGGTAAACATGATATTTTTGGACTTCTCCAGCTTCTTGGCCATTGTCCGCATGACTGTGGGAGAGACGCGGAACTGTGCAAGCTTTTGACGAATACTCGTCTCCAGAACCTCTTCAGTCAGTGCGGGCTCCTCGCCATAGGTGGCATAGTATGCACGGAACAACTGATCGGCGGTGGCGCCCTCTTTCATCTGCTCCAGCAGCTCGGGGTCCTGGTATAGACCGAGCCCAAAGTTGAGCTCGTGCAGCAGCACCTTGCGGTCATAGCCATGCAGGTTTTTGGCGCTGCGGAGGAAGTCGTCGATCACGTCCATAGGAGCATCCATCATCATATCCTTGGTGTATTCAAACTTTGCAACCTCACCGATCAACGCACTTGCGACCTCGAAGGCCTTCTGTTCGCTGGTGCCGTTTCTGGTCTGCATTTCCACAAGTGCCGTCAGCAGGCTCTTGTCAGAAGCCATGTCCCGATAGATCTGCATGAACTGGGCCTTGGTGTACATCGTATATTCCTTCTTACGCATCATTGCTGCCTCCTTAACGATTTCTGATACCCGGCAATTTGTTTTGTGTTTTGCCTATGATCCATTGTAGAGGTCACTCCATACAAAACAAACCGCTTATCGGGAAAAATAGTGAACAAGTTTCCTGTACACTGTTGCGTTCTGCATCAAAAGATCACGGGGTTCTGATCTTCCACCTGTGCTTCCGCTTCTTGCTCCTCTTCCTGAGGATCTAATTCAGCCGGACTGCACTGCATGTCCTCCACGCTGTCGGCAAGGACATTGAGGCCTGTTACGACAGGGGTCTTGTCCTTCTGGATCATGGTGGAGAACTTCCCGATCATGGTCGCTGTCTTATCTGACAGGGCTGCCATGGCAACACCGAACACCGCTGTGACTGTACCGATGATCTGCTTGACCAGCGCTTTCTTTTTTATGGCGGCAGCCCAACTGGCGATCATATCAGACCCAACCGGCATAAGCTGCATCGCAGGTGCGCCGGTAGCAGTGGTAGTTGTGGCAAACTCCGTGAACACAGCGGGAAGCTCAACCACAGAAGCTGCGTTTGTGGCTTTCGCCATCGCGGTGGCAGTTTTTGTCGCCGTCATGGCCACGCCTACGTTGTAGAGAAGGATACCAACGCCAATGACCACTGCGGCAATGGCTGCGGCGATCAGAATTTTCTTCGCGAGCTCACGGGAGAGAAATCCCTTCGACACTGCGTCCGCCACAGCCTGTGTCTGCACGCCAGCGCAGGCCATGTTGGCCGCCTCGTGGATGGTCATGGAATCGGAGTGGTTCAGATAGATCTCCATGGCGACGATGCACTTGTAATTGGCGCCGTTTTCGCCCAGCGCCGCTGCCGTGGCAAGATAGTCGCCGGTGTTCTCCATTTTTTTCGTCAGCGCCTTCATCACCTGAGGAGAGAGATAAAATGATCCCAGAGCCTGCCGGATCCGATTCTCCAGCTCCGCTGCGGACATGTGAGGCAGCTGCATGGTCTGCCTGGAATAATACCGCCAGAAAAGCTCATGTGTGGATACACCGCGCTCCAGCTCGGCAACCAGATTCGCGTCCTGATGGGCCGTCAGGCCAAAGTACAGCTTATGCAGGAACATCTCTTGGTCTTCCGTTGACTTTGTTTTCAGGTGGTCCAGAAACTGATCGAACACAGCCATGGCGTCCTCACTGACGGCGTCACGGATGCCTTCGCAGCTGGCCACCGCGGCGATGCAGATCTGTGCCGTTTTCTTGGCCTGAACGGGATCGATTCCGCGGGTTGTCTGCATTTCCATCAACGTCTCCGTCAGGTTGTTCTTTTCACCGGCCCGAAGCATCTGCTCGTAGATCTGATACTGAAAGGTTTTATCGAAAAAATTGGTGCTGTTCTTCATATCACGTACCTCCAATTTGCGGAATGATTGTTATGCCTGTCTGACGCTCTGCCGCGGTTCCTGCGGCGCGAGCTTCAGCCCTAGCGATTCCAGCTTCTGGTTGCATGATATCATCATCGAACATTCCGTGAGTACCGCTTGCCGGGAAAAAGAATGTCACTGTCAGGAGGAATACAGATTTATGTAGTACCGTTGACCATCCCGGCTTTCGGCGAAGAACTCCAAAATTTCCTGCATCTGCATCGGCTGCTGATAACCGCAGCGTATGCCGGAAAGCACCACCAGATCTCTGCGAACCGCAAACACACTGTGCGCTGTCCGCATAAAGCTTTTGGCATCTTCCTCGTCCAGCCCGTATCCGATTACGAGCTTCAGCAGGGTGCCCTGACTGGTGGTTTTTCTCTGTTCCTTTTGTAAAGAATCCGCTTCCTTTTCGCCGCGGATGGGATAAAATGACTCCCAGGCATCCGGGCTAATCCAGGCATACGTCAAAAACTCGGAAACCGTCATGCCGGTTGCTTTCTGCAGCCTGTGGACTTCCGTTCTCAATGGTTCGTCCACATGGAAAACAGAGCGTATGATCCGGCTGTTGAATTCCAGAACCTCTTCCGGGGTAAGAGAAAGGTGCTGACGTATTTTTTCCAATGTTGCTTCGCCGGTAGCATTTTTGCAGTTCAGGAAATTTAGCCAAACCTTTGCCGGAATGCCCGCTTCCTTCCGAAACTTGACCTGTTCCTTTGCCAAAAGGGTTTCTTCTAAAAAAACCAGCGCACTCTCTCTGTCTATTTTTGCGGTCATCTGGAATTCCCGGAGCATTCTGCCGGAGAGGCCGAGCTGTGCCTGGTTTTGCCACACGACCCGAAACATCCGTGTTGTCTTGACTGACTCTGCGGATAAGAATTCCTCTCTGGCAGCGGCATCGAGACCGAACTGTTCCAGCCAGGTCTTCATACCGCGCTGAAGCTTCTGCATTACATAATCCGACAGGCCTCTCTGCAGCTTTTGGATCTCCGGATCATACAAAAGCTGGTTCAGATGTTCCTCCAAACGGACAAAGTCGATCTCAAATGTATCCATGAAAACACCCTCACTCGCAAAATGAGAAACGGCCTGCAATGGGCGTAGTTTACCCACTGCAGGCCGTTTTATGGTATTGAGCCACTCAATTACTCCTGCGTATTACCTTCATGGCTCGCACCACAATTTGCAATGATAATAAATTAATTCATTTTAACATGTTGTTTTCGAGATTTCAAGCACAGAGCATTGATGGCCAGGGACCGTGTTAGCATCGAAAAGGCGGATTGGACTATAGTCAAGTAAGTGGACACGTTTTTAGCAAAAATTTATCCAGGAGCA
>OLNN01001423.1_pt1 | contig 19902 bp, 24 predicted proteins | sample 1672141 | NCBI WGS metagenome assembly OLNN01 (sample SAMEA3136652, study PRJEB25190) | human gut metagenome | biome: human gut; feature: human-associated habitat; material: faeces | place: Austria | collected 2013 | reverse complement strand
CAGCCTGAACATCCCCGTCCGTCAGCTGGAGTGCTGCTCCGGCGACCTGGCCGATTTGAAGGTCAAGAGCTGCGACATCGAAGCCTGGTCTCCCCGTCAGCAGAAGTACTTTGAGGTCTGCTCCTGCTCCAACCTGGGTGACGCCCAGGCCCGCCGTCTGAAGATCCGCTACAAGGGCGAGGATGGCAAAAACTATCTGGCTCACACCCTCAACAACACCTGCGTGGCACCGCCCCGGATGCTCATCGCCTTCCTGGAGAACAACCTCCAGGCCGACGGCACCGTGACCATCCCCGAGGCGCTCCAGCCCTATATGGGCGGCAAAACCCAGCTGGGCTAACCGTCAAACGGAACCAAACGCTCCCGGACCCTGATTTTCGGGAGCGTTTCTCACTTCTTTATCCTCTGGAGGTTGATCTATGCGCCCATTTCACTTTGAATGCCGTTACTACTCTACCGACCAGATGCTCTCAGAATACGTCCGCCGTATCCTCTGCCGGAATATCTTTCGCTTCGGCACGCTGATCTCTCTGGTCGCCCTGATTTTTGCCATTTTCTCCTGGCTGAATCAGGACACACCCTTTTTCGTCCTCTTTGGCGTCTGTTTTCTCATCGTCTTTCTGACCATGCTGTTCTCTCCACCCCTCATGCTCCGGCAGATGAAGGAGAACGACCGCCGGCTTCACAACGGTCAGAAGTTTGAGACCATCGTCCAGTTTGGCGACCGGATTCTCGTCCGGGAGGGCACGTTTTCTCTGGCCTGTACTTACGATCAGATCATCAAAATCCGTCCGCTGAAGTACTCCTACGTGCTCATGTTCGGCCCGCGAAACGCCATCATGGTCAGCCCTGAGCACTTTACCATCGGCACCTTTGATGAGTTCCAGACCTTTATCAAAGAGCGCTGTCCCAAGGCAGTGTAAGCCCATCTCAACGCAAAACAGCGCCCCACGACGCAAGTCACGCTTGCACCGTGGGGCGCTTTTCGCCGCCTAATATACTAGGGATCAGGAATCCTCCGGGCCAAGGCCGTTTGCCTTGCGCAGTTCTTCCAGAGGAGTGACCAGGATCTGGCCCTTCATGTCCTCGTTCATGTTGTCGGGCAGGAAGAGACGCTCGGAGCAATCCAGCCCCTCAAATTCCACGCCGATGAGCTCGTTGATCTCACGCTCCGGCCAGGCTGCCGCCAGGTCATAGATGTCGGAGATGTCGGGGAGCTTTTCCTCGCCCCGCACTTCATAGCTCTCAAACACATCGCCCACGAAATAGTCGTAGGTGATCACGGGGGTGCCGTCGGTGTCCCGATGGCCGTGGATCAGCAGCAGCATTCTGCCTTCCTCCCGCATCTTCTGAGCGGTGGGAATGATTTCCTCTTTCGTGATCAGGATCTTTTTATTCGTCTGCATATGAGCACCTCGTTTCAATCTCTTAACAGATTCTCGGAAGCTGCGCGCCGGTGAGTTTCGCCAGAATGCGCGTCCCTCCCAGGAATGTTTTCAGTACTACTTTTCCGGGATATTGGGTGGTGACTCTGCCGATCACCGCGGCATGTTCGCCGCCCGGCTTCTCGTGCAGCGCCGCCAGTATCTCATCTGCGGCATCCCGATCCGCGATAACCAGCATCTTTCCCTCATTGGCACAGTAGAGCGGGTCCAGACCCAGAATCTCACAGGCACTGGCCACCCCTTCCGCCACAGGGATCACGCGCTCCTCCAGCTCAATGGAGAAACCACGGTTTTCCACAAACTCATTCAGAGTCGTGGCCACGCCGCCCCGGGTGGGATCCCGGAGCACCCGGACACCGCCGCAGGTCAACGCCGCCTCCGCCAGCTGGTTCAGTGGCATGCAGTCGGATTGAATGTCCGCCGCCTCCATCATCCCGCTGCGGGCCAGCATGACGGCAGTGCCGTGATCTCCCACGTTGCCGCTGACGATCACCACGTCGCCCTCCTGGATGCGGTCCGGCGTCAGGCCCGGCCAGGCCAGCGTACCGATACCGGCGGTGTTGATATAGATGCCGTCACCCCGGCCCCGCTCCACCACTTTGGTGTCGCCGGTGACCACCTGTACGCCGCACTGGGCGGCAGTTTTGGCGATGGAATCCACAATCCGCTTCAGGTCCGCCACCGGCAGTCCCTCCTCCAGGATGAAGCCCAGACTCAGGTACTTGGGGACGCCGCCGCACATAGCCAGATCGTTGACCGTACCGCAGACGCTGAGTTTTCCAATGTCACCGCCTGGGAAAAAGTACGGGCTGATCACATAGCTGTCGGTGGAGAACACCAGGTCTCCCTGATGCGGCAGGATCGCGCCGTCCCCCAACGCGGACAGGGCCTCGTTGTGAAAGGCGGGCACCAGCAGTTCCTCAATGAGGCTGGCGGTCTTTTTGCCGCCGCTGCCATAGTCCAATGTGATGATTTCTTCCAATGGGTCTCTCACTGTTACAACCTCTGATATTTGTATGCCGCAGCACAGGCTCCCTCGCTGGAGACCATACAGGGTCCCACCGGGTTCTCCGGCACGCAGGCCGTCCCGAACAGAGGGCACTGCATGGGCTCCCGGTGACCGCAGATGATCTCGCCGCACTTGCAGCCGGTGACCGCCTCCTTGTCCTCCGGGTGGAGGGGGAACTTCCGGGCCGCGTCAAAGTCCGCGAATTCCGCACGCAGGCCGTAGCCGCTGTCCGGAATGGTACCCAGTCCCCGCCACACGTCGTCCTGGTAGGTGAAGGTCTCCGCCAGCACCGCCTGCGCCATCCGGTTTCCCTCCGGAGCAACCGCCCGGGTGTACTCGTTCTCCAGCCTGGGCGTGCCCTCCTTGATCTGCCGCAGCAGCCGGTACACCGCCGCCAGAATGTCGCCGGCCTCAAAGCCGCTGATGACACTGGGGATACCGTACTCCTCGGGCAGGAAAGCGAACCCGTCCGCGCCCACAATGGTGGCCACGTGGCCGGGACAGAGAAAGCCACTGACCTGGAAGCTCTCGCCCTCGATCAGGGCCCGCAGGGCGGATTCCGTCCGCTTGAGCATGCTGAGCACCGAGAAGTTTTTCAGGCCCCGGTCTCTGGCCTCCCGGACGGCGATGGCAGTGCCCGGGGCGGTGGTCTCAAAGCCCACCCCCAGGAAAATCACTTCCCGGTCCGGTTCCTGCTCCGCCATGTCCAGACTGTCCATGGGCGAATACACCATGCGCACGTCGGCGCCCAGTGCCTTCCGCCGCTGCAAATTGTCCCCGTGGACGCTGCCCGGTACCCGCAGCAGATCGCCGTAGGTGGTCAGAATCACGTTGGGGTTTTCGCTCAGCCGCAGAATCTCATCCATCACACCGGCGGGGGTCACACACACGGGACACCCCGGGCCGGAGATCAGGTGGATCTGTGGCGGCAACAGCTGGCGCAGGCCGGATTTGGCGATGGCCATGGTGTGGGTGCCGCAGACCTCCATGATGGACAGCTCGGGCAGATGCAGGTCCGCAATGGCCTTCAGAATCTGCGCTCCACCGGCGGGGCTGCGGAACTGAGCCTCATACAGCATTGGCCGCCTCCGAAATCGCCTTCAGATTGTCCAGCGCCTGCTGTTCCTTCATCTTCTCGATGGCGAAGCCCGCATGGACGATCACGTAGTCGCCCACCTGGGGCTCCTTGATAAAGTCGATGCGGATTTTGCGCTGGACACCTGCGGCCTCACCGATGGCCGTGTTGCCCTCAATTTGAACCAGTTGAAACGGAATTGCCAAGCACATGCTGGCCACCACCTTTTGCTGCAATCATGGTCTGCCCCAGGGAAATTCCCTCGTCGTTGGCAGACACACGGGAATGATGATACACTTCAAATCCCGCCTCCTCCAGGCGCTGAATCACCCTGGGAAGCAGGTACATATTTTGGAACACACCGCCGGAGAGCACGACCTGCCTCAGCCCCGTCCGTTCCCGGATCTGCGTGCACTGGGCACAGGCCATCTCCACCACGGTGTTCATAAACTTTGCCGCCAGCCGCGCAGGATGCACACCGGCGTCCAGCTCCTGAACCAGTTCCCGGACCATGGGCCGGAAATCCCAGTCCAGCCGGTCTCCGCTGGCCTCCAGCGTCACCGGGTAGGCGCCCTCGCAGCGCTCCGCCATGGTCTCCAGCAAGATCGCACCCTGACCCTCATAGGTCACGTGCTCCCGGCCGGTCAAAATGGCGTACACGCCGTCGAAGAGCCGTCCCATACTGCTGGCCCTGGGGGAATTCAGCCCGCCGGCGATCATTTTCTCCAGCAGGTTCCGTTTTCCCTCGGGCACGGCGGAACGCTCCGGACATCCGGCGTCCAGCAGCAGGGCGTAGCCCACTCTGCTGATCTCCTTCACTGCCCGGTCACCGCCGGCCAGCGCAATGGGCCGCAGACTGCCCAGCCGTTCAAAGCTGCGGTAGTCTCCCACCAGGAACTCGCCGCCCCAGATGGTGCCATCGGTTCCGTAGCCGGTGCCGTCCCAAACCACGCCAATGCACGGGCCCTCCAGGCTGTTGTCCGCCATGCAGGAGGCCATGTGGGCGTGGTGGTGCTGGACCTGCACCAGCGGGAGTCCTTCCCGACCGCTTCGCGCCAGAGCGTAGCCGGTGGAAAAATAGTCCGGATGGAGGTCGCAGACCAGCTGCGTCACCTGGATGCCGAACAGCCGCTGAAAGTGGGCGATCTGCCCCTCGTAGTGGGACAGAGTCTCGGCATTTTTCAGGTCGCCGATGTGCTGGCTCAGGAAGAAGGCCCGGCCCTTGGACAGGGCAAAGGATGCCTTTTGCTCGGCACCGCAGGCCAGAATCCCGGTACAGTCCGTCTGCAAAAACAGAGGCTGTGGGGCATAGCCCCGGCTGCGCCGGAGAAAGTACGGTTTGCCGTCAAATACCCGGAGCAACGAGTCGTCACACCGGGTGACGATGTCCCGGTTGTGCATCAGGAAGCCGTCGGCGATCCCTTGCAGGTGTTCCAGGGCCTCCCGGTTGTCATACATCACCGGACAGTCGGACCGGTTGGCACTGGTCATCACCAGAGCGTCGAAGCCCTCCATCAGCAGGTAGTGCAGCGGCGTATAGGGCAGCATCACGCCCAGATCCCGGTTTTCACTGAGCAGGGCGCTGGTGCCCGCCTTTTTCCGCAGCAGCACGATGGGCCGCCGGTAGCTGGTCAACTGTTCCTCCTCTTCGGGGGACAGCTCACACAGTGCCCGGACTGCCTCGACATCAGCACACATGATGGCAAAGGGCTTTTCGTCCCGGTGTTTCCGTTGACGCAGCTTTTGCAGGGTCTCCTCCCGGTCGATTTTGCAGGCCAGATGGAATCCGCCCAGTCCTTTTACCGCCACAATGCCCTGTTCCCGCAGGCACTGTTGGGCCAAAGCAATGGCATCACCCGCTACCGGTGTTCCATCGCGGTCCAGGTAGTACACTTGAGGGCCGCAGCTGGGACAGCAGTTGGGCTGGGCATGATAGCGCCGGTTCCCGATGTCCCGGTACTCCTCCTCGCAGGGCCCACACATGGGAAAGGCCGCCATGGAGGTCTGGGGACGGTCATAGGGAACGTCCCGGATAATGGTAAACCGGGGACCGCAGTTGGTGCAGTTGAGGAAGGGATACCGGTAGCGTCGATCCTTCGGATCCCGCAGTTCCCGGAGACAGTCCTCGCAGATGCCCACATCGGGACTGATGAGGGTGTCGTTCTCACCGTGCTTCTCACTGCTCCGGATGGCAAAGCCTTGATAGTTCTTCAGCGCTCCGCATGGTTCCACACGGAGCGCTTCGATGACCGCCAGCCGGGGAGGCTGGGCCTTCAGGTGAGCCACAAACGCCTCAATGGCATCGGACTCCCCCTCCAGCTCCAGCTCCACGCCGTAACTCTCATTACGGATCCAGCCGTTCAGGCCATACTCGGTGACCAGCCGGTGGATGTAGGGCCGAAACCCCACGCCCTGGACGATGCCAACCACCACCAGCCTGACACGCTGCAAGTTATTCTGCCTTCTCGGCTTGTGCTGCCTGAGCCGCTTTCGCTGCCTTGGCTGCTTCCGCCTTTTTCTTCATTTCCGCCAGCTGTTCCGGTGTAAACTTGGGCTTGGGCGGTGCTTTCTTGATAAAGCTTGCCTTCACCAGGAAGTCCTCAGCCTTGGTGCCGACGATCATATAGTCGTCAGTCAGCTTAATGGACTTGGTGCCGCAGAAGTCAGCACACATGGAACAGAAGGTGCAGCTGGTCATATCGAACTGGAAATTCACTTCCTGATCGCCGTTGTCCAGCTTCTTTACCGTCCGGGTAATGCTCTGGGGTGCGCAGACCCGCTCACACATACCGCAGTTGACGCAGGTATCCGGATTAAAGGTGATCCGGCCCCGATAGCCCTCCTGGGCCTTGGGGGGATCGCCGGCGGGAAATGCCATAGTGCTCGGTTTCTTAAAGAGGTTAGACAGTGCCTGTTTCCAATACGGTAGCATTATTTGCGCATCTCCTTCCTCTTCTGCTGTAAAATCTCCGTCGCCTTGGCCAGCCCAGCCATGATTGCCTCAGGCTTGGGGGTGCAGCCGGCGATGGACACGTCCACATGGACCCACTTTTCCAGCGGGCCATCAATGGCGTAGCTGCCCTTGAAGACGTTGCCGGAACGGGGGCAGGAACCGACGCTGACGATGACGCGGGGTTCCGGAACCTGCTCGATGGTGCGGATCACTCGATCCCGGGTCTGCCGGGTGACGGGGCCGGACACCACGACGATGTCGGCCTGACGGGGGCTGCCTGCCAGGCGGAAGCCCAGCCGCTCTGCGTCATAACGGGGGGTCAGGACTGCGACGATCTCAATATCACAGCCGTTGCAGGAGCCGGCGTTCACGTGGAAAAGCCAGGGGCTTTTGGCCACGCTCTTGTCCATCATATTCTGAAACATTAACCTTTAGCCTCCTTACAGACCAACCCATACCAGGATCAGGCTGATAGCAGCCAGACCGGCAACGATGGTCCAATAGAATTTGAAGACCTGTTCCACTCTGAGGCGGGCACAGATTGCGTGGGGCAGGGTCATGCACACAAAGCTGACCACACCGCACAGAACCAAGAAGATAATCACGTCCACGACGATGCCAGCCACGCCGGCGATACCAGTGCTGATGCCGCCCAGGAACATGGCGCAGAACAGCGCGGTCATGATATACATCTTGATGTAGTGGCTCAGACGGAACACACCCAGGGGCGCTCCGCTGTATTCTGCCAGTGCGCCTTCACAGATTTCGGTCTCTGCTTCGGCAATGTCAAAGGGATGGGAACCCACTTCGCAGGGAATAACCAGCAGCATGGCGACAGCTGCCGGGATCAGAGCCCAGTGAGTGATCAGGGGACCATTTGCCGCCTGGAATGCGGCGATGGTGCTCAGAGAGAAGGTGCAGCCAATGGCGTCGCCCGCGCCTGCCACCCGGCCGACGGCCAGCAGCACCAGGACGAAGGGCAGCTCGTAAGAGATCATTGCCACCATCTCACGGCTCAGGCCGACGCCGGCAAAGGGAGAGCCGGAGGCAGCTGCGCCAATGATCAGGGCCACGCCTGCAATGGTCAGCAGGTACAGGATAACCACCAGGTCGGCGCCTGCACTGAAGGCAGAGCCGTAGGTGCTCACGGGAATGAACAGCGCGATGACAATCAGGCTGGCCAGTCCCAGATAGGGTGCGCCGATGAAGAGCGCCTTCTTTGCGTGGCGGGGGATAATGGTTTCCTTCGCGCAGCACTTGACGAAATCATACCAGGGCTGCAGGATGGGGGGACCCACACGACGCTGCATACGCGCAACCAGCTTCCGGTCGATACCGGCCATCAGAACGCCGAATACCACACAGAACAGCAGACCGGGGAAAATCAGAAGCTGGACCAGATTGATCAAAAATGTCGTCATGATTCTCCTCCTTTACACGAACGCGATGCAGAAGACCAGGACAAAGGCGATTGCCGCCACGCCGTACAGGGCGTAGTCATTGACAATACCGCTGTGCCAGTCATGCATGAAGCTGAAATACTTTTTCAGATTGTGCTTGAAGCCCCAGAACAGGTCGGAGCCGCCCACCTGAGAGTAGACGCTTTCTTCACCGGAGAAGAAGGACTCATACTTGGCATCAGCGGGAGCAACCTTTTCCGGTTCCTGCAGCTCTGCGGAAGCTTCCAGGGTGCCAACCTTCTTGTTGGAGCCCAGGATGGCCACGATGGCCACAGCGCAGGTGACGCAGAACAGGAGGAGCAGCCAGATCACGGGATCCCAGACGCCGGCGAAGGTGACGGTGACATCACCCACGTTGGCAGCACCGTGTGCCACGGCGTAGCCGGAGCCCATCATCTGGTCGATGTAGTTGACAGCATTCATGGCCGCGTTGGTTGCGGGAGCGAGCAGGTACTCGGAGACCTTGCCGGGCAGCAGACCGGTGACGATGCACAGGATTGCCAGAATCCACATGGGGATCCGCATGGCCAGGGAGACCTCTTTGGTGTCTTTGAACTCGGGGTTCAGCTGGCCGAAGAAGACACTCTGTGCCACCTTGATGAAGGAGGCCAGGGTCAGCACGGAGGTCAGCAGTGCCACGATACACACGACAATAAAGAAGAAGTTGCCGCTGGTGCTGCCCTTTTCAAAGGCTGCCTGGTAGATGTACCACTTGGAGGCGAAGCCGTTGAAGGGAGGCAGACCGCTGATGGATGCGGCGCCGATCAGGAACAGGATGCAGGTCTGAGGCATCTTCTTTGCCAGACCGCCCAGGCGATCCAGATCCAGGCTGCCGGTAGCGTGCTGTACGGCGCCGGCGGTCAGGAAGAGCAGGCCCTTGAACAGGGTGTGGTTCATGGCGTGATACAGACCGGAGCTCAGGCCCAGAGCGGTGCCCAGACCGATGGCGGTGATCACGTAGCCCACCTGAGAGATACTGTGGAAGGCCAGCAGACGCTTAAAGTTGTGCTGGTTGAAGGCCATGGTCACGCAGATGAACATGCTGATGGTGCCGAAGCCCACGACCAGGTACTGAACTGCGGGCAGCTGGATGTTCTGGAACAGAACGTAGACCAGCCGGATGATGCCATAGACGCCGCACTTGGTCAGGACGCCGGAGATCATCAGGGAGATGGAAGCGGGCGCCACAGCGTGGGCGTCGGCTGCCAGAGGATGGAAGGGGAAGATAAATGCTTTGGTGCCGAAGCCGATGAACAGCAGGCCGAAGGCCAGCAGAGTCAGGGGCTCGTCAGCGTGCCCAGGCAGGTTTGCTGCGATCTGGGCCAGGTTCAGGGTGTGGAGCTGGCAGTAGAGAATGGTGATACCAGTCAGAACTGCGGTGGAGCCCAGAGCGCCGACGGTCAGGTACTTGAACGCACCCTCGATAGCGCCCTCGTAGTTGTTCCGGAATGCGGTCAGAGCCACGGCGCTGAAGGTCATCAGCTCGATCATGACGAACATGTTGAACAGGTCGCCGCTGAGAACCAGACCCAGCACGGAGCCGGAGAGCATCAGGAACAGGGTGTAGTAGTTGGCCTGGCTGTCGTCTTCCTTCATATAGGTGAAGGCATAGATGCAGGAGACGAACACGGCCACGGTGATCACCAGGCCGAAGAACAGGCTCAGAGCGTCTACTTCGACGCCGATGCCGATGGCCCAGCCGGAGATGGGCTCCCAGTTGCCCATCCAATAGGTAATAATTTCGCCGTCAATCATGATCGGCTTGATCAGTGCCAGCATGAGAACCATGGCACCGCCGGTCACGATAAAGGAGATGACGTTGCGGATGGCCGCACTTTTACGGCCAAGCAGCGCTACGAGAAATGCCCCGAGAAACAGAGCCATAATGGCCAGAATCGGGAAGTGAGACATGATAGAAGTCATTAGCCGTTCAACCTCCTGATCTGTTCAGTATTGATGGTACCGTACTGCTTTTTCGCCATAATCGCCAGGCCCAGAGCCATAGCGGTGGTGCAGGCGCCGATGACGATGGAGGTCAGGGTCAGCGCCTGAGGCACGGGATCCACGAAGAAGGACGCCCGGTTCAGCTCGGACATGACAAAAATGGGAGCAGTACCGCCGTCATGGAAGCCCACTGAAATGATCATCAGGTTTGCACCGTAGTCCATCATGCCCATGCCGATGACGGTTCTCATCATATCTTTTTTGGCGATCATGCAATACATGCCCAGCACGATCAGACAGAAGGAACCGATGTAGTTAATCTGCATCATTTCTGTTCACTTCCTTCCTCATCTTCCTCCCGGTTCAGCAGGCCCAGCATGAGGGTCAGCAGGCAGCCGATACCGGTAAACACGTTGACACCTACCGCGTCGTTCATAATCTGCGCGGTTTCCAGTTCCCAGTGATGGGACATGATCAGGTTGAGACAGAAGTTGCCTCCCGCAAGGATGCCGACCACAGCTACGACGATGTAGACGATCTCAGCCAGGGCCTCGGTGCGGGGAATAATCGCCGGACGCTGGCCCAGCTTCTTTCCGCCATAGCCCAGGAAGAGCATCAGCAGCGCACCGGCCACCAGAACGCCGCCCTGGAAGCCGCCGCCGGGACTGCTGTCACCGTGCATCACGACATAAATACCAAGTATGGCGGTCAGGGGCATGAAGATGTCTGCCGCACACCTCACGATGATATCTCTTGTCTTAAACTTCATACGCTCGTTTACGCCTCCTTATCGCCTTTTTTCACCTTGCGCAGGATGACAAGGGTGCCGGTGACTGCCGCGACCAGAATGAAGCTCTCGCCCATGGTATCGTAACCACGGTAGTTAAAGACGATGCTGGCGACCACGTTGTGGGACACGGTCTTATCCAGGTTGGTCTTGACGATGGCATCAGCGACGCCGTCGGGTTCGGACACATCATATTCCTGCGGGTTTTCGTACAGAGCCACCACGTCGGTCTTGGAGCCGTCGTAAGTATTGCCGCTGTCATACATGGCGCCTGCGGCGTAGATACCACAGATCAGGATGGCGGCCATGGCGATTGCGCCAATCGCTTTTTTCAGTTTCATTTGTCACCCTCCCCAATCTTGCGCAGAGCAACGACGTAAAGAATTGTGGACAGAACCACGCCAACGGCAGCCTCTGCAATGGCCACGTCAGGCGCCTGCAGCAGGATGAATTCCAGCGCTACCAGGGCGCCCACTGCGTTGAGCGCGATGATCGCATTGATCAGCTTATCAGCCTGCACTGCAATCACAGCAGCGGCGACGATGCCGATGACGGTCAGCGTATTGAGGACAAAAACTAAAATACCGGTCATTGCGGATCATCCTCCTTGTAATCGTCAATTATCAGCTTGGTTGTCGGCAGAACCTTCATCTTATAAGAAGCTCTGCACAGCGTGTGGTTGGAAACCGGGTTGGTCAGCAGCACCATCATCATAATTACGGCCAGCTTCACATAAGTGCCCGGCTCACCGGGGTTGGTGGCGACAGCGTAGACAATGCCGCCGATCATCAGGAACAGGTTGCCCATGGCGGGAACCGTAGTAGAGGCCTGCAGTCTGCCAAAGATGTCCGGCATACGGATGATGCCCAGAACACCCACTATATTGAAGAAGATACCGATGGCCAGCAGAATATCAATAATCACACGAACTGTCATACTCATAGTCTACCCTCCAGGTAATAGGACACGAAGATCGTGCCGATGAAGCCCAGGGCCGCATCCACCAGGGCGATATCCAGATAGATGCTGCGGCCGGTGAACAGGGAATACATTGCCAGGCCCAGCGCAGTCACCAGAATGACCACATCGGAGGCGTTCATCCGGTCAACCGCCGTGGGGCCGGTGATGATTCGAACCAGCAGGAGCAGGTCAAGCGCCACACAGATAATCGCAGCAATCAGAAATTCAATCATTTCCAAATCCTCCCGATCCATTTTTCCATTGTACCCTTGATGATGTCGCCCGCCTTGTCCCGGTCTAACTCGGTTACATTCATCCAATGTACGTAATAATAGTTCTTGCCCGTTTCATCCTCGACCACGTCGATGGTCATAGTGCCGGGGGTCAGGGTGATGCAGTTGCTCACCATGGCCAGAGCATAATCACTCAGCCCTTCCGCCGCAGGCACGCGGATGATACCACTGCGCCATCTACTTCTCACCTTGCTGCTGAGGATAATGGGCGTGATTTGCAGGCTGGCCTTCATCATCTCCCAGAAGAAGACGAAGAAGTACAGAATCAGCGTAATAATCCGCACCGGGTTAAAGAAGTGAAATGCCTTGCTGTGGATAAAGAATTTTGCCGTGAATGCCGCCACCAGTGCGCTGAATACTGCGTCCATCACCAGGCCCAGCGGATGAACCGACCAGGTCAGCAGGAGCCAGAACAGGAAGCAGAACACAAAAGTGGACAGCCATGCAGAGAACGTTGTTTTTTTCTGCACGTTACACCCCTCCTTTTTCTTTTCCAAGTTTTTCGTTGACTGTTTTGCTTATCCATTCCACCAGCTCATCCAGACCGGAACCGGTTCTGGACGAGACGCGGAATACCGTTACGTTGGGATTGACGCCCCGGGCGTCCGCCTCGACTTTGGCGTCGTCGAACTCAAAATACGGCTGCATATCGAACTTGTTGAGCACGAGGGCATCGGTGGTGGCGAACATCAGAGGATATTTGACCACCTTATCGTCCCCCTCCGGCACGCTGAGCAGGGCCACACGGAAGCTCTCGCCAATGTTGAACTCCGCCGGGCACACCAGGTTGCCGATATTTTCTACGAACACGATATCCAGGTCCGGCAGGGAAAATTCCTTCAGCAGCTGCTGAATACTCATGGCCTCGATGTGGCACGCCCCGTCCGTATCCAGCTGGACCACCGGGATGCCCATGGCGTGGATTTTGTCCGCATCCACCTGTCCGGCGATGTCGCCTTCAATGACGCCGATGCGGTACCGGTCCCGGAGGCGGTTGATCAGCTGCACGATCATGCTGGTCTTGCCCGCGCCGGGGGATCCCATTACATTGATCAGACACACCTGGTGCTGGGCCAGCTCCGCCTTGACTGCGTCGCTGACGTCCTCATTCCACTCCATGATCTGGTGCATTACCTTAATTTCCATGGATCAATCCACCTCCAGACTTTCCACGTAGAACTCATGCCCTGTCAGCAGCTTCAGCTTGGTGCTTCCGCAGGCGGGACAGCGAATGTTCAGCTTGTCGATCTCATTCTCCGCCCCACACTCCTCACAGCGCATGGTGATCGGGATGCGTTCCATCTTCAAAACCGCGCCTTCCGCAGCAGTACCTTTGCTGAGAATGTCAAAATACTGCTGCACGCACTGGGGTACGATACCGGAGTACTCGCCGATTCGGATGCGGATCTCGTGTACCTTTTTTACCTTGTGCTCTGCCGCCGTTTCCACTGCGATGTTTACAATACTTTGCGTGATAGACAGTTCATGCATAGCTCAGCAATCCATACAGGAGAAGCAGGGGTCGATGGATGCCACAATCAGGCCTGCGTCGGCCACGGTGTTCCCCTTCAGCATGGTCTCCACAGTGGGAGCATTCTTAAAGGTGGGCACGTGGATGCTCAGACGGTGGTTGGTGGGGCCGCCTGTGGTGACAACCTTATAGACCAGCTGGCCGCGGGGCGCCTCATGACAGGCGATGAACTCGCCGGCCGGCACCTTGGGGATCCGGTTGCCCAGATTGATGGGGCCTTCGGGCAGCATGTCCACGGCCTGGCGGATGATCTTCATGCTCTCATAGATCTCCAGCACGCGGACCACCACACGGGCGTACACGTCACAGGAGTCCACCACGGGGATGTCGAAGTCGAAGTCCTCATAGGACATATAAGGTGCGTCACGGCGCACATCGACGTCCACTCCGGAAGCACGGGCGTGGGGACCCACAGCGCCGATGCGGATGGCGTCCTCAGTGGTCAGCACGCCGACGCCCTGGGTACGCATGGCCACGGTGGTGTCGGTGGTCAGGAAGCTGGTCAGCGGAGACATCTTCACTTCCAGATCGTCCAGGGTGTCCAGGATCATCTTGCGCTTGTTGTCGTCGATGTCCCGGCGGGCGCCGCCGATGGTGTTCATGGCGTAGTTGACCCGGTTGCCGGTGATGGCCTCCAGCAGGTCCATGGTCCGCTCACGGTCGTTCCAGGAGTGCATGAACAGGCTGTCGTGGCCGATGATGTGGCAGGCGATACCCAGCCACAGCAGGTGGGAGTGGATACGCTCCAGCTCCGAGATGATGACACGGATATACTGGCCGCGCTTGGGGACCTCCATGCCGGCGATGTTCTCAACGCACATCGCATAGGTCATGGCGTGGGAGTGAGAGCAGATGCCGCACACGCGCTCCACCAGAACGTCGGTCTGGATGAAGTTGCGCTCCTGGGCCAGCTTCTCAATGCCGCGGTGGTTATAACCAATAAACACCTTGGCGTCGGTGATCTGTTCGCCGTCTACAGTAAGACGGGCGTGGACCGGCTCTTCCAACGAGGGATGGTAAGGTCCGATCGGAATGGTATAACTCATTGTTGAACCTCCTTGACGCTGCCGGATTTTCAAGCTTCCCCATATGAAAACCCGGCATATTGTAGTACCTCTTCTATCACGGTCTACTACTGAATTATAGTATTGTATTGCCCGTTTGATTATATTAAATTGTTAATTTCTTGTCAAGCGACAGTGCTTTCCTTTTGTCCTATTTTTTCGTGTCCTTTTACCAAAAACCGTCCCCTTTTCTCCCCTCTTTTAGGCATTCAGAACAGAAAATCGGCACGGACAGGATGATATTGGAAGCGCAAACCCGGCTCTCGCTCCGCTTTTTTCGCGAAAATTTGTTAACAATTTGTTCGCATTTCCACGCTTCCCATCGGCTTTCCCCACTTTTCGCCGGATATGCGTTGAAAATAACGAAGTTTTCCGTTTGCCGACTGGTCATTTCGCCAAACGTACTTTTTCCCGCTTTTTTCCCCAAAAAGCTGTTTTTTCGCCCTGACCCAGAAAAAAATTTTTCCCGTCCTCCCGCCCTAAACCCGGAAAAACAAAAAATAACTGCTTCTTGACAAGGTTATCCAATTTTAGTATAGTAAATTCATTGTTAGGAATCATTCTCGATAGTAAACTAACCTCTCTCCTCCCCCATACCCACCACAGGAAACACTCTGCCGGCCAACACCGGCACATCGTGAAAGGAGCTGCTATGAACCAAACAACCGCCCCGCTGACTCCCCAGCGGATTCAGGTCATCACAGAGCCCATCCTCTCCGTCCCCACCCTCTCCTCCTTTACGGTTCTGGGGGATCCGGGCTGCGACGGACTGGGCGCCGAAGTCCTCTCCCTCTACGCCCGGGGACTGGCCAATGCCCAGGGCGGCTTTATCCTGGTGGCCGGCGATCTCGTGCCCGAGGGCTTCGAGTCCTTTTACCGCCAGACCGACGCCCTCATTGAGCGCACCGCACCGGTTCCGGTGTACGTGCTCCGGGGCAATCACGACACCGGCGCCTACTCCGCCCACTACGGACTGTCCGCCTACGCGGTACACGACGAGTCCACCCTTCTGGTGGTGCTGGACAACTCCCCGGGCACCTTTACGCCGGATTCTCTGGCCCTGCTGGAGCGGGCCGCCGGCACTATTCCCTGCCAGCACCTGATTCTGGCCATGCACATTCCGCCACCCAACCGCTTCTCACCGCGCACCGTTCCCATGGACGAGTGGGAAAAGGTGCGAAGCATACTGAATCGGACCGGCACCGCCGATAAGCTCCGCTACACCATCGCCGGCCACGTCCACTCCTACTTTGAGGACGAACTGGATGGCGGCATCACCATCGTCACCGGTGGCGCAGGCGCCCGCATTGCTCCAGTGGACGGAGTGGAGGCACCCTATCATCACTGTGTGGAATTCCGGCTGGACAGCACCGGCTGGACCCATCAGAAGATCAACCTCACCTTCGCCAAAGTCCCGCCTCTGGCGGATCAGAAGCTGGCGGACCTGCTCCAGGACGCCTACACCAGCGAGTGCATGACCATGGTCCGCTACCTGATCCTGGCGGAGGACGCAGAGCGACGGGAGCTGCCCAATCTGGCCGCCCTGTACCGGGCCATCGCCCACGCCGAGTTCTACCACGCCCGCAGTCACTTTTACACCGGCAGCTTCATGCGGGAACCGCTGAAGGCCCTGCGGAACTGCATCACCAAAGAGAGCGACGAGGTGACCAACCTGTACCCCACCGCCAAGAACTACGCCGAATCAGTGGGCAGCGGTCTGGCTACCGCCACCTTTGAAGACGCCCTCCGGGCAGAACAGGTCCATTTGGAGCTGCTGACCCGGGCCCAGTCCGCGCTGGAACAGGGCCAGGATATTGAAGAAATCCCCTACTTCACCTGTACCTCCTGCGGCGCCACCTTCTTTGGCGAAAAACCGCCCTACTGTAATGTCTGCGGCGCACCGCCGGACAAGATTGCAGCGGAACAGTAACCAGACCGGTATACAAAAAAACGAGTGCACCGTCTCCTTTGACAGTGCGCTCGTTTTTCATGTTGTTACAGTGATCCGCTCAGCTCTCCAGAGCGGCCATAGCGGCGTTGATCTCCGCCTCAGCAGGCTTCATCGCCTCGATGGTTTTGGTGATCAGATCCTCAAGGGTCCAGCCCAGCAGGTCCGCGCCCTTTTGAATCACCTCACGGGAACAGCCGGCGGCAAAGCTGGCCTGCTTGTACTTTTTCTTCACCGACTTCAGGCCCAGATCCTGGACGCTCTTGGACGGCCGCATCAACGCGGTGGCCCAGATCAGACCGGTGAGTTCGTCCGCCGCATAGAGGACCTTCTCCATCTCGTGCTCGGGCTTCACGTCCACAGTGAGATCCCAGCCGTGACTGCACACAGCGTGAATGACGTCCTCTCCCACACCGCCTGCCCGGAGCAGTTCCGGCGCCTTGATGCAGTGCTCCTCCGGGTACTGCTCAAAATCGATGTCGTGGAGCAGTCCTACGACGCCCCAGTAATCCGCTTCCTCACCGTAGCCCAGCTCCTGGGCGTACCAGCGCATGACGCCCTCTACCGTCAGGGCGTGCTGGAGATGAAAGGGCTCCTGGTTGTACTGGCGCAGCAGCGCCCAGGCCGCTTCCCGATCAATGGTGGTTCTCATGGTACTTCCCTCCTAAAGGTTTCTTTCAGGTAATCCTGTTATTATATTAAATGGTATCTTGCTATGACAGATCGCTGTCACCGGGCAGTGGTCCCGCCAGATCCCTGACAACCTCTCCCGCCGCGATCAGTCCCGCCACCGGCGGTACAAAGGCGATACTGCCCGGCGTATCCCGCCGGTGCACGCCCGGTTCCGGGTCCGGTCTGCCCAGCGGCTTGCGGGGCAGCTCCCGGGAACAGACCACCTTTACGTGGCGGATGCCCCGTTTTTTCAGCTCCCGGCGCATGACTCTGGCCAGTCCGTCGCCAGAGGTCTTGGACAGATCCGTGACCATAAACGCGGTGGGATCCAACTTGTTGCCCGCTCCCATGGCGCTGAGGACCGGCGTTCCCGCCGCACAGGCCCGGGTGATCAGCTCCAGCTTTCCGGTCACCGTGTCGATGGCGTCCACAATGTAGCTGTACTGGTGGAAGTCAAACTGATCCGCCGTCTCCGGCGTGTAAAAGCAGGGCCAGATGCGCACCTGAGCGTCCGGATTGATCTCTAGCACCCGCTCCCGGGCCACATCCACCTTGCGGCGGCCTATGGTACTCCGGGTGGCCAGAATCTGCCGGTTCAGGTTGGTGAGGCTGACCGTGTCGTGGTCGATCAGATCCAGCGCCCCAATCCCGCTCCGGGCCAGGGCCTCCACTACATAGCCACCTACGCCGCCCAGCCCGAACACCGCCACCCGGGCCGACGCCAGCCGCTCCATGGCCTCCGGGCCCAGCAGCAGCTCGGTGCGGGAAAACGCGTATTCCTGTTCCATGGCCGTCACTCCTCCTCTTGTCCGGTCATCTGGTCATAGCGCTCCAGAAAGTTGTGCTCCACGCCGCCGGTTTTATAGCCGATCATGGTGTCCAGACTCACCGCGTGGATACTGCGGAAAATATTCTGGGGCACCTGGGGGTTGTCCTCACTGAGCCGCCGGATCAGCTGCTTTACCTCCTGGCGCTTGGAGGGACCGATTCCGTCCAAGCTCTCCGACGTCTTCTCTGTCATCCGGCAGGCGCACTGGATAAACTCCAGCTCGTTGTACCGCCGCCAGGCGATGATGTCCCGTTCCCGGACGCAGTAGAGAGGCCGGATCAGCTCCATGCCGGGAAAGTTGGTGCTGTGGAGCTTGGGCATCATGCCCTGAATCTGGCCGCCGTAGAGCATCCCCATCAGGGTGGTCTCAATCACGTCGTCAAAGTGGTGGCCCAGGGCGATCTTATTGCAGCCCTGCTTCTGGGCGATGCTGTACAGGTGGCCCCGGCGCATCCGGGCACACAGGTAACAGTAGGACTTGGGCTCCTTCTCGGTGACGGCAAAGATGTTGGTCTCAAAAATCTGGATGGGAATCCCCAACAGGGCGGCATTTTCCTCGATTTTGGCCCGGTTTCGGGGATGATACCCCGGGTCCATCACCAGGTAGCTGGCCTCAAAGGGCACATCGCTGACCCGCTGGAGCTGCTGCATGAGCTTGGCCATCAGCATGGAGTCCTTGCCGCCGGAGATACACACTCCGATCCGGTCTCCCGCCTGAATCAGCTGGTAGCGCTTCACCGCCGCGATAAAGGGGTTCCACAGCTCTTTTCGGTACTTTTTGATCATGCTCCGCTCGATCAGCTGCCGGCGGCTCAGTTCTCTTGCCATACCTGTTCACTCCTTCCCACCAGAATTGTAGGTATTATAGCACACTCCGTTCGGATTTGCCACCCGTTTCTCCTCTCTTTCTCCGAAAACTCCCCCTTTATTTCCACAACCTTTCCCTTGCCATACGAAAAAAAGAATGGTATACTCTTTCTGTATAATTTGTTGTTTTTTGTTTTATTTTGTAACTTTATTTGGGAAATGTTCTGTTTACCGGAGGAAACCCATGGTTTTTACATCCTTTTCCTTTCTCGCCTTTCTGGCGGTATCCGTCCTGATCTACTACCTGACGCCTATGCGCCGGTACCGGGAACTGCTGCCCTCGGGCAAGCGGGTAAGCTCCAAACGACACACCGGCGTCCTGCACCCCCGGGGGATTGTCCTGCTCCTGGCCAGCGTGGTTTTTTATCTGTTTGCCGGTTGGCAGAAGCTGCTCTTTGTGCTGGCCACTGCCCTGTTCGCGTGGCTGTGCTCCCGGCAGATGTCCTCCATCTACGGCCAGATGAATGAGGCGACCGAGGGAGTCACCGACCGTAAGGAGAAAGCAGCGCTCCAGGCCAGTCACCGGAAACGGTGCCGGCGGATGTCCGTTTTTGGCGTTGTGGTGGTCTTATTGATCTACACCTACTGCAAATACCTTCCCTCCCTGCTCTCCGCCGCCAACGACATTCTGACCAATCTGGGCCGTGGTTCCATCAGCGCCTGGAACGTCATCGTTCCCCTGGGCCTGTCCTACTACACCCTGTCCATCATCGGCTACCTCCTGGACGTGTACTGGCGCAAGCAGCAGCACGAGCAGAATTTTCTCGTCTTTCTGCTCTGTGTCCTCTACTTCCCCCAGATTCTCCAAGGTCCCATCGCCCGGTACCGGGAGCTGCGGAAGGAATTTCTCAAGGAAACACCGCTCTCTTTCGACCGGCTCTGCCGGGGCGCCCAGCTGATCCTGTGGGGCTTTTTCAAGAAGCTGGTCATCGCCGACCGGGCGGCTCTGCTGGTAGACACGGTATTTCCTAAATATTGGGAATATAACGGCCTCCAACTGGCGGTGGCGGCGGTGTGCTTCTCCATCCAGCTTTACTGTGATTTCGGGGGATATTCTGCTGTGGC
>OLNN01001420.1_pt1 | contig 19903 bp, 19 predicted proteins | sample 1672141 | NCBI WGS metagenome assembly OLNN01 (sample SAMEA3136652, study PRJEB25190) | human gut metagenome | biome: human gut; feature: human-associated habitat; material: faeces | place: Austria | collected 2013 | reverse complement strand
AGACGATGTTGGAAGATTCACTGTATCTTGTACAAGTATTCAATTTTTATGCCTAATTTTTTTAGTTTCGTGTCCAATTTTTGTTGACAAGTGCACTTAGGAGAAGCCATGGATACATTTATAGGCGTTTTTGTGGATGTCATTTTAGCAATAACGATATGCTATACTGTACGAGCCTTTAGGATAGATATACAAAGATGCAAAGGCATGAGGCAAAAGTATTGGCGGTTTTATCTGTTAGGTTATATTGGCCTTATGATATCACTAGCTTTACTTTTTATACTGATACACTCGATAAGTTTTGATTGTCTCCCTTTATCCTGGGTAATTATAATTTGGTCCATTATTCTGATCCTACTTCCAATATCAGCTATATTTAATTTATATGGCTGGATAAGGAACGCACAATATCATTATAAAAATCAAGGCTCGCCGCTTCCCAATGATTATAAGGATAGAATTATTAAACTGTATGTCTGTTTAGGATGCGGGTGTTTAACAATAGGATCTGTTGTTTTAGGAATACTGAAATTTGTAATATAAAGAAATCGAGAGGCAGATGCAAGACATTATAGTGATTGTGAAAGCAAAAGATCCAACAGCAGCCTTAGAGGATTAAGCACGTGAGCAAAGTAAATGCAGCAAGGGATGGATATTATTTAGAAATATTGGTGATATTGCCAAAGAAAAAGGCTGGGACAAGAATGATACCAGAAGAACATTACTTCATGGGCTTTTAGGTGGTATCACAGCCAAACTAGGCGGGAACAATGTACTGTCTGGTGTCATGGCAGAAGGTGGTATGGAAAGTTTGCAGCCATTGCTGGACAATTTCCTGAAAGACCATCCGGATATGCGAGAAGAAGTAGCCAGCCTCATCGGCTATACAACAGGAAAGCTGCTTGGTGGTGATGAAGAAACTGGTTCTACTGTGGCATGGAATGGGACAAAGTTTAATTGGCTGAATCATGAGCAGATGGCTGAGTATGCAAAAGAATGGGATGCAGCGACAACAGAAGAGGAGAAGAAACAGGTAAAAGCCAAATGGCTAGAAATAAATGATGAACAAGAAGATAACTGGTTGAAAGAACAAGGCGTAGGTGATTATTGGGATTTACGTGGAATTAAAGGTCTGTACGTTGTAGAGAATCCCTATGTAGTACCTGGCAGTACATTTGATTGGAAGAGTTCTATTGCAACAGCTATTATTGGAGAAGAAGCCGGTCTGCCATGGGCGTTGAGTGAAAAATATGGCAGCAATGGTCTGGTAAAAGCCCTAGGGAAATACAATGCAGTTGGAATTGGGATTTCAGGGACTCTTGATTTTGCAAGTGATTATAAGGACTATAGCGGAAAAGATTTATTTGTTGCTACTCTTATAGATGGATGGAAAACTGGTACAGGCGTAATTATCGGCTTATATAACCCTTATATCGGGTTTGTTAGTGCTCCATTTCTGGATTTCGCAACGTTAAAATTAAAGGATCGGATATTGACCAAAGATGCTGATAAGCAAGAGAGGGGAAGAAATGGAAGGTAATATGAAGGAGTTGTTGCAAACAATATTATACTTAGGTGGCATAATGTATTCTATAATATATGGCTTGCAAAAATTAAAAAAGCAAAATTTTACATGTACAAAGAACAAGGCTTATTTTATAATGGGTACTTTTGGTATGACATTGGGTTTATCTTTATTTGCTTATTTAGTATATTGTTTAGAGTTTGCTGCCATGACCAGACACTATTTATTGTTACTGTTTTGTTATGCTTGCTTAACATTTCCAATATCAGGATATTTATACTTTACAAGCCTTATAAATGAAGCAGAGTATGGGGCGAAGAAAAATTATGATCACATATTTGCAGCGGAATATATGCTTTGGAGGAAAAAGAGGTGTTTTTGTGGTGCTTTTGGAGTCATCATGTGCATTATGACTTTAGCTTATTTTTTAGTTTTACAATGATGCCACGACATATGAAAAGAGTGACATCTATGCCAATAAAGACCTGACCTTTACCAGCGGAAAAGACACCACCATCACAGGAAGCACTATGGCGGGAGATAGAGTCATCGGCAATGTGGGTGGTAATCTCTCCATCGAAACCAAGCAAGAAAGAAATACCTACGAAGAAAAGAACACCTCCTCCGGCGTGTCTATGAATTATGGTGTAAAAGATAGAAAAACAAGCCTTAGCGGTGGAGCCAGCCAAGGCAATACCAAGAGCAACTACGAAAGTGCCAAAGACCAGGCAGGTATCCGAGCAGGAAAAGAAGGCTATGACATTACTGTGAAAGATAACACCCATCTCAAAGGTAGTCTCATCGCCAGTGACGCAACCAAAGAGAAGAATACCCTCACCACAGGCACCTTAACCTGGGAAGACATAGACAACAAAGCAGATTATAAAGCAGGCGGAGCAGGGATTTCCTATATCTCCAAAGATGATACCAAAGAATTGAACCAGAAAGGACTCCCCCCTCGATGACACCTACCGTCAAAGGAAAAGCAGATAGTACGACCAAGTCGGCTGTAGCAGATGGAACTATTACGATTACAGATAAAGAACACCAGAAACAAGATGTATTCACTCTCAATCGAGATACCAAGAATGCATTGAATCAACTGGAAGACATCTTTGATAAAACCAAAGTAGAAGAAAAGCAGGAACTGATAGGCATGCTGGAAAAGTACGGCAATCAGGCAATCCATACATATGCCGAAAGAAAAGGATGGGAAAATGGCTCAAGTGAAAAAATGCTGCTTTATGGAGCCTTTGGTGCCCTAATGGGAGATATGGCAGGAGGCAGTGTGGCTTCCGGTGCCTTATCTGGCAGTGTGAATGAGTATGTGATGGGATACTTAACCAAAACAAAAGGTCAAGACTGGGTACAGAAACACCCGGATACCGTACAATGGATCAGCGCTGGAGTAGGAGCTGCTATAGGAAAACTTAGTGGTAAAGATGTATCTGATGCAATTAATATTGCCTTGACTGCAACTAAGTGGAATGAATTAGCCTACGAAAGACTTACAGAAGACGATGTAAAAAATTTTCTATGCAAAAAGAGCGGACAACAAATGACTGACAAAAAAATTGAAGGACTGCTACTGGATATCTTAGTCAAAGTCCGCTCATTGGATCCGGAAGCAGACCAATCAAAATATTGGGAATATGGTAATAAAGAATCCGAAAATGCCGTGGTAGATTGCTTAAAGGAACATGGCATTGATGATGAGAATATAGCACGCATTATGGATGTGTATTTTAAAGAATTTCTGGAAGCACATCAGGAGGATTTGAATGTAATCAGGAAAACACATGACTTTAATCAATCCAAGTCAGATACACTAGGGAACATCTATGAACTACCTGGCATTAATGTGACTGCCAAGAAAAATCATTCATTATCAGAAGAATGCAATCATTCAGATTGGTATGAGGCTAAGATGGATCTAGAAAGAAACTTGGCTGCTGACTTGGCAGATTCAAGAGAGAACTTTCTTACGAAATTAGCGCTAAAATCGCCGGAAGTTTCTATGATGAATTATAGTGGGCTGAAAACAGTAGGATTTATTGGTGCAGAAGCTTCGGAACGGACATTGCATACACCGATTGCCTCCCAATTCTTAAAATATAGCTTAGCTGGAACTGGAGAACCATTGTCCTTTGGCTATGGCTCTGATGTGTCAAAAGATTTGGAAAACTCCGAAATATTAGCGACTAAAGTAAAAGAATTAGCGAGAAACATAAAACCCGGTGAGAAAAAATATTTTTATTCTTCTATGGATTTTAATGGAGGGATAGGAAGAAAACAATCAAGCAAAGATCAACAACTTGCCTATGGCAAAGTAAAGTTGGCAATTAGCATAGAGAAAGATAAAAGTGGTCATGTTTCTTATATGGGAGAAGTCGGTGATACCTATAATTTTGATTGGCATGAACTCACTAGGTCAAACTACCAAAATGAACATATTAAGCTCGTCATGAATAATGGTGCAGTAATATACCAAAAAATTGGGGCGTTACAACCATTTAATTGGACTGCTTCCATAAAAGGTCATATATAAGAAGGAGTCAAAACAATGAAGAAATTGACACAGAAAAAGATAATTATATGGCTACTTATGGTTGTTTTGGGATATCATGCCATCTTTGGTACAGCTAGGGTACTTATAGATTTTAAATATCCAATGGGAAGTAATGATAATACAATAGCTGCATTTGGAACACATCTTCGAACAGGAATACTCTATGAATACGAGCCAAGAAATACCCATAAATGGTTTTTATCAGATATTCAACCAGAATTACAGTCGGATACTAGATCTGATTTTATCGCAACGCCTTTAGAAGATAATGTATACGATTATGAAATACAGATGGGGTGGTTTTATCAATACAAGGTATTATATGTCCTTGGACGAAATGGTTTTTGGATTATAAATGCGGATCCATTTCATATTACTTTGTTGCGTAATAAAAATATTTCCCCAAAAAGTAGCAAAGATTTGGATGAAGCTCTTGAAAACTACGAAAAGTATGAAAATCAATTCACCCAGACTTATTCCGCAGCTGAATTAACACCAGAAGAACAAAAGGCCTACATTAAGTTGCAGGAAAAAGCACAACCTAGAATTCAAGAGCTAAAGGAACTGGGGTTGTATCCATAAAATTTTGACCGGTGACAATGGCACCATCACAAGCAAAGACAATGTATATCGCAGTGATGAAAAGCACGAATACAAGAAGAGTGGGATCACCGTCTCTGCTAATGGTGGAGTTGCTGACATACTAGCAAACGCCATTGATTATGCAAAGAAGGCTTCCAATGCCAGAGATAAACAGCTAAAAGCACTCTATGGCGCAGAAGTCTATGAAACCATTGCCAAGGGGAAAGACTCTTTGAACAGCATCCTGTCCGGTGCAGCCTCCGGAGCCACTATGGAAGGCTTGCAGCCCATGTTTGACACCTTCCTGAAAGACCATCCGGATATGAGTATGAGGTAAATCAATCAAGCCCAGAAACAACACCATTTATACCTTTATTCAAAAACACGCTTAAAAATTTTTTCGGCGGTCTTGACATTGGGCTCATTATAGTTTGCGATCTACATTGGCATATTTCCGTGCGATGTATTATAATGTATACGACAAATTGTAAAAATTATTTTTAGAGATCTTACTATATGTATCGCTGCAACGCTGCCCTGCCGTGATGCCTCTGAAACTATGGGTGGCCAAAGGGTAGAGCATGATAGATGAATATAAGAAATTCATCGGGGTACTGATCCTGGTCATTGCGGCCGCGGTCTCTGTATTCGTGATGAAGACGTACTACCCGGAATTTTATGACCAGACGATTCAGCTGACACTGGCGGGGGATATTGATGGCTTAGGTGATTATATCTCCTCTTTTGGCTATGGAGCCTTTGCAGTGAGTATTGGGCTTTTGATTTTCTGTAATGTCTTCGGGATCCCGACGATCCCCTTTCTTACAGTGAACGGAGCTCTTTTTGGTCTGATTCCGGGACTGGTGATCTCCTGGCTGGGGGAAGTCTTGGGAATCGAGCTGAGTTTTCATATCGGGCGTATCTTCTTCAGGCAGGAAGCGAGAAACTTCATCGAGAAGCGGCATATGCTTGAGAAGCTCGATAAGTACAGCAGCGTGAAGCATATGATATTTACGAGGGCGATCCCCTATTCGCCGAATATTCTCTTCACGGCGGTCGCGGTGGTGTCGAAGCTGTCATCGAAGGAGCATTTCAAGGCGACGCTCATCGGAAAGATCCCCTCGGTCGTGATCGAGGTCGTTTTGGGACATGATCTCATTTATTTTCAGGAACACAGCACGCGTTTCATTTTGCTGTTCCTTCTGCTGATCGGCGGTTGTGTGTCGCATCGGATGTATAAGAAGAAACATCCCAATAAATAAGGGCGAAAGGATGCCGAAAGGCATCCTTTTTTGACTGGGGCTGATGGGAGAAAAGAGAGAGATTCCCGTGGATTTTCTTCGGCCTCTTCTGACTGAGGGAGCGTGCGTCTTTGACTCTGGAAGAACGAGGGCGCAGCGCCATGAGCGGGGCTTGCTCCCTTTCCCTTCTTTCTGATAGAGTATATAATAAAAACAAAATGACGGAGAAGAAGGTGAAACACGTGGGACTCTTGCATCGGATTTCTTCCTGTTTTACGAAGAGCTCTTTTGCTTCCTGCTCTTGTGATGAGCGGGGGCAAGCTATAGATGAGGGAGCCGGGCAGATCCTCGCAGCATTGGAAGAAGCGGGGAAAGAGGGCTATATCGTGGGCGGGTGCGTCCGCGATCTTGCGATGGGAAAGGTGCCGCATGACTGGGACATCACCACGTCGGCGCGTCCGGAGGAAATGCTCTCTATCGCTGCTTTGCGTGGTTGGAAAGCGGTCGATGGCGGCGGACGCCGGTTCGGGACGGTCATCATTGTCCTGGGCGGTGAAAATTACGAAGTGACGACATTCCGCAGCGAGGTGTATGGAAGTGATGCCCATCGGCCGAGCGAGGTATCCTTTGCAAAGACGCTGAAAGAGGATCTGATGCGCCGTGATTTCACGGTGAATGCCATGGCGATGGATCACAGAGGGCGGCTTCATGATGCGTTTGGCGGTCTTTCCGATATCGCAAGGAAACGTCTTCGGACGGTAGGGAATGCAGGAGAGCGTTTCTCAGAGGATGCGCTGCGTCTGTTTCGCGCCTGCCGGTTTGTGGCTCAGCTCGAACTTTATGGCGGACAGCTCGCTGGTAGAGGGGATGGAGAGCGCTTTCCCTCGGGTCTCGGGGCTGTCGCTTGAGCGTGTGCGCCAGGAGATGGACCGGCTGCTCGTTTCGAAGCATGCTGCGCGCGGCATGGATCTTCTGGTACGAAGCGGCCTCGCTCGCTGCTCCTGCCGCATCAAGGGAAAGGGAGGATATACGCAAGTCCCCATCCTGCCCGAGCTTTCTCATCTGGTGGGGCTGCCGCAGCAAAAGGAATTTCATAAGTATGATGCATGGTATCATACACTTGCAGTGCTTGAGGCGGTGAGCCCGGAGCCGCTTTTACGCTGGGCAGCGCTGCTTCATGATGTAGCGAAGGGGATGCCGGGGATCCGCGCGATACGGAAAGGCCGGCTCACGGACTATGGCCATGATAAGAAGGGGGCAGAGATGGCAAGGGATATCCTTATGCGCTATCGCCGGTCTCCTGCTTTCACGGAAGAAGTGGTCTGGCTGGTGGAGAATCATATGCGTTTCCATTTTTTCGCTAATTCACCGGAAGCGGATGCAGAGAAATGGGTACGCCAGCTCGCAAGAGACCATGTATTCTCTTCTTCTGAAGCGATGGCGGAGAGCTTTCTCCATCTCAAAGACCTTTGCAAGGCGGACATCATTGGCTGCGGACGGCCTCTTTCCGCGACAGAAGGTCACGAAGCATTCGGCAACTATATGGCAGAGCTCTCGCGGCGTATGCCTGTTACCTGTAAGGAGCTGCACTATCCGAAGGATGTACCCGCTATTCTTGCTCCGCATGTCGCAGAGGGCATGAATAATCTGCTTTTCCGCGTGCAGAATGGTGATCTGGATAATACGGAAGAGGCACTTTACGAGGCGGCACTGCGATTTGCGAAAAGACATAGGGATTAGAAGGGGGTGACTAGTGGCTGGGGATTGGGAGACGGGTAGATATCAGACTCTCTCGCATCGTCATTGAAAGCGTTGTCGAGAAATCTTTGTCATTCGCGGTTCATCGGTCGGTGATAGGAAAGCCCAAACGGGAAACCTGCTCTCCAGGAACTTTTCGGGCATCGCTCTATTTATACTCCGCGGCGCTTAGATCCTTCGACTCAGTTCTCATATTTCAGATAATCCATTTTCTAATATACGACGTTTTTCTCCGCTCAGGATGACGAAATGCGCCGCACCAACCCCTTTGAACCTCTTGAACCCGTAGAACCCATTGACCCCATTGACCCCATTCATCCCATTTCACGAAAGGAGCTCGCATGAACCAGGAACAGCCCAGAAATAAAATGCGCATGAGAAGCGTCAACATCTCGAAAGCCATCAGTGTTTTGGTGGCTCTTCTTGTGCTGCGTCTTTTCTGGGTGCAGGTCATCGAAGGCAGCCGCTATGAAGAGATGGCGATGAATCAGACGGAGGGGAGCCAGACGCTCTACTCACCGCGCGGTACGATCTATGACAGGAATGGGAAGGAAATGGCTTTTTCCATCATGGTGAAGTCTCTTTATGGCGATCCGGGAATGCTAAATGTCTCTCCCAAAGAAGCGGCGAAGGCGCTGGCACCGATTCTGCACAAAAAAGAGAAAGACATCGAGGAACGACTCTCGCGAGATACGAGCTTCGTATGGCTGGAGCGCACGATGGATCCGGAAGACTCGGACAGGGTAAAGGATCTCATCAGGGAAAGGAAATGGGAAGGCCTCAGTTTCGTGGATGAAAGCCGTCGTTTCTATCCGAATGGCTCCATGGCGGCGAATGTTCTCGGTTTTGTCGGGATGGATGACAAGGGGCTCGACGGTCTTGAAATGTCGCTTGACAGTCTCATTCGCGGCGGCTCGAATAAGCAGCAGATCTTGACGGATGCCAGGGGAAATCCGATCCTGAAGTCAGTACTTACTCCATTCAAGGCGGAGAAGGAACGCTCTGTGTATCTGACCATTGATCAGAATATTCAGTTTTATGCGGAGCGTGCGCTTGACCGTGCGATGAAGACGACCCATGCGACAGGCGGCATCATCATCGTCATGGATCCGAAGACAGGAGAGATCCTGGCATTGGGAAATCAGCCATCCTATGATCCGAATCATTTCGAAAAAGCGGATGAGCGGCAGTTCAAGAACCGTGCCGTTGTCGATATTTATGAACCGGGCTCTACTTTCAAGCCGATCATCGCGGCGACGGCACTCTCGGCCGGGACCTACGATACGAAGCGCGTCTGGCATGACCCGGGGGTGGTCTGGGCATCCGGTCATCCCATCAAGAACTGGAATGAAGAATCTTACGGTGACGTGCGTCTCGTCGATATCATCAAGTGGTCGATCAATACGGGCTTTGCACATGTCGGTCTTTTGACCGGCGGTGAGACGATGACCGATTATGCGAAGCGATTCGGATTCGGACGGCCGACGGGTATCGAGCTCCCGGGAGAAGGCGTGGGACTTCTCTTTGAACCGAAAAACATGCGGCCCATTGACGTTGCGACCATGTCCATCGGGCAGGGCATCGCAGTCACGCCGCTTCAGATGGTGCAGGCCTACAGCGCTCTTGCCAATGGCGGAAAGATGGTGAAGCCCCATATCATCGCTTCGATCAAAAATGCCGACGGCAGTGACTATCAAGTCACGGAAAAGGAAGTGATCGGACAGCCGATCACGGAAGCGGTCGCCACTGAAGTGAAAGACATGATGGAGAAGGAGGTCTCTGAGGGCGGCGGCAGCAATGCCCAGGTACCGGGCTATCATATGGCAGGCAAGACAGGCACCGCGCAAAAGATCGATGCAGAGCACGGCGGTTATCTCAAGAACCAGTACATCGCCTCCTTCTGCGGCTTCGGCCCGACGGAGGATCCGAGAGCCATCTGTCTCGTTGTCTTGGATACGCCGACGGGTACGTACTATGGCGGGCAAGTCGCGGCTCCGGTTTTCAAAGAAGCTATGACACAGATCATGCGCTACCTGGCTGTCCCGACGATCGAAGACAGTGAGAACCATGCTAAACCTGTCACCCCATCCATTGAGACGAATAAGCCGAAGCTGCCCTCCGAAGCGGAGCGGGAATTCCCTCTGCCCAGTTTTTATGGCTGGTCCATGCGAGACACAGGGGAATGGCTCACCAAAGCAGGTCTTGGCTTTGCGCCGGAAGGAAGCGGCTTCGTGGATAAGCAGAGCCCCGGCGCAGGCATCTATGTGAAGAAAGGAGATACCGTGTGGGTGCATTGCAGCGAATGAGGAATCTACTGACTAGTATTGCGTTTCCCTAAATCACTGGCATTTAAGGAAACTTCCAAATCAAGTGAGGAGTTAGGAATGAGGAGTGAAGGTACGGCGCATAAAATGAGGAAGCGCCGCGGAGTTTTATATAAATGATAGGCAAACTGTTTTATATAATGATAGGGTATTGGGGCACTATATGAATGGTGTGCCACTTCCAGCACTTTTCACTTCTCACTAAGTCTAGAAGTTAACAAATCGCTATACTAGTGACTGGTGACTCAATATCTTTGTGAGGAACGCCTTTTTACATCCGTGTTTCCCTAAAATGTACCATTGACATAGCTAGGAAGCCATGATAGGCTAGGGTTACAACATGGAGATGGGACAGGGCTGACGGAGTAAAGTGGAAATGACCACGGGTACTGTACTATCTGAAACGCCGACCGTCTGGGCAGAACTTCTGCTCAGACGGTTTTTGTTTAGAAAAAATCAGTGCTGCCATCCCCAGGCACACGCCCCACCCACCTATGCTATAATGAAATGGAAAGCCATTGTGAGAGCATGTCGTTTTTTGAAAGGAGATCCACATGTTAAGCGATATCGAAATTGCACAGAAAGCTGAAATGAAGCCGATCACTGAAATCGGTGAAAGCATCGGCATCCCGGCAACGGAACTGGAAAACTACGGCCATTACAAAGCGAAGGTCTCTCTGAAATTCACCAGAGAGCTGGAAAAGAAACCGAATGGCAAGCTCATCCTTGTGACGGCGATCTCTCCGACACCGGCCGGTGAAGGCAAGACCACGACCACCGTCGGTCTCGGGCAGGCTCTTTCTCAGCTCGGCAAGAAGACGATGATCTGCCTTCGTGAACCATCCCTTGGTCCTTGTATGGGCATCAAGGGCGGTGCAGCAGGCGGCGGCTATTCGCAGGTCGTCCCGATGGAAGATATCAATCTTCATTTCACGGGCGATCTCCATGCGATCACCGCTGCACACAATCTTCTCGCTGCCATGGTGGACAACCACATCCAGCAGGGGAACGTACTCGGCATCGATCCGCGCCGCGTCGTATGGAACCGTGTCATGGATATGAATGACCGCGTGCTCCGTCACATCGTCGTCGGTCTTGGCGGTCATCCGAATGGCGTACCGAGAGAAAGCGGTTTCGATATCACCGTCGCATCGGAGGTCATGGCGATCCTTTGTCTGGCTCGTTCTATCAGCGACATGAAGGAACGCTTTGCCAAGATCATTGTCGGTTACACCTATGACAATGCCCCGGTCACTGCGGGCGACATCCATGCGGAAGGCGCGATGGCGGCTCTTATGAAGGATGCACTGAAGCCAAACCTTGTGCAGACGCTCGAGCACGTCCCGGCTTTCATTCACGGCGGTCCATTTGCGAATATCGCGCATGGCTGCAACTCTGTCCTTGCGACGAAGACGGCACTGCATCTCGCTGACTATGTCATCACGGAAGCAGGCTTCGGCGCCGATCTCGGCGCTGAAAAGTTCCTTGACATCAAGTGCCGTTTCGCCGGTCTGAAGCCGGATGCGGCGGTCCTTGTTGCGACCATCCGTGCGCTTAAGATGAATGGCGGGAAAGCGAAGAATGAACTCACAGAATCCGATCCGGAAGCGGTCAAGAGAGGCCTTCCGAACCTCATGCGCCATATTTCCAACATGAAGAAATTTGGTCTGCCGATCGTTGTTGCGCTGAACATGTTCCCCGCTGACACCGCAGAAGAGAAGAAGGTCATCGAAGATGCCTGCGCAAAAGTCGGCGTCGCAGTGGCAGAGTCCAATGTATTTACAGAAGGCGGCAAAGGCGGTCTGGATCTGGCTACCAAAGTCCTCTCCGCCATTGATCAGGGCGCTAGCTATCACACCCTCTATGATCTGGAAGGCAGCCTGAAAGACAAGATCGAAACCATTGCGAAAGAGATCTACGGCGCAGCGGATGTCGCTTACGATCCGGCGGCTGCCAAGGAATTGAAGCACATCGAAGAGATGGGATTTGCCCATGTCCCGGTCTGCATCGCCAAGACGCCGGCCTCCTTCAGCGACGATCCGACCAAGCTCGGGGCGCCGGAGGGCTTCACGCTCCATGTCAGAGAAGCGCGCATTGCTGCAGGCGCCGGCTTTGTTGTCATTCTTACCGGCAAGGTCATGACCATGCCGGGGCTTCCTCGCCGTCCGGCTGCGGAGAAGATCGATGTGGATGAGGAAGGAAATATCACGGGACTCTTCTGATGGCAATGATCTTAGACGGAAAAGAAACTGCGGCTGCTCTGAAAGAAGAGCTCGCCCTGCGCCTTGCAAAACTGCGCGAGAAGCACTATGAACCTAAGCTCGCCATCATTCTGGCCGGATCCTCCAAGCCGTCTGCCATGTACGCATCTTTTATGCAGAAGGTCGCCAAGGGCTATGGCATTGATGCAGAGATCTTCCGCGCCTCCGATGATGTGACAGAAGAAGAGCTGGGCTCTCTTGTGACAGATCTCAGTGCGGATCAGGAAATCACCGGCATCCTCATGATGATGCCGCTTCCGAAAGGCATCAGTGCAGAGAAAATGATCGCTCTTATGAATCCGGATAAGGATGTCGACGGCCTCACTGAGACGAATGCAGGCCGTCTGACGGCGGGAAAGGCAGGTCTATTCGCCTGTACGCCGCGCGCTGTCATGGCGATTCTGGATCACTACAAGATCCCGATCGATGGGAAGAAAGCCGTCATCATCGGACGCAGCAATGTCATCGGAAAGCCAGTCTCTCTGATGCTCCTTTCGAAGAATGCGACCGTTACCATCTGTCACTCGCATACGAAGGACATCGCCTCTATCACAAGAGAGGCAGATATCCTTGTCGTAGCCGTCGGTCATGCAAACTATGTGACCGCTGACATGGTGAAGGAAGGCGCGACAGTCATCGATGTGGGGATCAACCGCGTGGATGGAAAGACCGTGGGGGATGTGGATTATGAAGCTGTTGTGGCAAAAGCCGGAGCCATCACACCGGTACCGGGCGGTGTCGGCAGCGTCACTACGACCATGGTGATCGAAAATATTATCGCAGCGGGAGAAAAGCTGGCGAAATGATCTGTGTTTCTTTAGAAAAACTCAGTCCGAGAGGGCTGAGTTTTTTCATGGAGAGCGCCGCTACCGTCTGCGTGTCTTTGCGAAATATGGTATAATACAACCGATTGCATGCAAAGGAGAGAATTATGCGCGTCTTAGGCATTGACCCCGGTACCGGGCGCTGCGGCTTCGGTGTGGTTGAGAAGAATGGCACCACCATCACTCCGGTCAACTACGGCGTCATTGAGACGTACAAAGACCAGAGTGACCTCGAGCGGCTGAATATCGTTTACGAAGGCATCGCTGAGCTCATCGCGACATATCGGCCTGCGTTCATGGGGGTAGAGACACTTTATTTCAATACGAATATTACGACGGGCATCAAGGTGGCGCAGGCGCGCGGCGTGATCCTGCTCGCAGGCTATCGCCAGAACGTTCCCATCATCCCGGTGACGCCGCTGCAGGTGAAGCAGCAGCTGACCGGCTATGGCCGCGCTGACAAGAAGCAGGTCATAGAAATGGTGAAGCGAATGATGCACATCACGAAAAAGATCGATCCGGACGATGCCGCAGATGCACTTGCGATCGCGCTGACCGCGATTTATCGGGTGGAGCATAAGAATTGGACGCCGGGGGGATAGGAATAGTTTCTCATGATAGGATATATCAAAGGCCGTGTGACGGCCCTTTTCAAAGATTTCTGCTTTCTGGAAACAGGCGGCATCGGGTATCGGATCTTCATTTCCGATAAGACCCGTCAGCAGCTCATGACCGGGGAGGAGGCGAAGCTCTTCACGTACATGGCAGTCCGTGAGGATGCGATCCTGCTCTATGGCTTTCTCGGACAGGACGAGCAGGAGCTCTTTTTGCTTTTGATCTCGATCTCCAAGATCGGGCCCAAGGTCGCGATGGGTATCCTCTCTGCCATGACGCCGGCTGCTTTTGTCGGTGCGGTGAAGGCGCAGAATGTCACCCAGCTGACAAAGCTCCCCGGTATAGGCAAGAAGACGGCGGAGCGCCTTCTTGTCGAGCTCAAGGATAAGGTCGGTGTCTTTGCTTTGGGCGAAATGGAGATCCCTTCGGTCTCTGCGGCAGAGCAAGACGAAGGGATGAGCGGAGAAGCAGCGCGTGCACTCATGGCGCTCGGCTATGAGGCGGAAGAGATCGCGCCTGTCCTTAAGAGGCTCGCGGGCGAGTATGACAATGTTTCTCAGCTGGTCGGAGCGGCATTGCGGGAGTTTGGGAAGAGCAGAGGATAGGGGTAGCCCCTTGGGTGTGCCGTCCTTTGATTGGGAGTGAAAGCTTCGCTTGAATGAGAAATTAGAAATGAGAAATGCGAAATGATGGTGCGGCGCGAAAAAAGTAAGGAAGCGCCGCAAAGCATAAATACGGCGATGCCAGAAGATGGCATTTAAGTCACTAGTCACCAGTCACTCGAGGCCACTTTCAAACTTATTGAAAGCTATGGAATCGATTCCCTTAAACCTTTTTCAAAGGAGTCTTCATGAAGAACAAATACATCAAAAGCCTTGGCGGTGAAGAGGAAGAGGTGCTCGGCAGCAAGGGGCGCATCGTTTCCACCGAAGAAAGCCCAAAAGACGAGTGGCAGACGACGCTTCGTCCGCAGCATCTGGACGATTATATCGGACAGGAAGCCTTCAAGAAGAATCTCAAGGTGTACATCGAGGCAGCGAAGTCGCGCAAAGAGCCGCTGGATCATGTGCTGCTCTATGGACCGCCGGGACTCGGCAAGACCACCATGGCGAAGATCATCGCCAATGAGCTGGGATCGCAGTTTAAAGTGACGAGCGGTCCGGCCATCGGGCGTCCGGGGGAGCTGGCTTCCATCCTGACGACATTGCAGGACCACGATGTACTTTTCATCGATGAGATCCATCGACTGAATCGGAATGTCGAAGAAATCTTGTACTCTGCGATGGAAGACTTTTCTCTGGATATTGTCATGGGGAAGGGGACTGGCGCCAGCTCCATCCGCATCGATCTTGCTCATTTCACGCTGATCGGCGCGACAACGCGGGCAGGCTCTCTCTCCGCGCCGCTGCGTGACCGATTCCTCATCACGAATCATATGCAGTTCTATGAACCGCAGGAGTTGAAAAAGATCATTACCCGTGCAGCGCACATCCTGCAGATCGAGATCGAGGACAGCGGGGCAGAGGAGATCGCTCGACGCTCGCGCGGGACACCGCGTATCGCGAACCGCCTTTTGAAGCGCATCAGAGACTTTGCGCAGGTGAAGGGGAGCGCGATCACGGCGGATATTGCTGCAGAGGCGCTGGCTGCGCTTCATGTCGATGAGATCGGACTTGATGATCTGGACAATCAGATCCTGAAGGCGATCATTTATAAATTCAATGGCGGTCCTGTCGGGATCGATACCATTTCTGCCGCTGTCAGCGAAGAGCGCGCGACCATCGAAGATGTCTGCGAGCCTTATCTCATGCAGATCGGCTTCCTCTCCCGTACTCCTCGCGGCCGTCTTGCCACTGAGGCAGCCTATGAGCACATCGGAGCCGCTTTTCCTGCGAAAGGGGAAAAGTGATGCAGGACATACCGCAGCCGCATTTTCCCAAATCCCCTATAAGAAGGTATCTGTTTATGAAAAAATATATGGTCATTCTGCTGTCATTGTCTCTGCTGCTCCCCTTGGGGTCGGCATCCATGGCAGCGACGCAGCCGGTCCCGGGAAAATCTACAGTGACTATCCATAGATCGCCACGGGTGATCACCCGTAAGACCACGGGGCAGAAGAAGACGCAGCCATCTGCTGAGTCCCATAGAAAAAGGACTGAGGCAGGACAGATGATCGAGGTCGGGCTTCAGTCGGGAAGCGAGCTTTCTTTGACCGGACTTTCTGCGTTTCATGTGGAAGCGGGGAGCAGTCTCGGCTCTTATCCGGCGGGGACGCGGCTTACGATCTCTAAAAGCGGGAATGGTCTTTCTGTCAATGGAAAAAGCGCGGGAGCCAAGATCTATTTCAGAGCCAGCGGAAGCGGGGCTGCCTTTGCCGTGAAGGGAAATCAATACCGCGGCGTGATCAAGGCCATCGCCTCTCCTTCCGGCGTAACACTGGTGAATCAGGTCTCTATGGAGGACTACCTCAAGGGGGTCGTGCCCTGTGAGATCGTCCCTTCCTGGCAGATGGATGCCATCAAGGCACAGGCTGTGGCGGCCAGAACGTATGCTATGTTCCATAAGAATGGCTATCGCTCAGCCGGCTACGATGTGACAGACGACACACGCACGCAGGTCTATCGCGGCGTATCAGCAGAGACAGAGGCGACGAACCGCGCCGTCATGGAGACAGCGGGAGAAGTCGTCACCTACGGCGGCTCGCCGATCGATGCGGTTTTCCATGCGAGCGGCGGCGGCTATACGGAAAACTGTGAAAATGTATGGGGCTCGGCAGTGCCATATCTCAAAGGCGTGCCGGAAGACAAGTACGCGACCCCATGGAAGAAGACGATTTCTCTCTCTTCCTTCATGAAGATGGCGGATGTCGGCAAACTGAAGGGGATCAAGCTGTCGGCTCTCCATATCGGAGAGGCGCATAAGACGAGTGACCGCGGGATTTCCGGACGTGTAAAGTCTGTGACACTTGTCGGTTCGAAGGGAAATCGAGTGGTTTCGGGGGACCGTCTGCAGCAGATTTATGACCTGAACAGTACACTTTTTGATCTGTCTGTCAGCGGAAATCAGCTTGTTATCACCGGCTATGGCTATGGTCATGGCCTTGGCCTTTCGCAATGGGGGGCAGAAGCCATGGCAGAAAAGTACGGCGGGGCCAAAGATTACTACAAGACCATCCTTACGCATTATTTCACCGGAACGAAAGTGGAGAAGGTATATTGAGGGGAGACGCTGGATACGCGCATACTTTGTTGTTTGATTTCATGAGGGATAACCCACTGAATCAATCAGCCCGTTTCCCCTTTATCATGGAGCATGTATATGAAGAAAAAGATCATATCCGCTTGTCTCGCTGCTTGTTTTTCTCTTTCCCTAGGGGCAGTCATATCTGCAGAGACCATTCCAATCCGGCAGAAGGAAACGCTGGCAAGTCCATCTGCGAAGCAGATGAAAGTGGCTCCAGAGAAGCAGCCTAAGAAAGAAAAAGCGAAAAAGAAGAAAGAAAAAAAGAATAAGAAAGAGAATAAAAAGGAGGAGAATAAGGAAGCGTCATCCATCTCTCAGATGGACGAACCATGGATCGAAGTGGGGCTCACTTCCGGCATGCGCCTCTCTCTTACCGGGCTCGAAGCGTGCCGGGGTACGGTCGATGGGAAGACCGTGAGCACCTATCGGAAAGGGGAGGAGTTCTCCATCTCGCGCGCAGGGCAGATGATCTCCATCAATGAAAAAAAGCTCGGCACCGCGGTTTATCTCGAGCCTGTCCAGACCGAGCCGTCCTTTGCGGTGAAAGGGAATCGCTATCGCGGAAAGATGAAGCTCATCCCATCTCCGTGGAATGAGGGCGTGGTGCTTGTGAATGTGGTGCCGATGGAGGAATATCTTCGCGGCGTCGTTCCGAGCGAAAGCATTCCTACATGGAGGATCGATGCGCTGAAGGCGCAGGCTGTCGCTGCAAGGACCTATGCCCTCTATCACAGGAATAGCTATCGCGCATCGGGCTATGATGTGACCGATGATGTGGAGAGCCAAGTCTACAAAGGCGCCGGCGTGGAGACGAAGGCGACCGACGAAGCCGTCAGGGAGACCCGCGGCGAGGTCATCACCTATGAGGGGAAAGCGATCGATGCACTCTTTCATGCGGATGGCGGCGGCTATACGGAGTATGGTGAAAATGTCTGGGGGATTTCAAAGCCTTACCTGCAGGGCGTTCCCGAGGAGCTTTCCCTCCAGACAAAGAAACCATGGACAGTCACGCTGACGCGGGATGCGTTTTCGAAAAAACTGAGCGCGTCCGGCTATGGCGTCGGAAAGATACAGAATATCAAGCTGTCAAATCTACAGTTTGGCAAAGTCCATTATGCGGGAGACCGCACACCGGCAGGCCGCGTGAAGAAGCTTATCTGCCGCGGCAGCAACGGCTGGGTGAGCCTCTCGGGAGTGACGATGAGAAAGATCTTTGGCCTCAGGAGTGCGATGTTTGATATCCTTTTCAAAGGAGATCAGCTCATCATCACCGGCTATGGCTATGGTCATGGTCTCGGCCTCTCTCAGTGGGGCGCGGAGGCCATGGCGGAAAAGCATGGCGATGGGAAAAACTATTATAAAGAGATCCTCGCACATTACTATCAGGGGACAAAAGTGGAAAAGTGGTATCAATGAAAGGGTTCAAGGTTCAGAGTTAGCCCGTGGGGCGGGGCGTCCTTTGATTCTATTTGAAAGCCTCGTTTGAATGAGAAATTAGAAATGAGAAATGCGAAATGGTGGTGCGGCGCAAAAAAAAAGAAAGTGCCGCAGAGTTTTGATAGCGCTTCGCGCCGTCGTCATCTCGAGCGTAGCCGAGAGATCTCTCTTGCAGAACGGTCAGCGCACTATTTGCGCTATTTCGATTACCGCTTGCTTCTAATCCCTAATCCCTAGCCACTCATTCCTGCTTTCAAACTTCGTGGTTCAGGGGGAAAAATGAGAAATGAAGGTAGCAGCTCCGCCGCGAATATATTTTGCAGCGAAGCTGTCACCACAACCTTGAACCCATCAACCTGAACCCTGAACCCTTAAACCCATTTACAAAGGAGATATATTCATGAAACTGGAAGAATTCAATTACGATTTACCGAAGGAACTGATTGCTCAGGAACCGGCAGAGCCGCGTGACTCCTGCCGCCTGATGATGGTTGACAAGAAGACGGGGGAGTGGGAGCATCACCATTTCCGTGATATCCTGGACGAGATCCGCGAAGGCGATGTTTTCGTCTTCAATAACACGAAAGTCATTCCGGCGCGCCTCTATGGCAAGAAGAGGGATACCGGCGGCAAGGTGGAGATGCTGCTTCTCACGCCGAAGGGCAATGATACATGGGAAGTCCTCGTGAACCCGGGCCGTAAGGCACCGCCCGGCGTAGAGATCGAATTCGCAGAGAACTGTTACTGCAAAGTGCTGGATAAGACGGAATTCGGCGGACGTCTGGTCGAATTCCACTATGACGGCAATTTCGACAGCCTTCTCGATCAGATCGGTGAGATGCCGACCCCGCCGTATATTCACAAAAAACTTGGCAACAATGATGAGTACCAGACTGTGTACGCGAAGTATAAGGGTTCAGCGGCTGCTCCGACGGCAGGTCTTCATTTTACCCCGGAGCTTATGGAAGAAATGAAGAAGAAGGGCGCGAAGCTCCTCTTCGTCACCCTTCATGTCGGTATCGGTACCTTCCGCCCGGTTTCTGAAGAAAATATCGAAGACCATGAAATGCATAAGGAGTGGTACACGGTCAGTGAAGAAACTGCGAAAGAAGTAAATGCTGCGAGAGCCGAAGGCCGTCGTGTCATCGCAGTCGGCACGACCTCTGTCCGCACATTGGAGTCCGCTGGTCAGAGCGGTATCCTTGAGAGCGGCAGCGGCTGGACGCAGCTCTATATCTATCCGGGCTATCAGTGGCACATGGTCGATGCCATCGTCACGAATTTCCACCTTCCAGAATCCACACTCGTCATGATGATGGCCTCCTTCGCCGGCCGAGAGCACATTCTGGCGGCCTATGAAGAAGCCGTGAAGCAGAAATACAGATTTTTCTCCTTCGGTGATGCCATGTTTTTGCGTTAAGGAAACGCTGATAAAATCGCAGAATCAGATTTCATATGGATTTTTATATATAGTGTCGTCGACATTCTCCTTAAATAGCTCGCTATTCGCGTCGAATGTCTCCT
>OLNN01001418.1_pt1 | contig 19922 bp, 17 predicted proteins | sample 1672141 | NCBI WGS metagenome assembly OLNN01 (sample SAMEA3136652, study PRJEB25190) | human gut metagenome | biome: human gut; feature: human-associated habitat; material: faeces | place: Austria | collected 2013 | reverse complement strand
TGCCGGTTGTCCAACCGCCACCGGAGAAACCGCACGACTGGTACCTCGGCCATAACGCGGAGGGCGCCTGGGACGCGCTCGGCTGCCCGTACCTCGACACCCGGACCGACGTGCGCGGACGCAACCTCCTCGTCTTCGCCCACCACCGCTTCGGGTCCGACCTCATGTTCAGCCCCTTGGTCGGCGCGCAACGGAAGGAGGTGTTCGACTCGCTCGGGTCCGCCCGCCTCTCAATGCCGGACGGGACGTCACGGGCCTTCAGGCCGCTGTGCGTCCTTGAGGTCGACGCGTCCTTTCAGGCGATACAGCGCTTCTCGTTCCCCGGGCGGTCGGAGTTCCGGAGCTGGCTGAGCGACCTGTCGAAGGAGGCGTCGATAGCATCGGAGGAGGCGGATGTCCTGATCCGGCGCGCCGAACGAGTTCTGACGCTCGTCACCTGCTCGAGCCCGATACCGGATCAGCGATGGCGGACGATCGTCGTATTCACGGCGATATGAGGGGCGGTTCTGTGCAGGCCTGGAAGCCCCGTCGCTGATCAGGAGGCAGATGAGGCGTCGGTCTCCGCGCTGGCATCCTCCGAGGCCTCCGCGTCCTCCTGCTCCGCTTCGGTCTGCTCGATCCGGGTCGCCTCGGGCGTCGACCCGATCACGCCGACGGCGTACGCGACACCGAACCCGAGGGCGAGGGCGATCAGCGCGCCGACAAGATAGGCCACCCAGTGGCGCTTGATAAACGTGAACACGCGACCTCCTCGATACGCTCAGCGGTCCCTCTATGCTATCAGGACACGGCCTTCTGATGGTATACCCCCGAAGACCCCGTCGGGTATCCGATTGCGCGCAATATCCAGACGCCGATGCATCTGGGTACAAGAGCCTATAGCCGTGTTCCCGAAACGAAAGGACACTCATGACCACCGAGAACTACGAGCTCTTCATCATGCCCGGCTGCCCGTTCTGCCACAGGGTGCTCGATTACATGGGAGAGCACGGTATCGAGCTTCCCCTCCGCGACATCACGCAGGATCGGGAGGCGGAGTCCCGCCTGATCGAGGTCGGCGGGAAACGACAGGTCCCCTGCCTGTTCATCGACGGCGATCCGCTGTACGAATCCTCCGATATCGTCGACTATCTCGCCGAACACCTCTCATAGGAAGGTTGAGGGCGCGCCTCGACGACTTGGGTAATGGAGGGCTGAGGGATGCGCCCCGGCACCCCGTGGAAGGAGCTGGCAGATGACGCCGGAATTCGCCTCTCAACCCGGCTGAACGGCCGAGACGCGCACCTGAACGCGCTGAAGACTTGAGGTCATGCCCCCGCGGTCGCCGAAAACCGAGGGAGCAGCCTTTGCGCCGCCGAACGGAGCGGGGTCGCATCCGCTTGGGATGCGACCCCGCTCAACGCTTCGGTTCTCCTCGGGCGCGCGGCGACGCCCGGCCGCTTGCCTTAGGAACGGCGGATGACCTCGGTCACCACGTCGGCCGCGAGTGCGATGTTGTCGACATCGACGCTCACCGGCAGGTCACGCTCGCTGTGCGAGTATGCGAACCCGGACCCGTCGACGCCGCCGAGGGTCACCGAGCGCAGGCTCATCTCCATCGCGGCGTGCGCATCGGTGTCGAGATACGGCATCTCCACCGCACCGATCTCGTGGTGGAAGTCGGCGGAGACACGCGAGATGAGCCCCATGATGCGCTTGTCCCCCTTGAGGACGCGGCGCTCGCCCTCGCGGGCGACCATGGCGAGCCTGCCGGCGCCGACGCACTCGAGGTTGATGAGGAAGACGCCGCGCAGCTTATCGCGATGGGTCTCCAGGAACGTGCGGATACCGGCGTTGCCGTTCTCCGCCGAACCCGTGGCCACGAACCAGATGTCGTGACCGAGCAGCTCATCATCGCCGAGCGAGGCGATGGCGCCGCGCAGCTCGGCCTCGGTCAGGTCCCCGTCGCCGGTCGCGCCGCCCTTCCAGCCGTCATCGCCCTCGAAGTTGTCCCACGAGCCGATATCGCGCCCGGAGCGCTTGGCATCGAAGTCGTCGTCCACGCCGAGCCAGTCGCTCATGCTGGACTCCTCGCGCTTCTTCTTGCGACCGAACAGGCCGCCGCGGGAGCGCTTCTTCTTTTTCTCGACGGGTGCGGGAGCCGAGATGGTCTCGAAGGTGCCCTCGGGAGGGGTCGTCGGCATGGGGATGTCGGCGGTGTTGATGACCGTGAAGCGCGACGTCGAGGAGCTGCGGACCGACCCGGTGCCGCCTCCGACGTTCGCCAGCGGGTCGCCGGCGCTCGCCGAGGGGTCGGGCAGGTCGAACAGGGCCGAACGGTTCGCCGGAGCCGAAGCGGGCGACGGAACGTTGGGCATGGTCCGCTGCTGGGGCGCAGAGCTCGGGATGTTGGGCATGGTCCGCTGCTGCACGGAGGCACTGGGGGCGCTCTGCGGTGCGGGGGCGGAGATGTCCGGAAGGTTGATGGACCGCTGCGGGCGCGCAGGGGGCTCGGCGGTGATCTGGGCCATGAGCGAGTCGACGGTCTCGACCGGCTGGGGCATCGTCGTCTCGACAGGGGCGACCGGGGGCGTGGCCTGCGTGCGGTCGACGGCGGCCGTCATATCGAACGCCTGCGTCCCGCCGCGCACGGGTTCCTCCTCCGACGCCGCGGCATCGGGGACATCCCCCGCGGCGACATCGACCTCGTCGGCGTCATCGGAAACCGATGCGTCGTCGCCGGCCTCCATATCCGCCTGCGGCTCATCCCCGTCCTCGGATGCGGACTCCGCATCCTCGTCCTCGGGAAGCTCGTCGACGGAGCCATCCTCGAGCCCGTCTTCGTCTACGACCGCCTGCGCGACCGTCTCGTCCATGGGCTCGAACGTGGAGGTGGCATCGATGGGCTCGACGGGCTCGAGCTCGCTCACGAGCTCCTCGTCATCCTCATCCGAGCCGTCCTGGTCATCGAGGATCTCGTAGATCGCCTGCATGATCTCGACATCGTCGTCGCCATAGAGATCGAACGCATCGGCGGCGGGGGCATCGAGGTCGACGGGTTCGTCTCCCTCGGAAAGCTCCTCATCATATGCGCCCGCCTCGTCTTCAGCGGCGGGGATGTCGAACAACGCGGTCTCCTCGGGGCCGTCGGTATCGTCGACGTCCCCCGCATCCACGGCCCGGAAAGCGTCCTCGTCATCGACGGGGAGCCCGTCCTCGGCGGCAGCGGCCGCCCCCTCGACATCGATGGACTCCGACGCCTCGAAGGCCTCCGCCTCATCGAACACCGAGGCGTCCATGGTGACCGTCGCGTCGGCGGGCTGCGGCTCCTCCTCAGCCTCCTCCTGGAAGGCGAAGCCGTCGAGACCGTCCTCGATGTCCGCGGCGGACCCGTCATCGGATTCGTCGTCGGCGAGCGTGTACTCGGCGGGGATCGCGGATGCGATCTCCTCGTCGGTGATGTTCAGATCGTCCAGGTCGAGCTCGGGGAGGTCGTCCTCGCCCTCGACGTCGAGATCCTCGTCGTACGCCGGCTCGGCGATGTACTCGAACGGGTCGCGCACGGGGACGGGCTCGTCGTAGGCGTCCACGCCGGTCGCATCCTCCGCGGGCGCGCCCTCGAACTGCTCCGCATCGAACACGGCGGGAGCCTGCAGCTCCTCGACCGGGGCGTCGGCATACGCCGGCTCCGGGGCCGCGGTCTGCTCCTGGAGGGGCGCATACGCGGGCTGCTCGGAAACCTCGGGTGCGGGCTGAACGGGCGCGGGGGCGGGAACGCGCTCGGCGGCGGGGACGCTGACCGGCGCGACGACCGGCTCCGCGACAGCACGGGGGGCCTCCGTCTGGACGGGCCCCTGCGGGCGGGTCTCAGCGGGGCGCACCTCCCGGGCGGGAGCGGGACGCGGCGCGGGGGCGGGCAGCGCGTCGGGCTCGTACTCGATCGCGCAGCTGGCGTCCACCATACCGAGGGCGCGGATGATGTCGGTTCCGTAGCGCAGGCAGCCGGCGGCGTTCACGGGAAGACGGTCGGCGGGCTCCTCCTCCGGCACCTCCTCGACGGACTCGCTGCCATCGGGGATGGAGACCACCTCGAAGGAGGCCGTCGCATCGGCTGCGGGGGCGCCGTCCACGTCGAGCGCGGGCATCTCGATGGTCGCACCCTCGAGCGGAACCTGCTCGGCGGGCGCCTCGGATACGAACGGATCGGACGGGGCGGCCCGCTCGAACGCCGCATCTTCCTGCGGCGCCGCGGGGGCCTGGGCGTCGGGAAGCTCTGCGACGAGGCCCTGCTGCTCCTCGCGCTCGGCGCGGGCGGGGACCTCGACCGGATGCGGCTCGGGGACCAGCTCGTCACCGTAGAGCTCGACCTGCTCGGCCATGAACTGCTCGAACGGGACGTCGTCGGGGAACTCCGAGGAGCCGCGGAACGGGGCGACCGAGTCCATCACGCCGAGCATCGCGGCGACCGAGGACTTGTTGCACACGGACCCCGAGGTGTAGGGCAGGGCGTAGCGGTTGAGGAAGGTCGCGACGGCGCTCGCCAGAGGAACGAGCGACACGAGGATGGCGAGCACCCACAGCACGATCTTGGCGGCATCGGGGACCGGGAAGACCCTCACGATCCCGATGGCGGCGGGGACCACCATGGCGAAGGGGAGCACCTTCACGAGGATGGGACGGTAGGTGGAGTACGGGTGCTCCGCCAGGATGTCCGCGCGCGGGGAGTCGTAATGGGCGACCACAACCACCGGGCGGTTGCGCGGAGAGGCGAGCGGCCCCTCGGCCTTGTGGTACGCGATGACGTTCTGGGACAGGCCGCCCGACCCGATCTGCGGATATGCGATGCGCCCCGTCCGCTCGAGCACGAACAGCGCCGCGCAGGCGATCACGAGGATGGTGCCGACGACACCCAGGGCGCCCCCGATGCCCATGAGCACCGTCGCCACGAACAGCACGGTGCACAGGATGGCGCGCACGAGCTTGGGAGACGAGGACGACGTGAACTCCTGTATCTCGGGCTCGAAGCCATGGCGGGAGAAGATGCGCGCGAGCTCGTCGGCGGCTGCGCGCTCCTCCTCGCTGCACGCTGGGGTTATACCGATGTTCTGAAGCAGGTGGTTCAGATATTTCTGGGTATTGGCCATGGGGGCTCCGCATCGTTTGTCCTGTTATGCGGACCTTTCGCGCAGGCGATGGGTCCGTATGTAGTCGAAAGTATACCCTGAACCCCATCCCGCCGCAGCGGTGCCCTCCTCTCACCGGCGTTTGCGGCCCGTTCATCCACCTATCTCCATATCGAAGCGCGGGGCCTCGGATTCGGTCGCATGCGGCCCTCTCACGGCGGCGGCGCGGACCGACCCCCGCTCGCGCGCGGCGGGCTCGCCTCCGTAGTTTCCTCGTGTCGTTCAGCGGACCCGCGGGGCACGAGCGGGCGCGGCTTTCCTAGAATGGGTTGCAGCCTTGGATTCCCCTCACGTCAGAAAGGGCCCCGCATGAGCGTGCGCAAGAGCTCCGAGGCAGACGGCGGGCGCGGCCGCAACGAGACCGCCCTGCGCGTTCTGAACCTCCTGTTCGTCCTCAACTCATCCTCCAACCCGCTCACCACCGAGCAGATCGTGAGCGACTCCGACCTGGGTTACGGCTCGGACAACCGGGCGTCCGACCTCAAGAAGTTCAAGCGCGACCGGGACCGGCTCGCCGAGCACGGCATCCATGTCGTGGAGGTGCGCGACGAGGGGGCGACGGCGACCGACGGGAGCCGCTGGACCATCGACCGCGCCTCCACCTACGCGCCCGCCGGCGTCATCTCCCGGGACGACGCCGACACGCTCCTGCGCGCCGTGGACGAGAGCCTGTCCCGGCAGGAGATCCCCTACCGCCAGGCGCTGCTCGGCATCCGCTCCAAGCTCGTCGCCCTGACGCAAGGGCCCGGCAGCGGGACGGACGCCGGGGAAGCACGACGGGAGGACGGGACGGACCGGTGCGACGGGGACGGCGGCGGAGCGGGGCGCTGTGCGGACGCCCTGTGGTCCGCCTTCGCCATGAAGCGCAGGATACGCTTCGCCTACCTGGACGCGCGGGGTGCGGAAAGCCAGCGCACCCTCGAGATCTGGGGCGTCTTCATGCAGGACGGGCACACCTATTACGTCGGCCTGGACGAGCAGTCGGGCGGGGTGCGCACCTTCCGCGCCGACCGCGTCACGCGCTGCTGGAGGCCCGCGGGATCGTATACCGTCCCGCCGTGGTTCGACGTGCGCGACTACCTGTTCCTGCCCTTCGATATCGCCGGGGGGCTGGCGAGCAAGGCCTGCTTCACCTTCGACGGCTCGATCGGGGAGGACGAGGTCGTCGCCATCACCCATGGGCGCGGCGAGCTCGAGCATCTGGTCGACGGGAGGCGCCTGTGGACGGTCAAGGTGCGCGACATGCGCGCCGCGGCCGCGTTCGCGCTCTCCCACGCCCAGGCGAGCATGAGGCCCTTCTCCCCGCAGAAGCTGGTCGATGAATGGAACTCCCTGATCGGAAAGGCGGTGGCGGCCCATGCCGAAGCCTGAGAACCTGACCGCCGAGCAGCTCGTGACGGCCGGGATCCGCCTGCTCGAGGCGCTCTCCGCGGCGCCCGGGCAGCGGATCGCCCGGGCGGAGGCGGCCCGGATGCTCGGGGTGCGCCCGGACGATGTCGACGCCGTGGTGGAGACGGTCTCCGCCCTCTCCGACCGGACGAGCGGGGCGCGGGCGGCGATCTCGGTCGCGAACGGCGAGATCCGTCTGCAGGGCGAGGCCGCGCTGCTCTCGCCGCGGCGCTTCACCATGGAGGAGGCTCTGGTCATCGCCCACGTCCTCGATGCCCTGGACATCGACGCGGGAACGCGCGGGCGCATCCGAGACGCGGTCATGCCCTATATCGGCGAGGCGGACGCCCAAGGGACGCGCGTCGCCGAACCGGCGCGCTACGGGTCGTGGTTCACCGCGCTCGCGGAGGCGATCGAAGACGGCATACGATGCCGCATCTCCTACCGGGCGCTCGGCGAGGAGGCGCCGAGCGGGCGCCTCGTGGACCCCATGCTGATCTCCGACGAGGACGGGGCCTCGTACCTCGTGGGCTGGGATGTCGAGAAGGACGCCGAGCGCCGGTACCGCCTCGACCGCATCGCGGGGGTGTCGTTCACCGACGACTCCGTCGACCGCCATCCGCAGGTCCATGCGGGCACGGCGGAGAGCCTGCGGGCGAGCGGGAGGGCCGCGCGCCTCGTCGCCGCCGACGCCGGCCTCGTCCAGCGCCTCGATTGGGCGGGGATCGGCGAGATCGAGGTACTCCCGGACGGCCGGTGCGCGTTCACGCTCTGGTACTCGTCGGACGCCTGGCTCTTCGACCAGGTCCTCTCCGCCGGCGGGGACCTGGTCATCGAGGGGCCGGGCGCGCTGAGGGAGGGCCTTGCCGTCTACGCGGACGGCCTGACGCGCTGAGGCGACGGGCCGGGTGCCCGTCGTCCCCGGCCCGCGCGCACCGCTCCGCTCCGACGCCTGCGAGGGATATCGTCAATGCGGGCCCCGCCATGCGGGATACAGGAGGAAGCGGCCTTGTGCCCATCCCGTTCCGCCTCGCGGCGGGACAGGCGCCCCATCCCGGCTCCCTACCGCTCGTGGGCGCGGCGCCACAGCTCCAGGTAACGGCCCACGCTCCCGCTCTCGATACGCTGATAGCCCGAGGTGGGCAGCGAGTTCAGGAACTTCTTCCCGTACCCCTTGGTCACCAGGCGCGAGTCGGCGAGAACCAGGACGCCCACATCGGATGACGAGCGGATCAGGCGGCCGGCGGCCTGCTTGCCCTCCAGCACCGCCTCGGGAAGGGCGTACTGCGCCCAAGCGCGCTCCTCGCGGCGCCCGCGCTCGCAGGACAGCGGGTCCGTGGGGCTTGAGAACGGCAGCTTGGGGATCACCACGCACCGCAGGGTGTCACCCGATGCGTCGAATCCCTCCCAGAACGCCTTCAGGGCGAACAGCGAGGAGCTCTTCTCCGAGATGAACCGGTCGCGCAGCTGGCGCGCCGAGGCGTTGCGCTGCTGGCATGCGAGCTCGAGCCCGGCGGCGGAGAGCCGCGGCTCGACCCGGGCGTACAGCTCCTCCATGTCGCGCCTGTTGGTGAACAGGGTGAGCGACGAGCCGCCCATGGCAAGATGGACGTCCACGAGCAGCTGCTCCAGGGTGTCGAGGTACGCGTCGCGGCTGCGCGGGTCCGGAACGTCCCCGGCCACGACGACGGTCATGTTCTCGTCGAAGTCGTAGCTCGAATCGAGGTGGAGGGCCCGAGAGCTTCCCTTCGGCAGCCTGTTCAGGCCGACCGCGCGCTCGAAGTGGCTGAAGTTCCCCGCGATGGAGATGGTCGCGGAGGTGAAGATCGCGCTATGGACCTCGGGCAGCCAGCGCTCGGCGAGCATCTCGCCGATATCGAGAAGCTCGGCGGTCAGCGACTCGCCTCCGGCGCGCAGGCGCCTGTTCACCTGCAGGGAGTACACGTAGCGCTCGTCCTCGCCCGCCATGATGAGGGCGAGGGCGTCGTGCATCTCCCCCACCCGGCGCGCGGCGTCCGCCACGTCGACCACGAACTCCGGCTTGTCCTGCGACACGGTCTCGACGAGCGAGGAGAGGTTGCGATGGGCCTCGTCGAGCGCGTCCACGGCGGTCAGCCCGCAGGAAAGGAAGGCCTGCCAGGGGGCGCCGGCGCGCATCTCGGGGCCGATCCAGATGTTCGCGTTGTCGTACCCGTCCGAGCGCCCGCGGCGCGCGAGGTCGCGCACCCCGTCGAAGAGGTCGGCCATGGCCAGCGAGGCGCGCTGGGCGCTGGCGACCGCCTTGGCCGAAAGACCCATGTAGAGCGTCGCCGCATCCGACCCCGCGAGGTTGCGGATCATCTGGCCGCGCGCCCCGGACCGCCCCCCGCCCAGCCGCTCGAACGCCGCCCGCGACTCCTCCGCGGACACCGACAGCGCCCATTGGCGACGCGCCTCGCGCTCGACCGAATGCGCCTCGTCGATCACCCAGTGGCGGATGGGGGGCAGGATCTTGCCCTCGGCTGCGACGTTGCGGAACAGCAGCGAGTGGTTGGTCACCACCACATCGACCCGCGCGGCGCGGCGGCGGGCGCCGTGGACCAGGCACTTGTCCGGGAAGAAGGGGCACAGCCTGCGCGCGCACTCCCTCGAGGGGGTGGTGAGGTCGGCGCGGTTGACGCTGCGCCACCGGATCCCCAGCCCGTCGAGATCCCCGGTGGGGGACTGGCAGACGTACGCGTAGATGACCGCCATGGCGGTCAGGGTGTCGGCGGGGTCCCGGTTGGTCTTGATCTCGGCCGTGGAGCGGGCGAGGCGCTCGAGCTTGCGGAGGCAGGGGTAGTGGTCGTACCCCTTGAGCGCGCAGAAGGTCAGCCCGCCCTCCATCTCGCGCGCCAGGCGCGGGAGCTCATGGTACATGAGCTGGTCGGCGAGGTTGTTGGACTTGGTCGCCACACCCACCGTGATGCGGTTGCGGCGGGCCGCCTCCGCGAGGGGGACCAGGTACGCCACGGACTTCCCGACGCCGGTACCCGCCTCGATGACCCGATGGGTCGACGTCGCGAGCGCGTCGCGCACCTCGCAGGCCATCTCGACCTGCTCGCTGCGCGGCTCGTACCCGGGGTACATGCGGCTGACCAGACCGCCCGGCGCGTACTGCGCCTGGAGCTCGTCGCCGCTCGGCATCGCCAGCCCCGGGAGCTCGTCGGCATCGACCCGCTCCAGCGGGGCGTCCGCGGACAGGACCTCGGCGCGCGCCGCGGCGAGGGAGAAGATGCCGTCAGGGTCCTCCCCTGCCAGGTAGGAGAAGATGGGACGGTAGCTCCAGGGGACATCGGGGTGCATGTCGGCCAGGCGCCGCATGAGGCCGCGCGGCAGGTCCGCAAGCGCCGTGAGGAGGATGCGCCAGACGCCGCACAGGGCGTCCACGTCATCGCTCGCGCGATGCGACACCGCGCTGCACCCGAACAGCTCGGCGAGGGCGGACAGCTTGTGGGAGGCCAGGCGCGGCAGCGCGATGCGCGACAGAGCGAGAGAGTCGATCCACACCTCGCTCACGCGCACGCCGCCCTTGACCGCCTCGATGAAGGACCGGTCGAACGCGGCGTTGTGGGCGATGACCGGGCATCCGCCCACGAACTCCTCGAGGGCCGCGACCGCCTCCTCCGGCGAGGGTGCGGCCGCCACGTCGGCGTCCGTGATGCCGGTCAGGCGCACGATCTCGGGCGGGATGGGCCCTCCGGGATGCACGAAGGTGTCGAAACGGTCGACGACCTCGCGTCCCCGCAGGCGGGCCGCTGCGATCTCTATCAGCTTGTTGTCCTGCACGGACAGACCGGTCGTCTCCGTATCGAGGACGATCACGTCCTCCTCGATCAGGCCGAACGTGCGGGTACGGGCCCGGTCCACCAGGGTCTCGTAGTTCCTGACGACGAAGTCGGGCGTGCCCGCCATCACCGCCTCAGCTATGGTTGCCAATGGTTCTACCTCTCCGCCCCGTCCGCAGCGCGGTCGAGGGCGATGTCGATGAGCTGGGCGCAGGCCTCGGAGAACGCGATCCCGGCGTGGCGCAGCTCATCCGGGAACAGCGAGGTCTCGGTCATCCCCGGGATCGTGTTCGTCTCCAAGATGACCGGCCCCTGATCCGTGACGATGAAATCGCTGCGCGAGAAGCCCGTGCAACCGAGCGCGCGGTGCGCCCGGCAGGCGAGCTCCTGGACCCGAGCGTAATCATCGGCGGCGAGCTCCGCGGGGATCCTGTGGATATCCGTGGGGTCCACGTACTTCACGTCCAGGTCGTAGAACTCGGAGTCCGCGGGGCACCTGATCTCCACGACGGGCAGCGCCTCCAGGTCCTCTCCCCCGAGAACGCCCTCGCTGACCTCGACACCCACCAGGCGCTGCTCGATCAGCACCTTGTCGCTGAAATCAAACGCACGTTCGATTGCCGCGGGGAGCTGCGCTGCATCCGTGACCTTGCTTACGCCGTAGCTCGAGCCGTTGATCGCGGGTTTGACGAAGAGGTCCCGCCCCAGCTCCTCGATGATTGCAGAGACGTCGTAGCCCTGGCCGCGCTCCAGGGCGATCCCCTTCGCAACCGGTATGCCCGCGCGCTCGTAGAGGAGTTTGGAGAGCTCCTTGTCGGCGCCGCACACGCTGGATGCAGCGTCCGATCCCGTATAGGGGACGCCCAGGTACTCGAGGACGTGCTGGATCATCCCGTCCTCACCGCCCGCGCCGTGCAGCGCGATGAAGGCGACGTCCCACGACCCGCCCTCCATGGCGGCGAGGAAGCCGGGGGCGGACGGGTCGAGCAGCTCGACGGCCCCGTACCCGGCTTCCCTGATGGCCTTCATGGCATGCTCGCCGGACGCGAGGGAGATCTCTCGCTCCGAGGAGAAGCCCCCTGCCAGCACCGCGACGCGAATCCCGTCCCTCGACCTGCCCTCCATGGCCGACCCCTCTCTGCAGCACCTCCGGTGCCCGATGATGTGTGTCCTATGCGCGGCGATACCGCATCGCCGCGCCGTGCTGTACCTTATTGTATAGATGCTTGTTTCGTTTACACCCCTGTGAAAGGTACGTTATGCAACGTTCAAATCGCCTGCGCGACATCCGCGCGCTCACCCATGACGACATCGTCGGCCTCGTCGCCGAACTCGGACAGCCCGCCTTCCGCGCGAAGCAGCTCGAGGAGTGGCTCTTCCAGAAGAACGCCTCCTCGTTCGACGAAATGACCAACCTGCCGAAGAAGTTCCGCGAGCTGCTCGCCGAGCGCTTCGCCTTCGCCACGCCCGTCGAGCTCGTCAAGCAGGTCTCCCATGACGGCTCCCGTAAGTACCTGCTTGAATACCCTGACGGCACCTCCGTCGAGACGGTCGGCATGCCCAGCCGGGGCAAGCTCTCCGTCTGCGTGTCCACGCAGGCCGGATGCGCCATGGGCTGCGCCTTCTGCGCGACCGGCTTCAACGGCCTTTCCCGCTCGCTCACCGCGCGCGAGATCGTCGATCAGGTCGCCCATGTCGCGCGCGACTTCGGCGAACGCGTGACGAGCGTCGTCTTCATGGGTCAGGGCGAGCCCTTCGCCAACTTCGACGAGACCGTCAAGGCTCTGCGCATCCTCAACGACCCTGACGGCTTTGCCATCGGCGCGCGACACCTGACCGTCTCCACCTGCGGCGTCATCCCCGGCATCAAGCGCTTCGCCGAGCTCCCCGAGCAGTTCACCCTCGCGGTGTCCCTGCACTCCGCGGTCCAGAGCACGCGCAACCAGCTCATGCCCGGCGTGAAGAAGTACACGCTCCTCCGCCTCCACGAGGCGCTCCAGTCCTATGTCGAGAAGACCGGGCGTCGACCGAGCTATGAGTTCGCCATGATCGAGGGCGTCAACGACACCAACCCCGAGATGGAGGCCCTGATCGACTTCTGCCAAGGCACTCTATGCCATGTGAACCTCATCCCCCTCAACGACACGCCCGCAAGCCTCCTGAAGCCCTCTCCCATGCATAAGATCGAGGCTCTCCAGCGCCGTCTCACCATGCACGGTGTCGAGACCACCATCAGGAACTCCCGCGGCAACGATATCGACGCGGCGTGCGGACAGCTCAAGCAGAAGCAGGTTCACGTCCAGGGGGCTTAGTCCCGGCCGCCTCCTCTCCATCCTGTGCACCCCGATGCCGAAGCGCCCGGTTCCCTACGAGGAACCGGGCGCTTTCTTCAATGAACCGAGGCTATGGTTTCATGTGAAACGGATTTCGCCATGCGATCGGGCGGTCTCGGGATGAAGGAGTGTATCGATGCCCCCGCTCCGACACTCGATACTGGGCATATGATGATTAGGTACCTTAATACCCGATGCTCTCCCACTGATTCGAAACCCATTCCTGATTGATCTTCGGGTTCTTGGTCATCTTCGCGGTCCTGACGGCCACATCCTCCGTCATATCCCCGACGCGCTTCTTAGACGTTTGATAGACGTCGCGTGCGCCCCGCGTCAGCCTGCCCCTCAGCTCCGCATCTGTTGCAAGCTTATATCCTGCGAATGCACCCGCAGCAATCGCCATCAACGAGATGGATGCCGCGATGATCTTATTCCTCATCCATACCACCGTCCTCTCGCTCGGCTGCCATCACCTGTTCGAGAATCCTGGCTAGCTCATCCTCGTCTTTGAACTCGATCTCGATCTTGTTCTTACCGCGCGTGGACTTCACCCTGACATTCGTGTTGAAGACCTGACGGAGAACGCGTGCAGCCTTCTTATACGATTGCGGGGTAACCGGTCGAGGTGTTTTCGGCGTCTCCCCGACAGAAAACAACGGTGCAAGGTTCTCTGTCGCTCGCACCGACAAACCGTCAGCAACGACCTTCTCCGCAAGCTTGATGCGCTGCTCCTCGAACGGTACAGCCAGAATCGCGCGCGCATGCCCTGCGGTCAGCTTCCCTTCGAAGAGAAGCTCCTGGACCCTTTCCGGAAGATCAAGCAGTCTCAGAGAGTTCGTGATCGCTGAACGTGACTTTGAAACTGCCTTTGAGAGAGCCTCTTGCGTCATACCGCTCGCCTTGATGAGCTGGCGATATCCCTTCGCCTCTTCGATGGGATTTAGGTCGGAACGCTGCAGGTTCTCAATCAACGCAAGCTCGAGCATCTTCTGATCGTCAACATCTTTGATGATGACGGGCAGCTCGGCGAGGCCGGCGATCTTCGATGCCTGATACCTTCGCTCCCCTGCTATGATTTCGAACTCGTCGCCCTTCTTCCTTACAAGCAGCGGCTGAAGGACACCATGCTCACGGATCGACTCGCTGAGCTCCTCGAGCTCCGTCTCATTGAAGTGCGTGCGCGGCTGATTCGGATTGGGATGGATCTTCTCAATCGAGACCGTGCTGTCGGGCTGAGCGTTGGCGCTGCCCGTCTCCGTCTGAGCTTCCTGCATGAGAGCACCGAGCCCGCGACCAAGTGCCTTTTTCTTCGGGCTAGGCACGACGCACCACCTCTTTCGCAAGCTGCATATACGCCTGCGCCCCCTTGTTGTTCGGCGCGTAGGTGACAACCGGCATCCCGAAGGACGGGGCCTCAGAGACCTTCACAGAACGCGGAATACAGGTCTTGAACGCTTTCTCGCCGAAGTAGTTCTGAACCTCTTCAACAACCTGATTCGAGAGCGAGGTACGGGAATCATACATCGTGAGCAGCACACCGAAGGTATCGAGCTCCCTATTGATGCGCCCCTTGACCATACGCATCGATTCGAGAAGCTTCGTGACACCCTCCAGGGCGTAGTACTCGCACTGGATGGGAATCAGCACGCTGTCTGCTGCAGTGAGAGCATTGATTGTGAGCAGACCGAGACTCGGCGGGCAATCGATGAAGATGAAATCGAACTCATCGACAACGGGCTCAAGAAGATCCTTGAGTCTCGTTTCGCGCGCCATCGTCGACACGAGCTCGATTTCTGCTCCGGCAAGCTGGATTGTCGCGGGCACGACGAACACCTTGTTGCATTCCGTATCCTGGATAATCTGCTCTGCGGGCACGTCATGGAGCAATGAGTCGTAGACGCAATTCTCCAGCTGTTCTTTCTCGATGCCGAATCCGCTTGTCGTATTTCCTTGCGGGTCGAAATCTACAACCAGAACCTTGTATTTCAGCTCACCGAGCGCCGCAGCAAGATTTACGGCAGTTGTCGACTTGCCTACGCCGCCTTTTTGGTTGATTATCGCGATAATACGGGTGTTAATACCCTTCTTCGAGCGTTTTACGTCCCGAAATCCCACAACTCCTCCTTGGTTCAGTTGATGTAGACGTTTCCGGAGTGCTGGTAGATGTTTCACGTGAAACACTCTCTACCATGGTTTCACGTGAAACGCATGATGAAATCATTATGTTTCACGTGAAACAATCAGGCAAGCGGCTTTCTACGAGCAAGTCCAGTCGCTCGAGGAAGTTTCACCTTTGATGTACCAGCTTTCACAAAGGTGAGCATCTGGCGTGAGCCGAGGTTACAGGGAAGTTCGAATTCCTTGAGATCAGATAGCACAAAGCCAGTGATCTTCGCAGTTTGAAGACCGGAAGAACGCTCCTCATCAGACAGAGGGGCCTTAGAAACAACAAGCCTGCCATCTTTCTTCAGAAGAGGAGCCGCATACTCGAGAAGAACACTGAGGGGCGCGACAGCTCGAGCGACAACACAGTCGAAGGAAGAGGGGTTCTCGCGTGCGTAATCCTCAACACGAGCGTGTACGGCATGGGCATTTTCAAGGTCAAGAGCATCAATGAACGCGGAGACAGCGCGAACCTTCTTGCCAACAGAATCGAGCATGACGATATCAGCGTTTGAGGTAACCGCAAGAGGAAGACCCGGATACCCAGCACCAGTACCCATATCCAGTACATAATCGGAGGCATGAAGGTTGAGGGAAGGCAGGAACATAAGTGAATCAAGGATATGGAGGACGATCCCCTCATCGATATCGGTGATGCGGGTAAGATTGATCACCTGATTTACCTGAATGACATAGAGGAAGTGCTCAATGCAACGACGAGCAGCCTCTAAAGAGATGCCGATACCGAACGAATCACAATAGCTCACGAGAGCCTCGGTCATGCCATCGAGATCGACGTCTGAGCAAATCGGTTCAATGTTGATAGGGCGCTGTTCTTGTGACATTGCAGTGGTCCTCCCAGCTGAATTGACAGAAGAAGTGTACCAACAAGGAGGGGGGTACCTGTCAGTCAGAGGAGCTTGGCCATATACATCATATGTATATGCTCCAACTGCTGTTGTTGGAAGGTGTTGTAGTGCAAAAGCCTAATGCTGGGGGGTCTGAAGAGCAAGAAGGTACGGTTCACCCGTAATCAGAACATGAACAGTCATATGACAGGGACAGTCGCCTGCTTTAACAAACATAACGTGAACAGGGTGAATGAAACCGGTGAAGCAGAACTTTGACATGGGTTCATTCATGAGCGGCGGCGTTTGAAATGACAAAACGGTGATACGGCATACATCCAACGGGCACAACGAGCGCGCGGAACGACCTCTTTGTACTCTGGAGAATCCCAGTGATCAGCGGATACACATATAAGGTGTCAGCCTACATAGGAGAGTTCCGAAACGGAGAAGGCCAAGGAGCGTGAGTGTGGAGACCTCAAGATATGAACAAGCGATGGGTGTGAGGGGACCAAGTAGCAGGCACACAATCTCGTGACACAAGGGATTCATCAGCGGATCACGGATAACCATCAGCAGACCCGGACAGAGTTCGACAGGAACTTGGAGGCCAAAGCTATTTGAACGGAGAAGGGGATTAAGAGAGCACAGGGACAGAAAGAGTTCGAGGAGAAGTCGAACAGAACCTGGCAACCTGAAAAGCCCAAGAGAGACCAAGAAACTTAAAACTGTGGCCCATCCCTCCCCCACTGCAGCCAGGCCACCTTCATAGGGAGGTGCACATTTCCTCAGCTAAGTATTACTCGGCGAAACACGTCAAAGGAGGATGGGCAATCGGAAGCCCTCCGAGTCAGTCCACAGTCGCCACCAGAAGACGGGAGTTAATAAGGCAGGTCGATCTCTCTGAGGTCGCAGTATACGAGTGCAAGACGGCTGAGAGCAACCTAATCAGCCACTGACTGAAATCCACGATACGTGGATTTCAGTCAGTTCGCAGGTAGAGACAGGTACGAGAGAGTTCGTGAATGGCAAACGCAAAAAGAAAAGGGCGCACCGTTCGGTACGCCCCAGCAGAAGCAGGATGGAGAACAGGCCTACAGGACCGTAATGACAACCCGTCGCTCAGGATCGGAGCCCTCGGAATGGGTGTCGACCCGATCGTCATCGCGCAGGGCGATGTGAACGAGACGACGCTCATATGCGCTCATAGGAGGAAGATTGACCGTCGAGTGCTGACGCACGGCGCGGGCGGCGGCGGAGCGGGCCATGGAGATGACCTTGTCATGACGGCGGCTCTTGTAGCCCTCGACATCCACGGCCACGGGATAGCGGAACCCGAGGCGGCGGCTGACGAGCAGGGAGAAGAGGGACTGCAGCGACTCGAGGGTGCGGCCGTGACGGCCGATGAGCACTGCGAGGTCGGGAGCGGTCACATCGAGGATAAGCTCCCCGTCATCGCCCTCGTACTCGTCGATGGGGGAATCGGAGGCATCGAAGAACCCGAGCAGGTCGCGCAGGATGGAGACGGCGACGTCGGCGATGGTGTCGAGCTCCTCGTCCGTCAGCTCCTCACCCGCCTTATAGCGCTCCGCGATCTTGGGGTACTGACCGATGACCTCGACCGTTGCTTCCTGAAGTTCCTCAGACATGGCACACTCCAATAGTTAGGTACCTAATAAGTCAGTAGACCTTAGCGCTTCTTATGAGGGCGCTGCTTGCGCTCGCGGCGGACGACATCCACCTCGATGGGGGCGTTCGCCATGCGCTCCTCCTCTACCTGCTTCGCCTTGTCGATGACGCGCTGCGTGACGAAGAGCTGCTGAGCGACCTGCCAGGCGGAGGAGACGTCGTAGTACAGCAGGACGCCGGCGGGGAGGTTCCAGCCGATCCAGAGCATCATGACCGCCATGACGACCGCCATCATGCGCATGCTGGAGGCCTGCTGACCGGTCTGGTTGCGCGCCATATACAGCTGCGGGATGAGGGTGAGCACGGCGAACAGGATAAGCGCGATGAGGTAGGGGGCGGCGACGTCCATCCCCTGGGAGAGCGTGCCGCTCGGGGTGGCCTGGAGGTCCGGGAGGATGCCGTAGAAGGAGAAGTTCTCGCCGGAGAAATACTGCGGGAGGTTGTTGAGCAGCGTGAACAGCGCGAACAGGATCGGCATCTGGATGAGGAGGGGCAGGCAGCTGCCGAAGGGGTTGAACTTGTTCTCGGCGTAGAACTTCTGCATCTCCTCGGCCTGGCGCTGCGGATCGTCCGCATAGCGCTCCTGAAGCTCCATGAGCTTGGGCTGAAGCACCTGCATACGCGCCGTGGAGCGCGAGGACTTGAGCATGAGGGGCGTCAGGATGAGTCGGATGATGACGACCAGGATGATGATGGACAGGCCCCAGTCAACCGCGAAGCCCTGGATGAGCTTCAGGATTTGGAAGAGGATGGTAACGATCCAGTCCCACATGTAAGTAACCTCCGATGATTGCGACGCGCCTTACGGCACGGGGTCGTAGCCGCCGGCTCGCCAGGGGTTGCACCGCAGGATGCGGCGGAACCCCAGCCAGCAGCCCTTCAGGACGCCGTACTTCCCGATCGCCTCGACGGCGTACTGCGAGCAGGTCGGCGTGTAGATGCACGAATCGGGCAGCAACGGGGAGATGACCGATTGATAAAAGCGCACCGCAGCGACGGCGATCCGCCGCGGCAGGTGCGCTTGAACTTCAGCCTTGTTATCCATCGATACCCGCCCGAGCGGACAGCGACCGGAGTGCGGCCTGCATCTCGCTCGGAGAGGACGTCCGGGTGCGCGGGGTCGCGAACAGGATCAGCTCGTATCCCGGTCGCGGGAGGCCGCAGGCGCGGGCCGCCTCGCGCAGGACGCGCTTCGAGCGGTTGCGCACCACCGCGCAACCGAGGCGCTTCGCAGCAACGAAGGCGACCCGCCCGGGATCGCCTTCGTGTTCGACGCTGCAAACCGTCATGCGCATCAGAGGATGCCGATAGCTCCTCCCCTGATGGAAGACGCGCTCGAAGTCACGTCGAGATTTGATCGTCCTCATGCGAGACGCATGCTACTTATCGCTAACGGTCAGGCGCTTGCGGCCCTTGGCGCGACGACGGGCGAGGACGGCGCGGCCGCCCTTGGTGGCCATACGGGCGCGGAAGCCGTGGGTCTTGGCGCGCTTACGCTTGTTGGGCTGGTACGTACGCTTCATGGTTGGTTTCCTCCTGCTGCTGCATTTCGTGTGCGTACACGATATAGACACGTGAGCTTAGAGATTGTAGGAATATGCTGCGCAAATGTCAACGAAACGGCGGGCATATCAGCACAGGTCCTCCACGCGCTCCTCAGGTTTCGAAAGGTTTTGAACCGTTGTGCAAATCTTTCACGTTCTTTCAGGGAGTTTTCCACAGGTAGCGTCGAAACTGTCGATAACTTTTCATGTCCGTGCGAAAGTTTTCAACAGAATTGGAAAACTTGTTGAAAGGTGCGGAACGGCGAGCTGATATTCTGTAGAGGCTGTCCACATACATAGATTGCGAAGACCATGTCCGATGACTTCTACCCATTCGTCGACTCGGGTGACCCCGCGCCGGATAACGCCCACATCACCGGTGGGGGCGCTGACGAGCTGCGGGCGCAGGCTGTGGATATGAACGCCGCCGAGCAGGTGTCCTACGCCACCCGCATCGCCATCTACGACGACATGCTCTCCACCCCCCGGGTGATCGTCATCGCGCCCAAGGACGTGCGCACCTACCTCGAGGAGATCACGAACACCGTGTACCGCTGCATGAAGGAGCAGGGCGGCGGGATCTCGCTCATGGTCATCCGCGAGATCGTCGAGAACTTCATCCACGCGAACTTCGTCGAGCCCATCATCTCCATCCTCGATGACGGGAACACCATCCGCTTCGCGGACCAGGGGCCGGGCATCGACGACAAGGAGCGCGCGTTCGAATTCGGCGTGACGAGCGCCGACCGCAACCAGAAGCGCTATATCAGGGGCACGGGGGCCGGCTTCCCCATGGTCCAGCAGTACCTGGAGAACGCCGGCGGGGCGGTGTCCATCGAGGACAACCTGCACCAGGGCACGGTCGTGACCGTATCCATAGACCCCGCGCGGGCCGCCGAGATCGAGCGGGCGCACGGGCGGGGGGCCGCCGTGCGCGGCGCGGCGGAGATCGAGGGCGGAGCGGCGCTCGACGCCGGAGCCCCGACGG
>OLNN01001411.1_pt1 | contig 19948 bp, 19 predicted proteins | sample 1672141 | NCBI WGS metagenome assembly OLNN01 (sample SAMEA3136652, study PRJEB25190) | human gut metagenome | biome: human gut; feature: human-associated habitat; material: faeces | place: Austria | collected 2013 | reverse complement strand
AAGTATGAGTTTATTTAGGTTGAATATATTTATTCTATAGTAACACAATGACCGAGCAAATTAAAGAAGAAATGTAAAATTTTAGATCACTCAAAAAAAATACTAGCTTATTTTTTGACAAGAAAATAACAATGACAAAAGTCGCTACTTCATTCTAAGTAGCGATTTTTATATAATCGTTGAGCGTACCGCATAACACGCGGGAACGCTTGCATAGTTATGAGAATAAAATATTAAGAGGTGATGTGTTACGACAAATCAAATGAATGTAGTTAATGTCTTACCGAAATTTTCTGCGGCAGAATACGCCTTGAGAAAAGAGGAGGTTGGAAACTCACTGTATGACATTATCAAAAAATATACAGCCTTGCCCGATTCGGGCACAGGTTGTATAATACATACGGTGCAAGCATCCTGACTATCACATGGAGGGTAGAAAGGTATGCGGTATGAAGCTATTTACGCAAGACAATCAATTGACAAAGCAGATAGTATTTCGATTGAATCACAGATTGAAATCTGTGAGAGGGAGGTTGGTAAACACTATAAAGTGTACTCAGATAAAGGCTATAGTGGGAAAAACACTGACCGTCCAGAACTCGCAAACTTGATGCATGACATCCGTTCTAACAAAGTGAGTAAAGTAATCGTATATAGGCTTGACAGAATTAGCCGCTCTGTGTTGGATTTTTCGTCTATGATCCAAATATTCCAAACGCACGATGTTGAGTTTGTTAGTACAATGGAAAAGTTCGACACTGGATCTCCAATCGGCAACGCCATGTTAATGATCGTCATGGTATTTGCACAACTTGAAAGAGAGACAATACAACAGAGAATCATAGATGCGTATAAGTCCAGAAGTGAAAAAGGGTTTTACATGGGAGGTAGAATTCCTTACGGCTATACGCTAGAGAGCGTTACAATAGATGGCGTTAGAACAAAGATGTATGCTCCAGTAGAAGAAGAACTTCGTTGGGTGCGGAAGATGTATGAGCTTTACGCGCACCCTAGAACATCGTTTGGCGATGTGGTATCTCTGCTTACGGAGTCCGGTGTGAAATCAAGGAGCGGAAAGGATTTTACTCGCCAATATGTGCGGGACATCATCATCAATCCTATCTATGTCAAAGCCGATGTTGCACTTTATAACTTTTTTCATTCTAACGGGGTGCGGTTTGTGAATCCTCAATCAGATTTCATCGGTATAAATGGAGCGTACTTATATTCTGACGTGAATAGAAGGAAGGCAAAAAGCACTAGCTTAGAAGGTCTGCTGTTGGTTTTAGCCCCACACGAAGGCGTTATTGACTCAACTACTTGGCTCCGTTGCCGGAAAAAGTGTATGAACAATGCAGCGATTGCAAAGCCTATGCGTGCGAAAGCGACATGGCTGGCCGGAAAGCTGAAATGTGGCAAATGTGGATATGCTCTTATCGCCAAAAAGGAAACCTATCTATCAGTTAGAAAAGGGGAGAATGTTACAAAGCGATATTACCTCTGTAGTCATAGGTACGCAGCGCATGCCTGTTCGTTCCCGTCGTTGAATGCAGACGTTGTGGACGAAATTGTATTGATTGAAATGAAAAAGAAGGTAGAGGAATTTCGTTCCTTTAAAATAAAACAGGATTCAGAGAACATGCTGAAAATAGCAGAACTACAATCCAGAGTAATGGAGATAGATGACGAGATAAAAAGCTTATTAGAGAAGATCGTATCAGCAACTCCAACTGTGATGCAGTATATCAATGAGCGTGTGGAAACTTTAGACGCTGAAAAGCTGAAGATGAGCGATGAGATTAACGCACTGATGGATGGAACGGCTACGGCCAACATTGTTGACTTAGAAAAAGCAATGGGGGACTGGGATCGATTTAGTATAGAAGACAAAATGGCGATCGTAGATTGTCTCATTGAATCGATTTACGCGCAGCCTGACGAAATAACAATCAAATGGAAGATCTAGTTTTCATTCCATATTGTCAGGTTTGGTTCACCAAAGCGCTGGAAGTGAACGACTTCTCGCTCTCTCAGAAAACGGATGACATCGCTGACATCTGGATCGTCGCTCAGACGCAGGATATTGTCATAAGTCAGCCGCGCCTTCTGTTCCGCCGCCATGTCCTCGGTCAGATCGGCGATGACGTCGCCGGTTGACTGCATGGAGTCGGCACTCCACGGGGTTCCAGATGCGGCGGTTGGGTAGACACCCACGGTATGGTCCACAAAATAAGGCGCAAAACCGCTTTTGATGATCTGTTCCTGTGTTAGGTTCCGGGTCAGCTGATGCACCAGGGTTCCCACCATCTCCAAATGCCCCAGCTCTTCCGTGCCGATATCCGTCAATACCCCTTTCACCTCGTTGTAGGGCATGGCATACCGCTGACTCAGATAACGGAGAGAGGCGCCTAACTCGCCGTCGGGACCACCATACTGAGAGATGATCACCGAGGCCAGACGGGGATTGGAATTTTTGACGTTGATGGGATATTGCAGCTTTTTCTGGTATACAAACATTATTTCTGCACCTCCTGTCCCTCCCAGGGCCATCTGCCTTCCAACCAGGTGTAGTGATCATCCATGGCCACCTCTCCTTTGGTGAGGGGACCGTGGGTCTTTAGATAAGCTTCCCGGGCGCTCCGCTCCATGGCGACATATTTTTGAAACAGGGCAAATGCCTCGGCATCGTCGGCGTGGGTGTCCAGATAGAGTCCCAATTCATGTATGACAAAGCCCAACGCCTGCAATTCGGTCAGCGGGGTTTTCGACACCTCGCTGCCGACCTTTTTTAGGTGGAAGGGGAGGTTTAACGCCGGGTAGAGGGTCCCCTGGCTCAGCGCCTCCTGGGAGTCATATTGGGCAGAGTTGGCCTGCTGAAACGGAACATAGGGAACAGCCAGTGGCGCGCAGCTGGGCATCGTACCCTGGTCAAGGGGACACGCTGCCGGCTGCATAGACGGTTTCGTGTTCAAGCAAATTACGCTCCTTTTCTCTGGGATAGGTGGTCAATCGACCACCTTCGCGCCATTCTATGCAGGCCTCACCCGTCCTGTGAGGCGGCCAGACCACGGAAACGCCGTCTTCTCAAGGATTTCTTTCTGTGCTACAATAGGGACAGGTTGCATACACTTTGACCGGTGATGCAAATGAATAAAGTAACGAGAATGCTCTTCCTGTTCCTATCGTTTTTGGCCTTTTCTTTCTGCTTATTTCAGTTTACCCAGCGCAGTGTTTCGGTTGTATCTTACGTACGCTGTAAGAGTCACACCCTGATTCTGGATGCAGGACACGGCGGGGAAGACGGGGGAGCGGTCTCGGTTTCCGGCGTTCCGGAGAGCGGAATCAACCTGTCCATCGTGCTGAAAATGGATCAGATTGCCGGTCTGTACGGTGTACAGACCCTTTTAATCCGCACCTCAGACACCTCCATTGCGGACAGTACCGCGCAAACGCTGCGGGAGAAAAAGCGCAGTGACCTGTACAATCGGGTGGCCATCGTCAACCAGACCCAGGGCGCGGTTTTGATCAGCGTACATCAGAACAAGCACTCCAGGAAATCGGTCCACGGGGCGCAGGTGTTTTTTCATGACGATGCGGAGAGCCAGACCTGGGCGCAGGAAACCCAAACGCTGATCCGGACCACACTGGACAAGGAAAATGAACGGCAGGCCGCGTTGATCTCAAAGCAGGTCTATCTGATGAACCACATCAACTGTCAGGCGATTTTGGTGGAGTGCGGTTTTCTGTCCAACGCAGAGGAAGAGCTTCTTTTACTGAGCGACGGATATCAGAGTAAGCTTGCGGCCATTCTGATGAGCTCTTATCTGAACCATCAGCAATAGGTCCTGACAAGGAGAATACATATGAAAGCGAAAACTCTCTTTTACTGTACAGACTGCGGGAACGAAGTGCTCAAATGGCAGGGACAGTGCCCCGCCTGCGGCGCCTGGAACACCATTGTAGAGCAGCCGGCCGAGAGCCGAAAGCGCCCCTCCGGTCTGTCCGGAACTGGAATCCGTCCCAAGTCCACCGCCAAGCGTCTGCGGGAGGTCGCGGATTCCGAGGAGATTCGCTTTCAGACCGGAATGCGGGAGCTGGACCGGGTGCTGGGCGGCGGCGCAGTGCAGGGCTCTCTGGTGCTGATCGGTGGCGCGCCAGGCATCGGGAAATCGACGCTCATGCTCCAAATCTGTGACAATCTCTGCCGGTTTGCGACGGTGCTGTATGTTTCCGGCGAGGAATCGGTGCGCCAGATTAAGCTGCGAGCGGACCGGCTGAACATCCACTGCGACGATCTCTACCTGCTCGCCGAGAACAGCCTGGAGGAAATCATCGAGACCGTACATCAGGTCAAGCCGGATATTCTCATTGTCGACTCCATGCAGACCATTTTGACCAGCCGTTCTGACTCCATGCCCGGTAGCATCGCCCAGGTAAAGCAGTGTACCATGTCGCTGATGGAACTGGCAAAGGGGGAGAGCATCACCGTATTTGTCATCGGACACATCAACAAAGAGGGATCCATCGCCGGTCCTAAGGTGTTGGAGCACATGGTGGACTGCGTCCTGAGCTTTGAGGGCGAACAGCATATGGCGTACCGCATTCTCCGGGCGGCTAAAAACCGCTTCGGCGCCACCAATGAGATCGGCGTATTTGAGATGATGGATGAGGGGCTAGTGGAAGTGCCCAATCCCTCCGAAATGCTGCTCAGCGGCCGCCCGTCGGCAACCCCTGGAACCTGTGTCACCTGCGTGATGGAGGGCATTCGCCCAGTGCTGGCTGAAGTACAGGCGCTGCTCGCGCCGTCCGGCTTTTCCGCGCCCCGGAGAACCAGCAACGGAATTGACTACAACCGTGCCATGCTGCTGCTGGCCGTTCTGGAAAAACGTGGCGGCTTAAATCTGGGCGGACATGACGCTTATATCAATGTCATCGGCGGCCTGGACCTGGGTGAGCCGGCCGCTGATCTGGCTACCATTTTGGCATTGGCTTCCAGTCTCTGCAATAAGCCGGTTCCGGATGACCTGGCCGCCATCGGTGAAGTGGGACTGACCGGAGAACTGCGGACTGTGAACTCTCTGCGTCAAAGGCTGTCTGAAGTCCGGCGCCTGGGCTTTTCGAAATGTATGATTCCTGCCCGTAACGACGGCAATACGCTGGAAATTCCAGGATTGCAGCTGATCCCAGTGCGCAACATACGGGAAGCACTGGCGGCCTTGCTTTGATTTCGGTATGAGGAGGAATTCATCAATGGATCACAATCAGTGTCATGCATGGATAGACAAGGCAGAACTGCTGAAGTGGTTAGAGTATCGTATCAACTACTGCCTTTTAGCTGAGAACATGTCTGCACGGGATGCGTACCGTGATGTGATTGCGCATGTACGTCTTATGACCACTCACGTGAAGATGCCCGATATTGCCGGTTTGCGCTGAAGGGGATCGGTTTTCACCGTAACGTACAGGCTCGAAACCATTTTCAACTTGACGTTTTGCGCCAACTGTGATACGATTATCGGACACTGTGCCGCCCGGAAGGGTGGCCAAAAACAAAAGAAACAAAGTCAACAAAATAAAAATTTTGTTGACTTAAGGGAGGCAGAATAACTCTGTAACAATGCGTATGAACGATTACATGCAGGAAGCGCCCGCAGTGCTGCGGGATTTTCTCTCGTACCACGAGACCATTAAGGGACACTCCTCAAACACAGTTGACGAGTACTTTTTGGATCTGCGAAGCTTTTTTCGCTACATGAAACAGCAGCGCGGTCTGGTTTCTCCGGACACCGACTTCGAATCGATTTCCATCCAGGACATCGACATCGACTTTATCCGCACCATCACGCTGAGCGAAATTTATGACTACTTACTCTTTTTGAGTCGGAACCGCAATCTGAACGATGCGTCCCGGGCACGCAAAGTCTCATCAATCCGTTCTTTTTACCGGTACTTGACGACCAAGGCAAAGCTTCTGGACGAAAATATCGTGCAGGAGCTGGACGCACCACGGCTGCGGAAAACCCTTCCGCGTTATCTGACGCTAGAGGAAAGCCTTCAGCTGCTGCATTCCGTCGATGGAAAAAACAAAGAACGGGATTACTGTATTTTAATGCTGTTTCTCAACTGCGGACTCCGTATCTCGGAACTGGTTGGCCTGGATGTAACAGATGTTCACGGAGATACTCTGCGTGTTTTGGGAAAAGGCAACAAAGAGCGTATTTTATACCTGAACGACGGTTGTAAGGAAGCAATTTCCAATTATCTCGCGGTCCGTAATACGATGACGCTGGACCATGAGCCGGCACTCTTTGTCACCGTCCGGAAAAAGCGGATTTCCAAAGCAGGGGTACACAAGCTGGTCAAAAAGCACCTGCTAGAGGCGGGATTGGACCCGACGAAATACTCCTCTCACAAGCTGCGCCACACGGCGGCTACGCTGATGCTGCAAAACGGTGTGGATGTCCGGACCCTTCAGGAAGTGCTGGGCCACGACCATCTGAACACGACGCAGATTTACACCCACATTGACAATGACGATCTGCGTATCGCGGCAAAGGCAAATCCCCTTTCCACAGAACGGATGAAAAAGTAGCTCAGCAGGGGTTGGACTGTTTCGCTTTTTCCACAAGCAGCTCCAGCTGCTCTCGCGATTCAATAAACTCATCTCGAATCAGATGGTGCTCTCCGATCAGATGCTTCAGGCAGAGGATTGCCGCGTCAAAGTATTCCGGACCGCCTGCGCAGCTGCAATAGGATGTGAGCACAAAGGGCCGCACACCGGCTTCAAAAAAGTCGGTGGCGGTTTCCAATACGCAGCACCCCAGGTCCAGACCGGCCAGAAACACCTGCTCCGGATACTTCCCCTGGTTCTCCCGCAGCAGATACTGGCACATACTCTCCGTATAGGCAGAGTAGAGCTTTTTTTCATCCACGTAGTCCACGTGCTCCAAAATCAGGTCCGGGATGGTTTGCTCCGCCTCACTGAGCAACTTGTTCCAACCCATCAGGCGGATGATATTGCTGCCCGCAGTGTTAATATATTTCGTGGCGATGGTGCGGTCAAAAATTCCTTCCTGTACCAGCTGCCCCAGCTTTTGCACCATCACCTGGTTTTCAGAGTTGTGGATAAATCCGTTTTGCACATCCACTAAAATCAGTATAGTTTTCATAAGCCTGCCATTCCAATACGGAAACGTACCCGTTTTCTGCGATTCTGTTATTTCAGTTTGCCGCAAGCGTGCGCTTTTCATACAGGCTTAACAAATTGTTTAAAAATGCATCTAGATTTCACTGCCCAAATACGGTAGAATGAACAGATACACCCTGTCGGGAGGAAGGCAATCATGAAAGAGTTTTTGCGGCGAAACAAATATGCCGCTTTATTCAGCTACTTCATCATCTATCTGATCTGGTTCAGTCTATTGGAGGTGCATGCCGACCCGGTTTTTTACACCCATTGTCGGCTGGATGACCTCATTCCCTTTTGTGCCTGGTTTCTCATTCCATACCTGCTCTGGTTTCCCTACGTTGGTGTTACAATCGCAACCGTTTACATCAAGTCAAAGCCGGAATTTTGCCGTCTGTGCATCAGGCTGTTCTCAGGCATGACTATCTGCCTGATCATCTATACCCTCTTCCCTTCCGGACAGCTGCTGCGTCCCGATCTCTCCGGAGATTCCTCACTGCTGTCCACTCTGGTCAAACAGCTTTACTTTGTTGACTCCTGTACCAATGTCTGCCCCAGTATTCACGTGTACAACAGTCTCTGTGTCCACTACACCCTGTGCACCTGGGAGCAGACAAAGCACAAAAAGTGGCTAAAGCGCAGTTCCCTTATTCTGATGCTCTTTATCATCGCATCCACGGTATTTTTGAAGCAGCACTCCGTAATCGACGGATTTGCCGCATTGGGCCTGTGGATTGTCGTCGAAGGTACCTTGCAATGGGGCATTTCTCGCCAAAAGCAACGGCATATGGGCAAACTGTCGGCCTAAAAACAAATCGAAAGAGGACAGATTCGTATTTGACGATCTGTCCCCTTTTTATTTGCCATAACATGAAAAAATAATAAATCCGAACCCTTGAAAAAGAGTTCGGATTTATTGGTGCGCGAGGCGGGAGTCGAACCCGCACGCCCGTAAAGAGCACTGGCACCTGAAGCCAGCGAGTCTACCAATTCCACCACTCGCGCATTTGCTGTGGGCTTGGCACGAGAATTATAATACCACTTGCTCCCCAATAAGTCAAGCTTCTTTTTCATTTTTTTACTGTTTTTTTCCTGCATCGACAGGGGCTTTCCCATAGGGACGGGCTGTGCTACAATAGGGATAATCAACACTGCAACTGCGGGGAGGAATAGCTATGAAGAAGCTTGAAACACTGCGGCATACCTGCCAAACCTGTCAGGCATGTGCGCTGGGCGCCACGCGCACCAATCTGGTCTTTGGGGATGGAAACCCCCACGCAAAGATCATGTTTATCGGCGAGGGACCAGGTCAGCAGGAGGACTTGACCGGTATTCCCTTTGTGGGACGGGCGGGCCAGTTGCTCTCGCAAATACTGGAGATCATCGACCTGGACCGCACCCGCTACTATATCGCGAATATTGTAAAGTGCCGGCCACCTCAAAACCGGGACCCGCTGTCAGAGGAGCAGGATGCCTGCATCCCCTATCTGGAGGAGCAGATTCAGTTGATTGACCCGAAAATCATCGTCTGTCTGGGACGAATTGCCGCCTGCCGGCTGATTCGTTCCGATTTCCGGATCACCCGGGAACACGGCCAGTGGGTACACAAACAAGGGCGCTGGATGACTGCCCTCTACCACCCCTCTGCCCTGCTCCGGGATCTCTCCAAACGGCCGGACACCTTTGACGACCTCAAGAGCATTCAGGCGAAGATTTTGGAAGTCTGCCCGGAAGTGTATCAGTGAGCCCATTCCTTTCTACAGCTGGCAATAAAGGCTTCAAAGAACAACATGCCATCTGCCGTTCCCGCTGTGTGCATGGCTCCGCACATCCGCTCCGGGTGCCACTGAACCGCCAGGATGGGCAGAAAGTCATGCTCGATGGCCTCGATGACACCATCGCAGGCCCACTGGGTAACCGTACAATGGGGGGCAACCTGCCGGATTGCCTGATGATGGCCGCTGTTGACAGTGACCTGCCTTCCGTACCAATCCGCGATCCGGGAGTCCGCCTTTGTGCAGGTGGCGTGCAGGCGGTACTCCCCTTCCGTCATACTGTGGGACACGCCCAGGTCCTGAATCAAAGTGCCACCTAAAAATGCGTTCAGGACCTGAATCCCGCGACAGATGCCGAAAACAGGTCGCCTGTGGGCAATCGCCTGCTGTACCAGCTGAAACTCGATCCGGTCCCTTGCGGAATCAATCCCGCCGCTTCCATGATTTTCTGCTCCGTACCAGGACGGATCCAAATCATCGCCGCCGCCCAGCAAAAGTCCGTCAAAGTCTGCCGGAAGCGCACAGTTGGGCAGATAGCCGCCCACTGGCGCTCCGCCTGCGTCCAGTACTGCCTGTCGATAGGTCTGGGGCACTGTGGCGGCGAGTGACAACAAAATGTTCGGTTTTTCCCTGCTCATGGGATCACCCTCCGTTTCAAAAGCAGTTTATGCACCTGAGGAAGGTCGGTTTCTTCTATTTGATTTCCTTTCGTACCGGTCGGATATACTTAAAGTACTGTTCCGGATTAAAGTAAAAGTACATGATCCTGCCGGGGGACGGATCAAAGTGATAACCAGTTCCGGCAAAGTCAAACGTGGCCATGGCCCGTTCGATTTTTTCCTCCACACTGCGGTTTTCCTGCTCGTAGTCAAAGGGCCCGTGCTCAAAAACGACATACTCCGCTTCGGGAACATCCATCAGGAACAGTTGCGGCGGCACTTCTCCTTCGTAGTCAGAAGGAAGCCGTACCCCCCAACACTCTGTACGCGGAATGCCCCAGTCGCAGAGCCTGCCATTCGGGTCGTTGATGTACGCCATAATCTGACCGCTGCCACAGTTGGGTTCGCTCCCACCGGCGTCATCCAGTTTGCCCTTGATACTGTCCAGCAATCCGCAGATTGTCTCATAGTCCTGTCCCGGAATCTGGTTTTGCTTTTTCCAGAAATCCCAGTACCCATTGCTCTCGTAGTTCTTGATGTGCAGAAATTTGTGTGCCGGAATGGTGATAAAATAGCTCTTCACTTCATCGGTTGATTTTATCATGCCAATCTCTCCTAATCCCAAAAGATAGCGGTCAAAGGGGTTGATTTTGGTACGAAGCACGACAGGTGTCGGATTTCTGCGGTATTCACTTGGCGTCACGCCGTATGCCCGTTTGAACGCTCTGGTGAACGCCTCGTGGGAAGAAAATCCATAGTCAATGGCGATCTGCAGAAGGCTCTTTTCACTGTCCCGCACCTCTTTCAGGGCAAAGGCCAGTTTTCTGTGCCGCAGGTAATCTCGGAACTGCATCCCCGATATTTCTTTGAACTTCCGTGTTGTATAAAACTCGGAGTAACCCAGCTTGTCGGAAAGTCGTTGCAGTGTCAGGGCTTCGTCCTGGTACTCTTGAATACACCGGTCAATTTCATCTACAATGACTTGAATCTGCTTTTGCCACTCATACATTGGTCTGTTCACCTCGCTCTTTATCATAGCGCAATCAGAGTTCTACTGCTTGATTTTACTTGCTCTCTTACAAAAGCAAGGCGGTACAGCTTTTCAGCCATACCGCCCTGAACTATCGATCGTTTTATCCGTGCGTTGCGCCTCCGCAGCGCCATTTTTACTTTCTCGTGGGGTCCTTCATCTTCTCATAGGACCAGGTATCCTCTTTTTGATTGACCTTTGCCAGGTTTCGGTAGTCCTCCTCGTTGATGGACATTTTTTTGCGCGTCAGCCGGCTCTGGATCACGTCGCCCACCAGAGAATAAATCACGGCAAACAGCGGGACACCGATCAGCATTCCCACAAATCCAAAGATGCCGCCGAACACGACGATGGAAAAGAGCACCCAGAAGGAGGAAAGTCCGGTACTGTCCCCCAAAATTTTGGGACCCAGGATATTGCCATCAAACTGCTGAAGTGCGAAGACAAAGATGATAAAGTAGACGCATTTCAGCGGGCTGTAGAGCAGAATCAGCACCGCACAGGGAATGGCGCCGATAAACGGTCCGAAGAACGGAATGATATTAGTGGTGCCCACCACCACGCTGACCAGCACGGCAAAGGGAATGCCCAGCAGAGAGGTGCCCAAAAAACAGAGCACACCGATAATCAGGGAATCCAACAGCTTGCCGCGGATAAAACCGCCGAACACCTTGTGGATATACCGGAATTTCAGAATCACCGCGTTTGCAATTTTCACGGAGAAGATGCTGTACACAACCTGCTTTGCCTGACTGATCAGTTTGGCTTTGCCGGCCAGGAAATAGGCCGCAATAATAAAGCCCAAAAACGTGTTCTTGATGATCTTGAAGGCGTAGACAAAACCGTTTACCACGCCGGAAAGCACCGAGTTGATGCCCCCCAGCGAGTTGGACAGATTTTTCAGGTTGGGGAGCAAATCCGTTGTGGCCCAGTTCTCCAGGTATTCCAGGACGGAGTCGTAGACGCTCTGCACTGTGGCTGCATAGGTGGGATTGGAGGCAAAAAACTTCTCCAGCCAGGCACTGCCCTGCTCCGCGTAGGCGGGCAGTGCGGAGACCACTCCGATCACACTGGTGATAAAGCGGGGCAGTACCAGGGCGATAATACCGCACAGGACCAGCAGTGCGAACAGGATTGCCAAAAAGATGGAGACACCGACCGCCAGTCCCCGCGCTTTCCTGGGGTTGAGTCTGGTTTGGAAAAACTCGTCCAGGTTGCGCAGCAGAAGGTTATACAGCGGAGAGAGCAGATACGCGATGACCCCGCCGATAATGAAGGGCGAGAGCACACCGGCCATGGTGCCCAAAAACGTTCTGATGGCACGGATATTGTAGAACAGGAAAAACAGCAGCAAACTAGCCCCGATTACCAGAAAAGCCGTAAGTCCTGTTGCGATATACTTACTGTATTTTTCCTTTTTCGTGATCGTTCCGCCTTTCTGCACTCGGAGGTGCCGCGCGTTTTCTTACACCTTCAGTTCCACCGTACTTCCATCCAGCGCGCTGGCGTACTGCTCCAGCACCGGCTGGATCTCCGTCTCCAGGAACTCCGTCACCTGTTCCGGACAGCGGCCAATGTACCGCTCCGGCTCCAGATGGGCGGTCAGCTCCTCCCTGCTCATGCCGAACATGGGATCGTCGGCGATCAGGTCGATCAGATTGTTGGGCAGACCCAGATCCTTCACATTGTGCCCGGCCTCCAGAGAGTGGACCCGGATCCGTTCGTGGAGGTCCTGACGGTTGCCGCCCCGCTTGACCGCGTCCATCATGATATTCTCGCTGGCCATAAAGGGAAGCTCTTCCATAATATGCTTCTCAATGACCTTTTCATGCACCACCAGGCCGGAAGTAATATTCTGGTAAATCTCCAGAATGGCGTCCACAGCCAAAAAGCCCTCCGGAATGGACAGGCGCTTATTGGCAGAGTCATCCAGCGTCCGTTCAAACCACTGGGTGGCGGTGGTGATGGCTGGATTCATCACGTCGCTGATCACGTAGCGTCCCAGGGCGCAAATGCGCTCACTGCGCATGGGGTTGCGCTTGTAGGGCATGGCGGAAGAGCCGATCTGCTTTTTCTCAAAGGGCTCTTCAATTTCCTTCATATGGGCCAGCAGGCGCAGGTCCGTGGCAAACTTGCTGGCGGACTGAGCGATGCCGGACAGAGTGTTCAGGACCAGGACGTCCACCTTTCTGGAATAGGTCTGTCCGGACACCGGTACGCAGCCGGAAAAGCCCATCTCGGCAGCAATTTTTGCCTCCAGTTCCTTCACCTTTTCGTGGTCGCCCTCAAACAGCTCCAGGAAGGACGCCTGAGTGCCGGTGGTGCCCTTGCTGCCCAACAGCTGGAGGTGCTCAATCCGGTACTCCACCTCGTGGAGGTCCATCAGCAGCTCGTTCATCCACAGGGTGGCGCGCTTGCCCACGGTGGTCAGCTGAGCTGCCTGAAAATGGGTGTAGCCCAGGGTGGGCAGGGCTTTATACTGATCGGCGAACTGGGCCAGATTGTTCAGCACTCGGACCAACTTGTCCCGTACGAGCGTCAGGCCTTCCCGCATCAGGATGACGTCGGTGTTGTCGCCCACATAGCAGCTGGTGGCGCCCAGGTGGATGATCGGCATGGCATCCGGGCACTGGTCGCCGTAGGCGTGGATGTGGGCCATCACATCGTGGCGCAGTTCCTTTTCATAGCGGGCAGCTGCCTCATAGTCGATATCGTCCACATGCTCTTCCAGCTGGGAGACCTGCTCCTGGGTCACCGGCAGGCCCAGCTCCATCTCGGCCCGGGCCAGGGCAATCCACAGGCGGTGCCAGGTGGAAAACTTTTTATCCGGCGAGAAGATATATTGCATCTCCTTGCTGGCGTAGCGGGAGGACAGCGGACTTTCATAGTTACTTTTCATATGTAAATTCACTCATTTCATTTGAAATCGTTGCCACTATTATACCACGGTATCCGGCCGTTGAAAACAGCCTGCCGGGAATCTTTCACAGAGAATTATAACAGAGAGAATCCGGTATACGGGACCGTATACCGGACTATCTGCACAAAATGTTATTTTACTCCAGCGTCTGCAAGAAAGCGCTCCAACCGGTCCAGACCTTCCTTGATGTTCTCCATGGAGGTGGCGTAGGACCAGCGCACAAACTCCGGCGCGCCGAACCCGGTACAGGGCACGGTGCAGACAAGGCCCTTCTTCAGGAACAGGTCGCCAAAATCATCCGCGCTGTTGATCTGCTGCCCGTAGAGGGTTTTGCCCAGGAGCTGGCTGATGTTCATCATCACGTAGAAGGCGCCCTGGGGCTTCAGACAGCTGATGCCGGGCATCTGGTTCATGCGCTCCACCATGTAGTTGCGCCGCTCTTCAAATGCCTGCCGCATCACTTCCACCGTGTCCTGGGTGCCCATCAGGGCCTCGACCGAGGCGGCCTGCGCCGGCGAAGAGGGATTGCCGGTGGAGTGGCTCAGATACCGGGCGATCACCTTGGTAATGCGGCTGTCGGCGGCCAGATAACCGATTCGCCAGCCGGTCATGGCGTAGCTCTTGGAGACGCCGTTGACCAGAATGGTGCGCTCCTTGACCGCCTCACCCAGGGAGGCGATGGAGGTGAACTCCGCTCCGTCGTAGAGGAGTTTGTAGTAGATCTCGTCCGCGATAATGTACAGGTCGTGCTTCACACAGATGTCGGTCAGTGCGACCAGCTCTTCCTTCGTGTACACCATACCGGTGGGATTGGAAGGATTGTTGAACATAATGCACTTGCTGCGCTCGGTGATGGCCGCCTCCAGCTTTTCCGGGGTCAGCTTAAAGTTGTCAGACTCGGGGCACGGGATGAATACCGGCGTACCGCCTGCGATCTTCGTCATCTCATTGTAGCTGACCCAGGCCGGCGTGGGGATAATCACCTCGTCACCGGGGTTGACCAGGGCCCGCAGGATCAGATAGAGGCAGTGCTTTGCGCCGCTGCTGACGATGATCTGGCTGGGCTCATAGGAAACACCGCAGTCCTCCTGCAGCCGGTGGCAGATCGCCTCCTTCAGCTGCAGCGTACCGGTTGCCGGAGTGTACTTTGTGGCGTTATTTACAATGCCGGAGATACCCGCCATCTTAATATTGTCCGGCGTGGGAAAGTCGGGCTCTCCTGCGGCAAAACCTAACACATCCATGCCGTCGGCCTTCATCTTTTTATAAAGGGTATCCATCGCCAGGGTGGATGATTCTTTTACATTTTCTGCGATCACAGACAAAGGTTTCATAAAACGGCCTCCTCATTTTTACAGTTCAATATCGGCAGTATGACCTATTATATTCTCTCAGGCCCCAAAATGCAAGTATCTTTTCGAAACTTTGCAAAAAAGACAGAAGAAGCCCATTGGTCGCCGGGCTATCCCGCAGATTGCTGCAATCCGCAGGAATCCGGATGACAAAAGGACAATAAACATGGCTGATCCGCCTCACAGCGAAAGAGCCGCATTTATTGTCCTTATCTTACAGTATCGTCAGATCTGCTTTCGCCGGGACACTTCTTACCTTAGAGGTGCTCGCGAATCAGCTGGCCCATCTTCTTGGTTCCCACCAGCTCACCGTCGCCCGGGATGTCATAGGTGTGCCACCCTTCTGCCAGGACGGCGTCCACAGCGTCCTCAATCGCCTTGGATTCCTCGGGCAGATTCAGGGAATAACGGAACATCATGGACACGGAGAGAATGGTGGCGATGGGATTGGCCTTGTCCAGTCCCGCGTACTTGGGGGCGCTGCCATGGCTGGGCTCATACAGGCCGGGCGCCGTCTCACCCAGAGATGCGGAGGGCAGCATACCCAGAGAGCCGGCCAGCATGGAGGCCTCGTCGGAGAGGATATCGCCGAACATATTTTCGGTCACCACCACGTCAAACTGACCGGGATTCTTGACCAGCTGCATGGCGGTGTTGTCCACCAGCATATCCTCGTATTCCACATCGGGATACTCTGCGGCCAGCCGGTGCATCACTTCCCGCCACAGACGGGAGGTGGCCAGCACGTTGGCCTTATCCACGCTGGTGACCTTCTTCCGGCGCAGGCGGGCCAGCTCAAAGGCGCGGCGGCCAATGCGCTCGATCTCCATCTCGGAGTAGGCCATTAGGTCGGTAGCTTCGGTGCCGCGGTCCTCGGTCTCATAGCGCTCCCGCTTGCCGAAATAGACGCCGCCGGTCAGCTCACGGCAGATGATCAGGTCGATGCCCTGCTCTGCGGTCTCCTTTTTCAGCGGGCAGGTGTCCACCAGTGCCGGACGGAGCATGGCCGGACGCAGGTTGACAAACAGGCCCAGATCCTTGCGGATGGCCAGCAGCGCCGTCTCAGGCCGCTGTTCCGCCGGCTTGTCACTGCCGTATTTCGGGGTGCCCACAGCGCCCAGCAGGATGGCGTCACAGGCCTTGCAGCGCTCTGCGGTGCCGTCCGGATAGCTCTTGCCGCAGGCGTCGGTGGCTACGCCGCCCAACAGCACTTCCTCATAGGTAAAGTGGTGGCCGAATTTCTCCGCAATGCCTTCCATGACGTTCTGAGCCGCAGCGACAATTTCAGGGCCGATGCCGTCGCCGGGAATAACTGCAATCTTAAAATCCATTTCAACGATTCCTTTCTAACGATTCCTTTCTTATTTGGCAATGCCGCGGGCTTTCAGGGATTCCATCAGTCCGCCGTTTTCGATGATTCCGTCGATGAACGCCGGGAAGGGCGCGGCCTGATAGGTCTTGCCGGTGGTCTGGTTGACGATCTTGCCGGTGGCGAAGTCCACGTCGATCTGATCGCCGGGCTTGATGTCGGCGGCCGCCTCCGGGCTCTCCATGATGGGGAAGCCGATGTTGATGGCGTTGCGATAGAAAATACGGGCGAAGGATGCGGCGATTACGCACTTGATTCCGCTGGCCTTGATAGCCAAGGGCGCGTGTTCCCGGGAGGAACCGCAGCCAAAGTTGGAGCCGCCCACCATAATATCGCCGGGTTCCACGGTGCTGGCAAAGGAGGCGTCGATATCCTCCATGCAGTGGGAAGCCAAGCTCTTCTCATCGGGGGCGTTCAGATACCGGGCCGGGATGATGACGTCAGTATCCACATTGTCGCCGTACACATAGATCTTAGACATGTTCGCTACCTCCTCTTTACAGCTGGTTGGGGTCTGCCACGCAGCCTGCCACAGCAGATGCGGCGGCGACGGCGGGGCTGGCCAGAATGACCTCAGAGGTCACGTGACCCATGCGGCCTACGAAGTTGCGGTTGGTGGTGGAGACGCAGCGCTCTCCTTCGCACATGCAGCCCATGTGGCCGCCCAGGCAGGGACCGCAGGTGGGGGTGGAGACAGCGGCGCCGGCGGACAGGAAGATCTGGAACAGTCCTTCCTCGATCATCTGCTGGATAATCTCTTCCGTGGCGGGAAGGACGATGCAACGGATGCCATCGGCCACCTTGCGGCCTTTGAGGACCTCTGCCGCCGCGCGCATATCGCTGATGCGGCCGTTGGTGCAGGAGCCGATGACCACCTGGTCGATGGGCAGACCGGCCACTTCCCCGACGGTCTTGGTGTTGCTGGGCAGGTGGGGCATGGAGACGGTGGGCTTGAGCTGGGACAGATCAATGGTGATCTCCCGCTCGTAGACGGCGTCCGGATCGGCCTCTACCGCCTCAAAGGGACGGTCGGTGCGGCCCTTCAGATAGGCCAGGGTCTTTTCATCCACCGGGAAGATGCCGTTCTTGGCACCGGCCTCGATGGCCATGTTGGAGATGGTAAAACGGTCGTCCATGGACAGCTGGGCGATGCCGTCACCGGCAAATTCCAGGGACTGATAGAGGGCGCCGTCCACGCCGATCATACCGATCAGGTGCAGGATCACGTCCTTGCCGCTGACGTAGGGCTGGAACGCGCCGGTCAGGTTGACCTTGATCGCCGGCGGCACCTTGAACCAGGACAGACCTGTGGCCATGCCGGCGGCCATATCAGTGGAGCCGATGCCGGTGGAGAAGGCGCCCAGCGCGCCGTAAGTACAGGTGTGAGAGTCAGCGCCAATGATCACGTCACCGGGCAGAGCCAGTCCCTGCTCAGGGATCAGGGCGTGCTCCACGCCGACCCGTCCCACGTCAAAAAAGTGGGTGATCTCGTGCTTCTTGGCGAATTCACGGGCGGTTTTGCACAGCTGCGCCGCCTTGATGTCCTTGCACGGCGTATAGTGATCCAATACGATCGCGATTTTATCTTTATCAAAGACCTGGGTCAGGCCGGCCTTTTCAAACTGGCTGATTGCAACCGGTGTGGTGATGTCGTTGCCGAGAACCAGATCCAGTTTTGCCTCAATGAGCTGTCCCACTTCCACCGTGGGGAGCCCGGCGTGTTTTGCCAGAATTTTCTGGGTCATCGTCATTCCCATCTTAATTCCTCCTCGTTTCGTTTTTGGTATTCTTATTATGGCAAAGTTTTTGACAGCTGAATGTTAACTATGTTACAATTCCAGTAGAATGGAGGAGAATCCATGGGCTATTTCAATGTAACAGAGCTGGGCCTTCCCGAAAACAGCTGGAAACCCTTTGAGAACAACTATCCTCCCACGGTTTTTCCGCCGGGACAGCTGATCTATTTGCAGGGCACCACCGCAACCAGCTTTTACTACCTAAAATCGGGCCGGGTGAAGATTTTCATCAACTCGGAGGACGGCAGCGAGAAAATCCTGACTGTGTATGACGCCGGCAACCTGTTCGGTGAGGCATCCTTCTTTGACGAGCTCCCGCGGGTGTCCTCTGCCATCACCGTCACCCGCTGTGAGATCGTCATCATTGACCGCCAGGTGCTGGCCAATGAGATGGCCCAAAACCCGGAGATCATGCTGACGCTGATGAAAGAGCTCTCCCGCACGGTCCGCATGCTGTCTGACCACGTGGACAACATGGCCTTTCTCCGGGCCGACCAACGGATTGCACGCTACCTGCTCTCCCTCCCGGTGGACGAGGACAATGTGGTGCACTGCACCCAGGAGGAGATCGCCGCCGCAGTCAGCGTCAGCCGGGTCACTGCCAGCCGGGTGCTCAATCGTTTCGTCCACGCCGGTATCCTCAAAACCGGGTACGGCACCATTCACCTGCTGGATCTGAACCAGCTGAGACAATATGCCAATCAGGATTGCTGTTAAACCGGTTTTTCGGTTGCTTTTTCTACGAAAAAAACTTATAATAGCGTGAACACGAAATGATTGGGAGGGTCAACCATGGCTGATGAGAAAAAACCAAAGAAGAAAAAAGCCCCTCCGGTTCTCACCCCAGAAGAGCTGCGAGCCAGCGCGCAAAAGCAGGTGGACGGAGCTGCACTGGCGCTGGATTTCAGAGATCAGGCGAACTATTACCGCAAGGCGGCCAAGCTCCTGCAATCCATCCCCAACGACGAGGACAGCGCCGCGCTAGCTGCAAACTATCTGCGCCAAGCGGAAGAGATCTCCGAACACGGTTATCAGGACGCCTACGCCCAGGCCGTCGCCTGCAAAGAGCAGGCCACCAAGGCGGACGACTTCTATCAGGCCGCCAACGCATTTCGCAAAATTCAGGAATACCGGGACGCCGGGCAGATGGCGGAGGAATGCGAAAAGCAGTACACGAAACTCTCCCACCGGAAACGTCCCGCTCTCATCATCGTGCTGCTGATTCTGGTCCTGTTGGTGGCGGCGGTCATCGGAGTCCAGACGCCCTTTGGCAAGTATCAGCTGGGACGGCTGTACCTGTCCACCTCTCACTATTCCGGTGCGCTGTCGGTTTTCAACCATTTGGAGGACTACCGGGACAGTGAAGTTTTGTCCAAAGAGAGCCGATACCAGCTCGCCCAGCAACACATGGAGCACAAACGCTACGAAAAAGCGATTAAGCACTTTCAAAAGCTGGGTGATTACAAGGACAGCGAAATGCAGCAGACCTTTGCGGAACAGCAGGTCCTGAACAGCGCCGCACCCGGTGACACCGTCAGCTTTGGTCAGACGGATTGGATTGTTCTGGATGCGGAGGAAGGGAACGTACTGCTCCTGCAAAAGGAGCCGGTGGAACAGGTACAGAGCTACCACAGTCAGCGGGCTGACGTCACCTGGAAGGAGTGCAGTGCGCGGACCTGGCTGAATGGAACCTATCTGTCCGAAACCTTCTCTTCGTCCGAACAGGAAATTCTGGTCTCAAACAGCGCCGGCAAGCTGACCGATTCCGTTTTTCTGCTGAGCATCGCGGAAATGGAGCGCTACGGCACACTCCTCGAGCAATCTGACTACAACTGGTGGCTGCGCACCGCAGGTGATACAC
>OLNN01001404.1_pt1 | contig 19993 bp, 24 predicted proteins | sample 1672141 | NCBI WGS metagenome assembly OLNN01 (sample SAMEA3136652, study PRJEB25190) | human gut metagenome | biome: human gut; feature: human-associated habitat; material: faeces | place: Austria | collected 2013 | reverse complement strand
CATATATTTGTATTTAATATTAACAAATTATGTGTTAAAAGTCAATACTTATAATATTATAAAAAATAACCAAAATATTTTTCCAGTTATCCTTTGTATAATTTTAACATTAATTTATGCCAAATCTAGTCTGGCATTGTCTATAAATACAAAAATCATTTATATTCTTAAAATCCCCTTGATTTTTCTGAGAAAGTTGGTAAAATAGTAATTAGCACTCAGAGAGTTTGAGTGCTAAAAAAGCTAATAAAATTTTCAGGAGGAATAAATATGACTATCAAACCATTGGCAGACAGAGTTCTGATACTCCCTGCACCTGCAGAAGAAAAGACAATTGGCGGTATCATTATTCCTGATACAGCGAAAGAGAAACCTTTGAAAGGTGAAGTTATTGCAGTAGGCAACGGAACAAAAGACGAAGAAATGGTGTTGAAGGTTGGTGACACAGTGCTGTATGGTAAGTATGCCGGTACTGAACTGGAAGTTGAAGGAACCAAGTACCTCATCATGCGTCAAAGCGATGTGCTCGCTGTTTTAGGTTAATTTGTAAATTGTAAATCGTTAAAATGTAAATATAGTTATGGCAAAAGAAATATTATTCAATATCGATGCCCGCGACCAATTGAAGAAGGGTATCGACACATTGGCTAACGCAGTGAAGGTAACTCTGGGTCCTAAAGGACGCAACGTTATTATCGAAAAGAAGTTTGGTGCTCCCCACATCACAAAGGATGGTGTAACGGTAGCCAAGGAAGTTGAACTGGCCGATGCATACCAGAACACAGGTGCACAGTTGGTTAAGGAAGTAGCTTCAAAGACTGGTGACGATGCAGGTGATGGTACAACAACCGCAACCGTATTGGCACAGGCTATCGTGGCTGAAGGCTTGAAGAACGTTACTGCCGGTGCCAGCCCTATGGACATCAAGCGTGGTATCGACAAGGCCGTTGCCACGGTGGTAGAATCTATCAAGGCTCAGTCTGAAATGGTTGGCGACAACTATGACAAGATTGAACAGGTAGGTACAGTTTCTGCCAACAACGACCCGGTTATCGGTAAATTGATTGCTGACGCCATGCGTAAGGTTTCTAAGGACGGTGTTATCACTATCGAAGAGGCCAAGGGTACTGATACTACTATCGGTGTGGTTGAAGGTATGCAGTTCGACCGTGGTTACTTGTCAGCTTACTTCGTAACGAATACGGAGAAGATGGAATGTGAGATGGAGAAACCTTACATCCTGATTTATGATAAGAAGATTTCCAATCTGAAGGATTTCTTGCCTATCCTGGAACCCGCCGTACAGACTGGCCGTCCGTTGCTGGTTATTGCAGAAGATGTAGATAGCGAGGCATTGACTACGTTGGTTGTCAACCGTCTGCGCAGCCAGTTGAAGATTTGTGCCGTGAAGGCTCCGGGCTTTGGCGACCGTCGTAAGGAAATGTTGGAAGACATCGCTATCCTGACCGGTGGTGTGGTTATCAGCGAAGAGAAGGGCTTGAAGCTTGAGCAGGCTACCATCGAAATGCTGGGTACTGCCGAGAAGGTTACCATCACGAAGGACAACACGACCATCGTGAACGGTGCCGGCGACAAGGAAAACATCAAGGAACGTTGCGAGCAGATCAAGGCTCAGATTGCTGCTACTAAGAGCGACTATGACCGCGAGAAATTGCAGGAACGTCTGGCCAAGTTGTCAGGTGGTGTTGCTGTACTCTACGTAGGTGCTGCTTCTGAGGTAGAAATGAAGGAGAAGAAAGACCGTGTTGATGACGCACTTCGTGCAACACGTGCCGCTATCGAGGAAGGTATTGTTCCGGGCGGTGGTGTGGCATACATCCGTGCGCTTGAGTCACTCGAAGGTCTTGAAGGTGACAATGCCGACGAAACAACAGGTATTCATATCATCAAGCGTGCTATTGAAGAGCCGCTCCGCCAGATCTGTGCTAACGCAGGTAAAGAGGGTGCAGTAGTTGTTCAGAAGGTACGTGAAGGTAAGGGTGACTTCGGTTACAATGCCCGTACCGATGTATATGAGAACTTGCATGCAGCTGGCGTAGTTGACCCGGCTAAGGTTACTCGTGTAGCTTTGGAGAATGCAGCTTCTATCGCAGGTATGTTCCTGACTACAGAATGTGTAATCGTAGAAAAGAAGGAAGACAAGCCCGAAATGCCGATGAACCCGGGTATGGGTGGCATGGGCGGCATGATGTAATCGGCCGATTTTCCCTGATTAATTAGAATATTAGCAGCCGCGGTGTCTTGTCAGTAAGATATCGCGGCTTTTGTTTAACAAGTAATGAGGAATGAGTTGACTTGCATCATTATGGCCTTGTCTACTTGTGTTTTTAATCTGTAACTAAAAAAAGAGAAAACTATGGCTTTTATTGATTATTATCAAGTGCTGGGGGTGGACAAGACGGCATCTCAGGATGATATCAAGAAAGCGTACCGTAAGTTGGCACGTAAATTTCATCCTGATTTGAATCCGAATGACCCTACAGCCAAAGAAAAGTTTCAGGCTATCAACGAGGCCAATGAGGTGTTGAGTGATCCTGAAAAGCGGAAAAAATATGATGAATATGGCGAACACTGGAAGCATGCCGATGAGTTTGAGGCACAGAAGAGGGCTCGTCAGCAGGCTGGTGGAGCGGGCTTCGGTGGTTTTGGTTCGGGTGGATTCAGTACGGACGGTAATGGGACGTATTGGTATTCATCGGACGGACAGGAATTTACGGGAAGTAATGCAGGCGGCTTCTCCGATTTCTTCGAGGAGTTGTTCGGTCATCATGCGCGTGGTGGAAGAGGCAATGCAGGTTTCCGTGGTCAAGACTATCAGGCGGAACTTGACTTGTCCTTGCGCGATGCCGCACAAACGCATAAACAGGTGCTCACGGTGGGTGACAAGCAGGTACGTATCACCATTCCGGCCGGTGTGGCTAATGGGCAGGTCATTAAGTTGAAAGGCTATGGTGCTCCGGGCATGAACGGAGGACCGGCTGGCGATTTGTACATTACGTTTGTCATTCCCGACGACCCTGTATTCAAGCGTATGGGCGATGATTTGTATGTGGATGTCAATACCGACTTGTATACGGCCCTGCTGGGTGGCGACTTGCTGGTAGATACTTTGGACGGGCAGGTAAAACTGAAAGTAAAACCGGGTACGCAGAACGGTACCAAGGTGCGCCTGAAAGGCAAAGGTTTCCCTGTCTATAAGAAAGAAGGAGAATTCGGCGATTTGATTGTCACTTATCATGTACAGTTGCCGACTAACCTGACGGAGCAACAGAAGGATATGTTCCGTAAAATTCAAAGTATGAACTAAAAGAGTAGCACTATGCAGAATGAATTGATTATTGTCAGCGATTATTGCGACAAATGCCACATAGAACCGTCGTTTATTGAATTGTTACAGGAGAATGGGTTGATTGATATCCTGTTTGACGAAGGAAGGCCATGCCTTACTTATGAACAGCTGCCCGACGTAGAGCGATATAGCCGTATGTATTATGACCTTTCCATCAATATGGAAGGCATTGATGCCATTCATCACTTGCTTGAGCGTATGGAGGAGATGCAGCGCGAGATACGCAGACTGCATGGCCGGCTGAGGATGTATGGCGATACTTTTTGAGGAGAAAAGGCAGTTTGACAGTATTGTTGAAACGCGAGGAAGCGGAAGAAAGGCAGTTTATAATCAGATTGCTTTCTTCCGCTTCCTTTGTTGGTGTATGTATCTTTTATAATGCGCAGGCATTCCCTTCGCAATACTCATTGCTGGGTTTGCCGTTGTACTCGGGATGACGCTGTAGCCAGCGTACGGCATAAGCGCAGGTGGCAACACAGGCATATCCTTCCTGACGGGCATAATCGTAAGTTGCCTTGACCAAAGCCGAGGCTATGCCTTGACCTTCGAGCGGGGCAGGCACGATGGTATGGCGAATGTCGAGCATGTTGTTCTCGATGCGGTAGGCTACGTGGGCTGTTTCACCGTTTTGTGTAAGGGTGAAGCGTTGTTGTTCGGGATTGTGAATGATGTTCATGATATTTCCTGTTATTGTGGTTAGTATTCTGTGGGTAAAGATAGCGATTCTTTTTGTGAAGTAAGCATAGTGTGGTGTATAAAGAAGATTTTGTTGATAGTTGCCCTCCTTCCGTTGGGTGGCGGTCCATTCCTTGGTCGATAGCCGTTGACTGGCCGGCCGGTAAGTGTTAACTCCTCGGTCGATGAGAGTTAACCGCTTTGTCGCGGCAACTCACAGTGTTGTTTGCCACCATGCAAATTACATCGTATGCACAAACTAATCAAAGCGAGAATATGAATAAAGAGAAAATACTTGTAGCATTCTTCTCCCGTGCCGGAGAGAACTACGCCGTAGGACACATCGAGAAAGGCAATACCCACATTATGGCCGATATGATTGCCGCAGAAACAGGCGGCGACCTTTTCCAAATTGAACCTGTTACTCCTTATCCGGAAGACTATATGAAATGTACGGAAGTTGCCAAACAGGAACTCGAAGCCAAGGCGCGTCCTGCCCATTCAGGGCGATGCAGCCGTAGAGGATTACAATGTCATTTTCATCGGTTATCCCAATTGGTGGGGCGACATGCCGATGGCTGTCTATACGTTTATCGAGAAACACGACTGGCAGGGCAAGACCGTCATTCCCTTCTGCACCCATGAGGGGAGTGGACTATCCGGTACAGAAAGGAAACTGAAAGCGGCATGCAAGGGCGCTGCTGTACTGAAAGGCTTGGCTGTACGCGGTGCTACGGCGCAGAATGAGCAGGAGCAGGCACGGCAAAGCGTGAAAAATTGGTTAAGCAAACTGGATTATTGAAACTACACGTATGAAAGATGTAATGATACTGACCGGAGCCGGGCAAATAGGTATGGCGATAGCGCGGCGTATGGGATATGGAATGAAGATTGTCATTGGCGACAAACGGTTGGAAAATGCGGAAGCGGTTGCAGATACGATGAACAAGGCAGGGTTTGATGCCGTCCCTATGGAAATGGATTTGTCTTCCCGTAAGGCAATCCTTGCCTTGATAAATATGGCACGACAATGCGGAGAGATTGCGATGCTCGTCAATGCAGCTGGGGTCTCGCCTTCGCAAGCCTCCATTGAAACGATACTGAAAGTCGATTTGTACGGCACGGCTGTCTTGTTGGAGGAAGTAGGGAGAGTTATCAAGCCGGGCGGCGTAGGCGTGACGATTTCCAGCCAGTCGGGACACCGTATGCCTGCGCTTGGGGCGGAAGCAGACAGGCTGCTTGCCTGCACACCGACCGAAGAACTGTTGAGCCTCGAAGTCTTGCAACCTTGCAATATCCGTGATACGCTCCATGCCTATCAATTGGCGAAGCGTTGCAACGTGAAGCGTGTAATGGCGGAAGCTGTCAAATGGGGCAAGCGTGGCGCGCGTATCAACTCCATCTCGCCCGGCATCATCGTCACGCCGCTTGCTCTTAACGAGTTCAACGGATCGCGTGGCGATTTCTACAAGGATATGTTTGCCCGGTGTCCGGCAGGCCGTCCCGGTACGGCAGATGAGGTGGCGAATGTCGCCGAATTGTTGATGAGCAAGCAGGGAGCATTCATCACAGGTTCAGATTTCTTGATGGATGGCGGGGCTACGGCTGCATATTTTTATGGAGAATAGGAATGCTTTATTTCCTCACCATCTTGTTCCGATACTCCGTTGGCGACACACCCAACATATTCTTCACATACCGGCTGAAATGTGAGGGGGTATAGAAGTTCATCCGGTCTGAAATCTCGGCAATCGTTAGGTCAGGATTTTTCAGCAAAGCGGCAATCTCTTGCGTCGCATAACCATTTATCCAGTGCGAGGCGGGATAGCCGCTGCTTTCACGGCTCACTTGCGAGAGGTATTTAGGAGTGACGCAAAGCTTGCTGGCATAGAAAGCCACCTCTCTGTTTTGCGTGGAATACTGCCGCACCAAATCCATAAAGCGATTGAACAGATTACCTTGCACGTTGCTCAGTTGCTGCTGCCTGTTGATGGCGTTGGCATAGATGTTCCACAGGTCGTAAAGGAATATCTGCATCTGCTTGCCCAGTATCTCCCGGCGGAAAAGATGCTCTTTGTTGGTCAGTTGTTCGCGGAAACGCTGGAAATCGGCCATACAAAGAGCTATATCTTTCTCCGTCAGCGGAAAGACCGGATGTGTCTTGATATACACATAACCTTTGGTTGCCCACACCGTCTCCGGATTGTTCTCAACGAGGAAGATTCGCGATACGAGCAGAAAGTCCGCATCGAAATCCGGTGAATAGTCCGTGTAGTCAATGTAAGACCCCATTTGCCAAATGACAAGGCTGCCGGGTCCTATCTCAAATGAAACTCCCGTCATAGAGAACTGCGCCCTTCCTGCATGGCAGAGAATATGGATATGATACTGCCCTACAAAATCAGATGGCTTGCACTTGTCGCGCAACGTATTGAACAGAAGGACATCACCCTCGTGGTACTTCCCCACCTCAAATTGTCTGCCAATATCCAATTTTTCCAAATCAGGATTTATCTGTTCGCTCATAAATGTATGTAAATTGATTATTTAGCTGCAAAAATAAATGATTTCCGCCATATCCATTTTCAATTTTTACTTTTTCTCTTAACGATATGCCCGATTTCAGATAGCATCGGGAAAAATGTGAAAGAACGGGAGCATTTTGTGTATGGGAGAAAACCATATTGCCCTTTACTTTTGCCGTAGAATTTAAATCAACCTAAAAATGACAAGCATGATGAAGCAACTGATTTTAACTATTGTTCTTATGGCAGCCATAGGATATATTTCTCCAGCGGTTGCCCAAACAGAAAATGTCGGCATCTTATCAGACATACAGAGCGTAGCCGACAAACAAGCCCTGAAGGAATTGGTGGACAAGTTCTCCATTTTGGCAGACCGGAAAGACGCTCAAGCACAGACGGAACTGTTTACGAATGATGCCGTGGTGGAGTCTTACTTGGATGGAAAATTGATTTCCAGCCTAAAAGGTAGGGAGGAAATAGGTGCAGCTTTTGCCGACTTTCTCGTCCGCTTCGATACCGTATATCACATCAACGGGCAACAGGTGGTTAGCATCAATGACGACAAGGCTACAGGCATAGCCTATTGTCAAGTCGTGCTCATTGGAACGGATAAAAATGGGAAACGCATGATGACTATGCAAGGTGTAAGTTATGATGACGAATATTTGTGTAGCAACGGACGTTGGCTTATAGCTAAACGCACTTCCCATTTCGTGTGGAGTGACAATAGGGAAATAAAACAACAAACATTGGAACAATAAATAACAGACAATTATGGAACAGACATTCATTACATTGAACAACGGTCGCCGGATTCCTCAATTCGGACTTGGCGTATTTATGGTTACTGGCGATGAAGCTACTCGAAAGGTCTGCCTCGATGCCATTCGTTTGGGCTACCGCCATATCGACACGGCACACGCCTACCAGAACGAGCGGGGTGTGGGGCAAGCTGTTCGCGAATGCGGCGTACCGCGCGAAGACCTGTGGATAACCAGTAAGCTTTGGCCGAGTGAGTATGGCGAGGGCAAGACATTGGCAGGTATAGACAAGATGCTTTCCCGTTTGGATACGGATTACATCGACCTGCTTCTGTTGCATCAGCAGTTTGGCGACTACCTCGGCGCATGGCGCGACATGGAGAAAGCCGTTGCTACCGGAAAAGTGCGCAGTATAGGATTGAGCAACTTTGAATCTTCCCGTTTAGAGGAAGTGTTGGACGTGGCACAGATAAAGCCCGCCACCCTTCAGGTGGAATGCCATCCCTACTATCAGCAGGAAGCCTTGAAATGCCGCATCGCCCCATATGGAACGGTCATCGAAAGCTGGTATCCGCTGGGACACGGCGATGTCGGACTTTTGAACGAGCCGCTTTTTAACCGCTTGGCTCAGAAATATGGCAAGACCAGCGCACAAATCATCCTGCGGTGGCATATCCAAGAAGGGAATATTATCTTCCCCAAGTCCACAAACCCAAAGCATTTGGCGGAGAACATAGACATCTTCGACTTTGCTTTGACGGGCGAAGAAATGGCGGAAATACGCAAGCTGGACAAGAACCAACGCTATTTCACGCTGAATTTGGAAGAACAGGAGGCACATTTAAGTCAATTTATCCCGGCAGATTAAATATTTGAAGAATATGAAAAAAGAAGATAACAAAGGAATGAGCCGCAGAAGTTTTCTGGCGAGTAGCTTTATGTTGGCTGGCAGCTATGCGATGGCAGCGTGTTCACGCCATAATGAAGCAATTAACAACCTGATAAACAGTGGGAAAAACGGCGACCAAGATGAAAATAACGGAAATACGGAAAGTAAAGTAAACCCGTTTGACTTCGAGAAGAAAACGGTGATGCTGAACAGCGGCTACGAAATGCCTATTATCGGTATCGGTACTTATCTGCTAAGCACGGCACAAGCAGAAGAGTCCGTTTACAATGCCTTGCACAGCGGAATGAGATTGATAGACACCGCTGACATTTACGGTAATGAGCGTGGAGTGGCACGAGGCATCCAACGTGCGATGACAGATTTTGGCATTCGCCGCGAAGACATATTTGTCACTTCAAAACTTTGGACATCCTCTTTCAACCGTGCCGACGAAGAAGTGGACGAGCGTTTGGAACGCCTTGAGCTGGAATATGTTGATTTGCTGCTGCTCCACCATGCAGCACGGGACGATGAACACGCCTATCAAGCGATGGAACGGGGCGTGAAAGCCGGGAAGTTGCATTCCATAGGCATCTCCAACTTTTATGAAGATGACGTAAACCGCTTGATGAACACAGCGACCATACCACCCGCCGTGCTTCAGAACGAAACCCACCTCTACCATCAAAGCCGTTCCGTAAAGGCGCATATTGCACCGTTGGGGACAATCTTGGAATCGTGGTTCCCATTAGGCGGGCGCGGCAGGGGAATACGCACATTGACGGAAGATGAAACTGTTGCAGGCATTGCCTCTGCGCACGGCAAGTCGTCTTGCCAAATCTTGCTCCGTTGGCAATTACAGACAGGAAATATCGCCATTCCCGGCTCAACGAATGCGGCACACATCGCCGAAGATTACGACATCTTCAATTTTGAACTGACCGATGCGGAAATGCAGCAACTGAACGGGCTTGACCGTAACCAACGCTTTGCATCCTATTGACAGCCTAATGCGATTTGGTATGAATGTAATGAAAGTAAAGTATATGCTGACTGCCTTGTTCTTGTCCGTCTTTGCCACAGTCTTTGCCGCTTGTGGCAATGAGGAGGGTGGCATCAAGCAGCAGTATCAGGACACGATCGCAACAGCAGTGCATCTGCTTTATATGGGACAGGCCAGCATCCGTATTGTAACCGAAAACGGAAAGGTTATCTACATAGACCCATACGCAGGCGACCAATACGATTTGGAAGCTGACCTCATATTGGTCACACACGAACATTTCGACCACAATGCTGTCGCCAAAGTACGGAACAGGAAGCCTGACTGCCATATCATCCGGGCAAAGGATGCCATCATTGACGACGTGCATCAATCGTTCCACATAGACAACATCACCATCGAAGCAGTCGAGGCAGGCTACAATAGCCATCACGATGTCAAGGAATGCGTGGGTTATGTATTGACTTTCGGCAACGGGCGCAAGGTCTATATATCCGGCGATACTTCCATCACGGAACAGATGCGGAGTATGCCGGAGATGCATATTGATTATGCCTTCTTGTGTACGGACGGGGTGTACAATATGGGCAATAAGGAAGCTGAACAAGCTGCCGAAATGATAAAGGCACGTCATACCATCCCTTATCACAATAGCGTATCAAACAATGGCGAAATGTTTGACCGTGAGGCGGCCGAGCGTTTCAATGCCATTGGGAAGATTGTGCTATTGCCCGGTGAAACGATCCTTATTGAATGATAAGTGCTTTGCTAATTTAATGAACCATTTCATCAGAAGATTATGTTACGCAAAATCAGACTGACGCTCGCCGTCCTGTTCTTCACGTTCATCACGTTACTGTTCCTCGACTTCACGGGGACGCTGCACTCGTGGTTTGGCTGGATGGCGAAAATACAATTCCTGCCAGCGGTGCTGGCGTTGAACGTAGGAGTCATTCTCCTGCTGGTGGTACTGACGCTCGTGTTCGGGCGTGTCTATTGCTCGGTGATATGTCCGCTGGGCGTGTTTCAGGATGTGGTGTCGTGGATAAACGGACGGCGGAAGAAGAAAAAGTACCGCTTCATCTATTCGCCTGCCAAGAACATTCTGCGCTATGGCGTGCTGGCATTGTTCGTCATCGCCCTGATAGCCGGAATAGGCTCGTTTGTCGCCCTGCTTGCGCCGTACAGCTCTTACGGGCGCATCGCCTCCAATCTGTTCGCGCCGATATACGGCTGGGGGAACAATGCGCTTGCCTACCTCGCGGAGCGGGCGGACAGCTATGCTTTCTACGAAACTTCTGTCTGGCTGAAAAGTTTGCCTACGTTCATCGTCGCCGATCTTACCTTTATCATTATAAGCGTGCTGGCTTGGCGGAACGGGCGGACGTATTGCAACACCGTTTGTCCCGTAGGCACGGTGCTGGGCTTCCTCTCGCGCTTCTCCCTGCTGCGCGTAACGATAGACAAGGAGAAATGCAACGCCTGCGGACTGTGCTCGCGGAAGTGCAAGGCAGCGTGCATCGACGGCAAGAACCACACGGTGGATTACAGCCGTTGCGTGGCGTGTATGGATTGTATCGACACGTGCAGGCACGGAGCCATTTCTTTCGGGTTGCGCAGGAAAAAGGAAACTGTGGCAAAACAGCCGGTGAATGCCGGACAGATAGATGATGCCCGCCGCTCGTTCCTGACCGCCACGGCAATCGTGGCAACGGCTGCCACGGTGAAAGCGCAAGAGAAGAAGGTGGATGGCGGACTGGCTGTCATCGAGGACAAGAAAATACCGGAGCGTGCCACGCCGATTGTGCCGCCGGGTGCTTGGAGCGCAAGGGATTTCGCCCGGCATTGCACCGCCTGTCAGCTCTGTGTGTCGGTCTGTCCCAACGAGGTGCTCCGCCCATCCACCGACTTGATGAAGCTGATGCAGCCCGAAATGTCCTACGAGCGCGGCTACTGCCGTCCGGAATGCACGAAGTGCGGAGATGTCTGCCCTGCCGGGGCGATACGTCCGATAACCGTAGCCGAAAAGTCCGCCACGCAGATAGGCCACGCCGTATGGGTGAAGGAGAATTGTGTGCCGCTGACCGACGGCGTGGAGTGCGGCAACTGCGCCCGCCACTGTCCGACCGGAGCGATACAGATGGTTCCGTCCGACCCCTCGGATGCCGAATCGCCGAAGATACCCGTGGTGAACACGGAGCGTTGCATCGGCTGTGGGGCTTGCGAGAACCTCTGCCCGGCACGTCCGTTCAGCGCGATTTATGTGGAAGGGCACGAAGTGCATAGGGCGGTCTAAGATGAGGTCGGACTTGATGTACCATCAGGTCGGACTTCATCCTACATCAAGTCCGGGATGATGTAGGATAAAGTCCGGACTCATCCTGCCACAGTCGCCGGGTCTAAAAATCTTCCGCAAGCACTATTGTCACCCTACGACGGCACTTAGATTTTTTCGCGAGCACTGTCGTCGCTGCCGACAACACTTGAAATTTTCCGCAAGTGCTTTCGTCACCCTCCGACAGGGCTTATAATTTTCCGCAAGTGCCGTCGGAGGCGACGGCAAGGCAAGAAATAAATTATAATTACAAAAAGCAAGCTATATGGACAATAAAGACAAAAAGAACATCTCCCGCCGCGACTTTTTCAAGACGATGGGGGCGGCAGGGCTGGCAACGGCAGGCTTGGCGGCTTGCGCCGGGGCGGACAAGGATGCGTCTGTCTCGAAGGGCGAGAAAAAGCCGGGCGGGATGACGTACCGCACCAATCCTACAACGGGCGACCGCGTGTCGCTCCTCGGCTACGGCTGTATGCGCTGGCCGATGCGCCCGAAGCAGGGTGGCAAGGAAGGCGAGGAGGAAGTGGACCAGGAAACGGTGAACGCGCTGGTGGATTATGCCATCGCCCACGGCGTGAACTACTTCGACACGTCGCCCGCATACGTGCGCGGTCTTTCGGAAACCGTCACGGGCATCGCCCTCTCGCGTTATCCGCGCGACAAGTATTTCATCGCCACGAAGATGTCCAACTTCAGCCCCGCCACGCAGACGCGCCAAGGCTCCATCGACCTCTACCACAACTCGATGAAGGCATTGCAGGTGGATTACATCGACTACTACCTGCTGCACGGCATCGGACTGAACGGGATGCCCGCCTTCGAGCAACGGTTCGTGCAGAACGGCATCCTCGACTATCTGGCGGAAGAACGGGCGGCGGGACGCATCCGCAACCTCGGCTTCTCCTATCATGGCGATGTGAAGGTGTTCGACTACCTCCTTTCCGTACACGACAAATACAAGTGGGACTTCGTGCAGATACAGTTGAATTATGTGGACTGGAAACACGCTTCGGGCTGGAACACCAATGCCGAATACCTGTACAACGAGTTGCAGAAGCGTGGCATCCCGGCGGTGGTAATGGAGCCGCTGTTGGGCGGACGCCTTTCCAATATGGCTCAGCACTTGGCGGCACGCCTCAAACAACATCGTCCGGAAGAGAGCGTGGCATCGTGGGCGTTCCGTTTCGCGGGCAGTCCTCCCGGCGTACTGACAGTATTGAGCGGGATGACCTATATGGAACACCTGCAAGACAACGTGCGCACCTATTCGCCGCTGGAACCTTGCATCGATGAGGAACTGGCCCTACTGGAAGATACGGCGCAAATGATACTGCGCTATCCCTCCGTACCCTGCACCGCATGCCAGTATTGCATGCCCTGCCCCTACGGCATCAACATCCCCGGCATCTTCGCCCACTACAACAAGTGTATCAACGAAGGCAACGTGCCGTCATCCTCGCAAGACGAAAACTACCGCAAGGCGCGCCGTGCCTTTCTTGTAGGCTACGACCGGAGCGTGCCCCGTCTGCGTCAGGCGAACCATTGCATCGGTTGCCACCAGTGCGAGCCTCATTGCCCGCAAAGCATCAAGATACCCGACGAGATGCAGCGCATCGACCGCTTTGTGGAACAACTGAAACAGGGGACTTTATAAAGAATCATATGTAAGGAAGAAAAACAAACGATAAACGAATATGGAAGAGAAAATCATTGACCCAAGAGAACCGAACAACGACCGTCAGGCAGACGGTATGCGCACCGCCCGCCTGACTTTCAAACTCAACCACACGATGCCTTATACCGACGAGTACAACGCCGTGTTGAAAGAACTTTTCCCCGACAACCTGGGCGAAGGAAGTCTGGTGATGGCCCCGCTCACGCTGATGCTCTCACGCGAGGTGAAGATTGGCAAACGTGTAATGATTATGAACAACTGCCTGATGATGTCCGCCGGAGGCATCACCATCGACGACGATGTGATGATTGCAGCCAACGTGCAGCTCATCACAAACAATCACGACCCGTATGACCGTCATCTGCTGCACTGTAAGCCTGTCCACATTTGCCGTGGCGCGTGGATTGGCGCGGGCAGCAGTATCCTGCCGGGCGTTACCGTTGGAGAATATGCCATTGTGGGCGCAGGCAGTATCGTAACAAAAGATGTACCGCCGTATGCCGTAGTGGTAGGAAGTCCGGCACGGGTGGTGAAGTATTTGGATAAGGAGAAATTCTTGTCAGGCATTTAATAAGCAGATGATGATATCTGGAACAGGAACGCAAGAGATAAATTAAAACAAGGGACAGTAGAAAGGAAACAGTCGTACACCTGAACAGATGGTGGAGAAACTCGACCAAAAGCTGAGCCTCACAGACGAGCAGGAAAAGCAGATTACGGCTCTCTACACAGACTTTTTCAAGCAGGAATTGTCGCGCGAGGAGCGTAGAACTGCCATGCAGGAACTGGAAAAGAAAATATCTGCCTTACTTACCGATGAACAAAAGACTGCCTTTGAGCAGATGAAGAAGGAACGACCACAGCGGAAGCGATAGGAGATGAGAAAAGGGAACAAAGGCAATGGGCTGAGTAATCTTAGCTCGTTGCCTTTGTCGTATTTCCATCATTCGTACATTAGACAGGAGAGTTTTTCTTATATTGAGACTCGTGAGATTGTCCACGCCTTTGTTTGCCGAAAACGTTTGCTGGCAGATGGATAGTCAGTTCGTATGCGAAAATTACGGATATTTGCCTGATTTTGTCTATTATTGCACTCGGAAAAACAAAGACAAACATATTAATCTGCTATGAAACATCGTTATCTTACGTTGCTGGCCGTGCCCGTCTTGATGTCATGCGGGTCGGCAGACAAGGCAACTCCTGTTCAGGCACTGACTATAGATCAGCTGGGTGTAGAGGTAGGTGCTGAAGAGAATCGTGAATACTCGTATACTGACAAGAAGGCGGGCTATTGGTATGGGCGCACACACCAGGACGAACCTACGGACTGGTATGCCGGATGGAATCAGGCCAAACGCCGCATCCTGTCAGACTATGCCCTGAGCGTGGATGGCAAGCCGTTGATGCGCAAGGAAGCGCAAGTATGCGTTTATCCCGACCGGCTGGTACGTCGTTGGCCTACGGCTGCTGAAACACTGGCCTTGGTGGACAACCGTGAACTGCTCAGTATTGCCATGGATGAAGTGAAGGGCGACAGTATAGGCATTGTCCTCAATGAAACACTGTTGAAGGATGCCGTCTGTCAGGGCGAGTCATTGTGTTATACACCGCAAGAGGCTGAGGCCAATAGACTGAAAGTCGTTCCCATGCACCCAGCAGCCATCAGTTTCCAAGGCAACCGTATGCAGGCACCTGCATCAGCAGGAGGTTTCCTCATTGCCTATGGCACGGAGGCTCATTGCGACTCCCTGATTGCCGGCTACCGGCAGGAGGGAGTCAAATGGCTGGCCGAACGCAAGGCCCGCATGAATGACCTGATTACTGTAAACAATCCCTTTCATACCAATTTGCCCGAGCTGGACAAGGCTTTGGCCTGGATTACGTTGACTATGGACGAGCTCATCACCGAACAACAAGGCAAGGGCATCTATGCCGGTCTGCCGTGGTTCAACGAATATTGGGGACGCGATATGTTTATTGCCATGCCGGGCGCTACGCTGGTCACGGGCCAGTTTGAGGTGACGAAGGACATCCTGAAAGACTTTGCCAAGTTGCAGGACCGCGACACTACTTCCGTCACTTGTGGCCGCATTCCCAATCGGGCCAATCTGGAAGGCATTCTCTACAACACGGCCGACGGCACGCCACGCTATGTCATCGAAGCTGAAGAACTGCTCCGCTATTCGGGCGATCGCAGCTTCCTGCGCGATATATATCCGTCTGTTGTGCTTAGCATCGACCAAAGCCTGCTTCACCATACTGATGAGAAAGGCTATTTGCTTCACGAGGACGCCGACACATGGATGGATGTGAAACGCAACGGCATCCCGGGTTCGCCCCGCGGCAATCGTGCCAACGATATACAATACCTGTGGTACAAGCAACTGGAAGCAGGTGCCCACCTGGCCCGACTGATGGATGATGAGGCTCATGCTGAGGCTTGGCACGCAGCAGCCGTTCGCTTGGCACGTAACTTCGAGGCAGACTATTGCAACAAGGACAGTCTCCTCATCTACGACCACCTGAATGCCGACGGCACTCCCGACTTGCAATACCGCCCCAACCAACTTTACTGCTTTGAACTGATAGCCGACGATGACTTCAAGCAACGCGTTACGCGTCGTGTGTGGGAAGAACTGGTTTATCCTTGGGGTGTGGCCTCGCTGGCACAATGGGACCTGCAATTCCATCCGCAGCACGAGAACTGGCACTATTATCATAAGGATGATGCCTACCACAACGGTACCGTCTGGTTGTGGAACAACGGCATAGCCATGCAACGTATGATAGAGTATGGCCAGCAGGAGACAGCGTGGAAGCTTTTTCAGAATATGAACCGGCAGGCTCTGCACGAGGGTGCGGTAGGCAGCCTGAGCGAGAATGCCGACGCTCATCCGCGCGAAGGCCATACGTGGGCAGGCCGTTCGGGCACGTTCTTGCAGGCATGGAGCAACTCGGAGCAGTTGCGTGTGTGGTATCAGTACTTCCTGGGCATACGTCCTGACCTGATGAGCGGTATGGTGACGGTAGAGCCCAAATTGCCGGCCGAGATTACCGAGTTGCAAACCTCGGTGAAGATAGGTCGTGGCACGCTTTACTATACCTATAAGAACGGGCAGTTTGATGTTCGTCTGGAGGGCGAAGATGCGAAGGTAAACCTTATCCTGCCCCAGGCTTCCCAGCCTAATCCGATATTTGATGGTGTCGATTTCTGTCAACCCCGTCCTTTGGAGCACTATCCGTGCTTCGACACCTATCACAAGGAGGCTTTGACCTATTAGGCGGCTGGTTCCTTCCTGTCTTCTTTATGAAGTAATAGTCAATGTTGAAATAGGCAGTTGATAGTATGCCGGTACATATTGGAAGATGCTATTCCTGTATGTGCCGGCATTATTTTTTATTTAATGTAATATTCTCATTTTAAGCATTGTTTCTTTAAATCTGCAATGTAGCGGCGTTGCTGTTTCTTGATATAGATTTTTGCGAAAGGGCGGAGCCACCATTTCTTGATAGTGATGGTTTCAGTAAAGATAATTTCTGTTCCATTAGCTGTTTCGCGAAATACTCCAGTCCAATGTCCGATAAAGTTTTCATTTTTCATATCAAACTCGTAGCGGCAGAATGGTTTAAAAAGAGTAATAGTAAATAAGGTTGGTACATTACTATTGGTATATTCAGTAAAACTGCTGGAACTATGTACTTCGATGTTTTTTAGGTCACTTCTCCATCCATAATCGTTAAGAGAGGTGACAGTATTCCAAACAGTTTGAAGATTTGTTGGAATAAGTGTATGTATGGTAGAAATTATCATGTTATTTTCCTCCTTCTTTTCTCAGTCTGGCCATCATCTGCTTCAGATGAGCTTCGTTCTCCTCGTCTGATAGGGTAGGATCTTTCATGAAGCGTGCGCAGGGCAACTCAGGACAGCCACCGCAATCGTGTTTTTTCTTCTCGCGGCAGCATTGATAAATAGGACAAACGTCCTTGTCCGTATATTGCAACCAGAATACTTTACCGCGTATTTTCCGACAACCGCCACATGATGAAGGAAAGTTTCCGCATTCGACACAAACAGTTCCGCAGGGCGATGGCTCTACATAGTCATCCTTCCATAGCCACCATTTGCACTTCTCGGGGTCGGGATGGTCAGTGTTTACAAAATACTCCACGGCACGATACAGGTAGAGTTGGCAACGGTCGATGGTGCAGCCACGCAGTCGGCACTCTTCTTCGTACAGCTCTTCCGCCCGTTTGCCTTTCAGTGAGTCAATGGTGGTGTAGCCCATGGCCAGGAGGTCTTGCTCTGTTTGGTCGCCTACGTTGGGGATGTTTCTGAGTTCAGACATAGATGTTGTTGTGATGTGTGTATGAAAGCAATGTTTTAATAGGAAGTTTCAGAAAGTTTCAAGCAATGAAACTGTTGGTTTCAGGCTATGAAACCGATAGTTTCAACGGATGAAACCATTAGTTTCAGCGTATGAAACTAATGCCGGCATTGGACATAGTGCCTGGCCGGCTGGGATGAACCGACAAAAGATGTCAATGTCAGTGCCAGCGATAGTCTTCGGTATAATATTCAAAGACGGGCTCCGTCTCAATGCCATGGTTCTTGAACACTTGGCGTATGTAGTCCTGTTCCTCGGGTTTCAGATGATATTCTTTGCGTTGCAGGCGGTAGTAATGTGTTTTGTTGAAGTGGGCAATTAGTTCGCGGCGCATGGCTACGGCTTCCTTATGGGGCAGGTGGTCGAACAGCCCCTTGATGCCCCAGGCTATGCGTATCTTTTGTAGTGGCAGGAAATGTGGGCAATCGCTCTCTGACTGGATGCTGTGAGGATTGACAGCTGTCACATTGGGCAGTTCGGCCGGAATGTGTTGGGCTGCCAGTCGGCGAAGGCATTCGGCGGCGTGCGGGCAATGTTCGTTGAAACAATGGGCAAAAGCGTGGGGCACGCGGGTGTAGTCGAAGGTGTGTGTGTCGTTCATTATCATTCTTAGATTATGTGGGTGAGTAGATAATTGTTATGCTGCTAGTATCCTTGAATTTTACGGATATGCATTTGGCAAATATCGTTTTTTCTTTTGAATATTCAATAAGTAGTACATTTTATTTTATGCTGATTTTTTTCTTCTTGTATATAGTTCAATAGCTCTCGGTTTATTTTTGAATGATGCAGTATACAAAGTCTTATAGATTTTCCTTAATGCGTATCAGCCATGCTTGTATGGCCTTGAAGGCTGTGATAGATTCCCGTTGTGCGGTATATCCTCGCAGTGCCAGTCCTTCGAGGACGTTTGCTCCAGCGCATGCTTTTCTTATTTTTTGTTCGGTACCCGACAGGCCACTACCTTCGTGTGTACAGAAGGGGATGATGGTTTTGCCTTTCCAGTCGTGCTTCTCAATAAAGGTATAGATGGCCATCGGCATTTCACCCCACCAGTTGGGATAACCCAGGAAAATGATATCATAGTTTTCAACGTCAATATCTCCTTTGATGGCTGGGCGTGCGTTTGTCTGTTTCTCCTTTTGGGCCACCTCGATACAGCGTTTGTATTCTGCCGGATAGGGCTTTATGGTTTCTATATGAAACAGGTCGGCACCGGTTTCTGCTGCTATCATTTCGGCGACTATGTGGGTATTTCCTTTTTTGATATTGCCTACGGCATAATTTTCGTCTGCCCTTGAGAAAAAGGCAACTAAAACTTTTGTATGGTTGGTTGTTGCATTCATTTCTTTTCTGTTTTTATTATCTTGTGCATTCATTCCTATGGTTGTGGCAAGTAACATGATGAGGGTAAATAGTTTTTGTTTCATATTATTTTGTTGTTATTGGATTGAATAGTAATTGGTAGCATGATTATCTCCATCCCATAAACATGCGTGTCGTTTCGGCTTCATGATGATCGAAGAAGAGACTCTTCCCCGCATCAAGTGTGGCAATGGAAGCCATGTCTTCTGGAGAAAGTTGAAAGTCGAAGATGTCAAAATTCTGTTGCATTCGCTCTATGTGGGTTGATTTGGGTATAATGATAACTCCGCGTTGTATGAGCCAACGAAGTGCCACTTGCGCTACGGTTTTGCCATATTTGGCTCCTATCTGGCTTAAAAGAGAGTTTGTGAAGAAGCCGTTTCGTCCTTCGGCCAATGGTGCCCATGACATAATATGTGTGCCGAATTCTTCCATGATTCTTTGCGGTTCTGTTTGCTGGTCGAATACATGAGTTTCCACTTGATTGACGGCTGGTACTATCTCCATGTTGCTAGCCAGGTCTATGAAATGGTCTGGGTAGAAGTTGCTGACGCCAATGGCCCGCAGCTTGCCTGCTTTGTAAGCTTCTTCCAGTGCGCGGTAAGCACCATAGCGGTCGCAGAAGGGTTGATGCAGGAGCATCAGGTCAAGGTAATCGGTCTGTAGTTTGTGCAGGCTTTTGTCAATGGATGCTTTGGCCTTCTCATAGCCATAGTTGGATATCCAGATTTTAGATACAAGGAAAATTTCTTGCCGCTTTTCTTTATGGCATTTCCTACTCCCTCTTCATTATGGTAGGCTTGGGCCGTGTCAATCATTCTGTATCCGACCTGTAAAGCATCGCTTACGCATCGTTCACATTCATAAGGAGATACTTGATAGACACCATAGCCCATTTGTGGCATTTCTATGCCATTGTTCAGTTTTACAGTTTTCATAATAATTATTGCTTTGGGGTTTATTTGTATGTTCTGGGCGCAAAATTAGAGTTGCTTCTCCATTGGTATGTT
>OLNN01001402.1_pt1 | contig 20006 bp, 13 predicted proteins | sample 1672141 | NCBI WGS metagenome assembly OLNN01 (sample SAMEA3136652, study PRJEB25190) | human gut metagenome | biome: human gut; feature: human-associated habitat; material: faeces | place: Austria | collected 2013 | reverse complement strand
ATTACATGCAGTGAACCTGTAAAAGAGTTCACGGGACTTGATACCACAAACTGGGTCAAGGGAAATGATGGCTATTACTATTACAAAAAAGCTGTTCCGGTTGGAGGAACAACAACTTATCTGTTTACGGGGGTTACTGTTGCAGATGAATATGAGCAGGATAACCTGGAAGTAACAGTTTACGAGGAATCCGTTCAGACAACAGATGGTCAGAAGGAATACACTTCTTATCAGGACGCATGGAAACGGTTTGGAGGAGGTGGCCAGTAATGAAAAGGAAAATTGCAATAGCAGCCGGAATTCTGGTCACGGCAGTAAGTACCATCAGTGGATCATATGCTTACTATCAGGACAGCGTTACCGTTACAAACCACATCAGTACCGGTGATGTAAACATTGGAATCCAGGAATACGAAAAAGATGGTGATACGGAAAAAGTTTATGCAGGACCGAAAGAGGGAATTGTTCTTCCTTCCCAGACCATTTCGAAAATTCCGAGAATCACAAATTACGCAGAAACCTGCTATATCCGGGTGAAAACCACTTATTCCGGAGAGGCATCGGATTCCGTGTCAAACGTTGACACGGAAAAGCCAGAGGAAGATTCCAAAACGGATGCAGACCCGAATGAAACGCCGGAAGCAACAGAAGAGACAGCACAGGAAACGACAGAAAATGCCGAAACGGAAGTAACACCAGCACCGGAAGAGCCAGAAAAACCGGAAATAACGCCTGAACCTACAGAAACACCTTCGGTGGATCAGGATAAGGAAACGCCTGCGGAGTATGTTCTGAGTGATGAAGAACTGGATGGAATTTCCGATGAATGGGTAAAACAGGGTGAGTATTATTACTATACGCAGCCGTTGAAAAACGGAGAATCCGCAGACTTTTTCCAGAACGTAACGATTCCTGCAGCGTGGACATCAAAAGCACAGGACAGGGTTCTTGGACTTACTGTGACCGCAGAAGCGGTGCAGGCAGCAAACTTTACACCGGATTTTAATTCGGAATCCCCATGGGGCGATACGGAAATTGAACAGTGCGTACATGAGACGGATAACAGCATCACAGAAGTGACAAAACAGTATACCGCTATGTCCGTCACTTATGAAGGGGCTGCCAGAAAGCTGGTGGCTGCGCCGGAAGATTTCTTTAGAAATTTACAGACGGCAATGCCTGGCGATACGATCAGTGATAGTTTTCAGCTTTCCAATACGACAGCAACCAGTGCCGAATTTTTCTTCCATACGGAAACGCCTGGAAATTTAACGGATGAAGAACTTGACCTTTTAAAACAGTTTAAATTGACGATCACGCAAAACGGAAAAACCCTGTATAACGGTGATTTGCAGGCTGCATCCCTGAATCAGGAAATCAGTCTTGGAACACTGGAAACAGGGAAAAATTCGCGGGTACAGTTTACGCTGCAGTTACCGGCAGAACTGAAAAATGCATATGCAAAACGGGAAAGCATGGTAAACTGGATTTTCCGTGTACAGGGTGCTGAAGAACCGGGCAAAAACGAACCGTCCCCTGCCATTTCGCAGACTACGGCACCAAAAACCGGTCTTGCAGATCCATACGTTTTTGTTCCTCTTGGAATTGCGGCGGTAACGGCTCTTGGAACCGTGAAACTGTCCCGTAAAGAGAAGAAAGAGAGGAGGAAAAAACTGTGAAACGATGGAAAAAGGCACTGTCAGGGCTGCTTATGGCAGCCTTGATGGTAACTGGAATTTCTTTCCCGGAAAATGTTTTTGCTGTCAGCGCAGGCATGGATGGGTTACCATCTGTGGTTGATTCTGGCATTGGAAAAAAGGTAGATACAAACAGCACGATTGACGGAACCTACAATTTTACGCCAGTCATTGGAGCAAACACAAAGGTTTCATTCGGTAGTACAGATGGTACGAAATGGGATAATCAGTTTTGCGTTAATGGTGAAAAATATGCACAGGTGTGTTCGAAATGGTGGCCATTATCAGATATAGGTGATAATGGAAATACCCGTTCTTTTATTCCGTATGAAAGATTAAAAGGAAAGATGTATGCAGAGTATACCAATGTAGGCAATGCTAATGGTTTACCTGTTACCATGCGGATCTGGTTTTTGGACTGGCAGAATACTAATATCAGCGGGTATCCGGGATATGAAGATGTAGACAATGTTGTTGTTTCTGTAGACAATACAAAAGGCGGTGCAACTCCTGTCATTGATATTAAAGGCTTGAAATGGATTAAGGTAAGATTTTCATATTACGATGAAAATGGAAATCCACTTAAGGTTAAGGGACATTTCACTTTATCTGATCTGGACTATTCCCAGGGATTTTATATTGATGGAAAAGTCGATGGCATTTATGTCACGAAGGAAGCTGATGATCGTCTAATCTATGATGCAAGAACGGATGCAATCTGGTCAGCAAAAAAGGGTTCAAATGCAGATGATGGTACTTCACCGGATAACCCGGAAGGATGGGTTACTTACACATATGAAGGCGATTCTCAGACTATGGTCTTTTATAATGGAGGAACCATACAAAATGTGGACGGTCCAGGTAAGGGACTTACCACAGTGCAATCATATCCAAAAGACTTTACATTTACTGGTGGGGATGCCATATTTAATGGATGGAAAGGATCAAGCCGGACCGAGGCAACAGATTGGCACGTATGGAATACTTCTGAGTTTGGTTATACATCAGAAATGGTTATGCATCAGACCAAAAATGTTGACCTTGTTATCAAAAAGGCAGATGAAACAACAGGAGAAGCTCTGAAAGGCGCAGAATTCACCGTTTACAAGATGCAAGGCGGCCAGTGGGTAACGTATACCAAAGCGGTGTGGGATGATTCACGTGATTTGTATAAAGCACTTAACCTTAAAGAAACTGATTCAGAAGGTGGAAAATTCAAAGTAGTAGAAACCAAAAATCCGGCAGGATATACCGGAACCTGGGAACATGAGTTTACAGCAGAAAAAGAAGGTGTTGTTACTTTAACACTGGATGCGACAAATGCCAGAAAAACCGGTCAGATCACAATCACAAAAACCGGTGAGAATAATAAAAAACTTTCCGGTGCGGTATTTGAAATCAAAGCTGCAAAGGATATTAAGACAGCCGGAGGCACAACCCTGGTTGCTGCCAATACGGTAGTTGATACCGTAACTACAGATGGCAATGGATCGGCAGCCAGCAAACAACTGGAACTTGGTCAGTACATTGTCAAAGAAAAAACAGCTCCGGATGGATATGTCCTGGATACTACAGAACATGCAGTTACCCTGGATGATAGCCATACCAGCGTCAATGTAGCCGTACAGAACCAGAAAAATGCGATCGTTCTGCAGAAAGTAAGCAAAAACGATGGCACAGTCATGGAAGGTGTTACGTTCCATATCTGGAATGATGACAAGAGCTATGATAAAACGCAGAAAACAGATAGCAATGGACGGATCACGATTGATGGTGTGAAGGATGGAACCTGGCATTACCAGGAAACGGCAACCAAAGATGGATACGTACTGGATAATGCAGTGAAAGATTTCACAGTATCCGACGGAAAAGTCAATGGGCAGTCAAACCTGACAATCACGGTAGAAAATGATTATACAAAACTGGATCTTGCAAAAGTAGATTCCGGTACCGGAGAGAACATTTCCGGAGCGAAACTTTCTCTTCTGGATAGCAATGGCCGTCTGGTAGAAAGCTGGACATCCGGAAGCACACCGCACCGGATCGAAAAACTGAAACCGGGTCAGTATACTTTACGTGAGGATCAGGCCCCGGATCATTATAAACTTGCTGATCCAATTACCTTTACGCTGGAAAGCAAAGCAGATACGCAGACCATCACCATGAAGGATATGCGCTATGCAGACCTTACCATAGTAAAAAAGATTAAAGCAAGCGATATTACCTGGGCGCATGGAAACCCAACCTTTATCTTTACCGTAAAAGGAAAAGACATTAATGGAAAAGACCGTACCTTCCAGAATTATGTAGAGTTCACGGAGAATTATGTAAATTCACATACCGATGGACAGGGATATGTAGAACTTTCTGTCACCTGGAACAAAATCCCGGTAGGAGAGGACTACACAGTAACAGAACAGGATGTGCTGCGGTATCATCTGGTGAACGTTACCGGAACAGAGAATGTAAAGATTTCAAAATTACAGGAACCGGCGAAGGGCGTTGCTCCGGATAAAATTTTCTCCGTACATGCAAATTTAAAGGCGAAACCAACCGGTACATCCATCACATTTGAAAACCAGAAAGATGACTGGGGAACTACAACGCATGATACTTCTGTTAAGAACATCATTCCGTTAAAGTAACCAGCAAAACCGGATTTATACCCGTGTCAATGTTTGACACGGGTATTTCATTAAAGAACAGGGAGGCGTGAAAATGCGAAAAGCTGCTGGGTGTGTCCTGCTGGCAATTTTATGTCTGCTGGGTGCGTCTTATCTTCCACGGATTTTGCAGGAAGCACAAACCGACCGGGAACAGCAGAACCTTATCAGTGGCTATATCCAAAATCCGGATACAACAGATGAAGAAAACACAGAATCAACTACAGATGAGCCGGAAGAGGAAACAGATCCGAATATGGAAAGAATAGTTGATTTTCAGAATTTACAGCAGATCAATCCTGAGATTTTGGCATGGATCACAGTTCCCGGAACACCCATTGATTATCCGGTTGCTTTAGGAGAGGACAACAGTTATTACCTGAACCATACCGTAACAGGAGAAAGCAATATTCTTGGCTCCATTTTTGCAACTGCCGGAACAGATTTCGAAGAAAGCCACATTATTTTATATGGGCATAACATGGCATCCGGGAAAATGTTTGGAAGCCTGAAAAAGTACCATGATAAGGACTTCCGGAACACTTATCCTTATGTATATGTTTATACACCGGAAACTACTTATACCTGTGCGATATACAGCGTATACAGCACCCGGTATGACAGTGATGTTTTTACACTGGGATATAAAGGTGACAGCGAGGAATGGAAACAATGGATTGCAGAAACCGTACAGAATGCGGAATATGACTGTAATATTGCCCCGACCGGAAAGGAGAAAGTTTTTACTTTATCCACCTGCGTAGGTGATGGCTCCAGTCCTTACAGATTGGTTATACACGCCGTTACGGTTGCCCAGAAAGAGGTCGCGAATGCGGAAAAGGAAGCGTCTTAAAGCAAAAGTAAGAGCCAGAATTTGTATGATTTTGGCTTGCCTGCTGCTCTGCGGAACCGGAGTTTCCTTATGGAATGGAAAACGGGTTGAAAAATCCGTGTCAAACATTGACACGGGACAGAAAAGCAGCAAAACGGTGTCAAACATTGACACGGATACGGAAAATCCCAAAGCGGTGTCAAACGTTGACACGAGTACGGAAAAGCCACAAGCGGTGTCAAACGTTGACACGAGTACGGAAAAGCCACAAGCGGTGTCAAACGTTGACACCGATATGGAAACCACAAAACAGGTGTCAAACATTGACACAGATACAGAAGGTATGATTTTAAAGGCTGATCCGGTGGATACGGCAGATAGGAATCATATCTGTTTTTTTGCCGTTTTTTTTATCGGCAGTTGGAGTGTATTGATGTTTCTTACTGCAATACGAAAAAAGAGTAAGAAAGATATTGGGCTAAGCGCCCGAAGAAAGGATACGTCATGGATGAAAATACATTAAGTATGGCCGAAAAAATGAATCAGCTGTATCAGGAACGAGAAGAGCAATATAAAAAACGTGAAAAGCTGTTCGATGACCGTTCCAAGCAGCTGCAGTCTCTTGCAAATGCATTGGAAAAGCAGAAAAATAGCCAGGAACAGAAAGCAACAGATCTGGATAACCGGGAAAAAGAACTGGACCAGATCCAGGATGCTCTTGCAGCTAAAGTAGAGGACATGGAAAAACAGGAAACTGCTTTAAAAAACTGGGAACAGGAAACAAAAGAATCCCTGGCGAAAGCAAAGCAGGAACAGGAAAATGAGCTGATTAAGAAACGGCAGGAACTGCAAATGGAAAAGCTGCAGGCACAGAACTTAAGTATTGAGCTGCAGGCAGAGAGGGATAACCTCAAGATGATGCAGGAAAATTTAAAACTGTATCCGGATATGTCACTTCCAACGGATAAGGAAACAGAACTGCAGGCGAAAATTGAAACATTGCAGAGCCGTCTTTCCATGGCAGAAAAAGAACGTGATTCCAAAACGGAACAGATGGAAAAATTACAGAAAGATTTTGATGCAAAGGAAGCTGAACTTGCGAACCTGCAGTTAAAAGCAGAGGATAGCAGCACTGATCCGGAAGTAGAAGAAAAGTTGCGAAAACGGAATGGAGAACTCCAAGGAAAAGTCATTGAACTAAATAAGCAGGTAAAATCTTTGCAGAGAGATCTGGATGATCAGGCAAAAGACAAGGAAGAATTACAGAGACAGCTGGAAGAAAACAGTAATCAGCCGGAAAGCCACGATTTAAGTGCAGAAGAACTGCAGAATTACTTGCTGACACTGCCAGAGTTCGAAAATGTGACAACCCGCCATAATACGGATGGAATTATTGTAGATGCGGTATGTGGCGAAAAGAATTATCATTTCCGCTTTGATTCCCTTCCATGCTATGAAATCAGTGTTCCACGCCGCGAAACCAAGAACTTAAAAGAAGTCATCTACCAGATGAACGCAGAAATGCCGGAATATAAGGCATCTTATGATGAATACGAAAAAGCGGCAGTTCTGACCGGATGGTATGACAGAAGAATTTCGGCAGAGGAGCTGGTAGAACTTGCGGTAGATGCATCACGGAATTTCAAGTAAAGGAGATCGGCCATGGAAAGTATAAAGTCATTTTTGGGAAATCCATATTACTTGATGACCGCGGTGCTTGCGATCGCAGCGTTTGGTTTTGCAGCAACAGCTGTAATCAGTTTAATACAAGAGCGAAAACAGAAAAAGGAAGAAACTCAAGAAGAGCCGTTGGAAAAAAAGCTTGGGGTTGATACCAAAAAGCTGAAAAATGTTTTAAATGTTCCAGATTTAAAACGAAAAAAGAATATACCTGTCATAGAAGAGGAAAAAACGGAAAATGCGCCGGAAGAACTTCCGAATGATAAAGAAGAAGTTCCCGTGTCAAACATTGACACGGAACCGGAAGTGTTAAACCCGGCTGATGTGGCAGAATTTAAAAGCCGGATGATAGAACATTTCCGGCGAAAAGACACACTGCAGCAATCCCTTTTAGAATTGCAGGAACTTTATGAAAATGGTCCGATTCTGGAAAGGATTGAAAAGGCACTTATGTACAGCCAGCGCAGTCGTTACCGGGATTTTGAGACAACCCTTGACATTTTATTTGAGGGCATGGATGCAGAAACCCTGCGGGATGATTTACTGCGGATGGAAGTTCTGCGATACCGGAGGCTGCCTTACCGTCAAGAAAATACAACTGGTAATCTGGTATAAGGAGGGCAAACATGAATCAGATTAAAATCCAGGGTGTTTGCACCTGCGTCCCACAATTTTCCTATGAAAAAGACAGGAGAGGGAGATCAGTTCCAACATGCCGGTACATCCTGGCCGTGCAGCGACCGAAAAGTTCTTACTCCGATTACATGTACTGTGTTGCCTTTGGAGAACGGGCAATGATAGCATTTCAGAAAATAAAAAAAGGAACGACAGTGTTTGTCCAGGGACATCTTCATACAGAGGAAGGCCGGGATGCCAACAATCAAAAAGTATATTTCGTTACTGTGACGGTAGATTATCAGCAGATAATTGAAAAACAAGAATTTAATGGACTGGAATTGTGTACTGGATTGCCCCAGTTTCCGGTTCTGAAACAGGAAGAAAAAGGAGGAAAATAGAGAATGCCGATTCAGTATATTATCCCGATTATAGCGGTGGTAGGATGTGTTATTGCATTTTTAATTGGAAGATTTCACAAACATGATGATGATGACGATTAAAAAATGTCGTGTGAAGGATTGACACGAAAGAACAAACGAAAATAAGACCTGCACCAAAATTTGGTGCGGGCTATTTTTAGATCAAAAAGAGGTAAAAGATATGAAAAAGCCAATCGAAGTAAAAAAGAAACTGAAAAAAGTCACGGAATATACGGCTTGCTTTGCGTTTTTGATGTTCCTGCAGGGAGTAGGTGCGCCAATGGTTTTTGCAGATGCAACGGCCGCAATAAATGCGAAATTTGAAATTTTATGGAATCTGATCAGCGCTGTGGTACAATCTGTGGGTGGTGTTATTTTATTATGGCACGCATTTGAATTTGGAGCTTCCATGCAGGCACAGGAAGGCGGAGGTGCTATTACAAGATCTTTAAAAGGGGTTGGCGGTGCGTTAGTTATGCTGGTTGCTCCGGTAATTACAACTGCTCTGAAGGGATAATGAAAAGGGAGGGAATATCCTCCTTTTTCTTATGGAGAAAATATGATAAATGAGATATTAGATTTTTTCAAAACGGTTTTTTCGGGAAGTGGTTTCTTTTCCCTTGGGTGCAATGTTTGGAATTCATTAATTGCATATGCGTTTGATATGCTGCAAACGAATCCAAAAAGTTTGGCAGATGGTGAACTTTGGGATGAAGCATACCGGATTTTCCTGGCACTACAGATTCTAGGTGCGACACTTGTAAGTGTTTTCTTTATGATTAATTTTTTCAAAGAAACAACGGATATTAAACACGGAATGACCATGGAAGCAAGCATCCAGTTTTTTATCAAGCTGGCACTTGTGGATGCTGTTTTTTTAAATCTCACGAATATACTCGTTTTTTTGATTGAAATTGAACAAGCATTTTTTGGGATTATTGTTCCGGAAGATGCCGCTTCACTGGTTATAAGAGTAGGGGATGACTGGGAAATGAGTGGATCCGGACTTATTTTTGGAAATCTGTTTGGCCTTGTGTTTTTGTTTATCTGCCTGGGTGGCGCAGTTATTACATTATGGACGGTTTATAGGGTTTTCCTTAAATTGTTTTTTTATATGGCTGTTGCACCACTTGCACTTTCCACTTATGCAGGCCCACATGAAATTGGACATACCGGATCAAGCTGGGTCCGTACATTTCTTTGTGCATTGTTTGAAATGACAGGAATCATGCTAATGATGCGACTTGGAACAATTTTAATAAATGCCGGTGGGCTGTTCCCTACTGCATCAGAAGATATATTGGGCGGAATGTTGGGATCACAAGGATGGGAAGGACTTCAAGCTATTCTTGGTATCCTTATTATAACGGGATCAGTATCTGGTACGGATGCGATGGTTCGAAGAGCATTTGGATTTTAATAGTAGGAAGGACATAGCTTATGGTAAACATGAATGAAGATTTTGGTGCATATAAGGATAGCATCTGGAAAGGACTTACAGCAAGAGAGTTAGGTGTGATGGCCGTTTCTGCTGTCTCCTGTGGTATTATCATTATCTTGTTGTATTTTATACTTGGATGGAACTTATATATATCATTTTTGATTGGAACTGCTGTTGCTGCAGCTATCATTTTCAGTCAGGTATGGAAGTCACGTAGCGGGCTTTCTGCAATAGAGTTTTACCGGGCAAGAAAATACAGAAAGTCCACAGCCAAACTTGTTTGGAAAAGTGACGAATATAACCAGGCAAGAAAAAATTATTTGAAAAAAGAAAAATAATGATCGGGAAAAATCCCGACTTTTTTATATACTTGGAAAGGATGGAACAGAATGGGATTTTTTTCGAATGAGGAATTTATCCGATATAAAAAATGTACACAGCCAGTTTACCAGACACCGGCCAGTATTCAACAAATGCTGGATATTGCAGGTGTACACGAAAATGGAATATTTGAAATAGAACCGAATAACGGGGCAGGGAAAAAGCGGAGAAAATTTGATCGTGTGTATTCTTTTTCAGACTTAAACTATGTGGATCAGGACAAGCAGCAAAAAGACGGCATCCTGTTTCAACTACGGAAATTTCTAAATTCCATGGACACAGATTTCAAGATCACAATACAGTGTGAACCACGGGACGTAACAAATTTCCAGAAATCTCTGTTGCAGGATGAAAATAAAAGTGAGTATCCAGAGCTGGCCCGCTACAATAACGAAATGATTAAAAAATCTCTTGAAAAGGGACAGGAAAACGTTCGAAAACAGCGTTATTTGACTGTGAGTGCAAATTGCCGGTCAATAGAAGAAGCGGAAGGATGGTTTGATACATTCGAGCATACAGCACTTCCAATCTTTTATGCAATGGGTTCGGAATTGGTTCCTTTAAACGCTGTGCAGCGGTTTCAGAAAATCAGAAATTACTTTTTCACAGATGATGGAGAGGAAAGTTTTATTCTCCCGTTTCAGGATATGGTACAGGCCGGAAGAGATTTTCGCAATTCAATCCTTCCACATTCTGTGCGGAATCACAAAAGCTACATGGAATTTGATGAAGAGTGTATGCGGATTCTTTTTGCTGCGGTTCTGCCAACCAGATTGAATGAAGAAAAGTTGATTTTTGAACTGACAGATTTTCCGTTTTATACCTGCCTTACCATAGATACGGCATATATCCCACGGGAAGTGTTACGTGGAAAAATCAGCAACACGAATTTCTACAATGAAAATGCGATCGGGCAGGAAGTACAGGCCAATGCAAGTATGGGTAACTTCTATAGTGAGCCGTCCTATGCAAAGAAAAAGAAGCAGGCCAATCTGAAAAAATATATGGATCAGATCGAGGAAGATGATGAAAATGGCTTCTATGTAGGAATCCTGTTGGCAGTGCGTGGAGCAAATAAAGAGGAACTGGATGCAAACACGGCAGAAGTCAGACGCCGCTGCCGGAAACATTCTATACAGATTGTTTCTTACTACGATCAGCAAATTCAGGCACTGAATACGTTGCTTCCGATCGGAGCGAGGCGTGTAAATAATATGCGTTCCGTCCTGACAAGTTCTTATCTGGCATTCCAGCCATTCTATTCCTGGGATCTGATCCAGCCTGGCGGAACATGGTATGGTATAAATAAAAAAACCAGAAATCCGATCATTGGAAACCGAAAGACATTGAAAAACAGTAATGGTGTTATTTTTGGCCACACTGGTTCTGGAAAGTCCATGCTGCTGAAAATTACGGAAATCGGACAAACATTGATTAACAGTACAGATGATATTTTCCTGATTGATCCGCAGAATGAGATGAAGGGAATCACCCAGAGATTCCGCGGTCAGTATTTTGATCTTTCTGATCCGGATCTGCGCCTGAACCCTCTTGAGATTCCGGAATCTTTGCTGCAAAAGAATGCAAAGGGCCGTGAAGAATATATCCTTTCCCAGCTGCAGTATATGGAAGCATTTCTGTACAGTATCATGACCGGTATACGTCCAAACGGTATCCATAAATCGTTGATTTACCGGTGCGTTGAGGAATTATATCAGAATACGTTTTCAAAAAAGAAACCGATATCCCCGGTGCTTTCTGATTTGGAAGCAATTTTCCAGAAACAGCGGGAACCGGAAGCGCGTGATTTGTATGGATCACTGGAGGCTTATACAAAGCATAGCTTTTTGACATTGGAAGGACAAAGTACACTGTCTACCAGCAGCCGGTTTGTTGCATTTGGAATGAAAAATATCCCTGAATTGATGTGGGAACCGCTGATGATAACAATCATGCATGTTTTAACGCAGCGTTTTTCCTACAACGTTGAACAGCAAAGGGCAACGCATTTTATCGTTGACGAGGCTCAATATGTCTGCCGCCATGAGACAAGTTGTAATGAGCTGGAAAAGGCGTATCTGACGTACCGTAAACTTGGTGGTATCTGTACGATCTGTCTGCAGAACGTTTCAGCAGCAACGGCCAACCGGAAAATTATGGAGATTGTATCAAACTCCGATTTCAAGGTGCTGCTTGACCAAGCCGGTGATGATCGGAACGAATTGCTGCAGATTATGGAGTTATCACAGAAAGAGTTTGAAGCGCTTTCTGATCCGACACCGGGCCAGAGTTTGATTGTCTGGGGCGGGCATATTTTGCAGTGTGATTCGACGATTAGCCGGGACAATCCGCTGTATCATTTCTACAGTACAAACTTCCATGAAGCCGCTGCCGAAAATCGGAACGTATTTTACAGCCAGGAAGCGGATCAAGATGAACATGAAGATGATCTGAAATCCGTGTCAAAGATTGACACGGATGAAAACAGAGACTCGGTGTCAACATTTGACACTGATCCAGACAAAGAGTCTGTTGAGCTTTTAAATGGCGAAGTAGAAGAGCCAATCAGTGAAGAAGAGCTGTTCATGTACCATAAAGTACAAGAAGCTGACGAATGTGATGAATGGCTGGATTGCTATGGTGCCGGAATTTTATGCGGTGTTTCCAATAAACAGGCAGAAGAGATACTGGAATCTCTTGTGAAAAAAGGATATATCGAAAAGATCCAAGGTTGTTACCGTATGCCGGAAAACTAAAGGAAGGATAACGCATGACACCAAAAGACAAGCACACGGAAGTTGCATGGCAGGCAAAACAGCGGGAAGTTAAAACAGGATCTGTGGAAAAGACGGTACACAGTGCTACTTCTGCAATCTATACTGCGTCAGAGATACGATCTGTTATGAGCCACTCTGAAACGCAGGAAATAACAGGAAACCATATTACGCGGGAACAACAGCTGCAAAATATGCGTCTGGCGACGCAGAAATATTTGCAGCCGGAAAATCAAGTAAATACACAAAGTATCTTGCCGGAAAACACTGGACATACGGAACAGGCTGCTGTACAACCGGAAATCCTGTGGTATAAGAATGAATCAAATTATGTACCGGAACAGCCTGTATATAATGGCTCCAGTGAAAAATATGAGGCGAAAGCTGCACAGTTCCATGCACCTGTTTCAGAGACGTATAAAATACCAGAAAAACCGGACAGACAAGTTGCCCGGGAACAGCAGTTGAAAAGTATACGACTGGCAACACAGAAATATGTGCAAACAGAAGCGGGACGTTCCCATGCAGAAGAGAAGCAACAAACAACCCATTTTATTTTAAAAAGTACAGGTTCAGAACGGGAAGATAATATTGAGGCTGCATCAGAGAATCGGATTCAGGAAAATCACGGTAAAAAATATGCTGCAGCCAAGATGAGAGCTTCCATCCCGAATACTGAACAGCTGGAAATGTCGGAAAATAATGACATAAAAGAAGAAAAACGACAAAGTATGCGTCTGGCCATGTGGAAATATCTGCGGCGGCAAGATACAGAAAACACACAGGGCATTGGAATAGAGGAGAAGCGAAACGGAAATCCGTTGTCTGGAAAACCGACACTTTTTCAACAAGAAGAGGAAGAAAGTAATACGGATGAGAGAGAAAAAAAGAAGGATTTCAGCCGAAAATATACGATTGGCAGGATACAATCATCCACAGTACAAGATTCTAAAGGGGAAGAATTATCATCCAACCAGAGTAAAACTTTCAGACAGCAGCATCAAAGTTTGAATACTGCATCCATGCTGCATGGTATGACAGCAGCGAATGTAGAAAAAGAGGTTGAAGATGATGAGCCGGATTCCCAGAATGATTTAAAAAAATCAAAAACACTTATATATCTGACAAAATTAAAAAAGAATCGAAAAAAAGAAAAAATCACGAGTAAAAATACTTCGGAAGATAGTGAAATTTCAGAAGAATCTTCAACAGAAGAGAAAAAGGAAACTCTTGGTGAAGATGAGGAGAAAACGTCCAATCAGAAGAAGGAAATAAAAAATAAGGAACATACAGAAAAAACATCTGAAAAAAATCCGGCAGAAGATAAAGATAGGCAGGAAATAAAATCGTCCCAGGCGGTAGAGGAATGGAATAAAGAAATGGATCATGCTGAGGAAGAGGACTCAGAGGATGATTCCGGAAGTAAAAAACGGAAAGCCAAAAAGAAAAATCGGAAAGAAAGTGATACAGAAAAGTCAGGAAAGAATGAAGAAGATTCTAATGACCGCAAAAGAAAAAAGGATGAAAAAAGTTCTCGTAAAGAGGGAAAAATTAGAGCATCCTTAAAATGGTTTCGGAGAACAAAGAACTTCCATACAACCGTTCAATCCCTCCGGTTATCCGGGAACGAAGAAGAGATAAAAAAAAGGGCTGATTATCAACAGCGGATGCTACTTCGGCATGGAGTCATTAATACGGCGAAAATATCCGCAGGCATCATTAAAATTATAGCATCCAATGTTTTATTGCTGCTTCCTATTATTTCGCTTTTTCTTCTTTTGAGTCTTCTGTTTCTTGGGGTAAAGGCTGAACGTCAAAGTGCTTCTTCCGCTTATGATGGAGCCTGTTATCTGGCGGCAAAATATGAATCCGGCGGAAACCCGGATCAGGTTGGTGGCGATGGCGGAAATGCATGTGGTGAATTTCAGTTCGACAATCGTTATGAGCTTGGGCCGTTTGTTCGGTGGTGCTATGAAAAAGATCCAACTACATATGGTCCGTTTGAACCATATCTTGGCATGACCACAGAACTAAAAAATAACGCCGGATTTTACGGGGCATGGCATTCGATCTGCATAGAACATAAGATTGCATTTGAGGCAGCCCAGTGCGAATACGTCTATACACAAACACTGCAGCCACTTCTTACATCACTGACAGAATATTATGGTTTTGATTTTACAAACGCGTCTGATGCTTTGAAAGGCTGCGTTCTTTCTTTTGGCAACAGAGATGGAAAATATGTTGTAAGCCTGAAAAGATATTTTGATGGAACAACATCTGCATCAACGGACCGGGAAATTATTGAAAGGGCATATGATGCCATGATCGCCCGCAGACCGAACGTATCCAGGTGGAGCTATGAGAAAGCGGATTGCCTGGCGCAGCTTGATGGGACGCTTGACATTTATGCACCATCCGAAAATGGTGCCGGTGGGATTGACTGGTCCTGGAAAAAAAGCATAGGTGCCGGAGAGTCCGGAAATGCTGCCGTGCAGGCAGCTCTGAATGCTGTAGGAAGTGGTTATTCCCAAAGCAGAAGAGATGATCCGGGATGGTATGATTGTTCTTCCCTGGTTTACCGGAGTTATGCTGCAGCTGGTATTACTTATCTGAATGGAATGGATGCAGCAAGCGAAGCAGAATGCCTGGTAAACAAAGGAATGACTGTCAGCTATGGTGAACTGCAGCCGGGAGACTTGATCTTTTATTCTTATTCGGCCAACGGAAAATACAGGAATATATCCCATGTTGCCATATATCTTGGAAATGGTGAAATGGTTCATGCTGCAGATGAATCCAGAGGGGTATGTAAACAGGCAATGTCACAATCAAATCTTTCGCCGCAATTATATTGTCGGCCACAATAGTAGAAGGAAAATAAGATGGATAAATATGAATACATAGTGAATCTTGCAGAAAAAACAGCTAAAAGGGTTTCACAGAACCGGGAATCCTGGATGAAGTTCCTGACCTCCGCTGCACGGATTTATAAATATCCGTTTAAAGAACAGCTTCTGATTTATGCACAGAATCCGGATGCAACAGCGTGTGCTTCCATCGAGATATGGAATAAACGTATGAACTGCTGGGTAAATAAAGGATCTTCAGGAATTGCACTTCCGGATGATACTGCAACATACGGTCATAAGCTTAAATATGTATTTGATGTTTCGAATGTTCATGCTGTAAAGCCAAATGGACGTTATCCGAAGGCGTGGAAACTGCGGGAAGAACATAAAAGTGATGTACTGCATAGGCTCGAACAAATATATGGCAGTACAGACAGCACAAAACCCTTTGAAGAAAGAATTATTGAAATTTCAGATCAGCTCGCGGCGGATGCCTATACAGAACTTCAAATTGATTATCCGGATTTACAGGATAGGATAGGATTTGATAAACTGAGCGAACAGGACTTTGCTCTTTGCTTAAAAAAACTTATATCGGAAAGTGTTTCTTTTACAATTTTATCGGCCTGTGAAATAGAAATTTCCGATCATGAATTTTCATTTGATTATATCAATCAGTTTGTTTCTATTAAAACATTGTCAGTATTAGGAACAAAAATTAATGATTCTGCCAGAGGTGTTCTTGCAGAAATCGGAAAAACAGTACGCATTTATGATAAACTTCGCGAGAAAGAACAGGAAAAAGAAATCTCCAAAAAAGAACTTGCAAATGCACCACAACCGCGATATAATGCTTTAAAGCGTGAAAGTTTGCAAGAGGGTAATTCCAAAGATAAAGATAATATTGAAGGAGGAAAACAAAATGGACCTGGAATACGAACAGATGGGAGATTATCTGATTCCGAAACTGAAAGCAAATCCGGAACCGGAGGGAATGGTAACGAAATACGGACTTCTGAGGGACAAATTTCTGAGGGAGAGATACGATGGGGCGAGAACAGCAATGTTTCTGGAAGGAACGCTGAAAGCACATCTTCTCGAGATTCAGGAACAGGCAAGAGAGAGGATGGAAGTCCTGACATCCCAGATGGCGGAGAAAGAAGGAGTAAACGAACAGCTCAAAGCACAGGATCAGATGCTTTGGGTGAAGAAGATGAACAGCATCCAGAGCCGGGCGGAGGAAGTCGTACTGAAAGAACTGATTTACAGCCGACCAATTTTGTAAAACCAGAGGAATCATACACACAATTAAGTCTGTTTCCATCAGCAGAGGAACAGAGAGGATCAATTACAGCAGCGGAAGCAAGTAAAAAATATACTATGCCCGCTGCTTTCTATTTGCCGGAAACCGATCTTGAAGTAATCATCCGAAGTGGTGGCGGGCAAAAAGATAGCCGGAAACGGATTTACGCCAAATATACCGAAGGAAAAAGTACCGATGAAATAATTGCTTTCCTGAAAAAAGAATATAGTCAGGTCGGCAAAGGTTTTGAATTACACGGTCATCCAATATCTGTATGGTTTGATGAAAACGGAATGACTGCCGGTTATGGTATGCAGGCAGCGGAATCTGTAGTTACAACATTAAGCTGGGATCAAATCGAAAAGTACATTCACGCCATGATTACGTATGGCTTGTATATGGATGCGAACGAGGCAGCACTCGTAGACAAAACAGAGATGGAGAGGGTATCTTATCAGATCGGCTATTTTCTCCGTGATTGGATAGATGATGTACCGGAAGAACTTAACAGTATAGAAAAAATAGAAACTCTTCTTTCTACGCATGAAGGAAGAGAACAGCTGGAAAGCTTTTTGGAAGATGTCGATGCACGGATTTCCTATGGAGAATTAAAGCCGAAAACTGTGAAATCTCCAGGATATCTATTATCCGAAATCGCGGATCTTGACAGGGAGAGAATTCATTTTCCACTTCATGATACGGTAGATGTCAGACAGGAAGATTTCATCACACAGGACGAAATCGACTATGCCCTTTGCATTGGAAGTGGTTTTGCAGATGGAAAATTTCGAATCTACGAATATTTCATGGACCTGCATAACCAGAAAGAAAATGCAGACTTTCTGAAAAAAGAATATGGGATTGGTGGCCAATCCGGTGCGTTACCTGGCAATAGTAGTTCCAACAGTGAACATGATGCGAAAGGTATTCTCCTGGAGAAAGGAAGCCTTTTAAATCCATATACAAAAGTCCTTTTAAATTGGAATGTCGTAGAAGAAAGAATCTGCGAGCTGATTTATGCAGACAAATACTTTTCACCACAGGAAAAAGAAGAGTATAAGAATTATAAAAAAGAACAGGAAAAAAAGGCAAAAGAAGCCGAAATTACCCGGCTGAATAACGGAATCCGGTTAGAGTGCAAACAGGAGATCGAAAAACAGATTGCCGAAAAATACAATGGATTTTCCGTTCCACAAAATACGGTATCTGAAATTGTAGAAAAATACGGCATAGACTGTGTACAATTTGTTTTGGCCAATACCATTGTGCAGGCATGGAAGGAAGGTCGGTTTTCTCTAAGAAACAAAGAATGGGCGAGTTCCATCCTTACAGAAGGAGAATGGAGCAATACACTGATCTTAAACACCCACCCAACTATTTTGGATGGATTTACAAACCAAGTCAGAAACCTGCAGCATGAAAAAGAACAGGTAGTACAGGAACAGCTTACACTGGATGGCCATCTCTGCATTCTGATTGACCAGTGGGAATCTGGAAACGTTAAATATCTGATCGGAAATTGTGTTGATGATCCGGACTTTTATTATGTTCAGTGTAAAAATCGAGTCTTTGAATTTGACCATAAGCCAGATAAAGTTGAAGTAGAGGACTATTATATCGACATTCTTGCTGAAGAAGACATTGATCGACATGAAGCGGAAGTTGGTGCCAAACTTGATGGGGAAGAACTGCAACGGTTATCCTGGCAGGTGGTACATGAGGCAGATGATGCGTTTGGAAATCCAACAAAATGGAGCGCAAGGCTTTTTTCGGATGTCTTTTTGTGGATCAACAAAGGAAATGCCGTATATTCCATTTATGATGCAGAAGGTTATCCGCCATTGGAAACTTTTGAATCTTTGGAAGATGCCATGGCATGGGCCGATGAACTTGCTGCAGATGGAAGAGACATTGAAAATTCTATTCCAGACGAAACGACGCCAGATACCGAAGAAAAACAAGAAGAAAGTAAAGCTGCACCGGATAAAAGTGCAGCTTCCAATTTTCAGATCAGTGATGACCATTTGGGGGAAGGATCTCCAAAAGAGAAATTCAGAAGGAATCTTGCTGCCATTGTGCTGCTTAACCGGATCGAATCGGAAAACAGATACGCTACAGCAGAAGAACAGCAGGTTCTCAGTCAATATATTGGATGGGGTGGACTGGCGGATGCCTTTGACGAAAGCAAACCAAACTGGTCTGAAGAATATCAGCAATTAAAGGCTGCATTATCGCCGGATGAATACCGTATGGCCAGGGAAAGCACTTTAAACGCACATTATACCAGTCCAGTGATTATCCGGCAAATTTACAGTGCTTTGGAACGAATGGGTTTTTCCAAAGGAAACGTTCTGGAACCGGCAATGGGAGTTGGAAACTTTTTGGGCATGATGCCGGACTCCATGAAAGAAAGCAACTTATATGGAGTTGAACTGGACAGTATTTCCGGACGGATTGCCAAACAGCTGTATCCACATGCCAACATACAGATATGTGGTTTTGAAAAAACTACATATCCAGATAACTTTTTTGATCTTGCCATTGGAAATGTTCCGTTTGGACAATACAAGGTGGTAGATAAGAAATACGATCGGAACAAATTCCTGATCCATGATTACTTCTTTGCAAAAACACTGGATAAAGTACGTCCCGGTGGTATTGTTGCCTTTATCACAAGCAAAGGAACACTGGACAAGTCCAATCCGGAAGTGCGGAAATACCTGGCACAACGGGCCGAGTTACTTGGTGCTGTCAGGCTTCCAAATAAAGCCTTTAAATCGAATGCAGGAACAGAAGTAACATCCGATATTTTGTTTTTGAAAAAACGGGATCATATGATTGTTTCTGATCCGGATTGGGTCTATCTTGGAAAAGATGGATCAGACATTACCATGAACAATTATTTTGTTGAACATCCAGAACAAATTGTTGGAAAAATGGAAATGGTATCCGGTCCTTATGGAATGGAAAGTACCTGCACAGCAGATGATTCGCAACCGTTTGAAGAACAATTACAGGAGTCTCTGCAAAATATCAATGGAGAATTTGATGCGATTGATCCGGAAGAGATTCTTACGGAGGACTTAGAAGAGCTACTTTCTGCAGATCCGAACGTCAAAAATTATAGCTTTACGGTTGTTGGAAAGGAAATTTATTACCGGGAAAATTCTGTTATGCGTCCTGTTGACGTTTCGGCCACAGCAAAAGAGCGGATCAAGGGAATGATCGGCATCCGGGATTGTACTCGTGCGTTAATTAATTTGCAGCTGAATGAGTATTCCGATGCAGACATTAAACAAAAGCAGGAAGAACTGAGTGCGTTGTATGATGGATATACAGCAAAATT
>OLNN01001400.1_pt1 | contig 20032 bp, 15 predicted proteins | sample 1672141 | NCBI WGS metagenome assembly OLNN01 (sample SAMEA3136652, study PRJEB25190) | human gut metagenome | biome: human gut; feature: human-associated habitat; material: faeces | place: Austria | collected 2013 | reverse complement strand
TGGTGGTGGAGTGGGTGACGATGTCGGCGCCCCATTCAAAGGGCCGGCAGTTCACCGGAGTGGCGAAGGTGTTGTCCACGATCAGCGGCACGCCGTGGGTGTGGGCGGCCTTGGCGAACTTCTCGATGTCCAGCACCGTCAGGGCCGGGTTGGCGATGGTCTCGCCAAAGACCGCCTTGGTGTTGGGCCGGAAGGCGGCGTTGAGCTCCTCCTCGGTGCAGTCGGGAGAGACGAAGGTGGTCTCGATACCCATCTTGGCCATGGTGACTGCGATCAGGTTGAAGGTACCGCCGTAAATGCTGGAGGAGGCCACCAAGTGATCGCCGCACTGGGCCACGTTGAACAGGGCGAAGAAATTGGCCGCCTGGCCGGAGGAGGTCAGCATGGCCGCAGTGCCGCCCTCCATGTCTGCGATCTTCGCCGCCACCATGTCGTTGGTGGGATTTTGGAGCCGGGTGTAGAAGTAGCCGTCGGCCTCCAGGTCGAAGAGCTTGCCCATATCCTCACTGGTGTTGTACTTAAAGGTAGTGGACTGGATGATGGGAATCTGCCGGGGCTCCCCGTTGCCCGGGGTGTAGCCACCCTGTACGCACTTGGTATTCATCTTGTAATCGCTCATAACGGTATCGTCCTTTCTCTGAATCGCGAATATGCAAGGCTTTTCTTTCTCTCAAAATCGCAATCTATATTCTATTTATTATGCCAGTGATCCGGTTGGCTGTCAATCGCTTCACAGGTGCACCACTGTCACCTCATGGCCCAGGGCGGGCAGCAGGCGCTGGGTAAAGTCCTCTATGGTCAGCTTGACGCTGGAGGTGTTGATGCAGGGATGGCATCCGAAATACGCCTCCTCCAGCACGTCCGCATCGATGAGCAGTCGGACCTGCTGTTCCCGGTCGTACATCAGTCCCAGGACGCTGACCGAGCCCGGCGTCACGTTGAGCAGCCGCTCCATATCCTCCGGTCCGCCGAAGGACAGACGGCTGCTGCCGATCTGGGCCGACAGCTCTTTGGTGCGGAAGGGTTTATCTGCCGGCATCAGCAGCAGGTAAAATTTCGTCTTCTGCCGGTTGCAGAGGAACAGATTCTTGCAGATCATCAGCTCCAGCACCGCGTCGATCTCCTTGCACACCTCCATGGTGGCAGTGGGTTCGTGGTCGGTGCGCTGGTAGGGAATCCCCAGCCGGTCCAGCAGATCGTAGGACTCCCGCTCCTTCTCCAGACGGCCTGTCATGTCCGCCGGCCTGCCCTGAAATACTTCCATTTTTATCAGCCCTCCTTCGGCATTTGCTCCATTGTAGCACAGCTATTTCGCCCCCGCAACGCTCCCCGCGCTCTTTTCCGACCAGTTGCACATCCCGAAAGCGAATGGTCTCTGCTTTTTCGTCGATACCATACAGCTCCGATCAGCGAGACAGGAAATTTATGCCACTATTTCCTGCCACTTCTTTTCAATGAAAATGTTTTATGATAGAATTTTACCAGGAGGTAGCTTATGAAACAGAATGTAAAAAAGCTGTTCGCACTGCTTTTGTGCGCAGCATTCCTGCTTCCCGTCAGCAGTCAAACCGGGCTGGCAGCCAACACCGACCTTGCCACAGTCCAGATTGATGTCACCTACGGACAGACAGATGCAAGGACCATGTTGGATATGGTAAACGATTTCCGGACCGGCAACGATGCCTGGGTATGGAACGAGGATGACACCACAAAGACCACTTATTCGGATTTGAACCCGCTGGTCTACGATTATGAGCTGGAGAAAGTCGCCATGCAGCGGGCAGCGGAAATCGCACTTTCCTTTTCGCACACGCGCCCTGACGGATCCGCCTGCTGGACCCTGTACGACGGCGCTTATTCCAGTGGTGGCGAAAACATTGCCGCTGGTTATTCCTCAGCCAGCGCAGTATTTGAGGGCTGGCAGGAGGCGGATGAAGGCTATGCCGGTCAGGGCCATCGGCGAAATATGCTTTACCCCTCCTTTACCGCCATCGGCATCGGCCATGCATATTTTAACGGAACTCATTATTGGGTGCAGGAATTTGGAGAGCCCGTCTCAAATGCAACCGCTACGGCGGCTAACGATTCCAAAACGACCGTCAGCATGGATGTTCTACTGTCAGACGCAACGGTTTCTCTCCAGGCAGAGCCCGATTCGGTAACCGTCGCGCCCGGTCAATCCCAACCACTGCCCACGCTGCATACCACGATACAGCTGCCGGACGCCTGGCCGGCCAGAGCCAGCACCGTCTCCGTCGACTATCACTGGTCTGTCACTGACGACCAGTACGCCTCCATCTCCGACAATCTGGTCACTGGTATCAAGGAAGGCGCCACGACACTGACGACCGCTGCGCTTGGGCGGAGCCTTTCCATAAATCTTGAGGTCGCGCTGGCCAAGCAGACAATTACTGCAAAATCCTACACAAAAGTGCTGGGCGACAAGGCATTCAACCTGGGGGCCAAAACGGACGGTGATGGAAAACTGACCTATAAATCCAGTGACACCAGCGTGGCCACGGTATCCAGTGCCGGTAAGGTCACCATCAAGGGTGTGGGCAGCACGAAGATCACCATTACCGCGTCAGCCACAAACAGCTGCAAAAAGGCTATGAAATCCGTTACGATCACCGTGAACCCCACCGGCACCAAGCTCTCCAGTGTCAAAAATCTCTCCGGCAAAAAGATGAAGGTGACCTGGAAGGCAAACAACAAAGTGACTGGCTATCAGATTCAGTATTCGACTTCCAGCAAATTCAAAAGTGCGAAAACGGTCACCGTAAAGTCCTGTAAGACCACCAGCAAAACCATCTCCAAGCTGACGAAAAAGAAGAAATATTACGTCCGCGTCCGCACCTATCAAAAGGTCAGCGGCAAGACCTATTACTCTGCCTGGAGCGGCAGCAAAAACGTCACAATCAAAAAGTAATCCAGCGCCAACAAAATTCAGGCGGGGCAAATCGTCCCGCCTGAACCTATTCCGGTGAATTGTGCCGCCGGCTACAATAGTATCGGCAAAACCGCAAAAATCCGCCACTGTTTTCTGCCACTACTTTTCGACTCGAAATTTCTGTGGTAAACTTATTTCCAGTCAAAATAACACCGAAGCAATCAGCAATCTTCACGGAGGCTCGCTTTCCGCATCCTAATTCTCCGCAGCCTCTTTCATCCAACCCTTTTGCGCAAATCCGAATATAATGTGCGGCAAAATCAACGAATGCGGTAGACGTCTCCCCAAAACTGTGGTAAAATATCTCTATCTATAAGCTCTGGTCATTGTTTCCGGTGTCCGGAAACAATTTCACCAAAATTGCACTTTCATAAGGTACACTGCTATCTTATGTTTTTGCTGTTTGAAACCCTTTTTTCAGATAGCGAAAACATAGGATAGCGGCTCAACCGTAACCCTTTGAAGTGCTTGTACCTATCCACTCTATGTAACCATTATTTCCCATGAAGAAAGGAGAAAGAATGAACAAGAAGGTAAAGCAATTCCTTGCTCTGTGCCTCTCAATTTCCCTGGTTTTCAGCCTGCTTTTGACCCCTGCATTGGCTGCCAATGTCAATGACGGTGGAGAAACTACTGTGGCCGCTGAGGAACCGGAAACTGAGGCCCCAGAGGAGAATGCAACAGAAACCGAACCTACTGAGGACGAGCCTGAGGCACAGGTCGAGACCATGGCCCGGGCGGACGAAACGCCTGCGGAAACCACGCAGACTGAGACGGACGCTCCTGTAATGGTCTTTGACGCCGACGACCTCGATGTGTCCGTTGAGCCCAACGTCGCGGTAGCCACCATGGATACCGGTGACACGGAAGTCGATACCGACAACCCTGTCATCACCGTTGTTGAGGAGGAACTGAACGACATCGTGGTCATGGACGCCGACGGTGAATCCATCGCCCTGACCGATGAGCAGATTCAGACTGTCCTGTATCTGTACCAGCAGTATCTGGATCAGTGGGCGGCAAATGCTGACGTCCTTGGCGTGCAGATGCCCTTCTTCCTCCAGTACAATGATAACAAGGAAGATGGTCTGGGTACCCTTGGCGAGATGCTGGTTCTGGCCGGTTATACGGTTGACGACGTCAGAAGCGGCAACTACAGCTATGACGACCTGGTAGGCATGATTCAGAACTTCCTTTATGCTGATAAATTCGGCATTGAGTTCTACGGCGATAAGATTAAGGAGCAGCGTGATACTGCTTTGCAGGTTGTAAAGGACTCCGGCGCTCAGACAGATGCTCAGAAGCTGCTTGTCCTGAATGACTGGCTGGCACAGCAGTCCACGTTTGACATGTCCTACATCATGAACATGGGCGAGGAAACGCCGACGATGGTCGCTCAGACGACTCCGAAGCATCCTCACTATGACGAGATTTACGATGAAATGTATTCCCTTTACGAGAATCAGATCAGACAGCAGTTCCATGACCAGATCTACGATGGTGTTGTAGCACAGCTCCGTCAGCAGTACTATGAGGGCGCAATTAAAAATATTGTAATCGAGGGCTACAAGTCCCAGGTGCGCCAGGGTGTGTATGATCGGTGCATTGAAAACGGTCAGACAGAAGAGGAAGCTGATGCTGCTGCTGATGCATACATGGAAGAAAACGCAGATACGATTGCATCGGATGCTTCTACATACGCTGAGAACTACATGACCGAGAATGCGGACGCCATCTCTGAAGACGCCGCTGGTTTCGTTGAAGAAAAATTTGGTTCAGATGTTGCAGCACAGCTGAGCGCCGGTGCAGACGAGTTTATTGCAGGCGCTGAAGCGAACGGCATTGAAGTCGGCACCAATGAAAATGGTGAGTCCGTTGTAATGACCGTTGAGCAGCTCACCCAGCAGACGATGGAAAATGAAGCAATTCTGGACCTGGATGAAGACGGTACGAACGAAACCACTGCCAATCAGGCGATTCCGATTTTCGCCGATCAGGCCGCTACGGGTCTGACCAACGGCATCCTCGGCGCTTGGGAAGGCAACCATATTGGTATCCTGGCTGAGGGCACCGGTGTGTGCTGCGGCTATGCCAAAGCGTATGCTTACCTGGTGCAGTGCATGTATCCGGAGTACTATGGTAAGGACGGCGCCGGTACTGACATGACCGTGGCTTCCAACTGGAAGACCGCTGCGGACCTGTACTATGATGAGGACGGCAACCTGGACATCAATCAGGCTTACAACGTGGACCTGGTCCGTATTACCTTCCACACCAACGTCACCATGTACGGTCAGGCCAAGGATGACTTCAACTCTGACCACTTCTGGAACGCCGTTAAGGTAAACGGCACTTGGTACTATGTTGACCCCTGCTACAACGACGTGTACAGCGAAGTCATGCTCCGCGACCGCGTGGAAATGGACGGCAACATGAACCATCTGTATTTCATGTTCAGCCATACCAGTGCAGCACAGATGTACGACGGCTATTACGAGGAAGGCGGCATCAAAACCCTGTACGCTGATGCAGCCACTGACAAGTCCTACGAGGACGCATGGGTCTCCCGTATCGCCAGCAACACCTACTCTGACGGGGAATATTTCTACTACGTCTACGACTCCGCTGACCTGATCACGCTGCTGGATGACTACAACGGCAACAACTATGAGGCAATGCAAAGCGCAGAGTCTGAATTTAAACTCGTCCGCCATAAGATCAGTGACACAGACGAAGCCGACAAGGGCGACACGGACTTTGATACACTGATCGACTTCAGCTATGATGACGAGAGCTCCGCTGTTCAGGTGTACAACCCCGAGAGCGGCGAAATGGAAGAAAACGAGCTGCTGACCAAGCTGTTCATCCAGTTCGAGGACGAGTGCGACGTCTATCCCTCCATCAAGATCTCCGCTGCCCTGTATGAAGGTAAGCTCTACTTCAGCCTGTCCAACTGCATCCTGAGCTATGACCTGGAAACTGGTGAAGTGGTTCTGGTGAAGGAATACAACACCGTATATGCAAAGCGGGATCTGACAGTCGCTTTCGGCGGTATGGCCTTCTCCGTTGTGGACAGCAAGGGTGACGCTGACCTGTCGGTCACCAACCACCCCATTGCCGGCCTGATTGTCAAGGGTGATGGCAATCTGTATGTTTCCATTGCCACGAACTATGCTTACATCTCTGGTAAGGAGCGCACTAACTGTGCGGATTCGGAAGAGAATGGCTACGGCTACGAGTTTGAGGAGAGCAACTACAATCCGGATTACAACTCCTACTTTACCGTGGATGACTCCCAGCTGGAAGGCACTGGCTATGAGAATGAGCACAATGACAACGACGAGTTCATGTGGTCTGCTGTCTTTGTTGACACGCTGTCCATGAGCCATCTGGCCGGTGGCAGCCACAGCTATGAAGAGGTCACGGTAGCTCCCTTCTGCGGTCGCAACGGCTTTACTGAGAACCGCTGCACCGAGTGCGGCGCCATCGAAGCCGACTCCCGCGTAGAAAATAAGGACTCTGCTGTGGACCATCACTACGTCCACTACGATGAAACCTACTACACTAAAAACAAGAACGATGACAATAACTGGTACACCGGCGATTGCTATGTCTGCACCATCTGCGGCTATGCGGTTGAGCCTTCGGACGACGGTGAGGACGACGATTGGGATGAGTCCAAGGACACCTATGAGATGGCCAAAAAGAAGTCCGGTCACGTCTATACGCCCACCGATGCCGACAGCGTAACCTGGGGCGAAGATGAGGAGGGCAACCTCACTGCCACCATCGCCTCCGGCTCTACCGTGGTCTGCGAGCCCTGCCACGACAGACTGCTGGACGTCCTGCATGATCAGAACGAAGTCACTTCGCTCGAGCTGGATGAGGATGCTACTCTCGAGGTGACCAAAACTGCCAGCGGAACCTGTAAGGACGGCCTGACCACCACTTACATCGCTACCGGCACTACCTCCGGTGAGAACGGTGTGAAGCTCCGCGCCACCAAGACCGAAACCGGTGAGGCTGGCGAACACAATTACGAGGCAGAGTGGACCTGGACCGAAGTCAAAAACGAGGAGACCGAGGAAACCGGTTCCGAGGATGTGGAGACTCAGGAAGAGGAAGCCGGGGAGACAGGTTCTGAGGACGCAGATACCGAGATTCCTTACACTGCTACCCTGACCCTGACCTGCTCTGTCTGCGGCGACAAGGTTGAGAACATCGAGGCCGAGGTCACCTTGGACGAAGAGAATAGCACGGAGCCTACCGATACCGAGCCCGGCAAGACCGTTTATAAGGCCACTGCAACCTATGAGGAGCAGACGTATACCGACACACAGGGAATTGATGTTCCTGCGACTGGCCATACCTATAAGGCAAACTGGGACTGGACTGAAGTCGAGGACAAAAACGCTGAGATCCCCTATGCCGCTACCCTGACTCTGACCTGCAAAACCTGTGATTTCACTTCTGAACCTATTGAAGCCACTGTGGTTGAGGAAAGCAGAAAAGATCCCACCACTACAGAAGAGGGCGAGGTCGTTTATAAGGCCACCGCAACCTTTGAGGGTACGGAATACACTGACATGAAGTCGGTCACGATCCCGCTCGTTCAGGTTGGTACACCTAAAATCATCTCTGTCTACAGCACAGTTCAGGACTCTGTGAAGATAACCTGGACCCAGGCAGAAGGCGCCGACGGCTATGAACTGTACCGTTCCACCGACCCCGACATCAAGATCGATTCCGAGCATCTCACCACCGAGTCGAAGGATAGCGAAGGTAAGTGGTTCCGCGTCAAGACCGTCAGCAGTGGCAGCACAGTTGAGTACAGAAACCAGGGTCTGGAAGTCGGACAGACTTACTACTACACCATTCGTGCTTACGCAGTGAACGACAAGGGTGAACGGTTCTATTCCGACTTCTCTAACATCAGCTATATGCCCGCCGCCGTCGTGTTTGACAACGTTTACAGCAACTCCACCAGTCGTATCCGCATCCTGTGGAAGGAAGTTGGCGGCTCTCACGGCTATCAGATCTGGCGTAAAACCGTCGATCCGGACGATGAGGATGGAACTGTATACAAGATTATCAAGACGATTGGCGACAAGGGAAATGAGTTGACCGACAATCAGGGTGCAACCACCGCCTACAGCAACACCGGTTTGGAATCTGGCAAAACCTACATCTACAAGATGCGAGCCTTCTCCATCATTGACGGTAAGAAGGTCTTCGGTGCATACTCTAATGAGTTTGAAGTAGCTGTAATGCCGGAAGCTCCCGTACTTGAAGCAACCAGTTCTCAGGAAGGCCGCGCTCAGCTGACTTGGGACGCAGTCAACGGCGCAGCCGGTTATCAGGTCTGGATGGCTACGGAAGGCAAAGACTACTCGATTGCAAAAGCCATCGCAGATGGCTCCACCACCTCTTATACCAAGTACGATCTGAAGAGTGGTAGCACCTACTCTTTCAAGGTGCGCGCTTACACCGAGGTTAACGGCAAGAAGACCTTCGGTGCTTACTCCGAGGCTGTTGATGTAACAGTTAAGTAACTCTGACAACAGCAGCAAGATCAATCTTTGTTGCTGAGCAATCAATAAGCAAAAACGGCTGAAAGAACCATTTTGGATTCTTTCAGCTGTTTTTTCTCAACCAAGCGTCCTTTCAAAATCTCTTTCGCAGAGGAGTATTCGCAGACTCTTTTCGTACATATCTCTGCTGTTGTTACAATGGTCGGTATCTGTACCAATTCTGAGCAGACGGTCTATTGACTGGAAATAAAATCGTATTGATGGACGATGAGAGACGTTATCAATCAGCCATACGAAAACCGCCCGCAGGAGAACCTGCGGGCGGCAATTTGCTTCTATGCCCTACTTTTCGTCTTGATGGGCATTTTCGTAGACTTGCCGGATCTCATCCGGAAGCTGGTCGGGAATCATACTCTGCACACGGTCCTCGCTGCCATCCTGCATGGCCTGCTCGTAGTACCAGCATTTGAATTTCAGCATATCCAGCACCTTGTTCATATGGGAGATCTCCGCTTCAAGGGTTTCCTTTTGCTTTTCAAAGAGCTCCTTCCGCTGGGGATAGGTGGAGCCCCCTTCTACGCACCAATCCATGAACCGTTTGATGTCCTTGATCTCCAGTCCGGATTTTTTCAGGCACTCAATTACCCGCAGGGCTTCTAGCTCCGTATCGCTGAATTTGCGAATGCCGGATACCCGCTCCATCCCCGGAAACAGCCCCTGTTTATCATAATAGCGCAGTGTGGAAATCGGCAAACCGAACATCTGGGATACCTGTCCGATCGTATACATAAAAATCCTCCAAAAAATTTTTTCAAAAACACTTGACCTAAAGTCAGGTTTAGGTGCTACCATTAGTTTATCAGCAAACCAATCACAATGCAAGATACGAAAAGGAGATTTTTATGAGCAAGAATGTTCTGATTCTCAATTCAAGCCCCCGCAAGGGCGGCAATTCTGAAACGCTGGCTGCGTCCTTTGCGAAAGGTACTGAAGAAGCCGGTCACAAGGTGGAAACCGTCTATCTCAGGGAAAAGAATTACGGTTTCTGCAAGGGCTGTCTGGCCTGCATCGAGGTCGGCCATTGTGTAATCAATGATGACGCGGTGGAGATCGCCGCCAAGATGCACGATGCGGATGTGCTGGTATTTGCCACACCGGTTTACTATTACAGTGTCAGCGGTCAGCTCAAGACCATGCTGGATCGTGCCAACCCGCTCTTCGATTCCGATTACGCCTTCACCAAGGCATATCTTCTGGCTGCGGCGGCAGAAGATGGGGCTGATACGGTGGAGGGCACCATCAAAGCAGTACAGGGCTGGGTGGACTGCTTTGAGCGGTGCGAACTGGCTGACACTATCTTTGCAGGCGGAGTCACCGGCGTAGGTGACATTGCCGGACATCCCGCGCTGGAAAAAGCCTATCAGGCGGGAAGGAGGTTTGACTATGGAGCGACTGAACCTGACACAGGAATGGGATAAGGTATTTCCCCAAAGCGACAAGGTCAATCATAGCAAAGTTACCTTCCATAACCGCTATGGAATTACCCTTGCAGCAGATCTGTATGTTCCGAAAAATGCCGCAGAAAAGCTCCCCGCCATTGCGGTCAGTGGCCCCTTCGGCGCAGTAAAAGAGCAGTCCTCCGGTCTGTACGCGCAGACAATGGCGGAGTTTGGCTTCCTGACCCTCGCCTTTGATCCGTCCTTTACCGGTGAAAGCGGCGGCAGTCCCCGGTACGTGGCCTCCCCGGACATCAACACAGAGGATTTCTGTGCAGCGGTGGACTTTCTCTCCGTGCAGGAAAATGTCGACCCGGAGCGCATCGGCATCCTCGGCATCTGCGGCTGGGGCGGTATGGCCATCAATGCCGCCGCTATAGACACCCGCATCAAAGCTACTGTGGCATCGACCATGTACGACATGACCCGCGTGAACGCCAATGGATATTTTGACAGTGAGGATACCGCCGAAGCCCGGTACGAAAAGAAAAAGGCTATGAACGCCCAGCGCACGGTGGACTATAAAAACGGTACGTATGCCCTCGCCGGAGGTGTGGTCGATCCGCTGCCGGAGGATGCGCCCCAGTTTGTCCGGGATTACTACGCCTACTACAAAACAGAGCGTGGCTACCATCCCCGTTCTCTCAACTCCAACAGCGGCTGGAATGTCACATCATCGCTGTCCTTTATGAATATGCCGATCTTGCAGTACAGCCACGAGATACGCTCCGCTGTCCTGCTGGTGCACGGGGAAGAGGCTCACTCTCGCTACTTCAGCGAGGGTGCCTATGAAAAACTGACCGGAGATAACAAGGAACTGCTGATCATCCCGGGCGCCAGCCATGTTGACCTCTACGACCGAACCGATGTGATCCCCTTTGCAAAGCTGAGAAGTTTCTTTGAGGAACACATCAAATGAAGAAGCCTTTCCTGATGTACCTGCTTTTGTCAACGGCGTTTCTGTTTACAGCCTGTTCCGTGCAAATACCATTCCTCCCGAACAGGGCTACAGAACCGCCGGAAACGGAGCGCGTTTCTGACCTCCCCACAACTGAACCGGAAACACCGCCGTCTGAACCTGCACCGCAGGCTGAACCGTTAGTGCTGAGCATAAACGGTTCCGCCCTGGATGTGCAATGGGTAGAGAACGAAACCGTTGCCGCGCTGCTTGCCCATGTTCAAAACGAGAATATCGTGGTGCATACAACCATCTATGGCGGTTTTGAGCAAGTGGGAAGTCCGCAGCACTTTCCCAGAAACGATGCTCGGATAACAACCGAACCGGGAGATATTGTGCTGTATTCCGGCGACCAGCTCGTCCTGTTTTTGGGCTCCAATTCGTGGAGCTATACCAAACTCGGACAGATCAATGGGCTGTCCCCAGAGGAACTTTCCGCATTGTTGGGTGCCGATTCTGCGGTTGTTGAAATCAAACCAAGATAAGTTCTTTATCAATATGCACGACGGAAACGCCGGGTTTTCAAGCGGGGACCCAAAGCTGGTATTCGCCGCATAACGCGTGAACCGGGCGCGCTGCTGATTCTTGACCGGCTGCCTCTACACAACCTGAAGCAGTCCGCCAAAACAGCCCAGCAGGCTTGAATAAATGCGGGATGTTCCACCGTCTTTTGGCCAAAACGGAGGATAAATCACCCTTTCGGATGATGTTTTCCGGCTCCTTTTCCTCTATAATCGAAGGGGATTCTCTGTTAACTTCCGAAAAGGAGTGCTTTGGATGATTGAAACCATTACCCTCGGCAATTTTGAAGCCGGAACCGCGCTGTCCGATGACTGCATGGTGTTCACCCTGCCCGAAGGGGAACACTTTGGCAAGCTGACTGTGTACACGGCGTTTCCAGGCATCACGGTCATGTACAACCACTTCCACACCAACGCCCGCACGGCCAGTTTCCGCTACGCCAGCCCCATCATCAGCATTGACCACTGCCGGGCCGGACGCATCGAGTGGGCCCACACCAACGGCAGCTTCTGCTACCTGGGCGAACGGGACGTACAGATCTCCGCGAAGGAGGATCATATCTCCTCATACGGCTTCCCTACCGGCCACTATCACGGTATCACGGTGAATTTCGATATCCAGGAGGCTCAGAAAAGCCTGATTCCTTTTCAATCTCTGTTCCAAATCGATCTGATGCAGACCTATCAGCGCTTTTGCCGGCAAAAGGACTTTCTGCTGCGCTCGGATGAGGGAATTCAGCACATTTTTTCCGAGCTCTATACCGTCCAGGATTCCTGCCGCATGGGGTATCTGCGGCTGAAGGTGCTGGAGCTGCTGCTCTACCTCTCCCAGCTCGACCTCTCCCAGATGCAGACGGAACATCCCTATTTTCAGCGCTCTGTGGTGGAGAAAATCCACCAGATGAAAGCAGACCTCTGCCAGCGGCCGGGTGAGCACCGCACGCTGCACCAGCTTTCCCAGCAGTACCAACTGCCTGAGACCACCATCAAGCGCTGTTTCAAGGCCATCTACGGCGACTCTCTCTACGCTTTTCTCAAGACCTATCGCCTACAGACCAGCTCCGAGCTGCTCCGGACCACCGACAAGAGCATTCTTGAGATCGCCCTGGATATCGGCTACGAAAACCCCAGCAAGTTTATTTCCGCTTTTAAAAAACAGTTCGGCATCACGCCCGCCCAATACCGCAAGCAAAAACGCTGAGACAGTTTTCTGTCTCAGCGTTTTGTTATTGTACCAGCCAGATCCCTGCCAGCAGAGCGGCGGCCCGCGCCAGCACAAACCACCACTCATTTCCCCGCAGCTTGCCGAAGCAGGTGGCGATATTCTCCCTGGGACAGGTGTTTCCGCACCGGCCGCAGCTGACGCACTCGCCGCTGCGCAGCGAATTTCGCTCTAGCTTCAGCGTCACCGGGCAGTTTTTCTCGCAGGCACTGCACCCGGCCAGACAGCCATCCTCAGCCCGCCGCAGCTGTCCCGTGGGCAGCACTGGCAACAGGCTGAAAATCGCTCCCATCGGGCAGAGGAATTGGCAGAAGAAGCGTTCCTGTACCGCCATGCCCAGCAGAATCACCACCAGAAGCGCAATGGCAGCACCGTAACCGGCCGGCACGCCGTGGCCGGACCGGAGCCGTGAAAATACGGTCCAGGGACTGTTCCCATTCACAAACTCCTGCTTTCCCAGCACGCAGAGCAGCAGAATCACCGCCAGCACAGCAAATTTTACCCATTGGAGTCCACGCTGTACCTTGACCGGCAGTTTTGGCAGTCTCCGGTGGCACTTTTTCTGGATAAAGGCCGACAGGGCATAGATCCAGTCGCCCAGCGCGCCAAAAGCGCAGGCATAGCCGCAGAAAAACCGGCCAAATACCACCGTGAAGCCCAACACCAGAACCAGTATGGCGGTAAAGGCACTCCACTCCAACAGGGCGCCGCTGGAAAAGGCGCTGAATACCTCCTTTACCCCGGCAAAGGCGCTGGAAAACACCGACGGTGCCAGCAGGAAAAAGAGCACCTGGATCAGGCAGCGCAGGATCATTTCCTGCTTTCGTCTTAACAAGATCGGGTTTTGTTTCTGTCCTTCCATGTCACTCTCCTATCGCGTCCCAAACCGCGTCTATCATCCCTTTGGAGCTGAAGGTCGCTCCGGACACCGCATCCACCTGATTGGGATCCTGTGTCTCCACGATCTGATCCAGCAGTGCCGAGGCCTTTTTGACGTATTCCGGGTCATCCGCCGTCTCCAATACCTCAAGGGAAGTAATCCAGCCCTGCTCCACGGTCATCTGTACCGTCAGCTCGCCCTGGAACCCAGTTCCCTTGCCGGTAAACACACCGTTCTGATAAGGACCGGTCTCCGCCTGAGCCTGCCCTTCCTGGACCTGCTCCGTCTGGGCCGCCTTTACCTGTTCCTGATAGTCCGCCACCGCGTCTGCCCGCTGGCCAGCCTGATATTGGTAGCCCAGCAGTAGCGCTCCGATCAGCAGCAGGTTTACTGTACGCGCCAAAAACAGCTTCATCCCGTCGCCTCCTGTTCCGCATCCGCCTGACGGCAGGCGTCCTCATAGGCGTCCACAATGCCCAGAGAGGAACAGGTGGCTCCGGCCACCGCGTCAATTCCACTGGTGCTCTGCTTTTGAAGCAGCTGCTCAAAAACGCCGGGATATTTGACTCCGCCCAGGGTACGGCCATTGGCCGCATAGTTGGAGAGCTCTTCGTTGGTATCCCACTCCCATTCATCTGCGTCCTCCAGCGTCAAATTGTCGATGGAAACCACCTTTCCGTTCTGGAACTTTACCCGTATTTTGAGGGTATACGCCGAAAACTCTCCGGCGCTGTCCGGCTGGACTGACCCTTTGCCCGTATAGGTGCCATTGCGACCGTTCTCGTCCTCCGACGGGATCTCCGGCTCTTCCGGCTCAACAGATTCCTCCGGATGTTCCGGTTCTTCCGCGTCCTCCTCTGGTTTGGCGGTCCCGCTGGAATCCGCCTGAGACAGCGCGTCCACCACTGCGTTCAGAATTCCCCGGGAGCTGTAGGTGGCTCCGGCAACCACATCCACTTCAGTGGTCTGCTGTTCCAGAACAACCGGCAGCACACCTTCGGCTTTGGCCAGAAAACTGGGCGTTTCCTCCTTCGCCTGAATTATTTTCAAATCAGTAATCGCGTTATCTTTAATGGTCACCTGTACCTGAATTTCACCGCCGTAGCCCGCTCCTGTGCCGATATACGTACCGTCCCGATAGCTTCCCGACAGGGTCTTTCCGGTGACTGCCGGCGTTTTGGTATTGGTCTCCGACTTCTTGGTCGTACCATCGGTTTTGACCTTGCCGCCGGCCTGTTTCAGCGCCATTTTTACCCCTTCCCGGATGCCGCTGGAGCTGTAAGTGGCTCCGGAGACCGTGTCCACATTGGGACTCTGCTTGCTGAGGATGCGCTGAATGATCCCTTTGGCCTTTTTCAGATAGCTGCCCGTCTCTTTGGGCGCGCTGACCACAGAAATACTGGCAATCTTGCCATTTCGAATCACGACCTTCACTTTGATACTGCCGCCAAATCCGGTACCGGTGCCGTAATAGGTCCCGTCCCGATAGCCGCCCTCCGGAGCGGAGTAGGGCATGACCGACAGCGTCTGCGGCGTTGCCGCCATTGCCGTCTCCGCCTGGGGCGTGGACTGGCTCGTGCTCCCGGTCAGCGCATTCTGCACCGCCTCCTTGATGCCCCGGGAGCTGTAGGTGGCTCCGGAGACGGAATCCACCTGCCAGGTCTGCCGGGTCAGGATGCTGGAGATCAGCGCCTTGGCCCGGTTAAAAAAGCTGGCGTCATCCTGATGGCTCAACACGGAGATATTCGTGATTTGGCGATTTTTTACCGTCACCTGCACCTTGACCGCTCCGCGGAATCCGGTGCCGGTACCGTAATAGGTCCCGTCCTCATAGTCTCCGGTTCCCGGTTCCTCCTGCGACAGCTCTTCTGTTTCGGCTTCTTCCTCCTTCTCCCGCTGTGGCAGCGCAGTCTGCTCTGCCACCTGGGTCTGCACTGCCTCCGCCGCAGTAATCGCCGGGAAAACCGGCGCGCTGTTCTGGAGTCCGAATGCAGACAGCAGCAGTAAGGCCACCGCCGGCACCAGCTGCGTCAGCAGTTTCCAGCTCTTCATGTTTTCCCCTCCTTCCGTGCAATCGCAAACGCTTTTTGAGACGCAAAGGCAACCTCTACTCCTTCCGTCACAGTGATCTCACCGGTGTCCTCCACCAGCACCACGTCAAAGTCATCGGCATGGTTCCGCCAATAGGCCAGGGCTTTCTCCTTCCCCATGACAAACAGAGCAGTGGACAGTCCGTCTCCCTCCGCTCCGTTCTCTCCCACAATCGTGACCGAGCGCAGGCCGCTGTCAGCAGGAGCGCCGGTTGCCGGGTCCAGAATGTGCCAGTAGGTCTTGCCGTCCTGTTCAAAGTACCGCTCATAGCCGCCGGAGGTGTCGATGACGCAGTCCCGCACCGACAGTACGCCCAGATAGGCGCCGCTGTCCTTCGGATCCCGGAGCGCGATGTTCCAGGCGGAGCCGTCCGATTTCTCTCCCACCAGCCGTATGGTGCTGCTGCCCAGGCTGATCATGGCAGAGGACACTCCATATTCCTCCATGATTTCCGCCAGACGGTCGCCCAGGTAGCCCTTGGCGATACCACCCAGGTCTATCTCAGTTCCCGCATCCAGACGCAGGGTTCCTGCCTCCCCGTCGTAGTGGACATGCTTGCTGCCCACCAGCGTGAGAAGCTGGCTCCGCTGCTGCGCATCCACTACCTGATACGCTCCGCTGGGAAAGCCCCAGGCCTTCATCAGCGGATAAATGGTGACGTCAAAGGCGCCGTCTGTCTCCTCCGCCAGCGTCAGAGCCTGCTCCACCAGAGCGGCGGTATCCTCTGACAGTGTGACGGTCTCCCCGTCATTGACCCGCCGGATCTCGCTGTTCTCCCCACTGACCGAGAGCAATTCGTCCAGCCGCAGAATCTCCTGTTCCGCCGCCTCCACCGCAGCCTCTGCGCCAGCGCCACAGGCCTTGATGGTCATGTACGTATCCATGGCGAATACCTCTCGCTCCACCTCCGCCGACGCCGATGTGGCTGCGGTGTTCCCGGTATCGCTGCCGCAGCCTGTGCAGACCCCGCTGCACAGCAGAAAGCAGAGAATTCCGGCGATGGTTCTGACTCCGTTGTTCTTCATCTCTCTGACGCTCCTTTACCGCTTCTATCTGCCGACAGCTGTTTTCCGGGAATCCGGCGGATTAACACGCCGCAGAGCACACCGATCAGCGTCCCCGCCGCCAGACCGGACAGCCACAGGGCCGGCAGATAATAGAGCACATAGCGGCTCTCCAGCACTGCCATGGCCACCAGTATCTGTCCCACATTGTGGCTGATGCCGCCGGCCACACTGACACCGATGGGCCCAAACCGTCCCGTCTTCCGGAGCAGGATCATTACCGCACCGCTGAGCAGACCTCCGGCCAGACTGTAGAGCATGGAAAACAGGCTGCCGAAGGTAAAGCCCACCAGCACAATCCGCACCAGATTGATGACCACCGCATCCCGGCTGGAGAGCAGATACAGCGCGGTCAGTACAACGGCGTTGGTCAGTCCCAGCTTCATGCCCGGCACGGCAAAAAAGGCGGGAATCTGGGCCTCGACCCAGGACAGCACCATAGCTGCCGCCACCAAAACGCCCCGCAGGGCCACCCGTTTTGCGCCCTGTTTATCCTGTGACACCATCCAGCTCCGCCTCCTGTTCACTCCGCAGCTCCACTACCACCTGATTGGGCAGGCAGACAATGCTCTCTCCCGCCCGCCGGATCACGCCCTGCCTGACGCAGAGGTGATCCGGACAGGTGGCCTCGGTGAGATACACGGTCCCCGCTTCGATGTGCAGTTCATTGGTACCGCCGCCCACTCCGGTGATGGTGACCACGCGGTCTTCCATCAGGGAATAACTGGCGCGCAGCATCCCTCCGACTTTGACCACTACTGTCGCAGCCGGTGGACGGGTCAGCCGGAACAGCAGCACCATACCGCCCCCCACTGCCGCAAGAGCCAGCCAGAGCAGCAGATCTTTCCTGCCTTTTCGCCCTTTCATCCCACACCTTCTTTCCATGCGGAAAGGCAGAGACACTGCCTCTGCCTTCCCTTTCGGTGCGTGTGAATGACCTGTTTCCGTACACTCACTTCTTGATCGTCACAGATTTTGCACCGCTCCAGCTGGAGTAATAGGTCTTGCCGCTGACCGTTTTGTAGGTGCGGATGCGGACATAATACTTCTTCTTTTTCGTCAGCTTGGAAATGGTCTTGCTGGTGGTTTTATAGGACTTTACCGTGACCGTCTTCGCACTGGTAAACTTGCTGGAGGTGGAATACTGAATCTGATAACCGGTTACCTTGGAATTCTTGCTCCACTTGACGGTCATCTTCTTGCTGGAAGTATTCTTTACGCTGGAGAGCTTGGTCCCAGTGGGATTTACGGTGACGGTGACCGTTTTGGTCGCTTTCTTGTAGTTGGTGGTGGCCGCCGCAGTGACGGTGATGGTGGCCTTGCCTACGCCCTTCACCGTGACCTTGCCGGCAGAGGAGACCGTGGCCACTTTGGTGTTGCTGGACTTGTAGGTCAGCTTACCGCCGGCTTTCGCGTTCAGGCTGAAGGCCGAGGCACCCAGAGTCTTGGTGTAGCTGCTGGCGCCCACGGTGATGGTCTGGGTTCCCTGCTTCACGGTCACCTTGACCGTCCTGGTGGCAGGCTGTGCCTGTTCGGTTCCCTCAGCGGTGATGGTGATGGTCGCCGTGCCGACGCCCTTGATGGTCACCTTGCCGTTGGCGTCAACCGTTACCACCTTGGTGTTGCTGGACTTGTAAGTGAGCCCACCAGCCGCCTGGGCGCCCAGGGTGAACGCCTTATCGCCATAGGTCTTGGTGTAGCTCTCCGCGCCCACCGTAATGGTCTGGGCCGCTCTGAGATCCAGCGTAAAGGACAAGGGCAGGTAACCGGTGGCGGAGACGACCATATCATAGACTTTAGCCTCGGCCAGGCAGGATGCCTCCAGATTGATGGCGCCGTCCTCGTTGACGATCTTTACGGAACCTCTGCCGGTGGGTGCGTAAGAAGTGCCATCCACCGACACGCTGGCGATACTGCCGATGTAGCCGGCCAGATCCTCGGCGGTGAAGCCGCTGGCTGCCACCAGCTTGCGCGCATCTGCATCATAGGCCGCAGGCATATCCGCCGTTTTCAGTTCAAAGTCCGCAACCAGATCGGCGTACTTATGATTGGCATCGCTGACGGTCAGGGTGTACTTTCCCTTTTCCGCAGTGGTGGGGAAGGTCAGCGTGTTGCCGCTGACGGAAATCTCCAGCCCCGCCACGCTGTACTCCGGTGCATAGTCCTCAGGCAGACCGGTAACAGTAAATGTGGTGCTGCCGTCGCTGAGCATCGCGTCCTCTACGGTCAGTACGCCGTCAAACTTCACCGGGACATACAGGTCCGTGTCCACTGTGTAACTGCCGTTTTCCGTGATGATCGTAATCTGATCAATGGTTTCGCCCATCATGGAAACAAAGTTCTCATAGCTGACCGTGCCGCCGTGAACCACAGTAACAAAGCCGGTAGACCAGGCCAGCTCGAAGCCCCGCCAGATGTTCTCCAGATGCCGCATGGCGTAGACACTGCCTTCCGCAGTGGTCAGCAGCACGCCGTACACAGTGTGGACAGAGCCATCGCTGTCAAAGGTGACGGTGCCGCCGTTGTAGGTGATTCCACTCAGATCAATCTGATAGTCGCCATAGTTGGTATTGGTGGAAATGCTGTCAGCGGATATGCCAGGTGCTGTTGTTTTCTCGCCCTGCACCTCGGAGAAGGACACTGCCCCGGCCTCATCCACTGTAACCAGCTTGTAAGCCGCCGGAGTGGTCTCCGAAGCGGTAAAGGAGTAGGTGTTTCCCGCCTCTTCCAGCTTCGCCAAATCCGTATTGGAAATGGCCACCGGGTAGGTAACGCCCAAAATGGAACCGCTGTCGGAGCCATCTGGGTTGGTGTAATAAGTGCCCTTCACCAGACCGGTATCGCTATTGCCTTTGTACTTGCTGCCTGTGGCAGTGGTCACCGCGTCCACCTCGTAGGCAACCCCTTCCGCTTTATAAAAGCTGGCGTAGGGAATGTTCATGGTGCCATAGACCACTTCATCCACATCTGCGGCAGTGGCGCCTTCGTCGGACAGATCGGTTTGCGCCGCCAGCGCAACCCCTTGTGCCAGGCTCAGGGCCATGGCCGCGGAGAGCAGCAGGGACAACAGTCGTTTCATTCAACATCAATCCTTTCTTCTTTTTCATTTTACGTTAGTCTGCACTAACCTCGTGCCGAAAAATAATATGCCTGTACCTTTTCGCAAAACGAAAAGCATATTGTCCGGACAGTTTTTACTTGATTTTAATTTACTCCATCAAGAGGCGTATTTTCTACTCCATTTCAAAGGAAAAGCATCCATTCCGGTCTAAATATCATTTATCCTCGCACAATCAGCCAAACATGCCACAGTGCATAA
>OLNN01001397.1_pt1 | contig 20057 bp, 20 predicted proteins | sample 1672141 | NCBI WGS metagenome assembly OLNN01 (sample SAMEA3136652, study PRJEB25190) | human gut metagenome | biome: human gut; feature: human-associated habitat; material: faeces | place: Austria | collected 2013 | reverse complement strand
GCTTTTGCGCGGGAAAATGCAGCCCGCACCTGCGGTTGACAAGCCCCACGCGGGCATGATATGATGCAGGCACAAACGTTTGCACGGGGCGTGCCACGCCCATCATACAGCAGGAAGGAGCCGGGCATGAAGGCGACCATCAAGGATGTTGCGAGGGCGGCGGGGGTGTCGCCCTCTACGGTCAGCCGGGCGCTGCATGACAGTCCGCGCATTAGCGAAAAGGTGCGGGAGCGTGTGAAGCAGGCGGCGAAGGCGCTGGATTTCCATCCCAACCAGATGGCCAAAAGCCTGGTCAGCCGCAAGACGCGCATTGTGGGCATCGTCTTTCCGGGCGATGTGAGCAAAAGCCTGGGAAACCCCTTCTACCCGTCTCTTTTGCAGGGGTTGGGGCGTGCCGCCGGCGAACGCCGCTACCACCTGCTGCTGGTGACGGGCGGGGGCGAAGTCAGCGCGGAGGAGGCCAGCCGTCAGGCGGTGGACAGCGGGTATGTGAGCGGGCTGGTGCTGTTGGCGGCGGAGGACGTGCCCACGCGCGATCCCGGCGTACCGGTGGTGGTGATTGGCCACCCCAGGGACGAGGCGGGATGGCACTATGTGGACAATGACAACGTGGCGGCGGGCCGCGCGGCCACGCAGCACCTGCTGGCGCACGGGCACCGGCGCATCCTGCTGCTGGGCTATGACAGACGCTACATCTTCACCGTGGACCGCCGCCTGGGCTATGAGCAGGCGCTGGACGATGCGGGCATCAAAGTGCGCAAGGCGTGGATTGTCACCAGCCGTCCCATCCAGGAACCGGACGCCAGCGAAAAGCTGATCGCCATATTCCGGGCCAAGGACCGGCCCACGGCGGCCGTCTGCATGGACGACACGCTGGCGATCGGCCTGACCGGGCTGCTCAAGGGGATGGGACTGGATGTGCCGGGCGATGTGAGCATCGTCAGCTTCAACAATACCGATGCGGGCAAATACCACATCCCGGCGCTCACCTCCTTTGAGATTGATCCCTACCGGCTGGGAATGAGCGCCATGCACCTGATGGCGGACGTGCTCAAGGGAACGATGGATGCCCCGAGATCGATCGAGGTACCCTTTACATTGATCGAGCGCGACAGCGTGGGCGACGCGCCCGCAAGCGAATAAGGAGAGGTTGGAGAGTATGCGCACCATCCAATTTGGGTCCATCTATCACATGCCCTGGCTGGAGTATCGCCATGCGCTGCCCGACGGGCGCGTGTGCCTGCGCCTCAAGACCGGCAGGGGAGAGTTTTCGCGCGTGGCCGTGCGGGTTACCAGCAATTACGCCATGCCCGATTATTTCAAAGGCGCGGACGAGTATGAAATGGCGGTGGCCTATCGCGATGAGTGGCATGATTTTTATGAGGTGATCTTTTCCCCCCGGGACCTGCGGATCAAGTATCTGTTCGTGCTTCAAAGCGATGAGCTGACGTTCAAGCTTGACGCCACGGGCCTGAAGGCGGGGGCGGATGCGGAGGAGGACGTGAGCCAGGCGTTCGCCTTTGCCTATGTGTATCCGGCGGCTCCCATGCCCGAATGGGCGCGGGGGTGCGTTGGGTATCAGATCTTTCCGGACCGCTTCCGCCGCGAACCCGTAGAAACCGATACGGAGCCTGTAGAGCCCTGGACCAGCACCCGCGTGCAAAACCAGTACCGCTTCGGCGGCAATCTGCGCGGCATTCTCAAGGCGGTCCCGTATCTCAAGGACCTGGGTGTAAAGATGATCTATACCACGCCCCTGTTCCTCAGCGACAGCTCGCACCGTTACAATACCTTCGACTACTTCAAGATCGATCCGCTGCTGGGCACGGAGGACGACCTGCGCGCGCTGTGCGACGAGCTGCATAAAAACGACATGCGCATCGTGCTGGATGGGGTGTTCAACCATTCGGGGCTCAAGTTCGCGCCCTTTGTGGACGCGATGGAAAAGGGCGAGGCCTCCCCTTATCGCGGCTGGTTCTGCTTTGACGACAAAATGCCCTATGGATACCACACCTTCGGCGACTGGCGCTACATGCCCAAGCTGAACCTGCAAAACGAGGACTGCGCGCAATATTTCCTGTCCGTGGGACGCTACTGGCTCGAAAAATGCCATGTGGACGGCTGGCGGCTGGATGTGAGCCCGGAGGTGTGGCCGGATTTCTGGCGGCAGTTCAAAACCATGATGCGCAAGGTCAACCCCGACAGCCTGATGGTGGCGGAATGCTGGGATGACAGCCGCGAGTGGCTCACCGTGGGCGACATGTTCGATTCCACCATGCACTATGTGCTCAGCCGCAACATCTGGAGCCGCTTTTGCCGTCATGAAATCAGCACGGCCCAGTTTGACTGCGCCCTCAATCGCGCCGCCATGCTCTATCCCCAGCGCACGCAGGAGGTGCTGTGGACGTTTCTGGGCAGCCACGACACGCAGCGCATCCGTACGCGTGCGGGCGGCGACCTGCGCATGCTGCACGCGGCAAGCTTCTTTCAGTTCACCTACCTGGGATCGCCCATCATCTACTATGGCGACGAGCTGGGCATGGAGGGCGGCGAGGACCCGGACTGCCGACGCCCCATGCGCTGGGATGATGTGGAGGACAACCCCACCCGGGCGCATTACCAGAAGCTGGCGCGCCTGCGCGCACAGCTGCCCGCGCTGCGCACAGGCCGGTTCCGCAGCCACGTGGCCCTGGAAAACGGCCTGTACGCCTTCCGGCGCGAAACCGATACCCAGCAGCTGCTCTGCGTCGTCAACACGGGACTGGAACCGGTCAGCGTGCGGCTGGAACTGCCCGGGGGCATGGCGGGAATGGCGGCCGTGCATGACCACTACAGCGGCCGCAGCCTGGCTGTTGTGGATGGTGGGGTGCATATTTCACTCAAGGTGGGCGAAGGCTTGATTTTGGAGTGAAATGCGGTACAATAGCAGAAGGAAAAGCGCGCGGCAGGCGCGGCGCAGGACGCCGGCTTTCCGCGCATTCCCATACGCAAAGGAGGAACACCCGGCATGAGGGAGCTGGTCGAGGCCATCCGCGCGAGGGGCGTGGGTGTGGGTACGGATATCGTCAAGGTGGATATGTTTCTCAATCACCGGCTGGACACGGACCTGTTTGTCAAGATGGGGCAGGCATTCGCGCAGGAGTTTGCGCAGGAAAAGCCGGATCTGGTGTTGACCGTGGAGGCCAGCGGGATTGCGGCGGCGCTGACCACCGCCATGGCCTGCGGAAATATCCCCGTGGTATTCGCCAAGATTCGCGAGTATATGCCCGAGTTCACCATGACCTACGAGCTCGACCCGCTGCGCCAGGCCATCGCCGATTCATGGCCCGACAGTCTCGACGACACTTGTGCCCGCGAAGAATGGGACTGGAAGCCTGAATTTGACCTCGACACAATGACGCGCGACATGATCAAAAACCTGCGCATCAAATTCGGCATCGAAAAAGCTGTAACAGTCTGATTGATTCCAAAATAGCAAAATAATACGGGGGAGGCCTTAAAATCGGGCCTCCCCCGTGAAATATTTACTGGAATTTAGAATTCGGCGTTGCCGGGGGTGCGCGGGAAAGGAATGACATCACGAATGTTTGTCATACCTGTCACAAAGAGCACAAGGCGTTCGAAGCCGAGGCCGAAGCCGCTGTGAGGGACAGTGCCGAAACGACGGGTATCGAGATACCACCACATATCTTTCATAGGTATATGAAGTTCTTCGATTCGTCTGTTAAGCTTGTCGAAGCTTTCCTCACGCTCGCTACCGCCTATGATCTCGCCGATATGCGGGAACAGAACATCCATTGCGCGCACAGTCTTGCCGTCGTCATTGAGCTTCATATAGAAAGCCTTGATTTCTTTCGGGTAGTCGGTCAGGATAACGGGCTTCTTGAAGTGCTGTTCGACAAGATAGCGCTCATGCTCGCTCTGAAGGTCGATGCCCCACTCTACCGGGAACTCAAATTTATGTCCGCTGGCTTTCAGAATATCGACGCCCTCGGTGTAGGTCAGGCGCACGAAGTCGTTGTGAAGCACAAACTCAAGTCGGCTGACAAGCTCGGGGTCATACATCTTGGCAAGGAAATCGATGTCTGAACGGCAGTTGTCGAGAGCATATCTGATGCAGTACTTCACGAACTCTTCGGCAAGATCCATGTTATCGTTGATATCATAGAAAGCCATTTCGGGTTCTATCATCCAGAACTCGCTCAAGTGGCGCGGTGTGTTGGAATTCTCTGCACGGAAAGTCGGCCCGAAAGTATAAATCTGTCCGAGAGCCGTCGCTCCGAGTTCTCCCTCTAACTGTCCGCTGACAGTCAAAGCCGTAGGCTTGCCGAAGAAATCTTTCGAATAGTCGACATTACCCTCTTCATCTTTGGGAAGATCATTCAGAGGGAGAGTCGTTACCTGAAACATAGCGCCTGCGCCTTCACAGTCCGAAGCCGTAATAAGCGGAGTGTTCAGATAATAGAAACCCTTCTCGCCAAAGAATTTGTGGATAGCCTGAGCCAGGGCGCTGCGCACACGGAGCACGGCGCCGAAGGTGTTTGTGCGCGGACGAAGATGGGCTTTCTCGCGAAGGAACTCGAGAGTGTGGCCTTTCTTCTGAAGAGGATAGCTTTCGGGGTCGCAGGTGCCGTATAGCTCGAGACTTTCGGCCTGAACCTCCATAGACTGTCCTTTGCCCATAGACTCGACGAGGTTGCCGACGACCCGCAGGCTTGCACCGGTAGTGATAGGTTTAAGCTGCTCATCGGTGAATTTCGACATATCGAAAACAACCTGTATGCCGCCGACATTGCTTCCGTCGTTAAGCTGGACAAACTGAACGTGTTTGTTTCCGCGGCGTGTGCGGGCCCAGCCTTTTAGTTCGACCTGCGAGCCGATCATTTCAGGCGTTAGGTCTTTTATGAGTGTACGTTTCATTCTGTTATTTTATTCAAAAGAACCCATTTTAAGGAAATTGACCTCTTCCTGAGTCAGATAGCGCCAACGTCCGCGGGGCAGATTTTTCTTTGTCAGGCCGGCGAAATAAACACGGTCGAGTTTGGTGACGTGATAGCCGAGATGTTCGAAAATGCGGCGCACGATGCGGTTACGGCCACTGTGAATCTCAATTCCGGCCTGATTGCGGTCGGTTTCGGTGGCGTAAGATATTGCGTCGGCGTGGATTTCGCCGTCTTCGAGTTCAATGCCGTCGGCAATGCGCTGCATATCATCTTCCGAAATATCCTTGTCAGTCCAGACGTGGTAGATCTTTTTCTTGATATATTTGGGATGAGTCAGTTTAGATGCAAGGTCGCCGTCGTTCGTCAGAAGCAGAACGCCGGTAGTATTGCGGTCGAGACGTCCTACCGGATAAATACGCTCGTTACATGCGCCTTTGACAATATCCATTACAGTCAGGCGGCCGTTAGGATCGTCGGACGTCGTCACGCAATCTTTCGGTTTATTGAGAAGAATATAGCACTTGCGCTCGAGAGTAACGACTTTTTCGTCATATTCAACAGTGTCGCTATGGCTTATCTTGGTTCCGAGCTCGGTAACAACCTCGCCGTTGACTTTGACAAGCCCCTGACGGATAAACTCGTCGGCTTCTCTGCGGCTGCATATTCCGGCATTAGCCATATACTTGTTGAGACGGATCTGCTCGTCGGGATCGGGCACAGGCACCTCATATTCTACCGGTTTCGGACGGGGCACGAAGCTCTTTCCGCCGTAAGGCATACCATACTGGTTCTGACGCTGGCGTTGCTGGCCGGGACGCTGCTGGTAGCCGCCGGGGCGTTGCTGGTAACCGCCCGGGCGCTGCTGATAGCCGCCCTGTCGCGGCTGGTAACCGCCCTGGTTGCCACCCTGTCGGTTGTTATATCCGCCCTGACGCTGCTGGTAAGGACGCTGCTGGTAACCGCACTGGCGCTGCTGATAGCCGCCCTGACGCTGCTGATAACCACCCTGGCGCTGCTGATAACCACCCTGGCGCTGCTGATAGGGGCGCTGCTGGTAGGGGCGCTGCTGATGGGGCTGCTGTGCGCCTTCCGATCCTGAAGTCACCGTTGATCCGGCTGCAGCCGTATTCTCAGTGCCTTCAGCGGCCGGAGTTCCTTCTACGGGAACATTATTATATGGACGGTGCTGATAGGGACGCTGCTGGTAACCGCCCTGATTGTTATAGCGGTTATAACCACCCTGATTATTATAGCGGTTGTAGCCGCCCTGACGGTTGTAGCCGCCCTGACGGTTATTGTTATTGTATCCGCCCTGACGCGGCTGATAGCCTTCGCGGTTGCCATACTGGTTATAACCTCCTTGGTTGCCATAACGGTTATAGCCGCCATGGCGGGGCGTGTAGCCCTGACGCTCTCCTTCTTCCGTAGCGTTATTACTGTCTCGCGGTATGAAAGACGAGCCGGCGTGATCGTTCTTTTCAGGCTCTGCTGATGCGCTGCGCTGTTCTCCAATGCGCGGCCGCTTCGATTTCTTGTCGTTCTGATCCTGGGTCATGAGTGTTGTAGTTTAAGGATAATTAAATGTGGCCTCTCGGCCATTTCTCAATTGATGTTTGTGAAATTTTTCTTTTAGCTGGTTAGTGATATTATTAGCATTTACAGGCTGACGACACCGACAATCGCGCCGGCCGACAACCTCGCTGCAAATTTAAGTATTTTACTCTTTATATACAACGTTATTCCGCCTACACTATTCAATTTTATTGACTATTATTATATTTTAGGTACCGCAAGGCTCGGTTTAAAGAAAAAATTGTAAATTTGCAACGATGAAGAGACTTCTATCACTGGTAATGACTCTCATTCTGGCAATAGCAGCTTCAACGCCTGTAGAGGCTGCCCAGATCTGGGAACCGATGGCAACGGCCTCTGCCCAGGCCCCTGCCCAGACTGACGACGCCCCGGCTATCGAGCTGAGTGTGCGCGGCGGAGAGATTGTCATGAACCTGCAGAGAAAACTTACAGTCGAGGTGTTCACAATCCTCGGCCAACCCGTAAGCCGCGAGACACTTCAGCCGGGGGCCTACAGGCTAAAATTGCGAACGCGCGGAATCTTTATTCTACGCGCCGGCGGCCTCACACGCAGAATAACAATATAACCCACCATACCTTAAAAATACCTCACCGACAACAATGACAGTAACAGACCGACTGCTCGACTATGTCAAATTCGACACACAGAGCGACGAACTGACCAACATGACCCCGTCTACGCCGGGTCAGATGATATTTGCCCGGCATCTGCGCGACATTCTGACACAGATGGGCCTCTCTGAGATAACTCTCGATGAAAACGGCTATCTGATGGCAACCCTCGAAGCCAACAACGGCAATGCCACGACTCCTACCGTCGGATTCATCGCGCATCTCGACACATCGCCCGACATGAGCGGCCGTCATGTTAACCCGCGCATTGTCAAGAACTACGATGGCAACGATATAACCCTCAATTCCGACGAAGGTATAGTTCTATCTCCGACTGAGTTCCCGGAACTGATGAACTACGTCGGTCAGGATCTGATAGTTACTGACGGGACAACACTGTTAGGCGCCGACGACAAAGCCGGCATCGCTGAAATAGTCACTGCAGTGGCTTATCTTCAGGCTCATCCTGAAATCAAACACGGCAAAATCCGCATAGCCTTCAACCCCGACGAAGAAATCGGACTCGGAGCACACAAGTTCGACGTCGAGCGCTTCGGTTGCGACTGGGCCTACACGATGGACGGCGGCGAAGTCGGCGAGCTTGAATATGAGAACTTCAACGCTGCCGTGGCAAAGATCACCTTCAAAGGGCGCAACGTCCACCCCGGATATGCCAAACACAAGATGATCAACTCGATGCGTATAGCCAATCAGTTTGTGATAATGCTCCCGCGCTGGGAAACGCCCGAACACACTGAGGGTTATGAAGGTTTCTATCATCTGGTCGGGATGGAAGGCAATGTCGAGAAGACTACTCTGACTTATATAATCCGTGATCACGACCGCGACCGATTCGAACGCCGCAAAAAAGAGATGGAGCATCTGACGCGCAAGATCAACCATGAATTCCCCGACTGTGCCGAACTCGAGCTGAAAGACCAATACTATAATATGCGCGAGAAGATCGAACCCGTCAGCCATATTATCGAGATTGCCGAAGAGGCCATGCGGCGCGCAGGAGTCACACCTCGCGTAGTTCCTATCCGTGGTGGCACGGACGGAGCTCAGCTCTCCTTCAAGGGTCTGCCCTGCCCGAACCTTTTTGCCGGCGGTCTTAACTTCCACGGCCGCTATGAGTTCGTGCCCATTCCCTCGATGGAGAAAGCGACCGACACCATTATTGAAATCGCCCGTCTCGTAGCCGAGAAAAAGTGAAGACACTGGTTGTTGTCACCGGGGCCACTGCATCTGGCAAAACAACAACCGCCATTGCTTTGGCTAAAAAGCTCGGTTGCGACATCATTTCCGCCGACTCTCGCCAGATCTACCGTGACATTCCAATTATCACCGCGGCTCCCTCCCCCGACGAGTTAGCCGCGGTGAAACATCATTTTATAGGTATTCTTCCGCTTGAGTCCTATTATTCGGCAGCACGTTTCGAAGAAGACGTCATGGCACTCCTGCCGGAACTGTGGCGGCGGAATGACTACGCCATAATGGCCGGAGGCTCAATGATGTATATCGACGCCGTAACCCACGGTATCGACCCGATTCCGACGGTGAGCGACGAAATACGCCGCCGGGTTAAAGAGATCTGCGACCACGAAGGACTCGAAGCGGTAACAGCCATGCTCGGTAAACTCGACCCCGACTATCTCGCCCGCGTTGACCGCGCGAACACCCGGCGTATTGTCCATGCCGTAGAGGTTTCACTTCAGGCAGGAATCCCCTACTCGACCATGCTGACGGGCACTCGTCAACAACGCGATTTCCGTGTTGTCAAACTGGCGCTCGATCTACCACGAGAGACATTGTTCGCGCGCATAAATGCCCGTGTGGAGGCCATGGAGGCAGCCGGCATGGAAGCCGAAGCGAGGAAGGTTTTTCATCTTCGCTACCTCAACTCTCTCAACACCGTAGGTTTCAAAGAAATGTTCGCCTATTTCGACGGCACTATGGATCGTACGACAGCTCTTGCGAGAATAGCGAAGTACACTCGCGTCTATGCTAAAAAGCAGCTGACATGGCTGCGTCGCGACCCAGATGTCAGATGGATCTCGCCTTCGGAGGCTGCCACTCTCGACGCCGCCTCACTATAGACCGAGAAGGTTTGAAACAGCGTCAATACAGTCAATAGCGCTCTGGTCAGCACGCGCCGGAACTACAGTGGCATACTTCCTGGCAAGCCAATATTCATCTGTAGCTGAATCATCAGGCTCAATATCGACAAAGCGGCCGGTAAGCCAATAGAAAGGCTTCCCGAAAGGATCTGTATACTCTTTATATTCTTCGCTCCAATAGCCGCGTGCCGCACGCACAACTTTCAGACCCTCGATGTCGACTCCGGCCGGGAAGTTGACATTCAGACAAATACCGCGTTCAAGCCCGTTGGCAAGCACCTTCTCCGTTATGTCGCGTATATACGGGACGGTTCGGCTGAAATCTGCCTTCATGCTGTGATCGAGCAATGAATAGCCTATAGCCGGAATTCCCGCCATTGTAGCCTCGATCGCAGCTCCCATTGTGCCGGAATATGTTATACAATTGCCGGCATTCGATCCATGGTTGCAGCCTGAAAGCATGATGTCGGGCCGACGGTCTGCGACAGCATGGAGCCCGAGCTTGACACAATCTACAGGAGTCCCGTCGACAGAAAATACTCTGGCTCCATGGTAGCTGTCACATTCTTTCAGACGCAGAGGCCGGTTGACAGTTATTGCCGACGACTGCCCCGAATGAGGCTCGGCCGGGGCAACAGCTATAATATCGCCCATATCGGCGACACAGTCGATCAGATGGCGAAGGCCGGGAGCTTCGACACTATCGTCATTACTTATAAAAATCAGTGGTTTCGTCATTGTTGATATTTGCTTTTCAACTGCAAAGGTAGCAAGAATCGGGCAACTCACGATGACTTTGGAACCGTAGCGAAAAAAATTTGCGGATAAAACGAAAAAAACGCTTACCTTTGTGAAACGAAATTTCATTCAGGCCAGTCATGAACCACAATTCCTTGGTGTCGATCTCCGATATCGACCGCGACGAAATTCTGAGGTTGCTCGACCGCGCTGCTTCTTTCGAGGCTAATCCGAACCGACGGTTGCTCGAAGGAAAAGTTGTGGCGACCCTCTTTTTTGAACCGTCGACGCGCACGCGTCTGAGTTTTGAAACCGCAGTCAACCGCCTCGGAGGCCGCGTGATAGGCTTCAGTGATGCTGCCACATCGAGCTCGTCGAAAGGCGAGACACTGAAAGACACTATAAAAATGGTGTCGAACTATGTCGACCTCATCATAATGCGACACTATCTCGAAGGAGCTGCGCGATACGCTACCGAGGTTACCGAAACCCCGATAATCAACGCCGGCGACGGCGCTCACCAACATCCGTCGCAAACAATGCTCGATCTCTACTCTATCCGCAAAACGCAGGGACGCCTCGAAGATCTGACAATAACTCTCGTTGGAGACCTGAAATACGGACGCACGGTTCATTCTCTGATTATGGCGATGAAGTACTTCAACCCGACATTCCGCTTCGTTGCCTGCGACGCTCTTCAGATGCCCCCCGAATACAAGGATTTCTGCCGTCAGAACGGTATTAAATTCACCGAACACACCGACTTCTCGGCCGACGTGATCAACTCGAGCGACATTATATATATGACCCGAGTCCAGCGTGAACGCTTTGCCGACATCGGCGAATATGAACAGGTCAAAGACCTCTATAACCTCAACGCCTCCATGCTTGCCGGAGCAAAACCGACAATGCGCATACTCCACCCGCTGCCGCGCGTCGGCGAAATTTCTCAGGACGTCGACGACGATCCTCACGCCTATTACTTCGAGCAGGCACGCAACGGACTGTTCGTGCGCCAGGCCCTTATCTGCCGCGCTCTCCAGATCAACCCTCAAGACTAAAGCGATGAACACCGATAAAAAAGAACTCGCAGTTGCCGCACTGGCCAACGGAACAGTCATCGACCATATTCCCGCCGAGAATCTTTTCAAGGCCGTAAGCCTTCTGCATCTCGACAAATGCCGCACTCGCATGACCATCGGCAATAACCTTCCGAGCGGACGCCTCGGCACCAAGGGTATCATAAAAATCGCCGACGTTGAGCTTCCCGAAGCGACTATAAACCGTATCGCGCTTATTGCGCCTCATGCCAGAGTCAACACTATCCGCGACTTCGAAGTGGTCGAAAAGCGGCAGGTTGAACTTCCCGACATGATTGTCGGCATAGTCAGGTGTGCGAACCCCAAATGTATAACCAATCACGAACCCATGGCCACACGCTTCGACGTTGTTGACCGCGACGATGTCACTCTCCGCTGCTGCTATTGCGGTCAGAGCGTCGGCGCGCGCGAGGCCTCTATTATAGAATGAAACAGAACTGGAAACCGGGGACGATGATCTACCCTCTTCCGGCTGTGCTCGTAAGCTGCGCGGCCGAGGGGAAGTCGAATTTCCTGACCGTAGCATGGACCGGGACAATCTGCACCGATCCGGCTATGTGCTACGTATCGATTCGGCCTGAGCGCTTCAGCCACGAACTTATAAAGAAGTCGATGGAATTCACCATCAACCTCTCGACTGCCGAAATGGCTCGCGCTACCGACTGGGCCGGAGTCCGCAGCGGACGCGACTACGACAAATGGGCCGAAACCGGCCTCCATCCCGAACCGGGCGTAAAAGTGCAATGTCCGTCTATAGCCGAATCTCCCGTCAATATCGAATGCCGGGTAAGCCAGATTATTCCTCTGGGAAGCCACGACATGATAATCGGCGAAGTCGTCAACGTCAAAGCCGACGAGAAGCTGCTCGACCCGCAGACCGGCGCATTCGACCTCGGCGCTGCCGGACTGATGAGCTATACCCACGGCGCCTACTATCGTCAGGGCGAGCCTATCGGACGGTTCGGATGGAGCGTAAAGAAGAAAAAATAACCTCAAATCTATATCAATCAAGAAAACCATCTATCATCAACATGAAAAAAGACGAACAGATTTTTGACATCATCGAACGCGAACACCTCCGCCAGAAGAAGGGCGTTGAGCTGATTGCCAGTGAAAACTTCGTCAGCGACCAGGTTATGAAAGCCATGGGCTCATGCCTGACGAACAAATATGCCGAAGGCTATCCCGGCCACCGCTACTACGGCGGCTGTGAGGTTGTCGACGAAGCCGAGCGCCTTGCTCAGGATCGCATAAAAGAACTCTTCGGAGCTGAATATGCCAACGTCCAGCCCCACTCAGGCGCTCAGGCAAATATGGCTGTTTTCATGGCCTGCCTTAAGCCCGGCGACAAATTCCTCGGTCTCAACCTCAGCCACGGCGGTCACCTCAGCCACGGAAGCCCCGTGAACTTCTCGGGTCTCATGTTCCAGGCTCTCGAATATAACGTAAAAGAAGACACCGGAACAGTCGACTACGACCAGATGGAAGAAGTAGCACGCCGTGAACGCCCGAAGCTCATAATCGGTGGTGCCAGCGCCTACAGCCGCGAATGGGACTATGCCCGTATGCGTCGCCTTGCCGACGAAATCGGCGCTATACTGATGATCGACATGGCCCATCCCGCCGGTCTTATCGCCGCAGGCCTGCTCGATAACCCCGTCAAGTATGCCCACATCGTAACCTCGACAACCCACAAGACCCTGCGCGGTCCGCGCGGCGGTATCATCCTGTTGGGTAAAGACTTCGACAACCCCTGGGGTAAGGCTACGAAGAAAGGCGAAATCCGCAAGATGTCGTCGCTGATCGACTCTGCCGTGTTCCCCGGTGTCCAGGGTGGCCCGCTCGAGCATGTCATCGCAGCCAAAGCTGTCGCTTTCGGCGAAGCTCTCCAGCCTGAATTCAAGGAATATCAGAAACAGGTCAAGGCCAACGCAGCAGCCATGGCTCAGGCTATGATCGACAAAGGCTACAAAGTCATCTCCGGTGGCACCGACAACCACTCGATGCTCATCGACCTCCGCACTAAGTTCCCCGATCTGCCCGGCAAAGTTGCAGAAAAGGTTCTTGTCGAAGCCGACATCACCGCCAACAAGAATATGGTGCCTTTCGACAGCCGCTCACCGTTCCAGACCTCTGGAATGCGCCTCGGAACGCCGGCCATCACCACCCGCGGCGCAAAAGAGCCGCTCATGGGCGAGATCGTCGAGATGATCGACACAGTCCTGTCGAACTACGACAATCCGAAAGTCATTGCCGACGTGCGCGCCAAAGTCAACGCCACAATGAACGACTATCCCATGTTCGCCTGGTAATCCGTCAGCAACAGAAAATAATAATGAGGCGGTCAGACCATCTTCGGTTTGACCGCCTCGCGCATTTTATATAGAGATGTTTATTTCGTCTGAGTCTCGATTTCTGCGACCCATCCCTTCAGGCGTTCGTCGGTAAGCTCGGAGTGGTTGACCTCGTCGAGCAGAAGTCCGAGTCCCTCACCGTTTTCATTAGCTTCCGATTCCTCGAAATGATAGACCGAATCGGGGTAGCGGCCGATAAATGTTGCGCCTGTGGGCTGTAGACTCTTGTAAATAATGCCTACGGCGTTGCAGAACGTATCGCTCATCGACTCATCGCCAAGTCCGAAGATAGCGATCTTCTTCCCTTTCAGGTCAAGAGCTTCGAGACCGGTCAGAAAATCATACCAATCGTCCTGAAGCTCTCCCGAACCCCAGGTGCTCGACCCGAGAAGAAGAACCTCGTAGTCGGCCACGGCGTCGGGAGCCGTCGTGGCAACATTATGGACGTCGGCGCTGTCGATCTTGAGAAGTCCGGCAATCTTATGGGCAACCTCTTCGGTGGTGCCGGTTGAAGAACCGAAGAATATTCCAAATTTTTTCATTATAGTCTAATTTTGATTTTTAATTAGAACGCCACATCCGCAGCGATTGTTCATCTTGAATATGTCCTCTCCATCATTTTACTTGTGCATATTAATCATAATGATGAATACGCCCCGAGTATTCTCTGTTACCGTGATTATCTGTATATTTGCATTCATCATCAGGTGACTATGAACGACGATAATACTAACCACAAAATGAATAATATTGAAACGATAAAAAACCGGATGCTTGGCTGTCTTTACGGGCAGGCAATCGGTGACGCTCTTGGCCTCGGCTCTGAATTTATGAGCAAGGATGAAGTCAGTAAGAATTATCCCGGTGGATTAAAAAGTTATAATCAGATTGTTCAGGATGCTCATCGGCGGAGATGGGCTAAAGGCGCATGGACAGACGATACGGATATGATGTTGTGTATCCTCGAAGCTTTTGAAAACGGAACGTTCAACATAAGTCGTGTCGCCTCCAATTTCAAAGATTGGTTCAATGGAAATCCAATGGGGATTGGCAGTCACACTTTCAAAGTGCTGTCTGTGGACGATTATGTCGTGCAACCTGAAATGAGTTCCAGACTATGGTGGGAACTATCTCGCAAGCAAAGCGCCGCAAATGGCGCACTGATGAGAACATCAGTTGTCGGATTGGCAAAGTCGGATATCGAAGAACAGGCTGAGGACATATGCAAGCTGACGCATTACGATCCCCGCTGTGTCGGTTCATGCGCAATCGCAGCTTCAATAATCCACCACCTTGTATGGCATGACAGGCAGCTATCTTATGATGAAATAAAAGATATTGCTCAGAGATACGATGAAAGGATCTCCGAATGGATTGATGCGGCATACAACAGTCACGATATATCAATGCTCGACTTAGACGAAAGCTTCACCATAGGTTACACACTACGTACACTTTCGGCCGCGCTATGGTGTTACTGGCATTCCACATCTTTTGAGGAAGGACTGCTGGCGGTTGTCAATGAAGGAGGTGATGCCGACACAAACGGAGCAGTAGCATGTGCTATACTCGGGGCCAAGTTCGGATATCGGTCTATACCTGAATACTATATAGCAAACCTACTTAACAGAGAAGTCTATAATAACAAGATTACATCCTTAATACAACAAATCATCAATGAATAAGCTTAAGGAAACTCTCCTATGGTTGGTGACCGGGGTAGTTATGACGGTCTTACTTCTGATTTTTGGTTGTTATTATATAGTCGTCTGGAACGCTTCCAGCAGAACTTACGACCGAGTAGACGATATACCGCATAATAAAGCCGGTCTGCTGTTGGCAACCTCCCCTATAACACCCGGTGGCGCACATAACTACTACTTTGACAATCGTATTAAGGCTGCCGACGAACTCTATAAAGCCGGTAAAATAGATTTTATCATAGCCAGCGGAGGCGATTATACCCAGACTCAAAAGAACGGGTGCAATGAACCGCAGGCAATACTTGACTCATTAGTTGCCCGTGGCGTCCCGGCCGACAGAATAATATTGGATTATGAAGGAACACGCACTCTCAACTCCATCGCAAAAGCCGGGCAGCTCTATAATCTTGAAAGCATGACGCTCATCTCTCAGAAATATCATAATGAGCGCGCTATTTACCTTGCGGATAAATACGGAATTAAAGCCATCGGCTACAATGCCCAACCCTCACCCATCCGTAAGAATCGCATCAAAAACACGCTTCGCGAATTTCTGGCCAGACCGAAAATGTTCATTGACATTCTGATTGGCATCAGACCTACCATTAAGGAAGACTCCGACTCCATATCCGTCGAGCCGCGTATATAGCTGATTTGTCATACCCGCCGTTTGGGGAAAAATCGCTAACTTTGCAGCCGAATTTCAAAAACCGTCTATGATAGCTGTCAATAACCTCGGAATCCAGTTCGGAAAGCGCGTGCTTTTCCAAGATGTCAACTTCAAGTTCACCCCCGGCAACTGCTACGGAATAATCGGAGCAAACGGCGCCGGAAAGTCGACGCTGATGCGCATTCTCAGCGGTCAGCTCCAGCCGACCCACGGCAATGTCACCCAAGGCCCCGGTGAGCGCATGAGCGTGCTCGAACAGGATCACTTCAAATTCGACGAATTCACCGTCATGGACACGGTTCTTCAGGGGCACACCGTACTCTGGGACATCATGAAAGAAAAAGATGCCCTCTATGCCAAAGAAGACTTCAGCGACGCCGACGGAGTGCGCGCCAGCGAACTCGAAGAGCGTTTTGCCGAGCTCGACGGCTGGAATGCCGAAAGCGATGCGGCCTCATTGCTCAGTGGTCTCGGCATCAAAGAAGACAAACATTATATGATGATGTCTGACCTGAGCGGTAAGGAAAAGGTGCGAGTCCTTCTTGCCAAAGCCCTCTTCGGAAACCCTGATAACCTGCTGCTCGACGAGCCGACCAACGACCTCGACCTCGAAACGGTAGCATGGCTCGAGAATTATCTCGCCAACTTCGAGAATACAGTGCTTGTGGTCAGCCACGACCGCCATTTTCTCGACGCCGTGTCGACCCACACCCTCGATATCGACTACAATAAGATCTCGCTCTTCGCCGGCAACTATTCTTTCTGGTATGAGTCGTCGCAGCTCGCTCTGCGCCAGCAACAGCAGGCCAACAAGAAAGCCGAGGAAAAACGCAAGGAGCTTCTGGAGTTCATTCAGCGGTTCAGCGCCAACGTTGCCAAATCGAAACAGACGACTTCGCGCAAAAAGATGCTCGAAAAACTCAATGTAGAAGAGATTCAGCCGTCGAGCCGCCGCTATCCGGGAATCATCTTCACGCCCGAGCGCGATCCGGGTAACAAGATTCTCGAGGTCAAGGGTCTGACCGCAACCGTCGACGGCGAGACTCTGTTCAGCGATGTCAACTTCCAGGTCGAGAAAGGCGACAAGATCTGCTTCCTCAGCCATGACCCGCGCGCAATGACAGCACTTTTCGAAATTATCTGCGGCAACCGCAAGGCCGACTCCGGACAGTTCGACTGGGGTCAGACAATCACCACTGCCTATCTTCCGCTCGACAACTCGGCGTTCTTCAATACAGACCTCAACCTCGTTGACTGGCTCTGCCAGTGGAGCAACGACAGCAGCGAAATCTACCTCAAGGGCTTCCTCGGAAAGATGCTTTTCAGCGGCGAAGAAGTTCTCAAAAAGGCTTCGGTGCTTTCGGGAGGCGAAAAAATGCGATGCATGATAGCGCGCATGATGATGACGAACGCCAACACTCTCGTGCTTGACTCGCCGACCAACCATCTCGACCTCGAGTCAATTCAGGCCTTCAACAACACCCTTCAGAACTTCCGCGGCAACATTCTCTTCACAAGCCACGACCACGAATTCATCCAGACAGTCGCAAACCGCATAATCGAACTGACGCCTAACGGCATTATCGACAAACTGATGGATTACGACGACTATATCACTGACGAGCGCGTAGCTGCCGCACGCGAACGGCTCTACGCTAAGTGACCTCAGCCGGAATATCATTTCCCGACAGCCCGCGCCGCAACATCGCCGCGCGGGCTGTCGCGCTTTAACAGTTTTGCTAAAAATTTATAAGATTCAGCTGCGATATTGCATAAGGACAATAAAATAGCTATCTTTGCAGTAACCATAATTCAATGTAGCAAAATGAAATCTCTCATCCTCTCCATACTGACCCTGATTGTTTCGGTAGCCCCCATCGCCGCCTTTGCCGTGCCTTCGCGGCAAAGCGATATTGCAACTGAAAAGATTGCCGAAACAGCCGAACTCAACGTCGGCCGAGGTTCGGTTGAACTTATCGCGGCGCCTCAGCGCTCAGCCCACTTCGTGATATTCTCGATAACGGGACAAGCCGTCAAATCAGCCAATGTCGACGCAGGTGAAAGAGTCAGCATCGACCTTCCGGACGGATACTATATCGTAAAGTGTGCCGACTGGTCGCGCCGCATACTGATTAAATAAGATTTATCCCTTCGTTTTCATCTTTAATAAATAACCATGAACAATAAAACTATCGCCGCGCTTGTCATGGCCGGCGCTTCTCTTGTTATGTCACCACTCCTACAGGCATCGACTGTAGACGATGCCGCCCTGTCAGCCCTTCCCTCTTACAGCGGTAGCGATCTCGAACTGACAGTAGACAACAGCGGCACTCACTGGCGTCTATGGTCGCCGATGGCCACGCAGGCCCGCGTTCTGATCTATGACAACGGCCTTAATACCGCCGCTATCGACACCCTCGATATGAAACGCGGCGAGAACGGCACATGGACAGCCTCTAAGCCGGAAAAGCTCTACGGAAAATACTATACCTTCCAGATCGAGCATAACGGCAAGTGGCTCGCAGAAACCCCCGGAGTATGGGCAAAGGCTGTAAGCCCGAACGGCGCGCGGGCGGCCATTATCGACTTCGCCACCACGAATCCCGAAGGATGGGCCAACGACCGCGGCCCGAAGATCAACGCGATAACCGATGCCGTCATCTACGAGATGCACCATATCGACATGTCGGGCCATGCCAACAGCGGCATTGTCAACAAGGGCAAATTCCTTGCTCTGACAGAACCGTCGACAACAAACGGTCAGGGCGCCTCGACCGGTATTGACCATCTCAAGGAACTTGGCGTAACCCACGTCCATATTCTGCCTTCGTTCGACTATAACAGTGTCGACGAGACCAGGCTCAATGTTCCGCAATATAACTGGGGATACGACCCAGTGAACTATAACGCTCCCGAAGGATCTTATTCGACCAATCCCAACGATCCGGCAACCCGTGTGCGAGAGATGAAAGAGATGATCAAGGCCCTTCACGACGCCGGCATCGGAGTTATCATGGACGTCGTCTATAACCACACAGCCGAAAACGACGGCTCGAATTTCTCGAAAACTGCTCCCGGCTATTACTATCGCCACCGTCCGGACGGATCATATTCCGACGCCTCGGGATGCGGCAACGAAACCGCCAGCGAGCGCACCCAGATGCGTGATTATATCGTCAACTCTGTGAAATACTGGGCCGACGAATATCATATCGACGGCTTCCGCTTCGATCTGATGGCCATTCACGACATCGACACAATGAACGAAGTCTCGAAAACTCTAAAAGAAGTGCGTCCCGAGATCTTCGTATATGGCGAAGGCTGGACTGCCGGCGATTCACCACTGCCCGTAGAAAAGCGTGCGCTGAAAGACAACGCTTACATGATGCCCGACGTAGCGGTGTTCAGCGACGACATCCGCGATGCCGTCAAAGGCCACTACAGCAATGCCTCTGACCGAGGTTTCGCAACAGGCAAAGCCGGCAACGAAGAGACCGTTAAAATCGGTATTGTCGGTGCGACAGCCCATCCTCAGGTCGATTATTCGAAAGGCAACAACTCGAAAGCTCCTTACGCCAAGAATCCCACTCAGGTCATCAACTATGTTTCATGTCACGACGACCTTTGCCTTACCGACAAGCTGCGCAAATCCATGACCGAGCCGAGCGAAACCGACACCGACCGTAAGCGTGCCGCCAAGCTTGCCCAGACCATCGTCTTCACTTCGCAGGGAACCCCCTTCATGTTTGCCGGCGAAGAGATTTTCCGCGATAAAAAAGGCGTTCACAACTCCTATAAGTCGCCAGCAGAAATCAATGCCATTGACTGGAACCTGAAAACCACCAACGCCGACCAGTTCAACTACTACAAGGAACTTATCAAACTGCGTCGCTCCCATCCCGCGTTCCGCATGACCAAGGCCGAGGATGTCGCCCGCAACCTTGTGTTCGACAAAGTCAAATCGCCTCTTCTGATCAGCTACTCTCTGAAAAACAATGCCAACGGCGATTCCTGGAAAGAGATCAAGGTTGTTTTCAACGGCTCGAAAGAAACTCAGACCGTCAATGTCGGCAACGGTGACTGGAAAGTCATTGCCCGCGACGGACGTCTTGAGGCCGAAGGCTTCGACACCACCCGCGGCGGACGTCTCGAAGTCGCTCCCACAAGTGCCCTGATTCTTGCCCGTGAAAAGTAATTTCACACAGGAGATATAGAAAGGGGGCG
>OLNN01001394.1_pt1 | contig 20076 bp, 14 predicted proteins | sample 1672141 | NCBI WGS metagenome assembly OLNN01 (sample SAMEA3136652, study PRJEB25190) | human gut metagenome | biome: human gut; feature: human-associated habitat; material: faeces | place: Austria | collected 2013 | reverse complement strand
AGGCCGAGGAGATGCAGAAGTTCTACGCCGAGAACAAGTTCAACCCGCTCGGCGGCTGCCTGCCCCTGCTCATCCAGATGCCCATCCTCATCGCGCTCTTCACGCTTCTGCGCGGTCTTGACACGTATTTCGAGGGTCAGACGTTCTCGTTCTACAACATCCTGCCCAACCTCACGACCACCCCGGGCGCGATGTGGTCGCAGGGCTTCATGGCCGCCCTGCCGTACCTCATCTCGCTCGTGCTGTTCGCCCTGCTCACGATCATCCCGACGCTCTACCAGTCGCGCAACCAGACCGGCGCGCAGGCGTCGAGCATGCGCACCATGTCCATCGTGATGTCGCTCATGATGCTCTGGATGGGCTGGAACCTTCCCGCCGGCGTGCTGCTCTACTACGATGTCTCCACGCTGTGGCAGGTCGTCCAGCAGGTGTTCGTGACCCGTCACGTGATGGAGAAGGCGAAGGCCGAGGAAGAGGCCCGTCTGGCGAACGCGCCCATCGAGGTCGACGTCGTGCGTCGCGAGCGCAAGGCTCGTCCGCACAAGAAGAACTAGCGTCCGAGCAATCCTGTTCGCGTCTGATATTTAATTAGGTACCTTATTATTTGTGAGGAGCCTGGTATGAGCGAAGAGTCCCAGATCGATATGGAATCCCAGGATACGGTAGCTGTCGTGGAGACCGAGAACGAGGAGTATGCGGGCGCGTTCCCTGAGCTCGCCGCGAAATACAAGGCTGGCGAGGAGCTCTCGGATGATGAGCTCGACCAGATCGCGGACGTCGCGCTCACCGTGGTGCGCAACATTCTCGCCCAGTTCGATGCCGAGAACGCCCCCATCGATGAGTATGAGGGTGACGAGGGTGAGCTTATCCTTGATGTGACGGCTCCCGACCTTGCTGTGCTCATCGGCCGCCATGGCCGCACGCTCGAGTCGCTGCAGACGATGGTCTCGCTCATCGTGAGCCGCCAGCTCGGCTTCCGCTATCCTGTCGTGGTTGACATTGAGGGCTACAAGAGCCGTCGCAACGAGAAGGTCGCCACGATGGCGCGCTCCGCCGCTGCCCGTGCTATCCGCCAGCACACCTCGGTCAAGCTGCCTCCTATGAGCGCGTACGAGCGCCGTCTTGTGCACATTGCCCTGCGTGATAATGATGCGGTCGATACGCACTCTGAGGGCGTCGATCCTGAGCGTCGTGTTGTGATCACGCTTGTCTCGTAGTGGTTGCTTTGTATAGATTGGTTTGGGGCGCGGCTTTGCTGCGCCCTTCTTTTTGACAAGAGTCCTTGCATAACCCATTCTTGTCAGAACAGGAGGTTTGCCATGGATGAGATGGTGCATGTCGATGAGCTCGTTGCCGAGCTCCGCTCATACTGCGATGCGTACGAACTTGATGTTGATAGGGAGCTTGCGCGCCGATGCGTCGAGCACTTCCTGCTTGTGGTTGAGACGAATAAGACTATGAACCTCACGCGGATCACGAATGAGCACGATGGGTTGATTCTGCACATCCTTGATTCCTTGCTCCTGCTTCCCGAGGTTCGCTCTACGCCGTATGGAACGCTCCTCGATATCGGTACCGGCGCGGGGTATCCGGGGATTCCGCTCTCGCTTGCGACCGGTCGCCCCAGCGTGCTGATTGATTCGGTTGCTAAGAAGGTCAAGGCTGTGGCAGGGTTCATCGATGAGCTTCAGATCGCGGATGCTCAGGTTTCTTCCGAGCGTGTCGAGACGTATGCTCGTGAGCATCGTGCATCCTGCACTTGTGTTGTTGCCCGTGCCGTTGCAGGGCTTCCTGTGCTCATCGAGTATGCGTCCCCGTTGCTCGCCCAGGGCGGCTCGCTTGTGGTGACGAAGGGTGTTCCCTCTGACGAGGAAATATCCGCCGGGTTGCACGCTGCTTCACTTTGTGGTTTTGAATTTGGAACTGTTCGCCACCTTACGCTGCCTGATGATTTGGGTGAGCGGACGATTCTGCGCTTCGATAAGCTACATGAGGCTAAGCTCGGTTTGCCTCGTAAGGTGGGTGTTGCCAAGAAACATCCGTTGGGCGCGTAATTCGGCTTGTACTTATATATTTGTAAGCTTATGTTGAGTCCCATGTTTCACGTGAAACATGGGACTCTTCTTGTTTACATCTTGTCAGAGTGTTTCACGTGAAACATAATAGAGCCAGGTGCTCAAGAACCATAGTTATACACTCTTTGACCTTTTGCACCAATGAAGCTGAAACGAACGAAGGGGGTCAGATGGGTTATACCGAGTATCAGCGGAAAACGGACGGAACACCGCGTGTTATCGCGATAATCAATCAAAAAGGCGGTGTTGGAAAAAGCACCACGGCGGTTAACCTATCTGCTGCACTCAGTGAGCGTGGTATGAAGGTGTTGCTTATCGATTTCGACCCGCAGGGTAACAGCACGAGTGGTCTTGGAATCGAGAAGGAAGAGCTCGAACAATGCATCTATGATGCGCTGATTCGCGATGTGAAGGCTTCAGAGATCATCCATGAGACGGAAACCCCGGGCGTGTATGTGATTCCCGCGACGATTCAGCTTGCAGGAGCTGAAATCGAGCTTGTTTCCGCTATGGCACGTGAGACGCGTCTTAAAGAACTTATCGCGCCCGTGAAGGATGAGTTCGATTTCATCTTCATCGATTGTCCGCCTTCGTTGGGATTGCTTACGATCAATGCGCTCGCAGCAGCTGATAGTGTGCTCATCCCCATTCAATGCGAGTACTACGCGCTCGAGGGCGTTACAAAGCTTCTTGAATCGATGAAGATGGTGAAAGAGCGCATCAACCGAGATCTTGATGTATACGGTGTGCTCATGACAATGTACGATTCGCGTACATCGCTTGCGAATCAAGTTGTGGAAGAGGTTCGAAACTACTTTGGGGATGTCGTATTCGATACGCTCATTCCCCGAACTGTCAAGATTTCGGAGTCTCCCTCCTTTGGAATGCCGGTTACAACATATGCACCGCAAAATAAGGGTGCAGAAGCGTATTTCAGCCTTGCGGATGAGGTGATTGATCGTGCCAGCCGCTAAAAGAAAATCCGGATTAGGAAAAGGTCTGTCCGCACTCGTGAGTGAAGCTCAATACGAGACAGGACATTCTTCAAGCGAAACCAACGTCTCACTGGAGAAGATTCATCCGAATCCCAACCAACCGCGTGTTCATATCGATGAGAAGGAGCTTCAGGAGCTGGCGGACTCCATTCGCGAGCACGGTGTGCTGCAGCCGCTCCTCGTGCGCAAGGATGGAGACGGATATCAGATCATTGCGGGCGAACGCCGCTATCAGGCTTCGAAGATCGCTGAGATTAAAGAGGTCCCCGTTATCGTCAAGGACGTGGATGAGACTGAGGTGCTCGCGCTCGCCCTTATCGAGAACCTCCAGCGTTCCGACCTGAATCCCATCGAAGAGGCGCGCGGGTACCGCCAGCTCATCGATGCGAGCGGCATGACCCAGGAAGCGCTTTCCAAGGCGGTGTCGAAATCTCGTTCGGCGATTACCAATGCGCTTCGCCTGCTTGATCTTCCGGAGTCGGTTCAGACCATGCTTTTCGAGGGGAAGCTCACTGCGGGCCATGCGCGCGCTATCCTTGCGGTGCCCTATGAGGACGCCCGCATTAAGCTCGCCGAGAAGGTTGTCAAGGATGGATTGTCGGTTCGTGCGACAGAACATCTTGCTCCATTGTTTTCTGTCACAGAGGAGCCTAAGCGGACGAAAGTCATCACCCCGCAATCCTATAAGCGGGCGGCGCGCATCCTGCGTCAGGCGCTCAACACGAACGTTCGCGTGAAGAACACGCGCGGCAAGAATAAGATTGAGATCGAGTTCAAGGATGAGGAAGAGCTTGCGAGCATCCTTGAGCGTATGGTGGGTGATCAGGAATGAAGCTCAATGTGTCTGCGGTCGCGCTCGGCATCATCGGAGGGGCTGCGATCGCCTTAGGCGCAGCTATCGGATATAAGCTTGCGACAGATGATGATCTGCGAAACACTATCGTGCAGAGTGTGCGTGAAGCAGTTGGTGCCGTCTATAAGAATGCTGCGGACATGAGCGAAGATGTCGCGCTCCGCACCGCGCAGCTTACGAAGAACCCGAAGGTCAACCAGGATTGGGTCGAGCATCAGTGGGAAAGCATCGGGTATTAACTACTTAGGTACCTTAGTAAATCTTTTGAGAAGCTTCTTATCTGAAAAGGGCTTCCCTGCCTACAAGTACCAAAAGAGCCTCTCCGCGCGGTTTTGCGGAGAGGCTCTTCATGTGCGTACTGAGTTGATGCAAGTAGTGGCGGTTGTAAAAACCCAATTACCCTACGCTTTGCGCAGACGGATTTGACGCTGTTTGAGCTGGCCGCAGGCGGCATCGATGTCCGCGCCGCGAGAGTTTCGGATCGTCGTCTCCACGCCGCGCGATGCGAGTCGGCGCTGCAGATCCTCGACCTTCTTGAGCGGCGATGGACGGAAGGGGCTGTCCGGGATGTCGTTCAGCTGGATGAGGTTCACATGGCAGAGCGTTCCCTCGCAGAAATCGCAGAGCGCCTGCATCTCAGGGTTCGTGTCGTTCACGCCCTCGATCATCGCGTACTCGTACGTGGGGCGGCGACCGGTGGTCTCCGTATAGAATTGAAGCGCTTCATGTAGGCGAAGAAGCGTGTATTTCTTTACGCCGGGCATGAGCTGGTTGCGCGTGGACTGCACCGCGGAGTGGAGCGACACGGCGAGCGTGAACTGCTCGGGTATGCGCGCGAAGTCGCGGATGCGCGGAATGATTCCGCTGGTAGAGACCGTAAGATGGCGTGCGCCGATATTGAGCCCCTCGGGATCGTTGAGCATGCGGAGCGCGCGGATGGACGCGTCGTAGTTCGCGAACGGCTCGCCCTGCCCCATGAGGACGACGCTCGTCACGCGCTCGCCGAAATCCTGGGCGACATGCGTCACCTGGTCGACCATCTCCTGCGCGGTGAGCGAGCGCGTGAGTCCCGCGAGCCCGGTCGCGCAGAAGGCGCAGCCCATGGCGCAGCCCGCCTGGGTGGAGATGCACACGGCAAGGCGGTTGCGCGACGGCATGCCCACGGTCTCGACCGCGACGCCATCGGCGAACTGCAGGAGGTACTTGCGCGACCCGTCGCGGGAAACCTGCTTCATGACTTCGACGGGCGCCGCGATGCTATAGCGCTCGGCAAGCTCGGCGCGCAAGGCCTTGGGAAGGTTCGTCATCTCCTCGAAGGAGCGCGCGTTCTTCTGCACGAGCCATTCGTGGACCTGCTTGGCGCGAAACGCCGGCTGCCCGAGCTCGCTGAAGGCTTCCTGCAACTCGGCGAGCGAGAGCGAACGGATATCGATGGGATGCTTCGCCTGTTCCATGTTGACCTTTCCTGCCGTGTAAAAGACCCTAGGGTTTTGGATCTGTCCTGATGCGGGTGCATCATTCATATATACAATAAGGGAATCGCGAATCCGCTAGGTTTGGTGGCAAACAATAAAGGAGCAGACCATGGCTACTATCGACCGTGCCGCAATGCGCGTGGCAGTGCTCGAGGGAGGCATTTCCGACGAGCGGGACATCTCGTTCAATTCCGGTCACGCGGTCGCTCGGGCGCTGGGAGATGCCGGTTACGGCGTGATCGACGAGCTCGACCCCAACGAAGATGATTTCCTCGAGCGCCTTGCGGGCGGTGCGTACGATGTCGCCTTCATCGCCCTCCATGGTCGCGGCGGCGAGGACGGCATGATTCAGAGCATCCTCGAGTACCTGGGCATTCCCTACACGGGATCTGGCGTCATCGCGAGCGCGTCCGCTGCGGACAAGACGGTCTCGAAGGCGCTCTACGCCCGCGCGGGCATCCCCATCGCGCGCGACGTGGTCCTGCGCGACGACGATGACGTGTGCATCGCCGACATCGTGGACGCGGTGGGCTCGGAGTGCTTCGTGAAGCCCGCGGTGAACGGCTCGAGCTTCGGCGTGACGCTCGTGCACGACGAGTCCGAGCTGCCCGATGCCCTCGAGCTCGTGTTCGAGCACGATACGAAGGCGCTCATCGAGGAGCGTCTCGTGGGCACCGAGATCACCGTCGGCGTGTTCGGCTTCCCGCCCCAGGCGCTGCCCATCGTCGAGATCCTGCCCCAGAAGAACTCCGAGTTCTACGGCCTCGACGTGAAGTACATCGACCCCTCGCTCGTGCACCGCATCCCTGCGCAGATCTCGAAGGAAGACTACGAGCGTGCCCAGGAGCTCGCGGTGCGGGCGCATGAGGCGCTCGGCTGCATCGGCTTCTCGCGGAGCGACTTCATCGTGACGAAGCACGGCCCGGTGATCCTGGAGACGAACACCATCCCCGGCATGACCGAGACCTCGCTCTTCCCCGACGAGGCGCGCCACGCGGGCATCTCCTTCCCGGAGGTGTGCGATGAGCTCATCCACATCGCCCTAACCGAGGTGGAGGAGTAGGTGGCCGACCAGACGCCGCGCGCGGCGATGGACGAGGCGGTGCTGCCCGGTACGCCCGACTTCGTGGTCGAGGCGTACCGCACGCTCGCCGAGCGCGCCCGCGAGATGCATTTCGGCCTGCTCGAGGAGGACGTGATCATCCTCGACACCGAGACCACGGGGCTTTCTGTCCGCGATAATGAGCTCATCGAGATCTCGGCCGCCGTGCTCTCGCGCCAGGGGATCACGGAGCGCTTCGACACGTTCGTGCACCCCACCGGCCCCATCCCCGAGGAGATCGTCGCGCTCACGGGCATCACGAACACCGATGTGGCCCATGCGCCCAGCGCACGAGAGGCCGTCGCGCAGCTCGCCGACTTCGTGGGCGGGCGCCCCGTGGTGGCGCACAACGCGACGTTCGACCGCTCGTTCATCGAGGCGGTGAAGGGCGGCGTGGCCGTGAGCGACCTGTGGATCGACTCGCTCGCCCTTTCGCGCATCGCGCTGCCGCGCCTCATCTCCCACAAGCTCTCATCCATGGCCGAGCTCTTCGGCTGCGCATCGGTCTCGCATCGCGCGACGGACGACGTCGACGCCCTGGCCGGCGTGTGGCACATCCTGCTCGCCGCCCTCTGCGACCTGCCGGCGGGGCTTCTGCGCCTGCTCGCGGATTCCCACCCCGATGTGCCCTGGGCATACCGTCCCATCTTCTCCGCCCTCGCCCAGAACCTCCCCGACGAGCCGTTCTCGCTGCGCACGGCACGTGTCCGTGTGCTCGACGGCGAACCCGGCGAGGAGCGCTTCGATGCGGACGAGCTCGTGGGGCTCTCGATGCCGAGCCGCGAGGACATCGAGCGCGACTTCGCGCCCGGCGGCCTCGTCGACACCATGTACGACGCCTACGAACCGCGTGCAGAGCAGGTCGAGATGGCCTGCGAGGTGCGCGATGCCCTGGCCACGGGGACGCACCGCGCCATCGAGGCGGGCACGGGTGTGGGCAAGTCCGTGGCGTACCTCGTGCCGCTCATCGAGGCGGCGAAGCGCAACCACATCACCGTGGGCGTCGCCACGAAATCGAATAACCTCGCCGACCAGCTCATGTACCACGAGCTGCCCAGGCTCGCCGGGGTCATGGACGGCGGCGTGTCGTTCTGCGCGCTCAAGGGCTTCGACCACTACCCGTGCCTGCGGAAGCTCGAGCGCCTTGCGCGCAGCACGTCGGAGATCAAGACCGATCGCGACCCCGCGGACACCCTCACGGCGATCGCGGTGATCTACGCGTTCGCCTGCCAGAGCCCGAGCGGCGACCTCGATGCGCTGGGGATTCGCTGGAAGAGCGTGAACCGCGCGGACCTGACCACGGGCTCGCGCGAGTGCGCCCGCCGGCTCTGCCCGTTCTTCCCCGACGCCTGCCTGGTGCATGGTGCCCGCCGGCGAGCGGCACGCTCGGACGTGGTGGTGACGAACCACTCGCTGCTGTTCCGCAATGTCGCCGCCGAGGGGAAGATCCTGCCGCCGATCCGCCACTGGGTGGTCGACGAGGCGCATTCCGTGGAGCGGGAGGCGCGCAAGCAATGGGCGATCACCGTCGCGGCTGATGACGTGCGGACGGTGTTCGAGCGCTTGGGCGGAGACGATGCGGGCGTCTTGGGCTCCGTGCGCCGCGAGTTCTCGCACCATGAGGCGGGAACGCTCTACTTGGGGCTTTGCGCGCGGGCATCTGCCTGCGCGAACCGTGCGGCGCGCGCCATGGCGGACATGTTCGACGCCGCGCGCGACCTCTCGCGCACCGTGCGCACGGGCGGGTACGACCAGCTGAACATCTGGATCGGGGAGGAGCTGCGCGCGAGCGATGGGTGGTCGGTCTTCCTGCCGGTCGCCCTCGGCGCGGTGGATGCCCTCGAGGAGGCGGGCAAGGCGCTCCAGGCGCTCGCGGAGACCGTGAGCCAGGATGCGCCGGAGCGCGCCGCCGACATCGCCGACCCTGCGCGCCAGCTGCGCGAGCTCAAGGACGGCCTCGCGCTCATCGCGCGTGGCGAGGACGACCGCTACGTGTACTCCCTGCAGGTCAACCGCCGCATGCGCGCCGGCGGCGAGGTGCTCACGGCCGAGCGGCTCGACATCGGCGCAGCGCTTGCCGAGCAATGGCTTCCGGAGCTGCACACGGCGATCTTCACCTCGGCGACGCTCTCCGTGTCGGGGGATTTCAAGCATTTCGAGCACGCGGTGGGCCTCGACCGGCTGCCCGCGCGCTCGTCGCAGGCGCTGCACCTGGACTCGAGCTACGACTTCGATGCGAACATGTCGGTCGTGGTCGCCTCCGACCTGCCCGACCCGCGCAACCGGGACGCGTACATCGATGCGCTTGAAGGGCTCATCTTCGACGTGCACGTGGCGATGGGCGGCTCGGTGCTCACGCTCTTCACGAACCGCCGCGACATGGAGGAGCTCTACGAGCGCTTGCAGCCCCGGCTCGCCGCGCGCGGCCTCGAGCTCGCCTGCCAGCTCAGGATGAGCTCCGCGCGCCGTCTGCGCGACCATTTCATCCAGGAGCGTACCTCGTCGCTCTTCGCCCTCAAGGCGTTCTGGGAGGGGTTCGACGCCTCGGGCGAGACGCTCCGCTGCGTGATCATCCCCAAGCTGCCCTTCGCGAGCCCCACCGACCCGCTCGCCTGTGAGCGCTCCCAGCGCGAGGACCGCGCCTGGGCACGGTACTCGCTGCCGGACGCGGTGCTCGAGGTAAAGCAGGCCGCCGGCCGCCTCATCCGCTCATCGAGCGACACCGGCGTGCTCGTCCTCGCCGATTCGCGGCTCGTGAGCAAGGGGTATGGCAAGAAGTTCCTGTCGTCGCTGCCCACGCAGGCCTACCAGCGCATGGATGCGCGGCAGGTGGGGCGCTACCTCGAGCTCTGGCGCGCCTCGCACGAATAACGGTGTGTTGGGGCTTCGCGCGTGGCTTGATTGCTCCGGCTACGCGCGGAGCCCCTTCGCGTAGGAGACGAACCGGCGCACCATGTCGGCGGGTGCGGTGATGCGCACGGCGCCCGCCGAGGCGAGCACCTCGTCGAAGAGCCAGCGCTCAGACCCCACGTAGACATCCACGAGCGTCGTCTCGGGGTCGTCGGGGGCGGGCCGTGCGCCCGCGATGCCCGCCCAGGTGAGCTGCGCCGCGCAATCGGCGGTGCACGCGACGGTCGCGAGCGTGCCCTGGGCGCCGAGGCTCGAGGCGGGGGAGGCCGCCTGCCACGCATGGGGGACGACCGAATTGTCGGTGAGCTCGACGCGCTCGATGCGGTCGAGGCGGTAGCGACGCTCCGCATCCTTCTCCACGTTCCAGGCGATGAGGTAGACTGCCTCCGGCGTGGCGACGATGCGGTACGGGTCGACGAGGCGCGGCGCGGCCGTGGCCTCGTCGTGCGCGCGGTAGGCGATGCGACAGCGCGCGCCGTCCTCGATGGCCTCTGAAAGCACCTGGTAGCAGGCACCGTAAGATGTCGTGGTGGCGATGAGGGGCTCGGAGGCGGCATCGTCGCCGACGCGGTCGCGGTGCAGGAGCGCCTCTGCGACGCGCGCGGCGACGGCGGAATCGATGTTCAATGTGCCCAGGACGTGCGCGAGCGCGAGGCTTTCGCCTAAGTCGAGCCGCACGGGGCGGAGCGCCGCTGCATCCCCCTGGAGGATGACGTCACGCTCGTCCACCTCCACGATCGCGCGCCCGCCGCCCTCGCGGTCGGCGAGGGTCGAGAGGAGGGCGGCGTAGCTTTCGAGCTCGGCATCGCTGCATCCGAGGAGCGTACGCGCGCGTTCCCGCGGCACGCGCATGACGGGCGCGGCGGCGAGGGCTTCGAGCAGCAAAAGGCCGCTCGCGACGCGGCTATCGTGCGACATGGTCTGCCACCGCCTTCTCGATCAGGGCGTTCCACCGCGCGACGAGTTCCGCGGGTGCTGCCGGGCGCATGCCGTCACGCGCATGGCCGAGCGCGAGCGCGGCCGCGGCATCGAGGTCGCGGACGGTGATCGTCCAGATGAGCGAACCGTCCGCAGCACGCGTGAGCGCGCCCCGCCCGTGGGTGATGGGCGTGAGGTTTTCCGGCAGGAAATCGCCGGGAAAGCGGAACGACGCCTCGACGGCCTCTCCGTCGCCGAAGTCGAAGGGGAGGAAGAGGTAGGCGTGGATGTCGAAGGACGCGGGAATCTCGTAGCGCGCGCCGGGGCGCAGGGCGCGGTCCATGCGGTCGACGCGGAACGTGCGGACCGCCTGCGCGGCATCATCGAGGCCGACGATGTAGGTCGCGCCCTCGTGCGAGAAGATCCCGTAGACCGCGACGGCGCGCCGCGAATGCTCGCCGCGGCCGTTCGTATACGAGAACGTGAGCTTCCGGCGCAGGGAGAAAGCGAGCCAGACGATGTCGAGCATGGTCTGCTGGGTGGTGTCCCGCGGCGCGGACGTGTCGGCGGCTTGCCCGGCCTCGTTGCCCGCGCACACGAGCTCGAGGATCTTCGTCCGGGCACGCGTGAGCGGCACGCGAAGCGGCGTCAGGGACGCGGAGAGGTATTCGTCGATGGCGTCTGCCAGGATGGATGCGTCGTCGCGGGTGATGATGCCTGCTGTGGCGAACGTGCGCCCGCGGTCGAGCACCCACGAGGAGGCCTCGTTCTCCGCGTCGCCGTCGCCGTCCGCGCAGACGATCTCGAAGCCCTGCTCCGCGAGCTTCTGTCGGTCGCGCCGGAACTTCCGAACGTCGGATTCCCGGTTCCCGGAGCCATAGCCCAGGTCGGTATCCAGGATGATCTCGTCCGTGGTGAGCGGGCGGGTTGTGGTGTTGAAGATGAAGGCGAGGTTGAGGAGCCGCTGCGCGGTGGTATCCTCCGCGATGCGGTCGCGTTTCGTCGGCATCCCTCTCACCCCCTCCGTGCACCCATTCTACCCGAGCGCGCGGTTTCGTCCGCGCGGGGACGGAAAGGTGCAATTCGTATGCGGCATGCAGATAACCTGCGGCAACACGACAGAACGTGCCAAGGAGCGGTATACTTTCCTGAATAGAAACCGCACGTTACGCATACGCGGGCGAATGCTCAATACGAACAGGGATAGGATACCCGATGGCTACTACCCGGAAATACCTTGGTCACCTGCTGCAGAACACAGGCATCACGCCTGCATGCAGCGAGGAGGAGCGCGCCGCCGCCGAGGATCTCGCGGCGATCTTCACCGCGCACGGATTCAATCCCGAGGTGCAGGAGTTCAACGCCTCGCCCATGCCGCGCGTCATGCGCGCCGTCCTGGGTATCGGCCTGTTCGTGGGCGCGGTGCTCATGGGCATCGGCGGCGCGGTGGGCATCATCGGCACGCTTATCGCCGTCGCGATGACCGTGCTCTACGTGCTCGAGCGCATGGGCAAGATCGCGCTGCCCGGCTTCGGCGGCGCGGGCGTGTCGCAGAACGTCATCGCTTATCACAAGGCCGAAGGCCCGCTCGCATCCCCGCGCAACCGCCCGGTGGTCGTGGTGGCGCATTACGATTCGCCGCGCGCGGACCTCTTCGCCAACCTGCCGTACGCGACGTACCGCCCCATCATCACGAAGCTCCTGCCGTACGCGATGGTCGTCCCGGCGATCCTCGCGGTGCTTAGGCTCTTCCCGTTCCCGCCTGCTGCGAAGGCGATGCTGTGGATCCTCGCGATCGTCGCCGCCCTCGTGCCGCTCGCGAACGCGGTGGGCGTGATCGCGAACCGCTTCGTGCTCCCGTACACCTCGGGTTCCGTGGACAACAAGTCGTCCGTCGCCGCGCTGCTCGGCGTCATGGACGCGGTCGCCCCGTATGCGGGCGAGAACGAGTTCCCGCGGGACGTTCCCTTCGATGAGTATTTCTCCGAGCAGATCCGTCGTGCCGAGGAGGAAGAGCTCGCCGCCGCGATCGCTTCGGGCGAGCTTACCGAGGATGCTACGGAGGATGCTGAAGCTGCTGCCGATGATGAGGCCGCTGCGGATGCGCAGGGCGAGGAGCTCGGCGGCACGGCTGCGATGCCCGTCGTCGACGAGGAGGCCTCGGTCGACCTCGGCGCCACGGCCGCCATGGATATGGAAACCGTGATCGGTGCCACTTCGGAGATCACAAGCGCGGTGGACGAGGCGGAGGTCGCCGACGCGGGCGCGGGTGATGACGAGGATTCTGCGGTCGAGGTTGAGGTCGCGGAGGCCGAGGGCGAAGACGAGGATGGCGCGGCCGAGACCGTGGAAGAGACCGAGGTCGTCGTCGAGGAGCCCGCTTCGGACGAGCCGCAGCTTGTGAACGCCTACGGCAACTACCGCTTCGGCGCGGACGTCATCCGCGCCATCGGCATGTTGCCGGATTCCTGCGTCATCGAGTACGAGGTCGAGGAGCCCCCGCATGCGGAGGCCGTGGCCGAGGTCGCCATCGTAGACGAGGACGCCCGCACGGATTCCCGCGACGCGGCGGAGCCCGCGTACGAGGACGAATCGGACGACGTCGAGGTTGAGGAGGATGCCTCCTACCTGGGCGGCGAGCCGATGGACGACGAGACGGACGAGTACGACGACGAGGCGTTCGAATACGAGAGCGACTTCGACGCGCATCCCTCCGCAGCCCAGGCGGGCTTCGCGAGCGCTCTTTCCGCGGTGAGCTCGGGCGCGGCGCGCCTGCTGAGCGATATGAAGCGCCGCGGCAAGGACATGCTCGATTCGTTGAGCAACCATGAGGCTGCCAAGGACGAGGATGCGGACGGCGGTGACGAGGCTGCCGAGGATGTCGAGACCCCGCAGGACACGGCGACGGAGGAGGCTTCCGTCGAGGAGGTCGACGTCGTCACCGAGACGGCGGCTGAGGCTTCCGCCGACGCCGAGCCCGTGGCGGAGGCCGAGCCTGCCGCGGAACCCGCTGCCGCCGCGCAGGATGAGCAGGCCGCCGAGGAGCCCGCCGTGGGCGCGACGCGCGCCTTCGACGCCTCGGAGCTCGCTGCGAACGCGCCGGTGCACGAGGAGCCCGTGGTGGATCTTGGCGCCACGGTCGCCCAGCCTCCCGTGCGTCCGCAGGCCGCAGACGAGCAGATGGAGACGGTCGATTCGCTCATGGCGCAGATCAACCCGCCGCGCCCCGCGACGCCCCCGCGCGCCCCGCAGCGCACCTTCACCTCGGTTCCCGATCCGGCGATCCCGTCAATCAACCAGATGAACGTGTCGAGCCGCGCGTCCCTGTTCGATCTTCCCGATCCCGCTTCGGAGCCGGTCGATCCTTTCGCTTCCATCCCCGCCGCACCGAACCCGGCTGCGGATGCGTCCGTCTCGACGCCGATGGAGCCCGCTCCGTCGCGCGCCGCGGCGAACGGTTTCAGCGTCATCGGCCCCGACGATGCGGTCGAGCCCGTACCGTATGATGCTCCGGCACCTTCCGAGGGCGTGTTCGAGACCATCAGCGCCGATGCGCCGATTGCCCCGGCGCCCGCGGCTCCCGCGCGCAAGCGGGGGCTCGGCAAGCTGTTCGGCGGGCGCAAGAAGCGCCAGGAGGAGAGCATGAGCGACTGGCTCGGCGTCGAGGACGACTTCGATGCCAAGCGCTCTGGCCGCGACATCGGCTCGTGGGACAACTTCGAGGGCGACGATTGGAAGGGCGGCGCCACGGGCGTGGGCGGCGTGTCCGTCGACGAGATGCGCGACGCCGTGACCTCGCTGGGTGACGACGAGCTGCTCGGGCATGACATCTGGTTCGTGGCGACGGGCGCGTCGGAGTTCGACAACGCCGGCATCGACGCGTTCCTCGATACGCATCGCGACAAGCTCCGCGGCGTGTTCCTCATCAACCTCGAGAGCATCGGCGCGGGCGAGCCGTGCATGCTCGCGACTGAGGGCGAGCGCCGCGTGCTCAAGGGCGATAAGCGCATCATGAACCTCGTGCGCCGCGTGTCCGCCTCGTTCCATGACGAGTTCGGCGAGGTCGAGATGGGGTATTTGGCCACCGACGCGTATCGTGCGATGGAGCGGAGCCTGCGTTCCCTCACGATCGCCGGCGTCGAGGACGGCCGCCTCGCGTGCGCCCGCACCGAGGACGATCTGCCGTACCGTGTGAACGCGAAGAACGTCAACATGGTCGCCGATGTGGTGACCGAGGTGATTCGCCGGTCGTAGCAACGCCGCACCCCGTCTTCCCGCGCAGAGCGGGAGGGCGGGGCTTCTTGATTGGACTCGAAGGGTGACCGGAGGGTTTCGTGGGTGACTTTATCTCGTTCGTGAAGCAACACTGGAAGGCGTACCTCGTGGGTGCGATTATCGCGCTTACCATCGGTTTCGCTGCAGCGTACTTCGTGTATTCCGTCGGTACGACCGACGATGCCGCCTCAGCGGCCGTCCGGGTGCTCTAAGCCGGTTTCCCAGAGCGGTAACCCTGCTTCGCGCCGCGTGTTCGCCGGAGTGCTTGCAACGAATACGACCAGGGTGCGCGTGGCACTGTGGCCGTTCGCCTCCGAACAGGTGACGAGCGTGAGCACGCGCTCCGTTTGCGCGACGCGCTTCTCCCAGTCCGCGGTTCGCGCGTCTGCCTGCGCTGCGATGTCTTTGAGCCAGGAGCGCAGGCCATCGGTGTCGGTGAAACCGAAGCGCTGAATGGGCGCGAAGGATGCGGGGACGCAGAGCGCGCAGAGTGGGCGGAATGCCGTAACTGCGCCATCCGCCGATTCCCAGCGCGCCTCGCCGAGCGCATCGAAGCGCTGCTGGTGATAGCAGTCGGCGAGGGGTGTGAATACCTCGTCCGTCCAGCCGATGCGATGTCCGTACACCAGGATGTGCCTGCCGGTTTCGGTGCAGCGTTCGTCGAGGTAGGGGCAACCGAGTACGCTTCGATTGCCCCAAAGGTCGTGTGAGAGGTAGAAGTCGGCGGGCATGCCGTCGGAGACAGCGGCAACGGGGAGGTCGATCGGGGTTCCCTCGACGGTGAGCCATGCGGCGTATGCTGCGGCGGGCTGCCCAGTTCCTGGCATCTCGGATGGTTTCTCCTCATGCATGGTGGCGAGCTCGTCGTATCGATGCGCGCTCAACGCGCGACTCGCCTCGAGCGCACCCGTCGTCCCCAGGCAGATGAGGCCGACGAGCAGCGCGCCGCCCCGGACGAGGGCGGACGCCCATGCGCCCGCCCTGTTCCGCCGCCTCATCACCGCCGCCGCAGGGTGCGCCAAGCCGCGGGGAGCATGAGGGCGAAGGCGCCGGTCGTGAGCGTCGGCGTGGCGATGGCGGCGCCGGTCTGCGCGAGCTGTTCGATGCGCGATCGGGCTTCCTGCATCACCTCGTCCTCATCGTGGTCCTCGAGGCCGGTGGTCTCCCCGGTGTTCCCACCGTTTCTGAAGAGGTCGAGGCGGACACCGTTATGGAGCGGCGTGCCGTCCACGTACTCATCCGTCACCTGCATGTGGAGAACGAGCGGGGAGTAGCTGCCGGCATCCTCGGTGCCATCCTCAGCGGGATGCAGGGGGATGTCGTCGCAATCGTCATGCACGTCCTTCAGGTCGTCGCGGCCCCAGTCGTCGAGTCGGCTCGTGAAGCCCGCCTCGACGCGCCCGTATTCAAGCCGCACTCCGACGATGCGCTCCCCGTCGGCGAGGTCGAGGTCGGATACCGCGAGCTCGGTCGCCGTCGTTGCATCCACATCGCTCGCCCAGAGGCGCCAACCCGTATAGTCGACCGCGCGCCCGTCGCCTCCCAGCGTCTCGGCGGTGCTTTCATCGGTGATCCAGGGGTTGACGTGGCCATCCGACAATGTGGCGTTGGCGCTGGTAGCAGATTCGGATACTTCGCCTTGGTCGTTGTCGCCGTCTGCTTCTTCCCCGATCGTGCGGTACCAGACGTTGAGTTTGCCGTCGTAGTCGCCCGCCACCTGTGGGGTGACGATCGCGATGAGGTTCGCGCGTCCATCAGCCGCTGCGGTGAGCTCGTCCGTCACGGTGAACTCATCAACCCATGTCGTAGACGTCGAGCGAACATCGATGGAATACATATACGACCCGTCATCGGAGACGCTCACGGCAGCGCGGTTCGCCCCATCGCCATTGGGCTCGATCCCCTCGACCACAGGGTCGGCGATCTCCTGGCGCTTATCCACCTCACCGGAAACCTCGATGGGCTCGTCGTACATGGTCACGGTCTGGATCTCGCCGGTTGCAGCTACGGTGAACTCGACGGCGGTTGCCTGCTCGTAATCGTGCGGGGTCATCTCCTCGACGAGCGTGTAGTCGCCGGGCGCGAGTGCGTCAATGCGATGCGGTGTTTCACGGGAAACCCAGCTGTCGATGATGGTTCCCTCGCTGTCGAGCAGCGTGAGCGTAGCGCCCGGCACCTCGGATTCATCGGTGATGTCGCGCTTCGAGAGCTCTACCTTCGTGTAATCGTCCTCGACGGCGATCGAATAACTCGGCATCCCCTCGGTCATGCCATTCCCGTCGATGGTGAAATACCGGGTCGTGCGGTCGACGAGGTAGCCGTCCGGCGCCGCCGTCTCGGCGATGCGGTACGAGCCCGCGGTGAGGTGCGTGATGCGCAGCATTCCATCGGTATCGGTGACGAGCGAGATGGGCTCGCTGTCGGGGGTGAGTAGGTGATCTACCAGAGAGAATACCCCCTGTTCAAAGATGCTGTAAGAGCAGGAATCCGGCACCGTGACAACGGTTCCCACGCGCTCGCCGTCGATGAGGAGCGCATAGTATCCCACATCGAGATCGCGCGCGGTGAAGGCCTGCGCCGATTCATCGTAAGCAAGCGAAACGGGTTCCGCGGTCTCCGAGGCAGACTCGTCCTCCTCGCTTCCGGTTTCGAGCGCGAGTGCGACGGCATGCTCGGCATCCGTGCGGATGGCGACGGCGGCGCGGCCGTCTTCCGGGTCGATGCGCAGCTCGTCATCGGCACTCCAGAGCTCGAACGTTGCTCCGGCGAGCGGCTCGTCCGTTCCCATGATGCGCTTGTCGAGCAACGTCTCGGTGGGCGTGTTCTCCACGGTCACATCCGTGTATACAAGATTCGTTTCAGCATCCTCGAACGAGAGCGTGAATTCATGCGGCTCGGAGTCGAGCACATGCCCGGCGGGCGACACCGTCTCGACGAACGCATAGGTGGCCGACCCAGTGCCGAGCCAGAGCTCCGGGGTCTCGGCGCAGCCCTCCTCGTCCGTCACGACATGTGCGACGACCTCGCCGTCCACGGCATGCACGGTGCCATCGGGGCTCACGATGTCGCCGACCGCGAGCACATCGAACTCGGCTCCTTCGAGCGAGCAGGAGCCATCATGGTCGCCGCTTTCGCCGACGCAGGCTTTCTCGATCCGCGCGATGCCCATGGCCTGCGCGTCCGCCACCTCGACGACCGCCTGGGGAGTAGCCGTTTGGTGGTCGGCGGATACCGTGAAGGACACATTATCTGCGAGCAGGTAGGGTGCGACGGTGGCAACCTCGTGCACCGCGTACGTGCCAGGAGCGAGGCGCTCGGGGAGCGTGACGGTTCCATCGTCGCCCGTGGTGAAGGTATCGATTGTCTCCTCGTTCGGATACCAGGTGGTCATGCTCACGGGTGAACCGGCTTCATCGAGGATCTGGAACGAGAAGTCAGCAAGCGGCACGCGTTGACCGGTTGCGGCGTCGAGCTTGACGATCTGCAGGCGCGTGGAGAGGCCCTCGTCCGTCATGCTGTAGCGCAGCTGCGCGCCCGCCGCCATCTGCTCGGGCGTGATCTGCCACGAGTCGACCACGTCGAAGCCCTCTGGTATGGTTTCGGGATCCTCGCGCACCGTGTAGCCAGCCGCGTCGTAGGGTATTGCCCCGCCCACGCCCTCCGGTCGCGTGCCCGCACCGAACCAGAGTGTCGCGTCATCGCGGGTGCTCGCGAAGCCATCGGCATCGGTCGTGAGCGTCCCCACAACCTCGCCCGTGGTGTTCGACACGACCTCGAAGCGGACGCCGACGGCAGGCTCAGCGTGACCGTCCGTTTCGTCCCAAGGATCGTCAGTGCCCTTCGTCTTGGCGATCTCTATATCGAAGGCAATGACATCCTCGGGATACGTGTCCGTGAGGGTGATTACGCCGCCATCAATGTTCGGGTTGTTCGCGCTTGCGTAGTACTCGTGCACGGTGGTGTCGAGCATGTAGCCCTCCGGCGTCGCCGTCTCGACGACGCTCAGAGCGCCGAGCGGGATGCCGGTGAAGGAGATGCGTCCGTCCTCGTCCGATGTCGCGATGTGGACATTCCCGTTCGCATCCGTGAGCTTGTATTCTGCCCCTTCCAAGGTCGCGCCCGCCTGCGCCGGGCCGCCTGTGGCTGAGTCCTGTTTCTGCACGGCGAGGCCCACGCTGGCAGGGGTGTCGGGAAGGTCGACCTGCGCACTCGCCGTGCCGCGGTCGACGGTGAAGGTTACCGGCTCAGGACTGACCGTGAACCCCTTCGGGGCAGCCGTTTCCTGCGCGTAATAGCTTCCGTAGGGGAGGGCGCAGGATGCGTGACCGTCGTCGTCCGTCGTGATCGTGGTCACATGCTCGCCCGTCTGCGCGTTGTAGATCGCGTACGTCGCGCCGCCATAGGCGTATTCGGCATTACCACTGGTCATGGACGCATCGGCCGAGGTCTTGGTGAACTGGACGTCGATGGCTTTGTTCGCCGTGACGAGACCCTGGCGGAACACCCCGTCCACGAGCCGCTCGTCCGGCGCCCAGTAGACCGCGCAGCCTGCCTCGAGGCCGCCCGCGCCCGCCTGCTTGTAGGCAAGCGCATCCTGGTACAGCTGCCACGCGGCGGCCTTCGTCTCCGCGTCATAGATGAGCTCGTAGCGCCCTTCGGCATACTGGTTGCCGTGGAAATAGGTGCCGGTACTCGTGGTGATCCCCAGCACGTCCGACCGCTGCTCACCGATCGCGAGCCATACGGCGGCAGTGGTCGCGACCTGCGACTTGAGCGCGTCGAGGCCGTAGATCGAGGTGACCACCTCGCCGTCGTAACCGTGGTACATGACGTAATCGAGCTCAGGGATGCCAAGCGATCCGTAGCGGGTGAAGGTGGCCCCCGCCTGCGATATACGCAGGTAGCCCTGGGCGCAATAGGCGATATTACCGGTGCCCGTGTTCACCGCGATGCGGCTTCCGTGCTCGAACGCGAGGTCGGCCGGTATGGGCTCCACCGAGGTGATGGTCATCCTGTTTGGCTCCGCCGTGTACGCTGCGGTAGGTGCGAGCAGGCCGAACGGTATGAGCGCGGCTACCAGGAGCAGGAGCCAGGCCGCCGGTGGGATCCGGCGACGGAGGGAGGACACCATGCGTCTGCGCGAGCGCTTCTGCTGGGGCGCAGCTGTATCGCGTCGGGTGTTTCGTGATGGTTGCCGTGTCGTTCGATGCGTGTTGCGTTTCGCGCCAAACATGGTTGCCTCCCTCGCGTCGCCGGGAGCCGAGCATAGCGCGCGCTTCTGACATCTATCTGGCATGAACCTTGCAGGAATCTGGCAGGGTTCTGGCAGCTGGCTGGCATGTGCGCCGTCGCACCAGATGGCGAGACTCCATGCGTGCCCTGTTCAGGGAACCAGTGGTTCTTTTGCCTCGTCGAACTCCACAAACATCCCACGGAGCCATTGAGTCATTGGGGACGGGTTCAATTGACTCAA
>OLNN01001391.1_pt1 | contig 20111 bp, 19 predicted proteins | sample 1672141 | NCBI WGS metagenome assembly OLNN01 (sample SAMEA3136652, study PRJEB25190) | human gut metagenome | biome: human gut; feature: human-associated habitat; material: faeces | place: Austria | collected 2013 | reverse complement strand
CATAAGGATTTATTCAGGCTGGTCAAAAGCTAAGACTGTTACAACAAAGAAATAACAGATAGCTAACCATTTACCATAGGTTTTTTCGTGTCTGCATTTTTATTAGTAATAAACAAAGAATATCCAATATAAAATAAAGGAAATAATAGCTATGATTGAAAAAATCCTGTTAATACTTAAGTATTAACAGGATTTTTTAATAGTGCAATGGGCAAAACTCAGAATGTTTAAACCACATTTTTCTTTATGCAGTGCGCCCCGACAGGAGCTTTTTTAGCAAAGTAAAGTAAATAATATGAGAGCAATAGAATTTTTCGCTATACAAGCCCTACATCCTCAACTACTTCATCATTATAAACATAAACTCTGTTAACACGAGCAGGTATTCTGCAAGGGAGTTCGTAATTGAAAGAGTATGCGCTGTCTGACAATTCTTCTATAGAAATGTGAGCGCCGTTTTGAGCGCCGACTATAACAACTTCATCGTTTATATTACAATCAATATCGCTGACATCCACCATAAATTGGTCCATACAAACTCTGCCGAGAATTTTTGCATATTTGCCGTTAATAATAACCTTGCCTTTGTTAGAAAGGCAGCGAGGGAAAGCATCGGCATAGCCGATAGGAATTGTTGCGACTTTAGTTGTTTTCTCGGTTATAAATGTACCGCCGTATGAAATTTCCCTTTTGGGTTCAAGCTCTTTAATATGAGAAATCTTTGTGTACCAGCTCATTATCGGCTCAATATCAAGAAGGCTTTTATCAACCTCCTCCGACGGATAAAGACCGTACGTAACAATACCCATTCTGCACATATCAAAATATTCGTCGAAATTCATAATACCGGCACTGTTGTTCAGATGCTTAATAGGTATTTCAATCTTTCTGTCACTTAGCATCTTGCAAAATCGTTTATACTTGTTTCGTTGCTCAACAGCTTTTGACAAATCAGCTTCATCACTGGTTGCAAAATGAGAGAACATACCTTCTGCAAAAATGTTAGGCAACTCGGTTATGCGCTTGCAAATATCAGCACTTTCCTCGTTGACTTGAAATCCTATTCTGCTCATTCCCGTATCAATACAAAAATGATAAGGCATATTTTTATTTTGCTTTACTGCTTCGTTTGAAAGTATAACTGCGTCATCATACGAAAAAATAGGTATTCGTATATCATATTTAACAGCCTTTTCAACATCAAACGGAAATACCCTTCCCAAAATCAATATCGGTGTTTTGATTCCCGCTTTTTTAAGTTCAATAGCTTCTTCAATGCATGCAACTCCGAAAAAGTCACACTTATCATCAAGAAATTTGCCTATCTCAACAGCGCCGTTACCGTATGCATTAGCTTTAATTACGCCGAGCAGCTTAACGCCGCTTGGAAGTTTATTGCGTACACTGTTATAATTATGTTCAAGCTTATTCAAATCAATCTTTAAATAAGTACGATGGTCCATTATTTTATCGCCTCGATTAAACTTACTGTTTCTATATTATTTTTTCTAAAAGCCTCGTTTAGCTTTTTGACAAATACAAGCGCTTTTTCGCTGTCGCCGTGAACACAAACAGAGTGAGCCTCAATATTAATTTCCTCGCCCGTGTAGGCAACGACTTTTCCTGTTTGCACCATTTTAATAACCCTTTCAACAGCCAAATTTTCGTCTGTTATCATCGAGTTTTCAAGTGACCTTGCTCTAAGCGAGCCATCCGCCTCGTATGCTCTGTCAGCAAAAACCTCGCTTGCATATCTAATTTTCTTTTCTTTCGCCGACTTAATCATTTGAGAGCCTGAAAGCGCCATTAAAATTAAATCTTTATCGTAATCAATAATTGCATCAACTATTGCGTCTGCCAATTCTTTATTTTTTGCCGCTTGATTATACATTGCACCGTGCGGTTTAATATGAACTATTTTGCCCGTGCTTCCAACAACGTTACCTAAAGCCTCTAATTGAGCCAATGTGTAATCATAAACCTGTTTAGGAGTTACGTCAAGATTTGTTCTGCCGAAATTTTCCTTGTCGGGATAACCGGGATGTGCACCGATATCAACATTATTATCAATACAAAGCTTTGCAGTAGCTTCCATCATATCGTGATTACCTGCGTGAAAACCGCAAGCAATATTAGCGCTGTTAATTAAAGGAATAATTTGTTCGTCATAGGCAGCGCCCTCACCTAAATCACAATTCAAATTGATTTTATACATATAATCACCTAATATTTTAAGTCGACATTTTTTATATCGGTTATAAACATATGACCCGGTGAATGTGTTATGGCAATTTCAGGCTTTGTTTGCATCACTGCGTTTTGCGGTGTAACGCCGCAAGCCCAAAACACCGGCACTTCCCCTTCGTTTATTGTTACGCTGTCGCCGTAATCAGGCTTCGTAACATCCTTTATGCCTATTGCTTCGGGATTGCCTATTTGTATCGGCGCACCGTGAACTCTTGGCATAGAGGCGGTAACATTAACCGCTTTTACAACTAAATCGTTTGGAATAGGTCGCATTGATACAACCATATTCCCGTGAAATTTACCTGACGGTTGAAGTTTGATATTCGTATTAAACATAGGCACATTTTTGTTTTCCTCAATATGCCTGACAGGAATGTCAGCTTCTAATAATTCACTTTCAAAGCTAAAAGAACAACCGATAAGAAAATACACAAAATCATCACGCCAATAATCGGTTATATCGGTAACTTCTTTTTCGAGAACGCCGTTTTTCCAAATTCTGTATTTTGGAAAATCCTTACATACATCGCCCTCACTCGCCATTGTTTTAAAACGCTTTGAGCCGATATCGCCGACCTCCAAAATCGGGCACGGCTTCGGATTTCGAACACAAAACAGTAAAAAGTCAAACGCATAATCCTTTGGCAAAATGCAAAGATTAGCCTGAGCATAGCCGTTGCACATACCTGATGTTTGGCAATTTATTTTGCCGTTTCTGATAAGTTTTTTTACTTCCTGCGGCAACATATTTGAATAATCCATAGGCACTCCTAAAATAATTTATCAATATACTTTTTTTGCTTAATTGCTATTTTTTCGGCAGTATTAACGTCAACAATCTCAAAGATGATTTTGTCCCCCGGTTTTGCCTGTGCAAGCTTTGGCAAATCGGCACTTATTACTGTTGCTATTTTTGCATATCCGCCTGTTGTTTGGTGGTCTGCCATAAGCACAATCGGCATACCCGAATTAGTAATTTGTATTGAGCCAAAGGTAATTGCATCTGAAATTATTTCTAATTTTTCCTTGCCACGCAAAGCAATTCCCCAAAGCCTTATACCCATTCTGTCAATGTCAGAGGTAACGGTGTACTGCTGCTTTGAAAACAGTGCTAAATCATTTTCGCAAAACATATCGTTCTGCGGACCTAATACTACCCTTGCTTTTATTATTTTATCATAAGTATTTTCCGAAAGCTCTCGCTTTTCGATATTTTTAATTTTGCCTGCTTTGCCGATTTTAAGAATATCGCCCGCTTTAAGCTTTCTTCCTTCAAAGCCGCCGACATTTATTTTAAGATTTGTTGAGGCACTGCCCATAAATAAAGGAACATCAAAGCCTCCCGCAACCGCAAGATAACATCTTAATCCTTGCTTAACGCCCTTAATGCTTAAAATATCGCCTTTTTTTGCAACGTACGCTTTATTTGTTTTAATAGGCTTGTTATTAAGCGAAATATCAAAAATTCCGCCTGAAATCGCAAAAATATGCTCATCCGTAAACTTAGCCGTTATTCCGAGCATTGTCATTTCAATAACAGGTGCGTTAACATCGTTTTTGCAAAGTTTGTTTGCAATTTTTGTTGAATAGGCATCCATTACACCGCTTTGAGTAAAGCCATCTTTCATTACTGAAAATCTGCCTAAGTCTTGAATGGTTGAAAGCATACCTGCAGAAATAATTTCTATCATAATTCAACCTCGCTGACTAAAGGAGTGTAAGTGCCGTTCGCAACCTGCTTTTCTATTTCAAGATACTCTGCCTTATCTATGCTGAAAAATTTGATATAATCGCCGGCTTTATACAATATAGGCGATTTTTTTGATTTGTCAAAAACTTTTACGGGCGTTTTGCCAATCAATTTCCAGCCACCCGGTGACGCAATAGGATAAATCCCTGTTTGCTCTCCGCCGATTCCTACAGCCCCTTCAAAAATTTCAAGCCTCGGTGTTTTTAATCTCGGAGTAAAAAGTCTTTCGTCCATACCGCCGAGATAGGCAAATCCGGGTAAAAATCCTAACATATAAATTAAGTAAGGCTTTGATGTGTGAAGCTTGATAACTTCTTCTCTTTCAAGAGCTGTATGGCTGCACACATTTTTCATATCCAAAGCAAACTCGTCGTCGTAGCACACAGGTATATTCCAAACCTTAGCCGTGCTTTTTACGTCGCACTCTCCGCCGTTTATAAGGGATTTGATTTTCTTTTTCAGCTTTTTTGAGCTGATGATTGTGCAGTCGTAAAAAACAGTTAACGAAGCAAACGTCGGTACAAGCTCAATAATTCCATTAATATGCTTTGCTTCTATTCTGTTGCAAAGACCGGTAACCCGGCGGTTAACCTCTTCGCTTATTTCATTTTTAAATTGCACGGTAACAGCGCTGTCGCCGTTTTGCAAAAATGAATAAATCATTTAAAATATCCTTTTTTAATTGTTGTTTCAAACCATTTATCAGTTTTGTCCTCAACCGTGTGAGGATATTCAATAAGCCCACGCATAAGTGAAATAATCGGCAAAACAATGTTTTTGCCAATTCCGTCAATGTAAGGTCTTGCTTCTCCGTACATATCAAGCATACCCGCTTTTGCCGCAGCATCCATAACTGCCGCTTCCTCTTTCTCGGTATGAAAAAGGTCTAAATCATTCAAAAGAAATGCCGTGCATGCCATAAGAGCATTCATACCCCAGTCACTTACAGTTGCTGTAATAATGTTGTCGGCAGCCGTATCTGCCAAAATACCAAAGCCTGTTCCTGCCTTGCAACCGCCCTTTTCAGCGTAAGGAATATATTTTCTTATATGTTTTTCAATAGTGCCCATACCAAGCTCATTGCCAAGGTCACCGATAGAAAGATTATAAATACCTCTGCTTTGACATTCCCTAAAAAGAACATCATATTTTGCCTCAATATCGGTTGTGTTTACACCTACTGCATTATGATAATATCCGTTTTTGTTTCTGCCGGGTGCTTCATTAGAAATAACAGCGCACGGCAAGCCGTGAGAAAGTATTTCTTGCGTTTGTTCCTCTTCCTTGCTCTTATCCTTAGTAAATGAAACAATGCAAATGGTGTTATCGGGTATATTGTCAATGTCATAAGTAATATCGACACCTAAAACCTCGCTCATAGCCTTAATGGCTTTTTCGCATTGCTCAGGCACTAACATAACAGGCTTTGCGCCAAATGCCCTTATAACAAATCTGGCAAAAACGGTAGATGAGATAATTCCGTCAGTCTCTGCCTCATTCCAAGGGAGAAGAATAAATCCCGTTAAAATAAACACCTTTTCGCCCTTTTTAATATTCTTCACAAGTCCCTCTGCCCCATTGAGCGACAAGGGCTTTCCTGTATATTTGATTGCCCCGTCGTAGAGAATTCTGCAAACGCCGTAACCTCTCGGGTCAAGGTTCATAAGCCAATCAAGATTGTATCCGACATTAAGTTTGGTAAGCTCGGTTTTATTCATTATTATTTGCACTGCTCCTCAAAATCTTTAACTAAAGCGTCTTGAATTGCTTTCAACATTTCAGGCGCTTTTCCGCCTACTTTTTTGCCGTCAACGGTTTTAACCGGAATGCAGAAAGAACCTGTTGAATGAACAACAATTTCATCTGCCGACATTAATTCATCAAGAGTGTAATCTCTTTCTTCAACATCGTATCCAAGCTTTTTCGCAAAAGCAAGAAGCCTTATCCTTGCTGTTCCCGGAAGAACCATATCGTCAAGCTGGTGAGTAATAACCTTACCGTCCTTAAAAATAGAAACATTAGAGTGTGCACACTCCGTAACAATGTTTCCTCTGTGGAAAATTGCTTCTTGGCAACCTGCTCTGTCAGCAGCGGTAGCGGCAAGGCAAGACGGAATAAGATTAAGTGTTTTGCAATTGCAATAATAAAATCTTTTGTCCTCATACGTAATAACATCAATCGGCTTATATGTATCCGCAACATGGCAAGGCGTAAGTGTAATCCATAAATTGCCCTGCATATTTTCAGGATAAATGTGACCACGAAGCCCATTTCCACGAGTAACCTGCATATAAACAAATTGGTCGCCGTCATTGACCTTTTTAACAAGCTCTCTGAGCAATTTGTCAAGCTCGTCACGTTCTATCGGTATGTTCATACCGAGAAGTTTTGCGGAATTGTAAAATCTTGTAAGGTGCGCATCCATATCAAAAACAATATGATTATGAGCATATGTTGCATCATAAACACCATCACCAAACCAACAAACTCTGTCAAGCATCGGAATTTGCATTTTTTCAATCTCGTCATACTTACCGTTATAATAGCCTAAGTTTTTCATTATGAATACCTCCATATATCAAAGCAGGGGGCTGCCTTGCAGACCCCGTTGTCATTATTAAGATTAGCATATTTATATTTACATGTCAATAAAAAACAGTCAACATTAATTAAAATTTCTTTCATAATCACTCCATCACTCCAAAAAAAGATTAGATTATTGATAACTCCGGCACTTGTGCTTATATAATTTTTATTGTAATGCTTTATACTATATGATATAATTACAATGCAAAAAATTATATTAGAACAAGATTTCAATAGATTGCCTTAAAAAGGAATACATTATGAGCGATAAAACATCAACTTTAAAAAAGCCGATTAAAAACGGCAAATAATTCTTTTTACTTTACAGTGCAGCTTTTTTAGTTTGTGCTGCTTTATGTTACTTTTGGTTTATAATAAATAAAAAGACATTAATTATTAACAGCGACGGCTGGAGGCAGCACTTTGCCGCTTTTGTATATTTCGGCAAATACGGACGTGAAATTTTAGAAACGCTGTTTGAAACTCATAAATTTGTGTTGCCGCAATGGGATTTTTCGATAGGACTCGGAAGCGATATATTAACCACGCTTCACTTTTATGCTATCGGCGACCCGCTTGATTTGTTAAGCATTGCCTGTCCTGCCAAATATGCGGCATATCTTTACAGTCTTTTATCTCTGTTTCGTTTATATCTTGCGGGGCTTAGCTTCGGTGCATTCTGTTTTATTAAAAAGCAAAATCACGTTTCAAGCATAACGGTAGGCTCGCTTGTTTATGTGTTCACCTTATTTGGAATGTTCATAGTGTCGCATCACCCGTTTTTTGCTCTTCCTATGATATTTTTGCCGTTGCTGCTTCTCGGTGTAGAGCAAATTGCGGCAGGCAAAAGGCCGTATCTTTTTATTGTTACGGTATTTTTAGCAGCTATAAGTAATTTTTACTTTTTCTATATGCTTGCTTTATTCACCGCAATTTATACACTTTTTTTGCTTGTTTGCAGATATCGTCATCGTGCAAAAGAGGCTTTTGGAGTTTTCTTTAAAATCGCAGGCAGTGCAATTTTAGGTGTGATTTTAAGTGCAATTATACTTATACCTGTAATATTAGCCTATATCGGCGACGGCCGTTCGTCTGAGAGTTATGTTCATACCTGGATATACAGTATGGATTATTATCGCAGTTTCTTAGCTTCTATGATTACCTGTCAAACAAAGCCGGGATATCTTACGCATCTTGGATATAACGCTGTTGCGCTTCCTGCCGTTTGCGTTTTATTCTTTACTAAAAACAAAAGTTGGCGCCCATTAAGATTAATATTTTTAGGCGCTACGGCTATGCTTCTTATCCCTGCATTCGGCTGGGCTTTTAACGGATTTTCATATATGGCTAACCGCTGGGTTTGGGCTTACGGGATGATTATTGCATATATTGTTGCAGTAACATGGCAAGACCTTTGCAAAATAGATATTCGCAAAGGCTTAGGTATAATCATAGCAATCGCAGTATATTCCCTAGCCGCCTTATTGATGATGAATGAAATAAATCACAACATTATTTTTTCTCTCATAACAGCACTGTTAATAGTAATCGTTTGTATGATTTCAAATAAATCGGCAAAGAAGCGTATTGCTCCCGTTTTAGCAGTAATCCTTGTATTTGCCTCATTTGCAGGCAATTCGGCTTATTTTTTCAGCAGTCACGGCAATAACCATATTGCAAGCTATGTAAGTTACGGTGCCGTCAACAATAAGATTAAGCGTTCTGCGGCGAGCAAGGTAAAAAAAGCGGCAAAAGGTGACGATACATTCTATCGCTACAGCGGCGGAAAAATTAATTACAACGAAAGCACTTACGTCGGTATGAACGGCACTTCATTTTATTGGAGTATGGAAAACAAAAATTTAGCCGAGTTTGTCAGCGAAACAGAACAGCCTGCCAATGCGGCATATATGTTCAGAGGATTTAACGATTCAGTCGCAATGAATGCCGTTACAAACGTTAAATATTATGTTAAAAACAAGAAAACTTCGATTCCCTACGGTTTTGAAAAGTTAAAAGGAAAAGTTTATCAAAATAAGAACGCATTACCGTTCGGTTACACAACAAATAACGTTATCAAAAAATCTGATTATGACAAGCTTTCATCATTAGAAAAGCAGCAAGCGTTAATTCAAGGCGTTGTGCTTGACAATGTTCCAAGCGGTATGAACACGGTCACACCGACATTTACATACAAAAGTGTTCCTTATACCGTTACGTGCAATAAAAATACTGCCGTCGAGGGAGAAAAAGTGTATGTTTACAATGCCAAAAGCAGTATAAACATTAAATTTTCAGGTGAAAAAAATCAGGAAACATATTTGCGTTATACATTTAATAGTTACAGCAATATTGATGAGATCAAGAGTAATTCAGACAACAAGCAAATAGGTAAAAGCACATCAAAACATACTTTGCCGTCTAAAATGAAAATGCGTTTTTCTTCTCAAACCGATGACGGCAAGAAATACAAAACCGATTTTGTCACCTGCTATTCATCTTCTTACGTGCGTTACACGGGCGCTAAAACATATCTTGTTGGGCTTGGCTATACCGAAAATGCGAAAAACAGTATTAAAATAACCTTTGATCAACCGGGAATTTACAACTTATCCGACATCGAGGTTCTTGAACAGCCTATAGACCAAGCATCACAACAGATTGCAGACTTAAAAGCAGACACGATGCAAAATGTCAAAATGGGTAAAAACAAAATAACCGGCACAATTGATTTGCAAAAAGCAAAAATGCTCTGCATTTCCATTCCTTACAGCAAGGGTTGGAGCGCTACGGTTGACGGCAAAAAAGCTGAGCTTTTGCAAGCTGACACGGCATTTAGCGCACTTGCTTTAGACAAAGGGAAACACACAATAGAGCTTCAATATCATACTCCTTACTTAAAAGAAGGAGCATATATCAGCACAGCCGGTGTTATCGCTTTTGCAGTTTTAATAATCATTACAGAAAAGCGCAAAAAAACGGATTATTTATCCTCAAATCAATAATATTTCCTATGGATGAATAAAACAAAACATTATTACTTTAATCAAATGGCTAAAACTAAAGCTGTCTCGCTTCAACTGCGAGACAGCTTTTTATATACACAATAAATTTGAATTTAACAAACTCGGCGTTTGTGAAAGCAAAACAATTGCCAAACCTGTTGCGACAGTGGCAACGACAGCAATAATAATTGCTGTTTTTTTACTGAATTTTCGTTTCATCAGCTTGCAAATCAATAAAGCGCAAATTTCACAGAATGCTATAACCAAAATAATTATTGCAATTGATTTCCAAAGCCAAGACAATTCAAGCACAAATTTCATATACCGCTCTCCCCTCTCCGGCTCGTTTAAAGCGAAATAACAGCATTTTTAAGTTTAATTATATCCTTTTCGTCAGGGTGAGATAATGCGCTGTCAAAATTATCAATCAACATATCAAGATTAGCAGGCGCATTGGTTAGCTCTTTCATCTTAACATAGCGTTCTCGTACGGATTGAGGCATTTTGCCTTGGCACATATATTCACCCACAACAACATTGCTCAAATCTAAAGACTGCTTAACCCGGCTTAAAATTTTTTTGAAATACTCATCGCTTCCGCCAAATCCTGCTGTACCAAACAAAAATACTTTTCTGTTTTTCAGGCTTTGCAAAAGTTTCAACGTATCACAGTCGGCAGTTCCCTTGTCCGTCCAAAAACCGATATAAAGCATTTCGGATTGAGGTATCTGTGTTTTTACATTGCCATAAAAGTCGCAATTTTCTTTTGGTAATACGTCATAAATCGCATCGGCAAGCATTTTTGTATTGCCTGTCAGGCTGCTCACTATTATTGAATATTTATTATTTTTCAATTTTCAAGACTTCCTTTACATTGTATTTTTTCACGTTCGTTATAAGCGGCACATCATCATTTCCCCGCCGTAATATTTTCCGTTCACAGTCAAGCAAACCTTGTTGTTAATCATTATAACTTTTTCAGTGAAAAAAACAATTCATACCGAGCAAAATTAACCGTTCATTCATAAAGTCAAAGCACTTATGCAAAAATAAAATCAAAAGTGGCACACTGCATAAAGAACAATTGCATTTTCGTTGACTATTTGCCTATGATATAGTACGATATAGATAAATAATCATAGATAATAAAAGCAAACTTTAAATTATTCATAAATTAAAAATCACAATAGGATAACAAAACAGAGGCACAAAAATGATTAACAAACTACACTTGTCAATGATAAATTTATACAGCGGAGATTCAAAAAGGATTCAGCATTTTTGCAAAGTTCACAGCTACGCAAAGCTGATAGCAGAAAATGAAAAGGTTGATGATAAAACTTTATTTATAATCGAAGCCGCTGCCCTCACTCACGACATAGGAATCCACACCTGCGAAAAAAAAATACGGCAATTGCAGCGGCAAATTGCAGGAAAAAGAAGGTCCGAAATTGGCTGAAAATCTTCTTGCAAAATTAGGATTTAATATTGAAACATCACAGAGAGTGCAATACTTAATAGCCCATCACCACACATACGACAATATAAACAGCATAGATTGGCAAATACTTGTTGAAGCAGACTTTCTTGTTAATATGTTTGAGGAAAGCCTTCCGAAATCATCTGTGCAAAACGCTTATGACAAAATATTTAAAACTGCCTGTGGAAAAGAAATTTGCAAAAAAATGTTTTTAATTTGAACATATCTTAATTGTAAAAATTTTTCAATTGTAAAAGCGCATACTTTTCATAAACTATACTTGCAAGAGCGATTTGATATTATGTGATAAATATTTTGAAGAAAATTTTATTCAAAATATCAGCACGCTTTGCGAATTTTTGATAAGAGAGGTGTTTTTACAATGGCAAAGAATACAGTTCCTGAAGCTAAAGAGGCTCTTAACAGATTTAAGATGGAAGCTGCTTCAGAGGTTGGTGTAAATCTCAAGCAGGGCTACAACGGCGACCTTACTTCAAAGCAAGCCGGTTCTGTCGGCGGCCAGATGGTTAATGTAATGTGTCCTGTACGAACTGTGCAATTTCAGCGTACAAATTGGGCTAAAAATAACCAACTTCATCCGATTACATACGAATTTTGCATAGCGGTTTAGAAAAAAACAATCCTCGTTAGCACCTATGTATCATAATCATATAATGATTGAGACTTACGATAAAAACCCACTGTTTTCAAGGGCTTCAAGCGTTTTTCAATGAAAAGCCAATTAAATAAAGTATAAAATAATCATCAAAATTTAAATAAGGGTTGTGTGTTCACAAAAAATGAGCCAAGAGGTATCCCCTCTCGGCTCATTTTTCAATCGGAATATTTATTATCTTCTTGAATTTTCAAAGAATTATGACAAGATTTCTTTTGCATAATCTAACTTTACCGGCGGAAGAAGAATCCGGTTATATCGGAGTGTGGGGACAACGCAGGTTAAACTACTTAAAGCACCACCGCAAAGTTTTATATTATAACCTGCTCACTTCCGGCAAACTTCATTCCCACCTTGATGATACCGAAAAACAAGCCCAACAACTCTTTTCTCCGGTTGGTAAAACAATATGTCGAAAAAGAAAGCGTTACCGAAGAACTCAAATCTACCGATATGATGCTCTGGGGGTGCTGAAGATGAATAATATCAGTAATCGAGCAACAGAAGTTATGAATAGTGAGCTGATTTTTGTACGAAAAAATAAAAAATTATCCGCATTTAACCGTGGGCATTGATAGGCTTATAATCTAATATACACAATAATAACAGGCACTAAATTCTACCATTCGTGCCTGTTGTAGTTGCTACGGCAAATACTGCTCAATAGATTTCAACTGTGATTCATCAAGATCTTTTACTTTTTTATTAAATACTATTTCAGATTCATCAATTGAATCAATACAATCGGATGCCCATTCAATATCTTCAAATGTCAATCCGTAACGGAGCATCCATATTTCACGTTCTTTATCTGTTCCATATTTGAAATATTTTGCTAGCTTCAATGCTTTTTGATCTTGTGTTTTTTCATAGTATTGATGAAATATCGCATAAAAGATATCGCATAATTTAAAGCCGATTAGTTTGTCTAGATAATCGTATGTATCATATACTATAAGATCATAATCAACATCTTTAGCTAACATATTTGAAGATATGAGTGGATATGAAGTCAAACTTTTGTTTGGAATATCGTGACATCCAATCAAGTATTTCGCTTTAAGGTTGTTTGCTTCATCAATTTTTCCTTGTCCATATAGTTTTCTGCGCTCTGCAACACGAGCAGTATAAGAATACCTGTATTGACAAATCAAATGAAATGTCTTCCCATATACCTTCCATATCATGATTTTAATAGCTGAACTTAAGACTGCTTTTTCAGCTACAACTAATTCTCGCCCAAGATATTGTTCGTAAAGTTTTCCGAAAATATCATAGATGTCCTTCATTTCGCAATCAGGATCGATAAGAACATCATCGTCAAATAATATATCAAGCAGAGTAGGAATCATAGCCGTTACATCATCTGTTTTTAGCTTTTCAATATCAGAGTTTGTAAGATTATATTCATCGGAGAATTCATTATTATTAATTGCATCCTTAAATTCTTTATACTTTTCATCTAGTGAATCATCATCAGTATCCAATTTTGAAACAGTAGATAGTGGTTCCGATTTATTCATAACTTGTCTAAATGGTGTTATTGCATTATTTCGAATAATTACACTGCCATAGTCAAATTTTTTATTAGTTGTTGAACGTCCAGCACGACCTATAAGATTTTTGACCGATAGCGACTTACTTGCTTCGAAACGATCCAAATAAACAACATCGAATGGCATATTTATACCTTGTTCTAAAGTTGAAGTTGCAAAGCATATACGACAAAATCCTCGTTGCGTAAAATGTTCTAATATCAATCTAGCAGTAAGAGGCATAGATCCATGATGTGTTACAATACCATACGAAAGCTTTTCAAGCATTTCAGAATTATAGAAAAACTTGTTGTTTTTTGAGGCTCCAATATAAGTTCGAAGTTCATCGATCATTTTTAATGCATCAGGGTCTTGAATTTTATTGCACAACTTTATATATTTGCTGAATTGTTGAAAAATGCTTTTGTTATAAATATGAGTTTTAGGCACATAAATTAGCACACTACCGCCATTAATAATAGCTTTTTCTATAGGATCAAAATTTGCTTTGAGTTTTTGCTTTCCCAAAACATCTTTATTTGTACCTAAATGATAAAATTCATTTTGAGAAGGATTATGAACATAAAAGATTTGTCCAACGTTTTTTTGCTGATAATTAATTGCAGCTGAATCAGTATTGATGATGCCATTTCGTTCTAATTGTGCTTCTGGATTTGAAATAAACGGATGTGCAAAAACATATTTTGCATTAGGAAAATTTTTTAATGCACGGCGTACAATACTATCGAAATATAATCCTCTCACAGATTTTTCATCACTTAACTGAGCCTCGTCAAATAATACGAGTTCAATATCCAACCATACTTTGTTTTTGAATAATTCTCGAGCTCTCTCTGGGGTAAGAATAAATATGTTATGCTTGGCGTGTTTTGTATTAATACGGTCTACAAATGTCAAGATGTTTACTATCTTTATATCAACTATTTCTCTAATACGGTCATAATATTCATTGATCAATGCACGAGAAGGTACTATTACAACAACATCTTTTGTAGATGATCGAATCAAATTCCGAAAGACGAAAGACTTACCAGTACTGGTAGGTGCCGAGAAACTAAAGTGCTGTTTATCTTTGATTTGTTCAAGGATACTTGCTTGCATCGGTGTGAAATCTTCGTCATATTTTTCTTTTATATGTTGACGATACATTTCAAATACTACACCTTGTAAGCAATCAGGTGTCGGATTTTTGAAAAACAGCCCCATAGTTTCTATAAGTTCTGATTCAAATTTTTCAAAATATGTAGGTTGAAATAACTTTAGATACGCTAAAATCTCAAGGACGAGGGTGTCTTTAGGACCATTTTGAAAGATTTGATTTCTTGCATATGTAGCAATTTCTTCAAGATCTTTGCCTTCACGTATCCGCTTAATTACATTTCCACTATCAATAACACATTTCATATATTCACCGCCACTAATATTATTTCTTCATAGCACAATAATGATTTGAAATCTGAACGTGATTTTATCTTGTTAATAAGCTTATCAGATGAAACATTTCTTGCTGAAAATGCAGCCGCAAATCCCTTTTGTCCTTTATATGCACGATTCAATGCATTAGGTGAACAAAATGGTTTTAAATCGGGGAGATCTTCAACATCTTTTTTATTTTGAATAAATCTTTGGATTTGTGGTAATGCAGTTGAATATGCACTTGTGGTAGCAACATATTTAGCTTCACCAAAAATAACAGTATCAGTAATTAAATTTGCACTATGAAAATCAAAACCTGGATTGCCTGATTTCTTCTTGCCAAGTAATTCGGCAAGGGGTATATCTAAATATGACAGTTGATTTATCAATGCTTTACGTGCTGATTCGGAAACGATATATTCACCTGCACTACTTGTCACCTTATCGTCGGAACATTTGCTGAATTTTTCTTTGATATCTTTAATCGTCTTATTGGCTCTAGATGCAAATGCACTTCGCTCATATTCCTCGTCGAAATTCTTGAGCCAAGATATATCCATTAAGGCTTTGAGTATATCTGCCAATGTTGCAGAAATATCCTCAGGGTCTATCCTTATAAATTGAACCTTTGCTGGACCCAAATCGGTTAACTGTCTGTAATCAAGAATTTTCATATTACATCCTCACTTTAACGTTTCTTCAAGGAGTTTCCAATCATCACTTTGTATATTGTCGGAATAATTTTCCATGCAAATACAAAGTTCATCTGTACTGTCGTCGTTACGAACGATTCCGCCCTTTAAGCCGTACTTCTTGAGGTATGCTTTAAGCACAGCAAATTTCTTTGCAGTATATTTATCGATATCTTGGCTATTGCCACTCCGATCAAATCCGCCTTTAGTTTCGATTATCCATATTTTTCCACCTACACAAATAATATAGTCGGGATAAAACAATTTTTGCTTTTCGGAGTTATCGACATAAACAATAGAAAGATACTCGTTACCTTTATCACCATTTTTATACCACCATTCAACCTTTTCGGAACGTTCACAGAATTTTTCAAATTTAAGTTCCGGAGTTGATCGAGGTGCGGCAGATGATAAATATCCTTGATAAACATTCTTTTTGTACTCAATCTGTGTTTTCAGATCGCCATTATAAGTAAACAGACAAGACTGCGGAATTCGAAATTCGTTTTCGGATATGGATTTAACATCCAATTTGAATTGCGCAAGCTCATATGCCATGGCTTCACGAATAAAATGTTTCAAGCGATCAGCGTTATTAAGTACAAAAGCATAGACTTCTCTCGGCTCTAATGCAAGAATTTTACGGCTATACTTGAAGTTTTTATCAAATAGTTTACGGACAATGGTATTCATAAAGGAATAAGTCATGCCGATTTCTAATCCGATTTTACCTATCTTCTGATGATAATCTCGTCCGTGCTTTTTCGTATTTAGTTTTTCATTAACGGAAATTGAATTCATATCCGAAGAATTAAATTCGAGTGTGGATGTCTCTCCGGAAACGGTGTGTCTAATAATATCTTCGCTAAATATATATCCTTCTGCCTGTAAACGTGTCTTGTTTATGGTCTTGTTTCCACCGACGCCGTATTCTTTTTCTGCGTACATTGCAATCGCCTGTAAAGCTTTTTGAGGATTACGAGTTGTGGTGACCATTGTACGTTGCTGAGATGTAAGAGCAATAGTCTTATACTCGTTTTTCAAAAACAATGTACAAGCATTTAATGCACCTTTATCAAGTGCCATTTTAACACCTGCAGTAAACTTTTCATCAAAAGTGTAAAGATAGCAACTGTCAAGCAGATCGTCATCATAGTGCTTTGCTTCAGGCATACGGCGAATACGACCTATGGTTTGTATCTCAAAAGTTTCATCCATGTTATCACGAAGTTTGACAAGGATCTGTGCTCTAGGACAATCCCAACCTGTTGCAACGGCCTGTTTGATAATAACAACTGAAGATGTTGCATCAGATTCTTCTATTCCATCTAAATTTTCGTGCCTATCAGAAAGCCATACTGCAAGTTGACCGTTTTCACAGGTTATTCCTTGTGTTTCAAGATATTGTTCGACACTATCTTGCATCGTTTCGGATTTATTAGGTATCTGAACAACAATTAAAGGATTAATATTTGCATCTTTCTGTAAAAATGCAGCACGAATTTCACGCTGCTTTAACAGTGCTTTTTCAAGAAGATAAGAAGTTTGATTTTCTGTTTCTACGGTTTGAGGAAAATCTTGATTGATAACAAGCATTTTCTTGATAAGTCCGGCAGCAATAACTTCTTCTTCGGGAATTTCAATTATTTCTGCTTTTGCGATACCCTTCGGAGTTGCAGAACAACGAATAATTTTATCCGTGTTAAAATACTGAATTATCTCATCCGCTTTTACTGTATTATTTTGGTGGCTCTCGTCCACAATTATCACAAAGCGAATACCGTCATTGAGAGCGTGCTGAATATGCTCTAAAAAGTTGGTGCGTTCACTGTCTTTAAGAGCATTATTGCTTTTCTTCGTCAGCTTTTCCCAATTTATAAAACAACTGTCGTTTTCCTCAAAACCTGTCGTCATCACATCGGATAGGAGTTTCGTCTGCGAAGCATGGATGTACTTATCCATTTTTTCCTTGCTCTGTTCTTCAAGGTTGCCTTTACCGGGCGTAAGCCATACAAAGACGGTTTTTGGGAAAGACTGTATGTATTGGTGCATAAAATATGTCAAAATGATGGTTTTACCGCTACCAGTAGGACTTTTGAGGATAATATCACGGGCAGGAGTTTCCATTGCTTCAAACAGCGATTTTACCGCATTTAACTGGAACTCTTTTAATTCCATTATCGTTTGCCTCCTTTTTTGTTAGTAGACTGTTTTATGCCTTTCGCAATTTCCGTTTTTATTTCTGGCATTTTAATTAATTCGCTCATCATTCCGTTAAAGAAATTTTGATTGAGATTGTTCTCATTTTCTTTTTCCACTAATTCTAATTTATGTTTATGTTCAACATCCATTTTTTCAAGTTCTTGCTGATGTTTCTTGTTTAATGAATCAATATCTATCTTATGTTGCTCCATTAATTTGTCTAAATCGTGTTTATTTTGCTCCTCAATAACCTTAATTTGAGCAGTTGCGTTTTTATAGGCTACTAAATATGTAACTGCTCCGGTAATAATTGCCGGAATACATGAAATTAACAATGTTTTTATAAAATCCATATTTAATCCTCCTGTAAGTCACGATAATAATAATCGGGGATAATGCTGATTTCAATATCGTGTGCTTGCAACTTTTTCTCTTGCTCTTCTGTTGGTAAAACGTCGTGCCCCATATACAGCTTGCGGCATTTTACAAAAGAGTCGGTGTTTTCAATAAATTCATCCAATTCTTCTTCGGTCAGAACAATGCCAATTTCAGCGTTATCCGTAAAGTTTACACCGTTTTCAAGTTCAACAAGTTCACGGATATGTAAAAGCAACTCGTCCGCATATTCGTAATACATACGGTCTGAAATAGGAATGTAATCGACTTTATAATATTTAAGTGAAGCAGTGTAGCCTTCTTTTTCAATGACCCGTTTGACGCGCTCATATGTAACATCACGACAAATATTATTTTCATTGTTAGTGCAGAGAATAAAGTGGCGATTTCCATTGTCTTCTTCGTTTAATTTCATTACCGCATGTCCCGTTGTGCCAGATCCAGCAAAGAAATCAAGAATGCAAGCGTTTATATTCTGTGCAACGACAGAATATAAACAATCATAAACATTCCAAAGTGATTTTGGGAAGTCGAATTCGCAATTAGGTAACAAAGAGTTTAATAATCGTTTTCCATAGCCGTTTGCATCATACTTTGGGTCTGACCACACCGTTTTATAAGTGCCAAATGTTTTGCCAATTTCAATATCATATATTTCACGAGTCTTTTTTACAGCGAGATATTGATTTATACTTTCAACGGTTTGACGGGCATATCGCCATTTTCTTTCTACACCTTTAGAATCAATAGGGTATATTGCTACCTTTCCATCTTCAAGGACAACATTCTTTTTCGGATGGTAATTTTCGGGTGATACATCTCCAAAACCGACAATTTTTTCGCCATCAACGATAATTGGATAAAAACAGTTTCGAGCATCGGATCTCAACGATTCGCTACCCCAGTTTCGTAATGGTGACCAATACACCTCATCTCTCGATAGTTTTCGTTCGCCAATAATTTTGTCTCCTTTTGGAATTACAAAATAAGCAAATTCATTTGTATATGAGAAGTTTTTCCCTTGTATTCCTCTTGGATTATGAATAATTGTTATACAGTCGTATTCGTAGTCAGTACCAAAGATGTTATCCAATAAGAGTCTCAAAGTTGCACTTTCGTTTTAATCAATAGCGCAAATCAATACTCCTTTTGGTGTAAGTAATCTTTTAGCAATTTCTAATCTTGATTGCATCATACTAAGCCACTTGCTATGCTTAAACAAATCGTTACCATCCACATAATCGTTATCGTATATCCAATTTGTCGCACCCGTATTATACGGCGGATCTATGTAGATGAGGTCAATTTTACCCTTATGTGTCTTTTCAAGCAATTTAAGCGAAGCAAGATTGTCTCCCTCAATGAGAAAATTCACCTGTCCGCCATTATCAATGAACAAGTCTTTATCTTCCGTCAAAACCGGCGTATGCGTATCAAGCACCTCATCGATTTCTTCACGATGTTCCTCGAAAACAAGTCCGTATTTCTTTCCATTTACATCCTTTTCCAAATCGGAAAGATAAGAGAGCAGATTGCCTGTGTTTTCGTCCTGCGGCGCATTGGATATAAAAGTGCGAATTTCCTTGATTTTAGCAAGTAAATCCTCACGCTTTTGCTTTGATATGTTAGTGCTCATTTTATTCCTCCGTATTTTTCTGCTCTTTTGGTATAATATTAGCCATTGAATTTAACAAAGTATTATATGCCTGCTGAGATGCTGCTTGCTCTTGCCATTTTTCGACCATACCCTGGGGAATATATGGATTTTGTATTGTTTCCCAGGTGATTTCTTTTTTATACCCGATATTATTAGCAATTTCTTCCAAAAGTTTATACATCAGATTTTTTCTTTTATTTGCCATTAAATCTGATTGCTCTGTTGAAGAATATGCTTCATAAAGTTCTTTCCAGGCAACACGTACAGCTTTATCTTTTGCGAAAACGACATCAATAAGATTAAGAGCGTGAACGCTATCAACTGTCCAGCCATATATTCGTGAAGTCATAAGCACCTTGAAGATATGCATTTTGTCTTTTCTTATTTCTGCTCTATCTTGTAAACGCTGTCCAATTATTACAGCAGCTATTGGAATTATTATAATAGC
>OLNN01001386.1_pt1 | contig 20160 bp, 18 predicted proteins | sample 1672141 | NCBI WGS metagenome assembly OLNN01 (sample SAMEA3136652, study PRJEB25190) | human gut metagenome | biome: human gut; feature: human-associated habitat; material: faeces | place: Austria | collected 2013 | reverse complement strand
GTTCTGTCAGCTCTTTCTTCTGTTACAGCACGATTGGACCGGCCCGCCACTCGCTGGAGACCACCGGGACCTCGGGCAGACAGAGCTCCCACAAGGTCTGCGCCCGGGCGTCGATCTCAAACTGGCGCTGGCGCCGGGCATCCATCCCCTTTACGGCGGCAGGTTTCGTGACAATGGGCAGCTGTCCCAGCTCTTTGGCCCGGCGCAGAATCCCCCGTCCGGCCTCAGTGAGGCCCAGCACCCGCAGATAGGGCACCTGCGCGGGACAATCTGTCGTGGTCAGGCCCAGGTAGGCCCACAGAATCAGCCGCCGCACCCGGGCGTGGGCGTAGCGCTTGCTCTTCACCCGGTCATAGCACTCGGTCAGGGTAACGCTCTCCCGGACCGCCCGGACCAGCCGGTGCTCCAATCCCTCGCCGCAGTCGGGCAGTGCGGCGAAGCCGGCAGCAGTCATGGTACGCAGACGGGTGAAAATCCCCCGGGTGTTGTGCTCCAGCGCCGCAGGACACCGGTTCTGCGCCCACTCCCGCCGCAACACCTCCGAAGCTGGTCCGGGCATCCCGGCGCAGGCCTCCTCCAGCCCGCCGGACAGCAACGCCTGCCGCAGGGCTGATGCAGAGCGAAATCCATCGCTCTCCCGGGCACTGTGGTGGGCCGCTCCCACCCGTGGGAAGGTCGCCGCCGTCATCCCGGGCGCCAAACTGTGGATGGCCCGCAGATACTCTACGCCCAGCAGGTTATTGGGCGCTCTCAGCGCCGCCGCAGCCGGGCCGATTAACTCTTCCAACGCCTGCTGGCGGGCTGTGGCAAAGGGCAGCCCCTCCTTTAAATAAGGTTGCAGCACTTGCGAAAAGGCAGGGCTGTCCAACGCCTCCGCCACCTGCTCCAGGGCGGTCAGCTCTCCCGCTTCGCTACCGAAGACCAGATGGGTAGCGCCTGCCGCCGCCAGCAGGGTCACGCCGCCCCGGGCAAAACGCTCTGCCGAGGACGCCGCCCACTGGACGGGCAGCTCCAGAATCAGGTCCGCTCCGCAGGAAAGGGCCATCTCCGCCCGGGCGTACTTGGAGACAATGGCCGCTCCGCCCCGCTGGGTGAAGGGTCCGCTCATGGCGCACACCACCGGACTGTCCGGAAACGCCTCCTTCGCCCGGGCGATCAGGTGGGCGTGGCCCCGGTGGAAGGGGTCAAACTCCCCGATGATGCCGATGATTTCCATGTTGACTTTTCCACCTGCCTTTCGTATACTGTTTACAGAACAAGGGCGCCGCCGGTAGACGGTTGACCCCCAATATCTAGTTACAAGGAGTAACCGCAGCTCGGGGTAAAAGCTAGGCGGTTACTTCTTTTTTATGTTCCAGGCAGCAACAAAGAGACCGGCCAGACCGATCAGCACCAACGTGTATTGGAACAGGTCGGAATATGTCACCATATGGCAGCCCTCCTCTCCGAAGAAACAGAGGGCAAAGAAGTGTTACCCTCCGGTTTGAGAGGGTTAACCGCCTACCGTTACTGGCAGCGCCGTTTTTACTATACCATAATCCACTGGAAAAGTCTGTGGTAACCGTCCTGAATTTGCAAAAAAATGTTGTTCTTCGGCCCGGATCGTACTATAATAAAGGTTGTGCTTATCATACAATACAGCGTTTTACGCTGCAAGCAGTAAGAAGATCTATAGATGAAAAAGGAGATATTCAGTATGAACGTTCTGGTTATCAACGCAGGCAGCTCCTCCCTGAAGTATCAGCTGCTGGATCCCGCCACTGGCGACCTGCTGGCCAAGGGCCTGTGCGAGCGCATCGGCATCGACGGCAAGTTTACCTATAAGCCCCAGGTAGAGGGCAAGACCAAGCTGGACGCCATTGACGTGGCAATGCCCACCCATTCCGAGGCCATCCAGACCGTGCTGAACGCCCTGGTGGATCCGGCCAACGGCGTCATCACTTCCATGAGCGAGATCGACGCAGTGGGTCACCGTGTGGTCCATGGCGGCGAAGCCTTTGCCTCCTCCGTGCTGATCACCGACGAGGTCATGCAGGCCATCGAAGAGTGCAACCCCCTGGCTCCTCTCCACAACCCGGCCAACATCATCGGCATCAACGCCTGCAAGGCCGCTCTGGGTGACAAGGTGCCTCAGGTCGCCGTCTTTGACACCGCCTTCCATCAGACCATGCCTCCCGTGGCCTACACCTATCCCATCCCCTACGAATACTATGAGAACGACAAGATGCGCCGCTATGGCTTCCACGGCACCTCTCATCGTTTCGTCTCCGCCCGCGCAGCCGCCATGCTGGGCAAGAATATCGAGGATCTGAAGATCATTACCTGCCACCTGGGCAACGGCTCCTCTGTGGCCGCCATCAAGGGCGGTAAGTGCATCGACACCACCATGGGCCTGACTCCGCTGGCCGGCCTGCCCATGGGCACCCGTTCCGGCGATATGGACGCCGGCGTCATGGAGTTCCTGATGAAGAAGCACAACCTGTCCATCGACGAGATGATGACCATCCTCAACAAGAAGTCCGGCGTGCTGGGTATCTCCGGCGTCTCCTCCGACTTCCGTGACCTGGAAAATGCCTCCAAGGAGGGCAACACCCGGGCTCAGCTGGCCATCGACGTGTTTGTCTATGACGTGAAGAAGTACATCGGTTCCTACGCAGCCGCCATGGGCGGTGTGGACGCAGTCGTGTTTACCGCCGGTGTCGGTGAGAACTCCGCCTCCCTGCGCGCCGAGATGGTCAAGGGCCTGGAGTTCATGGGCATCAAGATGGACCTGGAGAAGAACGACTTCCGCGGCGAAGAGCGCGATGTCTCCGCTCCCGACGCCACCGTCAAGGTCCTGGTCATCCCCACCAACGAAGAGCTGATGATCGCAATGGATACCGCTGAGATCGTCAAGGGTTAACACCCTTTCCGATCCATCCAACCGATCCCTTCCTACGATACGTTGACCCGGGGCGAGTAATCGCCCCGGCCTACGCTACCAACGTGCCCCCGGCACATTGGCTTAACGCTGCGGTGGATACTGCCGAGATCGTCAATGCTTGACGATCCGTCCAACCGATCCCTTCCTACAATACGTTGATCCGGGGCGAGTAATCGCCCCGGCCTACGCTACCAACGTGCCCCCGGCACGTTGGCTTAACGCTGCGGTGGACACCGCCGAGATCGTCAAGGGCTAACACCCTTTCCGATCCGTCCGACCGATCCCTTCCTACGGAAACTAACTGTGCCCGTTAAGACGGGCACAGCCTACGCGAACCGACACTCCCCTGGGGTGTCGGTTTTGCGTTACAGCACTCTGGGCACGTATCCGGACAAAACAGGCCGGCTGCGGCGTCTGCACTTGTGCACTTTACCGAAGAACGGAGGGCACCGGCCGGAATTGCGGCCGTCAGAGGGGTGAAACAGGGACTTTTCCCCGCCAAATTCCCCGCTGACCCCAGGCACTGACGGCGTTTTCAGGCAAATTTACAATTTGGTCGTAAATTCGTGATAGTTTTGCTCCCATTTTCCTTGACAAACTTGTAACAAAGTGTATATAATAACCATGGTAATTCGTGTGAAACGGATTTCCGCCTCGTGTAGTATTTCTCTTTATACACAACAACAATTTTAATATTCAGGAGGTTACACTATGAATCCGAGAGATGTTGTCATCGTAAGTGCCTGCCGTACCGCTATCGGCAAGAACATGGGTCAGTTCAAGGACGTTCAGGCTCGTGACCTGGCTATCTGCGCTGGTTCCGAAGCTATCAAGCGCGCTGGCATCGATCCCAAGCAGTGCGACGAGATCGTCATGGGCGAATGCTTCACCGGCATGCAGGGTTCTCTGCCCGCACGTCAGGTTTCCATGAGAATCGGCCTGGACGAGACTTCCAACGCTTGCACCGTGAACCAGAACTGCGCTTCCGGTATGCGTGCTATGGACATCGCTGCCAACAACATTCTGCTGGGCAAGTCCGATATCAGCCTGGTTGTCGGTGTTGAGTCCATGACCAACGCTCCCTACCTGCTGGCTAAGGCTCGTATGGGCTATCGTATGGGCGACGGCAAGATCTATGACTCCATGCTGCATGACGGCCTGGTTGACGAACTGTCCGGCGGCCACATGGGTCTGACTGCTGAGAACGTTGCTGAAAAGTATGGCATCACCCGTGAAGAGTGCGACAAGATCGCTGTCCGTTCTCACAACCTGGCTTGCAAGGCCATCGACGAAGGCGTCTTCAAGGAAGAGATCGTTCCCTTCGTGCTGCACACCAAGAAGGGCGACAAGGTCATCGACACCGATGAGCATCCCATCCGTGACTGCAACATGGAGACTCTGGCAAAGCTGAAGCCCGCATTCAAGAAGGGCGGCGTCATCACTGCTGCTAACGCTTCCGGCATCAACGATGCAGCCGCTGCTGTCATCATGATGAGCTGGGAAAAGTGCCAGGAACTGGGCAAGAAGCCCATGGCTAAGCTGCTGACCTGCGAAGCTAAGGGTGTTGCTCCCGAAGTTATGGGCCTGGGCCCCGCAGCAGTTATCCCCAAGGCTTGCGAAAAGGCCGGCGTCAAGTTCGAAGACATCGACAACTTCGAAGTCAACGAAGCTTTCTCCGCACAGGTTCTGGGCGTTGAGAGAATGCTGAAGGAAGACTATGGTCTGACCATCGATTGGGACAAGACCAACAAGTTCGGTTCCGGTATCGCTCTGGGCCATCCCGTTGGCTGCACCGCTCTGCGTATCATCGTCACCCTGGTTCACACCATGGTCCGCGAAGATCTGAAGCTGGGCTGCGCATCTCTGTGCGTCGGCGGCGGCCCCGCTCTGGCTTCCATCTGGAGCCGCGATTTCTCCTGATTGCCTAGGGTAATTCGCTAGACTCTCTCTCTTCGGAGATAGACCAAAGGAAGTTTTCCGCACCCCCCGGTTCGCCGGGGGGTGTTTTTCTATGAAAAAACGGTCATTTCGGTGGATAACTCTGTGAAATCAGTGGAAAACTCCGCCGTGGGCTGCAAAAATGCGCGTTATTCCAACTTACCTGCGGCAAATTTCTGTGGATTTGCTGTGGGAAGGGCTGTGCGTGCCGCCCTGTCTCCTTCCCTGGTTCCATTCACCCTCCGTTGTCCCGCGCGCTCCCCTCTTCCTCCGGATCCCATGTTCAAAAATCCAATTTCAAGTTTCTTTTCTCTTTTTCTCCTTCCCTCTCTCTATCCTTTTCACTTTCTGGTTCTGTATCAGGATCAGGTTCTGGTTCTGTATCGGCACCACTGGTTACCACTGGCAACGACTGGATTCCTTTGCGGCAATTCTTCCGGTTCCGCTCGCAAACTTTCTCATACTTCAGCCGATTGCTGTCCAGACCGGTTTTCAGAAAGCGAAAGGCCATAGTCACCGCCGGTTCCTGCTCCTCCAAGAGCTCTCCCCGCTTCTCGTAGGCCAACATCATCCGGATCAGCCGTCCCACCTGCTGGTCTGTCAGGGAAGTGGTCTGTTCCTCAAAGTCGTAGTAAATCAAAAAACTGTTTTTTTCTTTGCTCACGGCACACCTCTCCTTTTCGGTAGAATGCCCTGTATGATAGCCTCTTTTTCCCCGGCCTTCAAGGGAATTTGATACGGTTTTTCGCCCATTTCTCACTTTTTCAGCCCTTTCCCAACCCTTTGGATGCAAATCGGGAAAGGATTTTTTCTGCCGAATCTGCTTCTACCGCAATTATTCCGAATCCGTTAAAGCTTTCTTAAATATTTCCGTCTTGCATCTTAACCTGGTCATGTTATGATAAACGTGTCATTTGGAAAGGGGCCTTTTTTCATGTACCACATTCTCGTTTGCGATGACGACCGGGACATTGTCTCGGCGCTGACCATCTATCTGACCGGTGAGGGCTATGCTGTCACCGGCGCCGGCAGTGGTCAGGAAGCGCTGGACTTATTTCAACAGCAGACTTTTGACCTGGTGCTCATGGACATCATGATGCCCGGCATGGACGGCATCACTGCCACCGCTCAGCTGCGTGCCCAGAGCAACGTCCCCATCCTGTTCCTCACCGCCAAAAGTGAGGATACGGACAAGATTCTGGGGCTGAACATGGGCGCTGACGACTACATCACCAAGCCTTTTAACCCGCTGGAGGTCATCGCCCGGGTGCGCTCTCATCTGCGGCGGTACACTCAGCTGGGCGGCGTCTCCGCGGCGCCTGATCTGCTGACGGTGGGGCCGGTGACATTGGACGACGGCGCCAAGACGGTGACGGTGGACGGTGAGCCGGTCAGCCTGACGCCGCTGGAGTTCAACATCCTCCGACTGCTGATGCGCCATCCCGGTCAGGTGTTCTCCATGACCCAGATCTACGAGCAGGTCTGGAACGACACCGCCCTGGGCAGTGAAAACACCGTGGCCGTGCACATCCGTCATCTGCGGGAGAAAATCGAAATTGATCCCGCCCATCCCCGCTACCTGAAGGTGGTCTGGGGTCTGGGCTACAAAATGGAGCAGCCGTAAGGACCCGCATCCCGGCCCGAGGCCGCCGCTCCTGGGAAAGGAATGGGCTACCACATGAGGAACTCTATTTTACTGCGGGGCAATCCCTGGCTGAAAGGGCTGTGCGCGGTGCTGTGCTGCCTGCTGTTCGGCTGCTGCGTCGGATTCAGCGGGCTGGCCTACCAGTGCTGGTATCACTACGGCAGCACCGGCAGCTATGAAGGCGTCGCCGGCAGCCCCGCCGCCGAAACCTACCGGCATGACGTCCTGGACCTGTTCGTCCTGAATCAGCACAAGGATGATCTCACCTACCTGGGTAAGCAGGACTACAAACAACTGAGCAAAACCCTCAAGCAGGCCAACTGCAACTTCCGTTACCGGATCCTGAACATGGACGGCAAGGTGCTCATGGACAATCTGGGCGATGAGCCCATCGAAAACCAGGTCTCCCAGGTCTACGACACCGTCTGCGCCATCAATGAGAGCTCCTACGTGAACTTCAGTGAGAGCAGCGTGTATGTGGATAAGACTGGTCAGGAAATCACCGAGGGCACCTGCTCCTTCGATCAGGACTATATCCGCAGTGAGGACGCCTCCTACACCTACGTCAATGCCAGAGATACCAACGAGTATGTGCTGGAGTGGGGTATCACCTCCCCTCTGATCGCCACTGACGGCCTGCGGGACTGGCAGGAACACGCGGATCAGTACGCCGTGCTGGTCCTGCCCCTGACTTTGGCCGCCGTGGCCTGCGGATTGCTCTGCCTGCTGTGCTTCCTCTGGCTACTGGCCGCCACGGGACACCGTTCCGGCACAGAGGGCATCACCCTGTCCCCCCTCCACCGCTGTCCCTATGACCTGCTGCTGGTGCTGGAGTGTGGGGTCGTCTCACTGTACCTGGCGGGCTGCATCGATCTGCTGGAGCGCTTTTACGCGCCCCTCACCGATCACGGCGGTCAGCTGCTGCCCTTCTTCGCCACGCTGGCCGGTCTGACCGCCCTGGGCGGAGCCCTGTGCCTGCCCGCCTGCACGGTACTGACCGCCCAGCTCAAGGATCACTCCCTGGGCCGGCGCACCCTGCTCTACCGCATCTTCCGGCGACTGGGCCAGCTCCTGCGCCAGATCCCCACCCATGGCCGCGCACTGGCCATCGCCAGCGCCTTCCTCTTCCTCTACGCCTTCTTCTGCTTCCTGGCCGGGAATGAGGCCAGCTTCTTCTGCCTGCTGCTGGCCATGGTCATGGCAATCGCCGCACTGCTGATCCTGCTGTGGTGGCTCAGAGGCTGGCAGAACATCCGCAAGGGCGGGAAGGCTCTGGCCGAAGGCGATCTCAGCTACGTCACCGACACCGAGCACATTCCCTGGGATCTGCGGGAGCTGGGTGAGGATCTGAACGCCATCTCCAAGGGGATGCAGAAGGCGGTGGATCAGCGGATCCGCAGTGACCGGTTCCGCACCGAGCTGATCACCAACGTGAGCCACGATCTGAAAACCCCGCTGACCAGCATCATCAACTACGTGGACCTGCTGAAAAAGCGCAACCTGGCCGACGAGACCGCCCAGAGCTATCTGGAGGTCCTGGATCGGAAGAGTCAGCGCCTGAAAACCCTCACCGAGGATCTGGTCGAGGCCAGCAAGGCCTCTGCCGGCGTGCTGCCGGTGGATCGCCAAAGGCTGGAGGCCTGCCAGCTGGTGGAGCAGGCCCTGGGTGAGTACGCCGAAAAGCTCACCGCCGCCCAGCTCAGCGTGGTCACCCGCTACCCCAAGGAGGGCGCCTGGATCCTGGCCGACGGCCGGCATCTGTGGCGGATTCTGGACAACCTCCTCTCCAACTGCGCCAAGTACGCCATGCCCGGCACCCGGGTCTATGTGGACGTGCTCCGCAAAGATGGTCAGGTAATTCTCTCCATCAAAAACATCTCCGCTGACCCCCTCAACGTCCCCGCCGACGAGCTGCTCCAGCGCTTCGTCCGGGGTGACGACGCCCGCTCCACCGACGGCAGCGGTCTGGGCCTGTCCATCGCCCAGAGTCTGGCCAATTTGCAGGGCGCCAAGTTCCGACTTCAGGTTGACGGCGACCTATTCAAAGCCTGCGTTATTTTCCCCGAATACCACTGATTTCGCCAAAAGAGGACCGCTTTCGTGCAATGCACCGGCGGTCCTCTTTCGCTTTCTCCGCTAAAACCGGTTTCAAAAGTTGACAATAATACCACTTTTGTGGTAAGCTATGGGTATGTATCATCTTGATCCAAAAAGGAGGAATCGTATGATAAAATTTCGAAATGTGAATAAATCCTTTGGCCGCAACACCATTTTGAAGGACATTTCCTTCACCGTGGACAAGGGCGATCTGGTTACCATAATTGGCGCCAGCGGCTGCGGAAAAACCACCACCCTAAAGATGATCAACCGGCTCATCAAACCCACCTCCGGCGACATTTTTATCAACGGGGAAAACATCAAGGACAAGGATGTGATCCAGCTGCGCCGGGGTATTGGCTACGTGATCCAGCAGACCGGCCTGTTCTCCCACATGACCGTCCGGGAGAACATCGAGATCATCCCCAAGCTCTCCAAGACCAACCCGGAGCAGATCCGTAAGCGGACCCTGGAGCTGATGGACATGGTGGGCATGGACCCGGACCTGTATCTAGACCGGTATCCTACCGAGCTCTCCGGCGGTCAGCAGCAGCGTATCGGAGTGGCCCGGGCCTTCGCCACCGATCCGGAGATCATCCTCATGGACGAGCCCTTCAGCGCCCTGGACCCCATCACCCGGACCCAGCTCCAGGATGAGTTGCTGAGCCTCCAGAACACCCTCCACAAGACCATCGTATTTGTCACCCACGACATGGATGAGGCCGTCAAGATCGCCGACAAGATCTGCGTCATGCACCAGGGCAGCATCCTCCAGTACGACACGCCGGAGGAACTGCTGAAAAATCCCTGCAACGACTTCGTGGCCGAGTTCGTGGGCAAAAACCGCATCTGGGCCTCTCCCGAGTTCATCAAGGCCCGGGACATCATGATCGAGCACCCGGCCTGCTGCGGGCCCGAGCTGACCCTGCGCAAGGGCCTGGAACAGATGCGCTTTGCCAAGGTGGACAGCCTCATGGTGGTGGACCGGCAGAGACACATGCTGGGCATCGTCCGGGCCAGAGAGATCCTGCCCTCCCAGCTGCGCAACCCCGGCACCACCATCGGCCAGATCATGGACGAGCACTATCTCCACGCGGCTCCGGATGACAACATCGTGGAGATCCTCAATCTGGTCAATGACAACAACGTGTCCACCGTCCCCATCCTGGGCGCTGACAACACGCTGTGCGGCCTGATTACCAAGAGCAGCCTGATGACCACCCTCAGCCACCAGTATTTGGACACCGATCAGACAGGAGGGATTGCGTAACATGGCTTTTATCACCGGTTTATTGAACTATTTTGCGGAAAATGGTTCCCAGATCTTCTCCCTGCTCCTGGAGCACATCCGCCTGACCGCCATCGCCGTCGGCGTGGCCATCCTCATCGGTGTGCCCCTGGGCATCCTGATCTGCTACATTCGCAAGGCCAGTAAGCCCGTCCTGGGCGTGGCCAACGTGATCCAGGCCATCCCCAGCATGGCTCTGCTGGGCTTCGCCATCCCGCTGCTGGGCATCGGCACCGTACCCGCCGTCGTGGTGGTGGTGCTCTACTCCCTGCTGCCCATCATCAAAAATACCTACGCCGGTATTCAGGGCATCAATCCCGAGATGGTGGAGGCCGCAAAGGGCATCGGTATGTCCAAGTTCCAGGTCCTCTACAAGGTCCAGATCCCTCAGGCCCTGCCCGTCATTATGGCAGGCGTCCGTATCTCCTCCGTCACCGCCGTCGGCCTGATGACCATGGCCGCCTTTATCGGCGGCGGCGGTCTGGGCGTGCTGGTCTTCGCCGGCATCCGTACCGTGGACAACTATCAGATCATCGCCGGCGCCCTGCCCGCCTGCCTGCTGGCCCTGCTGGTGGACTTTATCTTCGGCGTGGTGGAAAAGCTGGTCACGCCCATCAGTCTCCAGCTCACCAGTCAGAAGAATCCCAAAAAGACCCGCAGAACCCAGAAGATTATTCTGGCCGTCACCGCACTGGTTCTGGTGGTCCTCTTCGCCTGGAACGGCGTCAGCTCCGCCATCTCCAAGATGCGCAGTGGTGACACCATCGCCATCGGCAGTAAGGACTTCACCGAGCAGATTATCCTCTGCCACATGATGGGCGACCTGATTGAGGACAACACCGACCTGACAGTGGAGCGTATCCCATCCCTGGGCGGCGCTCAGGTGGTGATGAGCGCCATCACCAGCGGTCAGGTGGACCTGTATATGGACTACACCGGCACCTGTTATGCTGACACCCTGGGTTACGATCCCATCACAGACGTCCAGAAGGTCTACGACACCGTGGTCAAGGACTTTGACGAAAAGTACGACCTGACCGTTCTGGATCAGACCTTCAACAACACCTACACCCTGGCCATGCTCCCGGAGCGCGCCAAAGAGCTGGGCGTCAAGACCATCAGCGATCTGGCCCGGGTCTCCAAGGATCTGGTGATCTCCCCCACCCTGGAGTTCACCAAGCGCGGCGACTGTCTCCCCGGCCTCCAGAAGGCCTACAACCTCCAGTTTAAGAAGGTCGTGGCTATGGACAGCTCCCCCCGTTACATCGCCCTGGTCAATGGCGAGAGCGATGTGGTGGACGCCTTCTCCACCGACGGCCTGCTGAAAAAGTACGGCCTCACCGTCCTGGAGGACGACCGCCAGTTCTTCCCGCCCTACTACACCGTCCCCATCATCCGCAATGACACTCTGGCGGAGCATCCTGAGCTGAAGGACCTGCTCAATGAGCTGGGCACCCACCTCACGGAGGACGTGATGATCGACCTGAACTATCAGGTGGACGAGGAGGGCAAGGAACCGAAGGATGTGGCTCACGACTTCCTGATCTCGGAAGGGTTAATTGACTGATTCAGCAATCCCGCTTCCTGTACACAACAAAACCGGACTGACATTCTGTCAGTCCGGTCAGTCTGTAGACAAACTACTGGAAGCCTGACCATCACGAAAGGCCTCGCCAGAGTTCCGGCATCTCTGAGGCCGGAATCCAATCAAATTCGAAAAAAGTGACGACATGTGCGTCACTTTTTTCCCGTCTCAGCCCGCAAGTGCTTTCCCGAAGGGAAGGCGCACAGCCGGGCTGCAAGCTTCGGAAAAATGCTTGCATTTTTCCGAAAGGGTGTCGACTTTGTCGACACCCTCACCGGACTGACGTTCTGTCAGTCCGGTTTCTGCTTGTTCCGTTCCATCTCTTCCCACTTGTGCGTCCACCAGGTCCAGGCCGCTGCAAGCAAGCACCCGATCCCCGCCGCCGTCAGCCATCCCAGAGGCATATGAACCATATACTTCGACGGCTCGTCATAAAAGACACCGAACAGCTCAATATCCCGGGCCTGCATGACAAAGCAGAGGGTATAGCTCAAAATTTCCAGCCCAAGCCCCGCCACCAAAAGCCACAGCGGTTTCCGGCCTTTGGGCGCTTCTTTTTTCTCCTTCTGTCCCGGTGCGGCAGCTGCCTTCGGTGGCACATCCCCTCCGGCCTGCGCCGGGTCCTCGCAGTCCTCCAGCATCAGGTATTCGATGGGCACCTGGAAGAACTTACTCAGCCGGACGATGTTATCCACGTCCGGTGACGCCGTCCCCAGCTCCCACCGGGACACCGCCTGCCGGGACACGTTCAGCTGCTCCGCCAGCTTCTCCTGGGACAGTCCGCTCTCCCGGCGCAGCTTCTGCAATTTTTCTCCGAATGTCATGGATCGGTCACTCCCTTTCCTGTTCTCTGTGATACCAAAATCGTACCACAGCTCCCCTTCGCCGTCCACCACTTCCAGCCGGCAATCCCGCCACCGGCAGTGGGCAATGCGCCCGCTTTCCGCTCCCATCGCGGGCAGGGCACAGATTTCCCTTTTTCACCCTGTCGAAACTTGTATTTTTGTTGCCCCGGATTACAGCCTTGTGCTATAATGGAGTTATTGTAAATTCCCATGGCAGCTGGAGGTTACGCATATGGATCATAAAATCAACGTGGTTGTGGCGGAGCGCAGCTACACCCTCACCACTTCAGACAAAGCCGAGTACGTGGAAAAGGTGGCGGAGTTCGTCAACGATCAGATGGATCAGCTGGCCAATGTGGCCCATGCCTCCACTCTGGACGCCGCCATTATGACCGCCCTGAACATCGCCGACAGTTACTTCAAGGAACAGGAGTCGTCGGAAAATCTGCGCAAGCAACTCAAGCAGTATCTGGATGAGGCCAACCGGCTCAAAACCGAGCTGTCCGAGGCCAAGCGGGAGCTGTTCCGCCTCCAGCAGGGTAAAAAGTAAACTTGCAGGCGCAGCGGTATCCCTTCCAAGCGCTGGGGGCCGGGATCAAATACCCGGCCCTTTCTCTGTCCCACCCACCTTTCGATCTTTTCCGCACCCAGGAGCGCATAGACTATGATTGAGCTTTTATCTCCCGCCGGCTCCCCGGAGGCCGTCCAGGCCGCCGTCCAGAATGGAGCCGACGCGGTTTATCTCGGATACGGCAACTTCAACGCCCGACGCAATGCCGCCAACTTTGACGACAACGCCCTTCAGGCGGCGGTGGAGTACTGCCATCTGCGGGGAGTCAAGGTCTATCTGACGCTCAACACTCTGCTCAGCGACCGGGAACTGCCCCAGGCCGCCGGTCTGGTGGACCGGGTCAACCGATTGGGCATAGACGCCCTGCTGGTCCAGGACCTGGGCGTGGCCCGGATGGCCCGTCAGGTGGCCCCTGACCTGCCCCTCCACGCCAGCACTCAGATGACCATCCACAGTCTGGACGGCGCCAGGGCCGCCGCCGACCTGGGCATGACCCGGGTGGTGGTCAGCAGGGAGCTGTCCCGGGATCAGATCGCCTTTCTCTGCGCCCACGCGCCGGTGGAGATCGAGTGCTTCGTCCACGGCGCCCTGTGCATGTGCTACTCGGGCCAGTGCTTCTTCTCCTCGGTCATCGGCGGCAGAAGCGGTAACCGGGGCATGTGCGCCCAGCCCTGCCGGCTCAACTACGGCTGGGGCTCGGTGGCGGAGGAGCCGCTGCTCTCCCTGAAAGATATGTCTCTGGCCCAGCACCTGCGGGAGCTGGACGAGATGGGCGTGGCCTGCGCAAAAATTGAGGGGCGCATGAAACGGCCGGAGTATGTGGCCGTGGTCACTCAGGTCTACTCCAACGCCATCCGGGAGGGCCGCAATCCCACCCGTGGCGAACAGAAGGCCCTGGAACAGGCCTTTTCCCGTCAGGGCTTTACCGACGGCTACTTCCGGGACAAGACCGGCAAGCATATGTTCGGCATCCGGGAGAAAACCCCCGTCCCCACCAAGCTCTTCACCGCCGCCAAGGCGGACTACACCCGGGAGCATCCCCGGGTTCCCGTGGGCTTCTATGCAAAAATTGAGGCCGGTCAGCCCGTTCAGGTGGGCGTTCAGGACAATCAGGGCCACGTGGCCGCAGTGGAGGGACCGGTGCCCGAGCCGGCCCGGAAGGTCTCGCTGGCCAAGGAACAGGTGGAGCTCCAGCTGTCCAAGACCGGCGGCACCCCCTACCGCTGTGTCAAGGTGATGGCCCAGGTGGACCAAAACCTCTCCCTGCCTCTGTCCTCGCTGAACCATCTGCGCCGTCAGGCTCTGGATGAGCTGTCCGACCAGCGCACGGCGCCTCCACCCCGCCGCCGGGGTCAATATCACCCGGGCGTCCGCTACGAGAACCGGACCACTCCGCCGGTGTTCACCATCTCCGCCCTCCGGGCCGATCAGATCTCCCGGCAGCTGCTGGACCTGCAGCCCGCCGTGATCGCCCTCCCGCTGGAGGAGCTGGTGGCCCATCCGGACACCGCCGAGGACATCCTCCGGGCCGGGATTGAGGCGGCGGTGACTCTGCCCCGGGTGTTTTGGGACCGGGAGGTGCCTGAGATGGAGCTGCGGCTGGAACAGCTGCGCTATCTGGGCGTGGAGACCGCCTATGCCGGCACGTTGGCCGGGGTTCAGCTGGCCCAGCGGCTGGGATTCCAGTGCCGGGGTGACTTCGGCCTGGGGGTGTACAATGCTCAGACCGTCAAGGAATTGAAGCGCCTGGGCCTGAAATCCGCAACCCTCTCCTTTGAGCAGCGGATTGCCCGGATCCGGGACCTGTCCAAGGCCATGGACTGTGAGATCATCGGCTACGGCCGGCTGCCCCTGATGATTACGGAAAACTGCATCATCCGCAACCGCTACGGCCAGTGCGGCTGTCAGAGCGTCAACCACCTTATTGACCGGAAGGGCGCTCGCTTCCCGGTGATGCGGTCCTTTGGCTGCCGGAATGAAATCTACAACTCGAAAAAACTCTTCCTGGCCGACAAGCCGGAAAGCTATCTGAAATCCGGCCTCTGGGGCGTGCGGCTCTTCTTTACCACCGAGAATCCCAAGGAGTGCCAGCAGGTCCTGCGCCGCTACCGCCAGGAGGGCAACTATACACCCAGCGAATACACCCGGGGGCTCTACTACCGGGATGTGGAATAGGAGACACCTGATGAAACTGTACTGCAAGGCCCTGTCGCCTAAAATCGGACGGGAGATTCCCGCTCCCTACTACGCCAGTCCCGGCGCCGCCGCCATGGATCTCCACGCCTGCACCGATGAGGCGGTGACCATTCCCGCCGGCGGTCGGGCGGTGATTCCCACCGGGATTGCCATCGCCCTGCCCGGCCCTGAATACGTGGCTCTGATTTTCGCCCGGTCCGGTCTGGGCATCAAGCACGGTGTGGCGCCGGCCAACTGCGTGGGCGTCATTGACAGCGACTACCGGGGTGAGATTCAGGTGGGGCTGCAAAACAGCTCGGACGTGCCCTACACCGTTCAGCCCGGCGACCGGATCGCTCAGCTGGCCGTTCTCCCCGTCTTTCAGGCGGAGCTGGAGTGGACTGACTCCCTGGACGACACCCAGCGCGGTTCCGGCGGCTTCGGTTCCACCGGCCGGTGATTTCTGGGGCTCTGCCCCAGACCCCGCCAGGGACGCTGTCCCTGGACCCTGCAAGCCTTTTTGGAAAAAGGCTTGACCCAAAACCCCATTGCGCTGCGCGCTCGTTCTATATGCAGCGCAGAAAAACGCTGACATCCGTCAGCGTAAGGGGTTTTAATGCAAGAAAACCTTTACCTGGTGTATGAATCAATTTCCCCTGCACTGACGGCAGTCAGTGCTTTACCGCCCGAAATCTATAGGCGCACAGCGCAAAAAAAGTTTTCGGTCCAGCCTTTTACAAAAGGCTGGTGGGGGTCTGGGGGCAAAGCCCCCAGAAAAGGGAGGTATGCTTATTATGGCAATCATACTCGCTTCCAAGTCCCCACGGCGGCGGGAACTGCTGGCCCAGATGGGACTGACAGACTTTCAGATTATTCCCGCCGTGGGTGAGGAAATTGTGGATCCCTCTCTGGATCCGCCGGCACTGGCGGAGGCGCTGGCCCTCCACAAGGCCCGGGAAGTGGCCCGGGACCACGCCGCGCCCGGCGATCTGGTCATTGGTGCGGACACCATCGTGGTACTGGACGGCCAGGTACTGGGCAAGCCCCGGGACGCTGACCACGCGCTGGAGATGCTCACCGCTCTGTCCGGCCGTCAGCACCACGTCTACACCGGCGTGGCAGTGCTCCGGGATGGCGTGGAGCTGGCGGAGCATGAGGACACCGAGGTCCACTTCCGCCCGCTGACCCGGAAGGAGATCCTCCGCTACATCGCCACCGGCGAGCCCATGGACAAGGCCGGCGCCTACGGCATTCAGGGTCAGGGCGCGCTGCTGGTCCCCTGCATCCGCGGCGACTACTCCAACGTGGTGGGACTGCCCCTGTGCCGGCTGGGCCGGATGCTGGAGCGGTTCGGAATCGAATGCTTTCGCGGAGCCTAACCCCTCCGCTCAGTTGAATTTTGGCACGGCACAGAAAGGGTGTTCACTTTGAAAGACTTCTTCCGCCGCAACGGCATTTGGGTCATCGTCGCGGCGCTGCTGCTGACGGCGGCCCTGTCCCTGGGATCCGCCCTGTTCCCCAACCTGACCTCTCCCATCAGCAATGTGATCGGCATCGTGGCCTCCCCCTTCCAGAAGGCCACCACCTCCTTCACCAGCTGGGTGGAGAGCCTATACGACTACGCCTTCCGCTACCAGGAGCTTCAGAGCAAGGTGGAGGAGCTGGAACTCCAGATCTCCGAGATGAACAAGGAAAATCGCGAGGCTGAGGACGCTGTTGCGGAAAATGCCCGCCTGCGGAAGCTGCTCAAGCTGGCGGAAAAGCACTCCGACTTCACCTATGAGGCCGCCCGGGTCACCGGCGCCTCCTCCACCAGCTGGGAGTCCACCATCACCCTGAGCAAGGGCTCCTCCAGCGGCATTGAGAAAAACGACACCGTCATCACCGAGACCGGCTACCTGGTGGGCGTGGTAGCGGAGCTGGGCACCAACTGGTGCACCGTCATCACCCTGGTGGACCCGGACATCTCCATGGGCGCCCTGGTCTACCGGACCGGCGACAACGCCATCCTGGAGGGTGACCTGACCCTGATGATCGACGGTACCTGCAAGCTCAGCTACCTGGACAGCAAGAGCCAGCTCATCTCCGGCGACGAGGTCCTCACCTCCGGCAAAGGCGGCGTCTATCCCTCCGGACTGGTGGTGGGCTACGTCAGCGACGTGAAAACCACCCCCTCCGGTACCGAGCGCTACGCCGTGGTCAAGCCCGCCGTGGATCTGGACAATCTGGTGGAAGTGTTTGTCATCAAGGACTTTGATATTACCGACTAACTGCGGCTTGCCTCGAAAGGAGGCTCATCAATGGGACGCAACAACGCCAATCTAATCAAGTGGACCAGCTACGCCGTGGCCTTTTTGCTGGTATTCTTCTTCGAGAGCTGTGTGCTCAACCGGTTCCCCGCCTTTGGCGCAGTGCCCATGCTGGCGCCTCTGGTGGTGACGGCAGTGGCCCTGTTCGAGGGTTCCCTCAACGGCGCCTTCTTCGGACTGGCAGTGGGCTTCTTCTGCTCCGCCGTCTACTACCGCTCCGGCCTAATGATGATCCCCGTGTTCACCATCATTGGCGTGGGCGCCGGCGCCACCATCAAACAGAAAATCGGCCGCTCCCTGCTGGGCTGCGTCATCTGCGGCCTGGGCGCCATGGCCCTGCTGGAGCTGTGCCACATGATCTCCGGCCTGCTGTTTCAGGGCAATCCCCTGTCCACCATGGCGCAGGTGGCCCTGCCCGAGCTGGTCTACTCCATGGTCTTCCTCATCCCCATCTACCTGCTGATCCGAACGGTGTACCGCCGGGTCCGCACCGACAGCGAGCTGTAACCCCGCACCACAGCTGAAAGGAGGCTCCATCCACCGTGGAAGAGAACAAACTGCTGCAATTCCGCCTTCGAACGATCACCTTCGGCGTTCTGTTTCTGGCGTCGATCTTTATCGCGCTGCTCTACGTGGCCACCATCGCCAACGGTCTGGACGAGACCGAGTCGGCGGAGGTCAACACCGTAGTCACCACCAGCACCGTCAACGCTGCCCGCGGCAACATCACCGACCGGTATGGCCGGGTGCTGGTCACCAACCGGACCGAGTACAACGTGACCCTGGATGTGGGCGCCATGGGCGATGTGGACGATCAGCTGGAGGTCTTCACCACCCTCCTGGACATCTGCCGGGAGCAGAATGTGGAGTGGACAGACACTGATCTCCCCATCTCCACCTCCACCCCCTACACCTTCACCACCGACACCCCCTTCCTCTATCAGGGCGAGGACGGCAAGTGGACCCAGACCCGCCTGGGCAAGCTGTGCAAGGCCATGAACTGGTCCAACTCCAGCTCCACTACGGCGGAAGAGCTGGTCGCTCAGATGAAAAAGAGCTTTCAGCTGGACAACAACAACTACACCGAGTCCCAGGCCCGGGAGCTGCTGGGCGTCCTGTACTCCTGCTATCTGCGGGAAGAAGAGGTGCTGTACACCACCTATATCTTCGCCGAGGATGTGGACATCAACCTGATCTCGGTCATCAAGGAGGAAGACCTGCCCGGCGTGAACATCGAGCCTATGGCCACCCGGGAATATGAGACCGACTACGCCGCCATCCTGCTGGGTCAGGTGGGCGCCATCTCCGCCGAGAGCTGGGAGAAAAATAAGGACTACTACGAGAAAAACAACTACACCATGGACGCCATCATTGGCCTGTCCGGCTCTGAGTCCGCCTTTGAGGAGTACCTGCGGGGCACTTCGGGGACCAAGAAGGTCACCGCCGCCAACGACGGGGACACCCTCACGGAGACCTATACCGAAGAGCCTGAGATCGGCGGTAATGTGGCGCTGACCATCGACATCAAGCTCCAGGAGGCCGCCGAAAAGGCCCTCAACGACCTGGTCCCCTCCATCAATCAGAATCGGGGCGGTGCCGCCGCCGTGGTCATCGACCTCCATGACGGCAGCGTCCTAGCGGCGGCCTCCTACCCCACCTTCAGCGCCGCCACCTACAACGAGGACTACGAGGAGCTGGCCAGTGACGAGCAGAAGCCCCTGTACAACCGGGCTTTCCTGGGCACCTACGCTCCCGGCTCCACCTACAAGATGTGTACCGCCACCGCCGGTATCAACGCCGGTGCCATCACCACCCGCACCTCCTACAAGTGCAAAGGCGTTATGACCTACTACGGCCACGACTACCACTGCTGGGAGCGTGGCGGCAATCACGGTTCCGAGATTCTCTCCGACGCGGTTCGGGACTCCTGCAACGTCTACTTCTACAACGTGGGTATCAACACCGGTATCGACGCCCTGACCAAGACCGCCAAGGCCTACGGTCTGGGCGAGCCCACCGGCATCGAGCTGAGCGAATCCGTCGGCGTCAACGCCGGTCCCGCCTACTCCGAAAAGGTGGGCGCCACCTGGTATCAGGGCAACGTCCTCTCCGCCGCCATCGGCCAGAGCGACAACCAGTTTACTCCCCTCCAGCTGGCTAACTACGTGGCTACGCTTATCAACGGCGGTACCCACTACAAGGCCCATCTGCTGAAAACCGTTAAGAGCAGCGATAACAGCAAGATTCTCTATCAGTATGAGCCGGAGGTGCTCAACACCATGGAGCTGGCTGAGGACGCCCGCAACGCCATCAAGAAGGGCATGGGCGAGGTCATTGAGGCGGACAGCATCACCGACTTTGAGGACCTGGAGGCGCGCGGTATCAAGGTGGGCTGTAAGACCGGTACCGCTCAGATCGGCAAGACCGGTCTCTACAACGGTCTGTTCGTCTCCTACGCCCCTTATGATGATCCCCAGATCGCCATCTGCACGGTGGTGGAAAAGGCTCCGTCCGGCGCCTCCACCTCCTCGATTACCGCCGCTATTATGGAATACTACTTCAGCGAGGACGCTACGCTGGAACGGGTCGAGGCCGAAAATCAGCTGCTCAGCTGAGGTTTCCTGGGGGCTTTGCCCCCAGACCCCCACCAACCTTTTGCACTCTGTGTAAGTTCGACCGAACCAAATCAAAGATTTGGGGTCTCACTTATAAAAAGGCTGGACCGAAAACTTTCTCTGCGCTGCGCGCCTATAATTTCCAAGTATTCAGAGCACTGACTCTCGT
>OLNN01001385.1_pt1 | contig 20190 bp, 16 predicted proteins | sample 1672141 | NCBI WGS metagenome assembly OLNN01 (sample SAMEA3136652, study PRJEB25190) | human gut metagenome | biome: human gut; feature: human-associated habitat; material: faeces | place: Austria | collected 2013 | reverse complement strand
AGCCCTTCGTCATGAAGGACCTGGTCGAGAAGGAGAAGGCCAACAACATCAAGTCCGCCCGCAAGATGGTCGAGCGCGCCCGCCCTGAGGTCTGGGACTCCCTCGAGACCGTTATCAAGGGCCACCCGGTCCTGCTGAACCGTGCACCTACGCTGCACCGTCTGGGCATCCAGGCCTTTGAGCCTGTCCTGGTCGAGGGCCGTGCCATCAAGCTGCACCCCCTGGTCTGCACTCCCTTCAACGCCGACTTCGACGGCGACCAGATGGCTGTCCATCTGCCGCTGTCCACCGAGGCCCAGCGCGAAGCCAAGATGCTGATGCTGGCCTCCGGCAACCTGCTGAAGCCCTCTGACGGCGAGCCCGTCACCGTGCCCACGCAGGATATGATCCTGGGCAGTTACTACCTGACCCTGGTCAACCCCGACGATAAGGGCCACGGTAAGATCTTCCGTGATGAAGCCGAGGCTATGATGGCCTACTCTGAGGGCCTTATCACCCTGCAGGCACCCATCAAGGTGCGCCGCACGATGGTCTTTGACGGCGTGGAGGAGACTGGCCTGGTCGATACCACGATGGGCCAGATCATCTTCAATAACCCCATCCCGCAGGATCTGGGCTATGTCGACCGCACCGACCCGGCAACGAAGTTCGACTACGAGATGAACCCCCGCACGCTGAAGATCGCTTCCGGCGGCAAGAGCGACAAGCTGACGAAGAAGGGCCTGCCCGACATCATCAGCCGCTGCCTGACCAAGCATGGCACCAAGACCTGCGCCATGATGCTGGATCAGATCAAGGCCCAGGGCTACAAATACTCCACCCTGTCCGCTATCACCGTCGCCGTTCCCGATGCTATCATGCCCGAGGAAAAGCCGGAGATTCTGGCTGCCGCCGACAAGAAGATCGAGAAGGTCATGAAGAACTTCAACCGCGGCCTGATCTCCGACGAGGAGCGCTACCGCAAGACGGTCGAGATCTGGCAGGCTGCCACGGAGGAAGTCTCCGAGGCTCTGAGCGACAACCTGAAGAAGAACCACCAGCGCAACCCCATCTATATGATGTCCGATTCCGGTGCCCGTGGTTCTATGGACCAGATCAAGCAGCTGGCCGGTATGCGCGGCCTGCTGGCGAACACGGCCGGTAAGACGCTGGAAATGCCTATCCGCGCCAACTATCGTGAAGGCCTGAATATCCTGGAATACTTCATCTCTTCTCGAGGCGCTCGTAAGGGCCTGGCTGATACCGCTCTGCGTACCGCTGACTCTGGTTACCTGACCCGCCGTCTGGTCGATGTCTCCCAGGAAGTTATCATCCGTGAGGAAGACTGCCACGCAACCGAGGGCATCTGGGTCCGCGAGATCAGCGAGGGCAACTCCGTCGTTGAGAGCTTCAAGGAGCGCTTGAACGGCCGTTACTCCCTGCATGATGTCCATGATCCTGCCACTGGCGAGCTGCTCGTCAGCAAGGACAAGATGATGGATATGTTCGACGCTGAAAAGATCGTCAACGCCGGCATCACCGAGCTGGAGATTCGCTCCGTCATGACCTGCCGTGCGCATGTCGGCGTCTGCGCCCGCTGCTACGGCTCCAATATGTCCAACGGCCAGTGCGTCAAGGTCGGTGAGTCTGTCGGTATCATCGCTGCTGAGTCCATCGGCGAGCCCGGTACCCAGCTGACCATGCGTACCTTCCATACCGGCGGTATCGCATCTGCCGAAGATATCACCCAGGGTCTTCCCCGCGTTGAGGAATTGTTCGAGAGCCGCCGTCCCAAGGCCATGGCTATCATGACCGAGATTGGTGGTACTGTCCACATCGACGACACCAAAAAGAGCCGCCATGCCGAGATTACCGGCGTGGACGAGAACGGCGCCCCTGTCACTAAGAGCTACCTGATTCCCTTCGGCCAGCGCCTGAAGGTCATGGAGGGCGACGAGGTCGCCAAGGGTGCTCTGCTGACCGAAGGCCATGCGTATCCGCAGGATATCCTGGCCGTCCAGGGCCCCATCGCTACCCAAAACTACCTCATCAGCGAGGTTCAGAAGGTTTACCGTCTGCAGGGTGTTGACATCAACGATAAGCATATCGAAGTCATCGTCCGCCAGATGATGCGCAAGGTTCGCCTGGAGGATGTCGGCTCTGCTGATCAGATCATCGCCGAGCTGGATACCCTCAAGAAGAACGGCCAGGTCGAGGGCGCTACCGAGACCGCCGTCAACGCAGGCCTCGAGGCTGCCAAGCTGCTGGATTGCCTGAGCACGACCCGCTTCCTGAACGGTGGCGTTGTCAACCGCCGCGATGTGATGATCGTGAACGAGGAAATTCAGAAACGCATCGACGCAGGCCAGACCGACCTCAAGCTGGTTCAGGCCAGCCAGGTGCTGCTGGGCATCACTAAGTCCAGCCTGGCTACCGACTCCTTCCTGTCCGCCGCTTCCTTCCAGGAGACCACCCGTGTCCTGACCGAGGCTGCCATCAAGGGCAAGGTCGACCCGCTGGCCGGCCTGAAGGAGAACGTCATTATCGGTAAGCTCATTCCTGCCGGTACCGGTCTGCCGGAGGTCGAGGAGGAGCTGGTCCAGGCAGAGATCGCCCGTGACGCTGCCGAAGCCGCCTACGACCACTAATCCATAAAAAGTAAAATGCCCCACCGCTAACCCGCGGTGGGGCATTTTTGGTGGTGCCCATCCGTCCACGATTGACACACACTTGTAAAACGGTTATAATAAATTAACCAGACCATGCAAAGGGAAGTGACACCATGCTGTTCCTGCAATACCCGCCGTGTTCTACCTGCCAAAAGGCCAAAAAATGGCTGGACGACCACGGCATTGCCTACACCGCCCGCCATATCAAGGCGGATAATCCTACCGCCGACGAGCTGCGTGCCTGGATTGCCCAAAGCGGCCTGCCCATCAAGCGGTTCTTCAACACCAGCGGCCTTGTCTACAAAAATTTGGGTCTGAAAGACAAGCTGCCCACCATGACCGAGGACGAGCAGATCGCCCTGCTGGCATCGGACGGTATGCTCGTCAAGCGCCCCCTGCTGGTGGCGGACGACTTCGTCCTGCCCGGCTTCAAACCCGCCGAATGGGAGAAGGCGCTTTTGTAAACGCATATCCTCTGTTCTGCAAAACCATATCAATAAGGAGAAAACCATGGCTGAAATTTTAAAAGACCGCAGCGAACTCGACACGCAGTTCCAGTGGGACCTGACCCCGATGTTTGAGAACGACGACGCCTGGGAAGCCACCCTCGCCAGCCTCGACGCGGATATTGAGAGTCTGTCCGCCTTTGCTGGCAAACTGAACGATGCCGTTACCATCGGTGCGTACCTCGATGCCTCCACCGAGGTGGGCCGCAAGGTCGAGCGCCTGTACTGCTATGCCTCCCAGCGCCACGACGAGGACACCCGCGACGACAAGGCTCAGAGTATGTATGCCCGCGTCGGCAGCAAGTACGTCAAGATGGCTGCCGCCCTGTCCTTCGCCCAGCCCGAAATCCTGTCCCTGCCCGAGGAGACGCTGACCGCCATCGTCAACGACCCCGCCGTCGCCGACTACAAGTTCAACCTCGAGGATCTGCTGCGCAGCAAGCCCCACACCCTGACCAAGGCTGAGGAAAAGCTGCTGGCCAGCTTTGGCGAGGTTATGTCCGCGCCCTCCGAGGCCTACCACAATTTGGAGGATGCCGACCTGCTGTTTGATGCCGTCAAGAACGGCGCAGGAGAGACTGTCGAGGTCACCGGCTCCAACTTTGTGCCTCTGGAAATGGGTACCGACCGTGTTCTGCGCGAGAACGCTTTCCACAGCTACTACAAGAGCTACCGCGAGCACATCAACACCTTCGCGGCCATGTACAGCGGCGCCATCAAGGCCGCCACCGCCGAGGCTGCTGCCCGCAATTATCCGTCCTCCCGCGCCATGGCTATGGCAGGGGAGAACGTGCCCGCCGAGGTCTATGACAACCTCATTGCGACCGTCCGCAAGCATATGCCCGCCATGCACCGCTATGTCCGCCTGCGCAAAAAGATGTTGGGCGTTGATGAGCTGCATTTCTACGACGTCTACGCCCCGCTGGTCGGCGACCTGAAAAAATCCTACACCTACGAGACCGCGCAGGAAATGGTGCTGAAAGCCGTTGCCCCCCTGGGCGAAGACTACCAGGAAACTGTCCGCAAGGCATACGCTGAACGTTGGATCGACGTTTACCCCAACCGCGGCAAGCGCGGCGGTGCCTACTCCGGCGGCTGCTATGACTCCAACCCCTATATCCTGCTGAATTTCAGCGGCACGCTGGACAGCGTCTCCACCCTGGCGCACGAGATGGGCCACACCATCCACAGCTGGCGATCCCGCCAGCACCAGCCGCCGCAGTACGCGGACTATACGCTGTTCGTCGCCGAGGTCGCGTCCACCGTCAACGAGAACCTGCTCATTGAGCAGCTGCTCCAGAACGAGAACGACCCCCAGACCCGCCTGTACCTGCTGAACCAGTACCTCGAGAACTTCAAGGGCACCGTCTACCGCCAGACGATGTTTGCCGAGTTCGAGCGCGAGGCCCACGCTATGGTGGAGCGCGGTGAGGCCCTGAACGCCGCCGCCCTGAACGCCCTGTACAAGCGCTTGGTCACGGACTACTTCGGCGACGACATGGTCATCGACGACGAGATCCAGTACGAGTGGGCGCGCATCCCGCACTTCTACCGCCCGTTCTACGTCTACAAGTACGCAACCGGCTACTCCACCGCCGTGGCTCTGTCCGAGGGCATCCTGAAAGAGGGCGAGCCCGCCGTCAAGCGCTACAAGGAGTTCCTGTCCATGGGCGGAAGCGCCTACCCGCTGGACGAGCTGCGCCACGCCGGTGTTGACCTTGCCACCCCGGCCCCCGTGGACGCGGCCCTCGAGAAGTTTGAGCGCATTCTGGATGACGCCGAGGCAACACTGGCGAAGCTGCAGTAAGCCTGTCCCTGCAACCGGGTAGAGATGTAGGGGCCGCACATGTGCGGCCCGCAACCCTCCGGCAGGCGCCTGTTCACCTTACATGAGCGGGCCGGGCATGCCCGGCCCCTACAGACGCAATACACCAAAAAGAGGAGCGCCCTCCGCGGGCGCTCCTCTTTAATAATAGGTATGCAATGTTACTTGCCCAGAACTGCCTTGATGTAGGCGGCCTCACGAGCTGCAATCTGATCCTGATATGCCTTTACGGCTTTGGCGTAGGCAGCCTCACGCTGATCGGCGGAAGCCTGCGCGGCCTTGCCGGCGGCAATTACGGCGGCTACTCTGGCGTCAGCCTGAGCCTGTGCGGCTTTTCCTGCGGCGATAACGGCAAGGCACTCAGCGTCGGCTTTCGCCTGGGCAGCCTTGGCGGCCTTCAAAATCGCGGCGCTGTCGGCGTCAGCCTTTGCCTTTGCGTTCTTGGCGTAGGCATCGACCGCCGCCGTGTAAGCGGCTTCTTTGGCGGAGATCTGGGCCTGATAAGCCTTCACGGCGGCAATGTAGTCACTGTTGGCATCTGCAAAAACAGGCACAGCGAGCAGCGATACCATGCACAGGGAAATCAAAACAGCAAGGAATTTTTTCATAATCGATACCTCCTCAAAATATGTGGCAGATAAGTGTCGCCCGGGGACGCCCCGGACTTGTCTGTACCCTCATTATAACAAAACGGGGAACAGGATGCAACAGAAATCGACTCGTCAAAATCATAAATCTGAACGCTGTATTTTGTGCATAATGTATATTTGTCTCTGCGACATGGACAAAACATACAAGATATGGTGCGCCCGGCACGGCGCAAGGGGAGCGCGGCTGCCCTTATTCTATGCACAGACTTTCCGAAACGTGCCCCGATCGGGCAGACCAGGGCAAGAATTGCACATTTTGCTTCAGAAACGAAAAATTCTCCGTATTGCACGATTTTTTCAAGATTTTTTTGGCAATACTCTTGACAATCCGGTCGGAATGCTGTAATATAATCATTGCGTGAGTTGCGGGGTATAGTGCGGCCATTCGGCAGTACAAACCGCAAAAAAGCGCGTGAATAAGTGAAGAAAGGAGAAAAGAAATGCCTACTTTTAACCAGCTCGTGCGCAAAGGCCGTGAGGTCCTGGTCAAAAAGAGCACTGCACCTGCCCTTCTGAAGAGCTACAACTCCCAGAAAAAGGAGTACACCAACCTGAACAGCCCGCAGAAGCGTGGTGTCTGCACTGCTGTGCGTACCATGACCCCCAAAAAGCCTAACTCTGCTCTGCGTAAAGTTGCCCGTGTCCGCCTCACGAATGGTATCGAGGTCACCTCTTACATTCCCGGTATCGGCCATAACCTGCAGGAGCACAGCGTTGTTCTGATCCGCGGCGGTCGTGTCAAGGATCTGCCCGGTGTCCGTTACCACATCATCCGTGGTACGCTGGATACCCAGGGTGTTGCGAACCGTAACCAGGCCCGCAGCAAATACGGTGCTAAGCGCCCCAAGGCCGGTGCCAAGAAGTAAGGAAACATCTTTTCGCCATAAAATAGGCCAACGCCTTTTTTGTGGCACAACGGGAGTTTCTTAACTTTCGAGTACCGATGATATCATTTATGTGAAGGAGGGAAGAAAGATGCCCAGAAGAGGTAATGTCGCGAAACGCGAAGTTCTGGCCGATCCTATTTACAATTCCAAGGTTGTCACCCGCCTGGTCAACTACATCATGCTGGATGGCAAGAAAGGTGTTGCTCAGGAGATCGTTTACGATGCATTCAACATCGTGAAGGAAAAGACCGGCAACGACCCGCTCGAGATGTTCGAGAAGGCTATGGAGAACATCATGCCTAACCTCGAGTGCAAGACCCGCCGTGTCGGCGGCGCTAACTACCAGGTCCCCCTGGAGGTCAGCCCCGCTCGCCGCGAGACCCTCGGTCTGCGCTGGCTGACTGCTTACAGCCGCGCCCGTGGCGAGAAGACCATGTCTGCTCGTCTGGCTGCTGAGATCATCGACGCCACCAACGGTGTCGGCGGTTCTGTCAAGAAGCGCGAGGATACGCACAAGATGGCCGAGGCCAACAAGGCTTTTGCCCACTATCGTTATTGATTCGCTGTCGAGGAGGTTTAAGCCATGGCTACGCCGAGAGATGTATCTCTTGCAATGACCCGTAATATCGGTATCATGGCCCACATCGACGCAGGTAAGACCACCACCACCGAGCGTATCCTGTACTACACCGGTATCAACCATAAGATCGGTGAAGTTCATGACGGCGCTGCTACGATGGACTGGATGGAACAGGAGCAGGAGCGTGGTATCACCATCACCTCCGCTGCTACCACCTGCTATTGGAGCCATACCGAGACCCAGCACGATCCGGCTCTCTTCAAGAAGAACCGTCATCGTATCAACATCATCGACACCCCGGGCCACGTTGACTTCACCGTTGAGGTTCAGCGTTCCCTGCGCGTTCTGGACGGTTCTGTTACCGTTCTGGCCGCTAAGGGCGGTGTTGAGCCGCAGTCTGAGACCGTTTGGCGTCAGGCTGACGAGTACAAGGTTCCCCGCATGGTTTACGTCAACAAGATGGACACCATGGGTGCCGATTTCTACCGCTGCGTTCAGATGCTCCATGATCGTCTGCACGCAAACGGTGTGCCCATCCAGCTGCCCGTTGGTCAGGAGGATACCTTCAAGGGTATTATCGACCTGATCGATATGCAGGCTGACATCTACTATGATGACATGGGCAATGACGTCCGCGTTGAGCCTATCCCTGAGGATATGCAGGAGAAGGCCCAGGAGTACCATGACAAGCTGATCGAGGCTGTTGCTGAGACCGACGAAGAGCTGATGATGAAGTACCTGGAAGGCGAAGAGCTGACCAAGGAAGAAATCAAGGCTGCTCTGCGTAAGGCTACCATCTCCAACGAGATCGTGCCTGTTGTCTGCGGCTCCTCCTACAAGAACCGCGGCGTTCAGAAGCTGCTGGATGCCATTGTTGACTACATGCCGGCTCCTACCGACGTTGCAGCCATCAAGGGCACCAACCCCGAGACCGGCGAGGAGGAGGATCGTATCTCCTCCGACGACCAGCCGTTCGCAGCTCTGGCCTTCAAGATCATGACTGACCCGTATGTCGGTAAGCTCTGCTTCTTCCGTGTGTACTCCGGTACGCTGGACGCAGGCACCACCGTCTACAACTCTGTCAAAGATAACAACGAGCGTATCGGCCGTATCCTGCAGATGCACGCCAACAACCGTAAGGACATCGACACCGTTTACGCGGGCGATATTGCGGCTGCTGTCGGTCTGAAGAATACCACCACCGGTGACACGCTGTGCGACGAGAAGCACCCCATCATTCTGGAGTCCATGAACTTCCCGGAGCCCGTTATCCGCGTTGCTATCGAGCCCAAGACCAAGGCCGGCTCTGAGAAGATGGGCATTGCGCTGGCAAAGCTCGCTGAAGAGGATCCGACCTTCCGCACCTGGACCGATGAAGAGACCGGTCAGACCATCATCGCCGGTATGGGCGAGCTCCATCTGGAGATCATCGTCGACCGTCTGCTCCGCGAGTTCAAGGTCGAGGCCAACGTTGGTGCTCCCCAGGTTGCTTACCGCGAGACCATTCGCAAGGAAGCCAACCAGGAGACCAAGTACGCCCGCCAGTCTGGTGGTAAGGGCCAGTATGGTCATGTTAAGATCAAGCTGGAGCCCAACCCCGGCAAGGGTTACGAGTTCGTCAACGGCGTTGTTGGCGGCGCTATCCCGAAGGAATATATCCCCGCTGTTGACAATGGTATCCAGGGCGCGATGAAGTCCGGCGTTCTCGCTGGCTATCCCGTCGTTGATGTCAAGGTCACCCTGTGGGATGGTTCTTATCATGAGGTCGACTCTTCTGAAATGGCGTTCTCCATCGCCGGTTCTATGGCATTCAAGGATGCTATGAAGAAGTGCGATCCCGTCATCATGGAGCCCATCATGAAGGTCAACGTTATCGTGCCTGATGAGTACATGGGCAACGTTATCGGCGACCTGAACAGCCGCCGCGGCCAGATCACCAACCAGGAGTCTCAGGACGGTACCGCCCGCGTGACTGCTATGGTTCCTCTGTCCGAGATGTTCGGCTACGCCACCGACCTGCGTTCCAAGACCCAGGGCCGTGGCCAGTACTCCATGGAGCCTGATGAGTATCAGCAGGTTCCCAAGAGCGTTGCCGACAAGATCATGGCCGAGCGCGCTCACAAAGTGTAATTTTTAAGTCATACTTCATAAATTATACTTGCAATTTCTCTTTAAATTTTGTATGATAGTCTTACGCAAGACTACCAATATGTTTTAATTAAAGGAGGACACTTCCAATGGCTGAAAAGGAAAAATTTGACCGCTCTTTGGAGCACGTCAACATTGGTACCATTGGTCACGTTGACCATGGTAAGACTACCCTGACCGCTGCCATCACCAAGACTCTGGCTCTGAAGGGCGACGCCGACTTCATGGATTACTCCAGCATCGACAAGGCTCCCGAGGAGAAGGCTCGTGGTATCACGATCAACACCGCTCACGTTGAGTACCACACCGAGAAGCGTCACTACGCCCACGTTGACTGCCCGGGCCATGCTGACTACATCAAGAACATGATCACCGGTGCTGCTCAGATGGACGGCGCTATCCTGGTCGTTGCTGCTACCGATGGTCCCATGCCCCAGACCCGTGAGCACATCCTGCTCGCCCGTCAGGTCGGCGTGCCCAAGATCGTTGTCTTCATGAACAAGTGCGACATGGTCGACGACGAGGAGCTGCTGGATCTGGTCGAGATGGAGATCCGTGAGCTGCTGAGCGAGTACGACTTCGATGGCGACAACACCCCCATCATCCGTGGTTCTGCTCTGAAGGCTCTGGAGTCCACCAGCACCGATCCTAACGCCCCCGAGTACAAGTGCATTTGGGAGCTGATGGACGCTGTTGACAGCTACATCCCCACTCCTGATCGTGCTGCTGACAAGCCCTTCCTGATGCCCGTTGAGGACGTCATGACCATTTCTGGCCGTGGCACCGTCGCCACCGGTCGTGTCGAGCGTGGTACTGCCCACGTCGGCGACCAGATGGAAATCGTCGGTATCAAGGAAGAGAAGATGACCACCACCATCACCGGCCTGGAGATGTTCCGCAAGAGCCTGGAGTTCGCTCAGGCTGGCGACAACATCGGCGCCCTGCTGCGTGGTGTTGACCGCGACCAGATCGAGCGTGGCCAGTGCCTGTGCCAGCCCGGTTCTGTTCACCCCCACACCACCTTCGACGGCCACGTTTACGTCCTGAAGAAGGAAGAGGGCGGCCGTCACACCCCGTTCTTCAACAACTATCGTCCTCAGTTCTACTTCCGCACCACCGACGTTACCGGCATCATCACCCTGCCCGAGGGCACTGAGATGTGCATGCCCGGCGACAACGTCGATATGCACGTTGAGCTGATCACCCCCGTCGCCATGGAAGAGGGCCTGCGTTTCGCTATCCGCGAGGGCGGCCACACCGTTGGTTCCGGCGTTGTTTCCAAGATCGAGAAGTAATTTCTTGCTCTGAAAAGCAATACTAAGGGCGCTGTCCGTAAGGGCAGCGCCCTTTTTTGTATTGGAAACCGATGTTTGTAGGGGGCGGCGTCCTCGCCGCCCCGCAGAGGGGGACAAGCTCCCTCCCTGCAATCGAACACATCCCTCTGCGTTTGTGCACCATCCACAAACGCAGAGGGATTTTTTTGCAGGAAAAGTCAAATAAATCCTATAAACCTATTGACATTCTGGGTAAATAGGTATATTATACAGGCATCGGGTTTGAACAAATGCAAACCAAAAACCAGAAAGGGGAACGCTGCCATGTCTGCTATGTGTTGTTGTCGTATGTACTGTTACCGGGCATGGTCTATGGGGCGCACCAGCACCCCTATGTGTTGAACCTGACCTTCGTCCGGGAACTTTCGTTACGAAAGCCCGGATTTTTTTGTACCCAAATTTGTTCATGACCCGATAGGGAAGGGGAGACTTTCGTGGATTGGAATGTGATCGCACAATACCTGCCACTGTACAAAAAGGCTGCGTGGCTGACCCTGCGCCTTGGCCTGGCAGGCATCGTGATCGCAATAGTCGTCGGGCTGGTCTGTGCGCTGGCCCAGTATTACAAGGTGTCTGTGCTGCGCCGCATCGTGGGGGCCTACATCGAACTCAGCCGCAATACGCCGTTGCTGGTGCAGCTGTTCTTTATCTATTATGGCCTGCCGAAAATCGGCATCAAGACCAACGCCGAAATCTGCGGTATTGTGGGTCTGGCGTTCCTGGGCGGCAGCTACATGGCGGAGGCGTTCCGCAGCGGATTGGAATCCATCGAGCCGATTCAGACCGAGAGCGCCATGAGCCTGGGCATGGACCACGCGCAGACGATGCGCTACATCATCCTGCCGCAGGCTATGTCCATCAGTGTGCCGGCGTTCGTCGCCAACGTCATTTTCCTGCTGAAGGAGACCAGCGTGTTCAGCGCCATCAGCCTGATGGACCTGATGTTCACCGCGAAAGACCTCATCGGCCTGTACTACAAAACCACCGAGTGCCTGTTCCTGTTGGTGGTCTTTTACCTGCTGATTCTGCTGCCGGTGTCGCTGCTGGGCAGTTGGCTGGAAAGGAGGCTGCGCTATGCCGGATTTGGGGCTTAACGTACTGCTCAAGGGCAAAAACGCGGTCCGCCTGCTGGGCGGCCTGTGGGTGGCCCTGCGCATCAGCCTGATTTCCGTCGTCATCAGCATCCCGCTGGGCATCCTGCTGGGCGTGCTGATGAGCGGCAAGAATCCTATCGTCAAAGCCATCCTGCGGGTGTACCTCGAAATCATCCGCATCATGCCGCAGATGGTGCTGCTGTTCCTCGTGTTCTTTGGCACCACCCGCGCCTGGGGGTGGGATCTCTCGGGCGAGACAGCGTCCATCATCGTTTTTGTGCTGTGGGGCACAGCGGAGATGAGCGACCTCGTGCGCGGGGCGCTGATCTCCATTCCCAAGCACCAATACGAGAGCAGCGAGGCGCTGGGCCTGACGAAGGGGCAGACCTACCTGTACATCATCATCCCGCAGACGGTGCGCCGCCTGATCCCACTGAGCATCAACCTCATCACCCGCATGATCAAAACCACCAGCCTGGTGCTGATGATCGGTGTCGTCGAGGTGCTGAAGGTCGCACAGCAGATTATTGAAGCCAACCGTATGTCCAGCCCGAACGCTGCGTTTGGCATCTACCTGGTGGTGTTCCTGCTGTATTTCCTGGCCTGCTGGCCCATCAGCCTGCTGGCATCGTACTTAGAGAAAAAGTGGAGGTAAAAAACCATGGCAGAACCAATTTTGACTGTGGAGCATCTTGTCAAGGGCTATGGTGAAAATACCGTTCTGGACGATGTCAGCCTGGCTGTCCGCCCCGGTGAAGTCATTGTGGTCGTCGGCCCCAGCGGCTGCGGAAAAAGTACGCTGCTGCGGTGCATCAACGCCCTGGAACCTACCCAGAGCGGCCGCGTGCGGCTGGGCAACGAGACGGTTGCCTACGGCGGCAAGGGACTTACCAGCCTGCGGCAGCGCATTGGCATGGTGTTCCAAAGCTATGAACTGTTCCCGCACCTGACTGTGCTGGACAACGTGATGCTGGCCCCCCTAAAGGTGGACAAGCACCCGAAAGCCGAGGTGCAGCAGGAGGCCGAGGCCCTGCTGTACCGCGTAGGTCTGCTGGGCAAGGCCAGGAGCTACCCGCGTGAGTTGTCCGGCGGCCAGAAGCAGCGCGTCGCCATTGTCCGTGCGCTGGCTATGCACCCCGAGATTTTGCTGTTCGACGAGGTGACGGCCGCCCTGGACCCCGAGATGGTTCGCGAGGTGCTGGACGTCATGTTGGATCTTGCGAAGCAGGGCCGCACGATGATCATTGTCACCCACGAAATGCAGTTTGCCCGCGCGATCGCCGACCGGGTCATCTTCCTGGACGGCGGCAAAATTGTAGAGGAAGGCACGCCGGAGGAGTTCTTCGACCACCCCAAGACCGAGCGCGCCCAGAAGTTTTTGCGGACCTTCACGTTTGACAGCGTGAAGTGAAAATCGTTGTAGGGCGGGGTACTCTCACCCCGCCGCACATAGAGGAAAGTATATAAAGGTTAAAAGGAGTGTACCATCATGAAAAAGTTTACCAAAGTGACCGCTGCGGCATTGGCCGCGACCCTCAGCCTGTCCCTGGCCGCCTGCGGCAGCAGCGCCAGCACCGATGCAGCCTCCACCGCATCCGCTGACGGCGTTGTCTACCGCACGCTGGACGAGATCAAGGCCGACGGCACCATCAACATCGGCGTTTTCTCCGACAAGAACCCGTTTGGCTACGTTGACGAGAACGGCGAGTATCAGGGCTACGACATCTACTTCGGCAACCGCCTGGCCGAGGACCTCGGCGTAAAGGTCAACTACGTCTCCACCGAGGCCGCCAACCGCATTGAGTACCTGCAGACCGGCAAGGTGGACGTCATCCTGGCAAACTTCACCGTCACACCGGAGCGTGCCGAGGAAGTGGATTTTGCGCTGCCCTACATGAATGTCGCGCTGGGCGTTGTCTCCCCGGATTCCAGCGTTGTCACCACGCTGGACAACTGGAATGCCGATGACCAGATGATCGTCATTTCCGGCACCACCGCCGAGACCTATCTGACCCAGAACTACCCCGACATCCCGCTGCAGAAGTACGATTCCTACGCCACCGCCAAGAGCGCCCTGGAGAACGGCGGCGTGGCCTGGGCCAACGATAACACCGAGGTCATCGCCTTCGCAAAGCAGAACCCCGGCTACACCGTTGGCATCCCCTCTCTGGGCAGCCAGGATACCATCGCTCCGGCCGTCAGCAAGGGCAACGAGACGCTGCTGAACGCCATTAACGACGAGATCAAGGCCCTGGGAGAGGAGAACTTCTTCCACAAGGACTATGAGGCTACACTCGTTGACACCTATGGCACCGACTACGAGAACAGCCTTATCGTCGAGGGCGGCGTGACGAGCGCCAACTAAATAAGGCTTCTCCCTTGGGAGAAGCTGTCCGCGAAGCGGACTGATGCAGGCAACCTTCGAATGGGATGCAGCCGCAAGCTCGCCCCTCATCCGGCCCTGCGGGGCCACCTTCAGTCTACGCGCTAAGAGCCGCCTACGGCGGTTGCGCTCCGACACGCGCCTGCGGGCGCAGCCCCAAAGAGGAAGGCATAAAGAAAAGCGGCAGACTATGCACGGTCTGCCGCTTTTTCTATACAGGCTATTCTACCCCAAATTCAGCCCTTACGCGGGCCAGCATCTCCCGCTGGGCGTTGGCCTCGGTGTCGTTGTCCACGCTGCCAAAGGCACGCTGGGCGGCGCTGCCGGGGCCGGTGGAGCCGTACTCGCCGAAGCGGGCGGTCTTTTCGTTCTCGGGGTCACGCCAGTTGTCCCAGCCGTCGGTGCAGACTTCGTCGCTCAACACGCAGTCCAGCCAGTAGCAGGCCGCGTCAGCCCGCCAGGGACGGCCCAGATAGACGCTGCCGGGCGCGGCGCTGCCCTGTACGGTACAGTTCACAAACAGGTAGCCGGGCTTGCCAGCGGGCGTGCTGGGGGCTGTGATGTAGCAGGTGCCGGTGGCGTGGTGCCACGGCTCAATGCGGCAGCGGTCAAACACCGCGTTCGCGCCGCCGAAGATAAAGTCGATGTTGCCACGGATCGTGCAGTTCTTGTAATACTGCACGGTGTCCAGCCGGGGCGCGTTTTCCCGCGGGCCGCGGAAGCCGTACTCCTCCCGCTCTTTCAGGGGCAGGGGAGCAGTGAACAATGTATCCTGGTTGCCGTAAAGGTTCACGTCCTCCATCAGCACGCGGCTGGCGTCGGCGTAGACAGCCAGCGCCTGCCCTGCCTTTGCACCATCCCCGGCGTTGTTCTGCACGGTCAGGTTGCGCACAACGGCCCTGCCGCCGCCCAGAAACAGCGTTTCACTGCGGAAGGTTCCGGTCTTACTCTCGCCCGGCCAGGGGTCACGGCCGCCCACAGAGGCTGTGAGTACGGTCGCGTTGCGGTACTCGCCCTCGATGATATAGTCGGCCAGTTCAATAAAGGGCCGTTCCTCATAGATGCCGTGCTTGATGTAGAACCGTACCGGCTCATTGGGCGTATCGGCACAGGCGGCCACGGCGTCGGTCAGCGTGCGGTAATCGCCGGTGCCACCCTCGTCCACTACCAGTGTTTTTCTCTGGATGTCAGTCATCAAAAGAATCCTTTCATAAATGCAATGTCGCTAGCCGCGCGGGCGGGTACGGCCTCTTCGCGCAGCACCGGCAGGGTGGCCTGGGGCAGTTGGCGCAGCATGGCGAAGGCCCCAGCGTAGTCGGTGCGGCTTTCTTCCAGGCTCGTGTGCAGCAGGCCGCCCTCGGCGTCAAACGCCTGGCCTTTGAAATGTACGGCGACGATTTCCTCGCCCAGCAGCTCACCCATGTCGTTCCAGATGCGGGCCTGATCGTGCACGTTCTCGGCGTTGACAAGGTTGCTCATGTCAAAGATGACTTTCAGGTTCGGGCTGCGCATCGTGTCCAAAATGTGCCGCGTGGCGGCGGGGGAGTTCATGCTGTGCAGCGTCACAGGCTCAATGCCCACCGTGACGCCCAGTTCCTCCGCCGTGGGCAGAATCTCAGCCAGGCTGCGGCAAAGCAGTTCCTGGGCTTCCTCGCGGGTCGTACCGGCGGGCTGCTTGGACATGGCGGTCGTCTCCGTGCCAATGCACCCGGCCCCCAGCGCCTTGCAGACGGCCAGCTGGCTCTTGAAATCTGCCGCGTTCTGCAAGCGGCTCTCATCGTTGATGGCAAGCTCCACATAGGTGCCCAGCACGGCCACCTGGATGCTGTGTGCCTTCTCGGCGGCAATAGTGTCGGCCACCAGCGCGTCGGTCACGTCGGCATAGCTCTTGACTGTCGGCACGCACTTTTTGTAGGCCAGCTGTACGGCGGCAAACCCGTCGGCAGAGACCTTGGCAAACAGTTCGTCGGGCGTGCCCTTGCCGTAGTCATGCAGGCGGGCACCCACGATAAATTTCGGCATACAAACCCCTCCTTACTGCTTTTGGGCGGCCAGGATCTCCGTGTAGGCCAGCAGCAGCGGGCCTACGCCCTTGGCGTCGTTTTCCACGATTGGCTCACTGAAATAGTAGGCCAGGCTGCCGTCACGGCGGGTCGCACCGCCAAGACCTGCCACCAGGCAGATCCCGCCCAACTGCAGCGCACCGTCCGCGCCCACGCCCAAGTGGCGGTCACAGGTGCCGTAGAAGGCCTTCTCACCGTAGGCGGCATAGCGCTTAGGCAGGTAGCCCAGCCGTACGCCCTTGAGCACCGCGTAGGCAAACAGCGCACTGCCGGAGGTCTCCAGGTAGTTGCCCTCGACGCCGGCCTTGTCAATGACCTGCCAGAACATACCGCTCTCGGCGTCCTGGAACGCGATCATCGCGTCCACGGCGTCCTTCAGCATCGACATGATGGCGCGATACTCGTAGTACAGCATTTCGTCCATGCGCTCCAGCACATCCACCATCGCCACCAGAAACCACCCCATGGCGCGCAGCCAGAAGTTGGCGCTGCAGCCGGTGACGGGGTCGGCCCAGTACATTTCGCGGCTCTCGTCGTAGCCGTGGTAGTACAGGCCGGTCTTGGGGTCCTTCATGTGCTTCTGGATGTTCATGAACTGCTTGTAGCTGTCAATGCAGCCGTGCATCTCGTTGCAGCGGGTCTCGTACTCCATGTAGAAGGGCTGGGCCATGTAGGTGCCGTCCAGCCAGACCTGGTTAGGGTAGATTTTTTTGTGCCAGAAGTTGCCTTCCTTGGTGCGGGGCTGGGTCTCCAACTGGCCGCGTATCGTTTCAATCGCGTCGCGGTAGCGCTGGTCGCCGGTCAGGTCGTAGAGGGTAAACAGGTTCTTGCCCTGATTAACATTGTCTAGGTTGTATTCCTCAGGGTCATAGGTCTCAATGATGCCGTGATCCTTGACGAAGTAATCGAGAAAATTCTTGGAGAAGGTCAAAAACTTCTCGTCACCGGTGGTCTTGTACAGGCTTAGGCAGGCGGTGATCATGCAGCCGTCGATGTAGTTCCACTTATTGGGCTTGCCGCTGCGCACTTTTTCAATGTTCCACAGCGGGGCCTCGGCGGTGGAACCGGCAATCAGGTAGTCCACATAATGGCCCAGGGTGGATAGGATTTCTTCGTGGGTCATGGCTTAGTCCTCCTCATAGCTGTCTACGTGGGTGAATTGCAGGCGCTCGCCCTCGTAGCCGGTGATTTCAACGTTGTGCAGCTCGATCTTGCGCACATTTTCGGCGTGGATGCCCACCTTGCAGCTGGCATCCGCACCACACATCATGGCAGCCTGGCCCGCCTTGGCGTCGGGCGCAAAGCTGATTTTCACATTGCGCATCTTTACGCCGCCGATGGGCTGCTCCGGCAGGCCGCTGAACCAGCAGCCCGCGTACTGGGCATCGGTGGCAGTGATGTTCTCCATTTCCAGCGTGCCCAGTGTCGGGGTCATCTCGTCCACCGGCAGCGGGTCGTGGGTCTGTACATAGTCGCTGCGGCCGTCCGGGTCGCAAAAATAGAACATATTGATGACAAAGGGCGTCAGCACGCCGTCCATAACGACGTCGCGGAACACCAGCCCGTCAATGACGGCATACTTGCCGCGCCCACGGCGGGTCTTGACGCGCAGGCCGCGGTCAGTGTGATCCATCAGGCACTGGGTAACGGTGACATTCTTGACGCCGCCGCTCATCTCACTGCCGATGACCAGGCCGCCGTGGCCGCGGCTCAGGCAGCAGTTGCGGATGACAACATTCTCGCAGGGGATATGGCGCTTCATCCCTAAGAACAGCTTGCTGGATTTCAGCGCAATGCAGTCGTCGCCCACATGGATATGGTTGCCGATGATATTGACATTCTTGCAGCTCTCGGGGTCGATGCCGTCAGTGTTGGGGCTGCTGGAACTGTTGCGGATGCGGATGTTCAGAATGTCCACATTCTCCGAGTAGGTCGGGTGGATGGTCCAAGAGTAGCTGTTGCAGACCTGCACACCGTGCAGCACCACGTTTTTGGCGCCGTTTGTAAAGAACAGACGGGGGCGGTAGGCAATATTCTTCTTCTTCTTCGGGTTCTGGTACCAGTCGCCGTTCTGGGCGTTGGCGTCAATCGTGCCCTCGCCGGTGATGGTCACATTCTCGGCGTTGATGACATTGATAAGCCCCGCAAAGCTGTCCAGGGGGTTGCCCTCCCACAGGGCCAGGTAGTGCTCGTCCCTTTCGTTGTGGCAGGGGAGGACACCGGGCAAAATCGGATAGTCGGTGCGCTTGGTGCCGCCCAGCAGCGTGCAGCCTTTTTCGAGGTAGAGCGTTGTGTTGCTCTGCAAAAACAGGCTCTGGGTGCGGTAAGTACCGGCGGGCACATAGACCGTGCCGCCGACTGGGCAGGTGGACAGCGCCGCCTGCAATTTGGCAGTGTTGTCGGTCACGCCGTCCGCCACCAGGCCGCAGCGGCTGGCATCCACAAAGAAGCTCTCCTCGGCGGTGGTAAATTCCAGCGTATCGGTCACACCGTCGAGGGTGACGGCTACCGTGTAGCTGCGGCCCGGCTCCAGGGAGTAGAGCGAGAAAACGTTGGTGTCACCATCATAGACAGCATCACCATCCAGGGCAACCGTGTAAGGGGCCGGTGCGCGGTAGCAGCCGGAATTGACCAACTCAAATACCGCACTGCGCGCCATAGAACGTACAAGCGTGATTTTCATGTGAAAACCCCCAAATAATAAAAATTTGTATAAAAATAGTTTGAAAAACAGCAAAAATTGTGCTATTCTAGTAAATAGAACAAGAACCAATCGCCGGGCGCATGGCACCGCGGCAGCAAGGAGCAAGCGTTATGGTTTCGGAATATGTCTACTCGCCCCATGTGGACTTTTTTATTGACCACGTTGACCGCGATACCGGCTACGAGATGCCCAGTTTCCACATCCACCATAAGTATGAGATTTACTATGAGATTGAGGGCAGCCGCCGCTATTTTATCGAGGATGCCGCCTACATCGTCAACGCAGGCTGTGTTGTGCTGATTGGCGAGAACCAGATTCACAAGACTGCCTCGCTGGGGGACACGGCCTCCAGCCGCATTGTTGCGAACTTCAGCCGGGAATACCTGGGCAAAATCACCGACATATTCCCGGAGGTGGATTTCTTCTCGTTCTTGAGCGAAGAGCACAACCATCTGCTCTCCAACATCACGGTCAAGCAGCAGAACCATATTCACAATCTATTGCAGCAGCTGCTGGCTTTGCAGGAAGAAACCTCCCCGGAGTCCGACGCCATGCGCAAAATGCTGTTGGCCACGCTTTTGCTGGAACTCAAGGATCTCTGCCGCCAGCAGCAGGAGCAGGGCGGCGAGAACGGCCGCGTCAGCAACCATATCGTGGACCAAATTCAAGCCTACATCGCCGAGCATTACGCCGAGAAGCTGACCCTGACCGGCATTGCCAGCCAGTTCTATATCAGCCCCTACTACCTGAGCAGACTCTTCAAAAAGTCCATCAACCTGAGTCTGATCGAGTATATCAACGGCGTGCGTATCAAGGCGGCGCAGAATCTCATCGAGAAATCGAACGAGAGCATTTCCGACATTGCGGAAAAGACCGGCTTTATGACCACCGCCCATTTCCGCCGTGTGTTCAAGGATGCCACGGGTCTGTCCCCGCAGCAGTACCGGCAGTATTATAAGAGAGTGAATAAGTAAGGTTTGAAACATCCGCCGCCCTGATATGGGGCGGCCTTTTTGTTTGCACCGTTGCAGGGGCGGATGCCTGCATCCGCCCGCGGGGCGCTGGGGACGCCGTCCCCTGCAAATCTATCAGTAAAACTCCGTCCCCCTGGCAGGGGAGGGGAGTGTCATTTTCAAAAGAAAGGCTGCCCCGTACCCCCTGGTTGTGGTGCGGGGCAGCCGTGGTTTAAGTGGGTTTTCGGGCTGCCAAAATGGCGATTAGCCCTTCACGGCACCGGCGGAGATACCGTCGATGAAAGCATCCTGCGCGCAGAAGAAAACGATCAGCTGCGGGATGATGGAGATGAGGGACAATGCCAGAATACGGTTCCAGTTGAAACCGCTGTCAGCGTCCATGGACAGCTTGACG
>OLNN01001365.1_pt1 | contig 20452 bp, 10 predicted proteins | sample 1672141 | NCBI WGS metagenome assembly OLNN01 (sample SAMEA3136652, study PRJEB25190) | human gut metagenome | biome: human gut; feature: human-associated habitat; material: faeces | place: Austria | collected 2013 | reverse complement strand
TATTTGTTAAATAGCCGTTCTATTCTTTCCAGGGAGCAGGACGGCTATTTTTTATTTACTCCCAAAACTATCCAGCCACCGAAATAGAATTTTATGCTGAATTGTAAGAACACTATGGTAAAGAAAAAAGAATGGTTATAAGTATTGCATTTTGTGCCTTTGCGCTGTGGAATTCTGACCATAGGAACTTGGGACTTATTTTTCCCAAGTTCCTGTTTTTCTGGGCAGAATGAAATGTTTAGCGCAACCAAACAAAATCAAACTTATAACCATTCTTTTTTCTTTTTCAGATACTTTTCAGCAATCCGACTTCAAAGCACTTCAGTGGTATTTATTCTCCATTATCGGGGGTTCCACTGTCTCCGTTATTCCCGCTGTCGCCTCCATCATTATTTCCTCCGTTGTCCATTCCGGAGTCGTTGTTATTTTCATTGTTTCCATTGTTTGCATCGTTTCCACCGTTGCCATTATTACCGCCGCCATAGCCATTGTTGTTATTTTCGGTATTATTGTCGTTATTGTTATCATCCGGATTATAATAATCCTGAGAAGTGTCAGGCTCTGTTGTATCAGCGGCTGTGTTATCTTCGGTTGATTCGGTGGTGCTTTCAGTTGTGCTTTCGGTGTCGTCTTCGGTAGATTCCGTAGTTGCTTCTGTTGTGCTTTCTGTATCGCTTAAGTAGGATTCAAATTCTTTGCGGGTTAATCCCTGATGAATCTTGTCCATGTAATTTTTCCAGATGCTTGCTGGATAGGTATTTCCTTTTAAGTTATCTACGGATTTATATTTGTCCATTCCTACCCAGACTGCGGTCGTATAGTATGGGGTATAGCCACAGAGCCATCCATCTACATAGTCATTGGTTGTTCCTGTCTTACAGGCTGCCGGCATATCTACATCCAGCTGGCAGACATGGGCGGTTCCTTCTGATTCTGTTACACAGCTTTGCAGTACACTTGTCATCATTCTTGAGGCACTGCTGGAGTAGACAGACTTTGTCGATTTATCTTCTGGTACAATGTCGTTGCCCTTGGCATCTGTAATTTTTATGATGCAATCCGGTGTATGGTATTCGCCATCATTGGCGATTGTCGCATAACCTGCCGCCATTTCTACAACAGTTGTTCCATTTGTAAAACCACCGATACAGGTTGAGTTATATTCATAATCTCTTTTATCGAGTCCCTTGAAATTCAATGCTTCAAGATACTTCATACAACTGCGTGGCCCAAGGTCTTCGTACAGACGATAGGTCGCTACGTTACTTGACTTCTCTACCGCTCTTCTCAAAGAAATGGAACCAGAATAGGAGTAGCCTGCATTCGATACGGAATCGCTTCCTGTCATACGGCTGTCATCTAAGGTACTATCTGGTGTATATCCTTTTTCGAGTGCTGGTGTGTATACGAGGAGGGGCTTAATCGCACTTCCTGGCTGACGGAAGCTTTGGTAGGCTCTGTTTAAACCGTAACCTTCCTGATCTTCCTCACGGCCACCTACGATGGCTGCCACTTTTCCTGTGGAGTTATCAATGGATACAGCTGCTCCCTGTACCTTGTAAACACCATCGTCCGTCTTTTCTGTAAACATGGAAAGCTGGGAAGATACGGAATCCTGCAGCTGCTTCTGCTTCTCCATGTCTATTGAAGTATAAATACGATAGCCTGCTGAATATAAGCTTTTTTTGCAAGTGTTATACAGCTCATCGTATTCATTGTTATATTTTTCTTTTTCTGAATCACTGGAAAATGTTGTCTTAATCTCAAATCCCTGTTGTTTCATCAAGGCTTCTGTCGCACATTTTAAAATGTATGTTTCCGCGTAGTCATTCGTTGTTGTCTCTTTTTTCGGCATGATCGTTATCTTTTCAGCGACAGACTTCTCATACTGACTCTCGCTGATATAGCCGTCCTCATACATATTTTTGAGAATGCGGTCACGACGCTTTAATGTCGAGTCCTTATGTTTATAAGGATCATACCGGTTCGGACTATTTGGAATAGAACATAAAAATGCAATCTGTGAAATAGATAAATCTTTTGCATTTTTGTTAAAATACGCTTCTGAAGCAGACTCTATTCCATAGTAACCATTTGCAAAATATACATTATTCAGATAAAATTCGAGAATTTCCTGCTTTGTATACTTCTGCTCTAATGCTACCGCAATAAACATTTCTTTTATTTTACGGCTGTAAGTCTTCTCATAACCAAGGAAAATATTTCTCGCAAGCTGCTGTGTGATCGTACTTCCTCCCATTGTGATATTTCCTCTATTTAAAATGAGGGAAAGTCCTGCACGCGCCACTCCCTCCACATCAATTCCATGATGTGTGGTAAAATTCTTATCTTCTATCGAAATAATCGCCAGCTTTGCCGCATCTGGAATATCTTCATAATCAAGATAGGAAACATCCTTTTCCTGCTTTAACTTCTTTATCTCATTCCCTTCTGCGTCATATACAAGCGAGGTCTGCTCTGCTTTAAATGTGTCTTTACTGCTTTTTGCTACGTCTTTACTTGCTTCCCTGTACATTGTAACTACAGGTACTCCTACTCTTTTTACTGCAATTACTCCAAGTACACAAAAAGCCAATATCAGGCAGGTTGCCCAGATCTTAAGCACCCGCCATAATAATCCATTATGTTTCTTACTCATAGTCACCTCCGCGGTTTCGTGTCTTATAAGTTCTATACAGGTTTATTATACCATCTTTTCTTTATCTTTCCCACTCTACGGAAATTTTTGCACTATATCTGTCCTTCCCTTTTCTTTTGCTTTATTTCCAGTTATAATCAGACTATCATTAAAGTATATCACAAAGAAATGGAGAGATTATGAACTTAAAAAAAATATCTGGATATCGTTTAAAATATATAGCTCTTTTTTCAATGTTCCTTGACCACATTGGAGTAATTGGCAAAGCTTTTCTGTCAAAAAACGTATATTTTCTCCTGCGGGCTGTTGGAAGGCTCTCTTTCCCCCTGTTTTGCTTTATATTGGCAGAAGGCTTTTTCCACACAAAAAACAGAAAAAAATACCAGCAGAGACTATTTATTTTTGCACTTTTATCAGAAATACCTTATGACCTGGCATTCCACTATTTACCTGCTTCAACACTTAATTCCGTCCTACATTTACAAAAACTGTCACTTACTGACTTTTCAGCCGCCTTTCAAGAGCAAAATGTATTATTCACCTTATTTTTAGGCTTTACCGCTATGATTTTAATGGAAAATGCCTCACAATACCGCCGAAATGCTTTCTATAGAAACTTTGATATTCTCATTATTTTCTGCTGCCTCAGTGAGGTTTTTCAGACCGACTGCGGGGCTGCCGGTATTTTGTGCATCTATTTCTTTTATTCAATCTATAAAAAAAGAGGAAGCTCTACCGAACTTCCAATCAAAGCAGGCTTCATCGGAACTTTGCCCGCTGCATTACCGTTACTAACATACGTCTCTCCGTTTCCAGTGCAGATATTTGCCCTTGCGGATAGTTTGCTTCTTCACTGCTACAATGGAGAAAAGGGCCGGGGAAGTAAATACTTTTTCTATCTTTTCTATCCCTTGCACCTGCTGATTTTAAGCTTTATATTCTGAGGTGACTGGTATAAGAGACGCCCGAAGGGAAGAAAATACTGCCTATTTGTGACTTTCGTCGCGGCGTGTTGAATGCTCGCTTACGCGCTCGCATCCAACACTTGCTCCCAGGCCACAAATAGGCAGTATTTCCTTCCCTTCGGGCTGTCTTTGGCTCCAGTGAAATCAGTAGATTCAAACTTTGTTTGCATCTATTTATCACATTCTCTGTCTAATCAGCAATATAAGAATAAAATACCTTTCCCGATTTTTCTAAGCGGTTTGTCACATCTGTTCTCGATGCGGCTGTAGATTTACCGGTGACAGGGTCTAAATATCTTATTTTTGTTGCATTGTAGCTCATTACGATAACGTATCGGTTACTGTTTAACTTAGCGAGTACCGGGCTTCCCTGACTGACATAGTAGAGGATTTCATCTACGGTACATCCTGTAAGGTTGCGTGCTGTGTGTCCGCTATATTTCTTCATTAATTGTTCAATGCTGCCTTTTCCGATATCTATGCTGTCTGGGGCTGCTTCTTTTCCATTTACAGCAGCAATCATAGACAGACAGCCTGCGAGTGACTTTGCATCAGACTGTACTTTGACAACATTGTCCATTCCGGCTACCTGGGCATAGTCTGCGTAAATGCATTTCCAGAGAACATTTTCTTTGCTGTCTATTACATTGCCTCGCTCTGTGTAAGCCCGAGCAATGGCTTCGGTCAGGTTCGTATAAACCGCTTTTTGTGTACCGGAAGCATATACAAAGTACTGCTCCAGCTGTTCTCCGCTATTTGAAAGATTCAATGTAACATCATCTTCATTTACCATAATTTTTGTTAAGAGAAGATCTGGAACTACCTGAATGTATACATAGTTCGGGAATTTTAAATAAAGCTGTGTCCAGTAGGTATCTGTATATTTGGAAGTCAGGGTTACTGCGTCAGATTCTTCTTTTTCTTTATAGCGAATATAATCCTTCGTTCCTGTTTTCTGGATTTTGCCTCCTGTTCTTTTTCCGAGTGTCATTTCAAGGATGCTTCCCTTAATCTGTGTGGACATAATATAGCGCCCGGCTTTTTGATATTCTTTGATTGTCTTTCCGTTAATATCAACGATGTGAATTTTGGTAATCGGGAAGCTTACAGTTCCGTTACTGCTCTTTGAAACATTTACGGCATTTGCCTCTCCATAAATAAAATCATTGGATAAAAAGCCAACGGCACGGATTCTTTTATCAGAACCTGCGGTAAAGTTCTGTTTTTTTCCTGATTCGAGATCTATCATTTCTATCTGCTTATTTTTATAAAGATTTTGCTCTTTTTCAATTGCGATAATGCTCTGATCTTTGGAAGCAGTCAGACTCTCATTCACAAGACCGGATTCTAATATTTTATCCTTTTTCTTCTCTAAATCAATTTCATGAAGGTCTCCCTCAAGTATACAATAAAATACGGATTTAGAGTTCAAATAGGAGAACTTCTCTAAATCTTCTTTCATGCTGTCATACGGCAGAGATGTGGAAAGGAAAGAAATCTCTTCGTTACAGTTTGTTTTTGCATCATATTTCATGACCTGGATTCCATTCATTCCTTCATGTCTTCCACGGTTAATATATCCATAAACAAGATAGAAAATATTTCCCTTATCATCCATGCTAAGCAGCTTGATTCCGTGGTTTCCTGTTGCATTTCTTATATCTGAAATATTTTCTGAAGCAAGGCTGTATATCTTGTACATATCAGAAGACTGATAATCATAATACCAGAGCTGGCCTTCCACAGCAAAGCACACTCTGTACCCTTTATCAGAATAAATGTAACTGATATTCTTTTCATTCTGAATACCCAGGCTGATAAGGTTATTGGCCGAATCAATGATGGATTCATTATAATAAGCATCCATTGTTCTCTCATAATCAAGAAGATACATCCTGTCTGCCGTATAACGCAGCTTGTAGGTCTCACTCAGGTCATAATACTGAATAACACCATCGCTTATTTCTGTAGAAAGGATTGTATTCACCCGAATTACTGTGTATGTGTTGTTCATTTCCTGAAGAGTAATACGTGGCTTTGTTTCCTGTTTTACTTCCATATTTCCAAAGGAAACGGCTTCTCTTCCAGAGTTGATACTTACTGATTCGAGATTATCATCTATCGTATCTGCAGATGTTTCAAGATAGCTGGCATTCTCATCCATTGTTGCCTTATCAAATAAATTATTATGGAATTTTAAAACAAATGCAAGGTAGTCATCTAAATGATAACCAGAACCACTCTGTACCTTCGTGTAGAAATAAATTCGTGTGCTGTCATTCAGTCTGACTGCCATTTTTAGATAATATACTTTATTTTCTGATAAGGTATTTTTAAATGTCAGCGTTCCCAGCTTTATATTTTTCTTTTTATTTTTGGTAAGCTGATTCAGTGTTCCTGTTTCTGTCGGTTTGTCCGGTGTTTTTTCAAATAATGTGTACTGAATTGCCGTAATGTCATAATCATAGTCATGAAGCTTTAAAATTACAGCATTTTTATTATTGGTAAGGGTAATCTGATTACGGACTAAAGAAAGATCAATGTCTTCCTTATATCCAGCCATCAGATTATAGCTGCTCGTATCATTTCCAATCTCAAGAACAGGATAGGATGGATTAGCCAGCTCTGCTACTGCACTTCCCTTTTCCATGCCCATTCGATTATTAAAAAAGACCAGTGCGCCGATGAAACACAATACGGCAACTGCTATGTGCAGGATTATCAACTGTACATTTTTACTCATTATTCACCCCTCCCTCTTCCTGAAGAAGCTTCCACAATGTCGGAGCAAATCCAAACTGTTCACAAAATGCATTTACCTCTTTTGAAGCCTTTTCTCTCTTCTTTGCGGACGGCTTTTTCCGATGTAAGGCACGAATTAAAAGGTTCTTTGGTGTATGCTCCATATCAATAAATTCTAAAATCTGTGTATCGTATCCCTGTTCTTCTAAAATTTTGGCACGGATACCATCTGTTGCAAGCGCACAGAAGCGCTCTTTTAAGATGCCATAATCTGTTATTGGCTCAAATTCTGATGCAGAAATCTGCTTATTAAGTTCATGCTGGCAGCATGGGACGGATAAAATAACAGATGCGCCCCAGCGTAATGCCTTATACAAAGCATAGTCCGTCGCTGTGTCACAGGCGTGGAGTGTTACTACCATATCTACCTGTGTAACGCCTTCAAATTCTTCTATGGAACCTTCATAGAAATTAAGCTTATCATAGCCATACTTCACAGCCAGACGGCTGCAGTTTTTTATAACATCCTTCTTTAAATCCAAACCGATAATACGAATATCATAACCTTTTAACTCTTTAAGATAGTAGTACATAGCAAATGTCAGATAGGACTTTCCGCACCCAAAGTCAAGAATTGTAATCTCCCTGTCCTTCGGAAGATGCGGCAGCACATCCTCTATAAACTCTAAAAAGCGGTTAATTTGACGGTACTTATCGTACTTTGTCCGCACAATCTTTCCTTCTGCTGTCATAACTCCAAGATCTTTTAAAAATGGGACAGCAACTCCTTCTGGTAAAATGTATTTCTTTGTGCGATTATGAAGCAAATGACTTTTATCTGATGACAGCTTTGCCACAACCGGATTATTCTGCTTCTTTACTTTAATTGCTGCCTTTCCCTTTTTGTTGATAAGTGCAGTAAGCTCTGCACCAGAAGTCTGCAGCTGTACCTGTTTATATAAGGGAAGTATCTTTTCCACTTCTTCTAATAATTCTCTCTTATTAAGATTCTTATGAAAAACCTGCGTCTTTGTATACGCCGCACTCTGAAAAACAAGTTTGTCCTTCACAAGAATCGGGCGAATATTGTACTTTTTCACTTCTTCTGCTTTTCTTGGATTACTTATCGTGAGAAGAAGCATCTGCTCATTTAAATTTTCTTTGATTTTGGTGAGTAAAAACTCCATGTTTATTCTCCTGTTATTTATTTCGATAATAAATGTATATTATAGCAGTAACCACATTATACTGCCAGCGCTTTTTCCACTATTTATTTTCAATCTATACTCGGTATTTCTCCCCGGCAGACTTGCAGAGACTCGCATCTCGCAGCAAGAATGCCGGGGCATTCTTGAATATTATACTGAAAATATCAGAACATCTCTTAAAATATTCATCTTGCGGACATAAGAATCTTTTGCATTATTGTGTTGAAAATACTTTCTGTCTGCGGTAATAGCGCTGTCTTCTGTGATTAATATTCCAATGTAATATTACCTGTATCAATGTGCGAAATGGAGTGATGGCATCCCGGAGAGAGACTTCTACAAAGTATGGATTTCTTATCATCTCTTCATCATCAGCCTGTATCATCTCCTGTTCCTCGCGATACTTTAACTTATCATACACCATATCCGCAATTTTTAAAATAGTTACCTTGTCTGGATATTCAGAATAAATCGGACTTCCCTTGTACTCATATTGATCAAGCAGGGCATCTCCAACAATCCACACCTCTCTTGCGACCATCGGCAGCATCTGGATAAAATATTCGTAGTCTTTCCAGTATCGCTGTTCTTCCTGTTGTAACTGCTCTGGAGGAAGTAATGCCTCTATTTGAAGATTTTCATTGCCCCAGTCAGTTTCCTGCTGTGTATTTTGTTCCTCATTTTGACATGCCATCATCTCTCGAAATCCCGGCAGCCATTCAAAATCAAAGTCTCCTTTTTTATTCATATAATGGTTTCCTGCTTTCGCCCAGTTTGATTTATCATATGCAAAATGAGAATGATTCGTGCTTATCTATTATTTTTATCAGACAGATACAACTTGTTTTCGATTCATACCGTTATTAAATATACGGAATTACTTCTTTTAAATTTTCCACTACTGCTACACATTTTTCCTGCTGTTCTTTTGGTATTGGAAACAAATCTGGAATGTTTATAACAGGCAGATTACCTGCAAGAGCTGCCTGCACGCCATTTGCGGAATCTTCTAATACAAGTGTCTCTTCTGGCTTTACATCAAATGCTTTGCAGATCTCCAAAAATACATCTGGGAATGGCTTGCCCCTTTTCACATCTTTTGAAGAAAGCACCATATCAAAATATTCGTTTAACCCAGTTCTGTCCAGGTATTCTTTAATAACATCTGTATCTGAGCCGCTCGCTACGGCTGTCTGCAAGCCTTTTTCCCGGACAACCTGCAAAAGCTCTCTCAAGCCTTCTTTTTCAGGAACTCCTTCTTCTCTGATTATCTGTTTGGAGCGGTTACCAACTTTTTTGTAAATGCCTTCCGCATCTACATCTTCTCCATAATAAACATAGTATTTCTTCTGAATGTCTTTTGCATTCATTCCCAAAAATCCTATATATTGTTCAAAGGTTGGATTATATCCCTCTTCCTTTACTATTTCGGTAAATGCTCTGTAGTTTACCTGTTCTGTGGCGAACATTAAACCATCCATATCAAAAATTATTAATTTTAACATATGTATCCTCCTGACGAAACTGGAGAAAACCCCGAGATAGCTATAACTATTTCGGGGTTCGTCTCCTGATTTAAATCAAAATCTTTCTATCTGTCGTGTTTATTTCTTCCTGTTGCTCTGCGTCTTCTACGATATACTTCTGCACTTCCTGCTGCAAGGGCTGCGGCTGCTAATGCTGCGTAAAAGAAGATATGTGAGTCATCTCCGGTCTTTGAGTTTTTACCTTTTTTGGTTGTTTTGTTAGAAGGGTTATTCTTGCTGGTGCTTGTTTTCTTTTTCTCTTTGCCGTCATCACCATCGTCTTCTTTTTTTGAATATTTTTTATATTCCGGATTTCTCTCGGTCATATCGTTTGTGATTGCTAATGTGCTGTCGGTGTTCTGCTCTGTGAAGGAAACAGTGATATCTCCATCATAGCTTACATCAAAGCCAAAGTCCGTGTTCTCTACCGGATTACCGTCTTTGTCTGTCTCAGCCACATAGTAGGTTCCATCTGCTAAATCTGTGAAGCTTACGGAAGTACTCTTACCATTCTGAATCTGTAATTCTTTCACATCACCTGTACGGTTTGTGTAGTAAGGGTCTGTGAACAGGCTTACATAAAATGTTCCACTGTACTTCTCAGAAATCTGTTCTCCATCTAATGTAACATTTTTCGTTACAGTAAGATTATGTAAGGTATTTAAGAAGTCATCTTCCGGAATAAGAAGCTGGTTTTCAATGACAGCATATGCTGTTTTCTGTGTTGGAGTAATCTCGCATTTTGTTCCATTACCCTCAATCTTGCAAACTTCGGAAGATTCTAACTTATTACCATCCTCATCTGTTTCTGCAACATAGTATGTTCCGTCTTTGAGGTGTTCAAATACAGTGTATGCTGACCATGCGCCCTCGCATTTCAATTCTTTTACATTAGAAACTTTCTGTGTGCAGTCGGCATCGCTAAATAATGCAACGTAAAAAGTTCTGTTTACTGCCTGATTTTTGCCCTGGAATGTAACCAGCTTACTTACAACAAGTTTACCCTCTTCACCAACTGGTGTTGTATCATCTTTCATGATAATTTCGTTGCCATCCACTGCTTTACCATCAATAGAAACCGTTCCGTCTTTATTTACAGTAAATGTAATATCTGCTGCAACTTCATAACCGCTTGGCGCAGTAACCTCTGCAAGTGTATACGTTTCTCCCGCAATGAGTTTCTGCTCAAATACATGGGCTTCTGTCGCAGACATCCAGCTTTCGATTACATTTCCTTCTTTATCTTTTAAAAGAAGTCTGGCACCGGCAACTTCGTTATTGCCTGTAATATCCATTTTCTTAATAGATACTTTTGTTACATCATCTTTTACAAGATAAACATCTTCGCCTGTTTCTTTATCCGTTGTCTTCTCAGCATCTGTCTTAATTGTTCCATCTACATTCACAGTAAATGAAATATTTTCTGCGTAAGTATAGCCATCTGGTGCTGCGGTCTCGACAAGAACATAGGACTCGCCTGCCTTTATAGCTGGTCCAAAGTCATGGAAGCTTTCCTTGCCGGATACCCAGCTGTCAAGTGCTTCGGCACCGTCTTTTACTGTGCCGTCTTCGTTGACATCTTCTGCTTTATAAAGCGTCATTGCTGCACCGGCAACTTCTCTTTCACCCGTCAGATCTGTCTTTGTGATGTTGAGGTGAATTACCTGATTGACAAACTGTGTTTCGGTTGTTTTCCCTTCTTCTACTGTGCCAGCTGTTTCTGCGGTAACCTTATTATCAATAAGGGTTACATAACGGTCTCCGGTTGTTTCTTTAATGCTGTAGGATACGCCAGCTGGGATGTTTGCGATCGTTGCGGTCTGACCGTCAGTCAGGCTGAGCTTGCCGTCAGTAATCTGAACAGTTGTTCCTGCAGTATTCTCACTCTTGTCTTCTTTGGTCTTATCCTGAGTGTCTGAATCATCTGACTTCTCTGTGTCCTTTTGTGTGATTGCTGCATTGCCGTTGAACGGTTTGCCATCTACTTCAACATAGAAGTCATAGGACTGCTCCTTATCCTGCATATTCCCTTTTACAGTCTTTGTAAAGGAGAAAGCGCCGAGCTTTCTTGTGTTGGTAAATTCTACGGTATCCCCTGTTTTATCAATGGTTCCTTCTGCTGTAGCTGCAACATTTTTATTGTTATCTGCATTGTTGTTACTGTCTGCATTCTGAACCGTATTATTTACTTTTACGGAAGCAGCATAGTCAGAATCTGCTACTTCCTCTACTGTGTACTTTGTACCAGAAGGAAGATCGCTGAATGCTGCACTCTGTGTATCCTTTAATGTGAATTCATATACACCATTCGTTGCTCTAACTTCTTCACTCTGCTCTTTATCGCTGTACTTGATTGTGAACTTGCGTGTATAAACTGCATCATTTCTTGTTAAAGTTACTTTGAACTTGAACTGCTTGTTATCCTTTGTTTCTGCATCTGGTGTGTACTGTCCGTACTCTGCTAACTTCTTAACAGTGAATCCGGTCAGTCTTGTGTTAGTGATAGAAGCTTCTGCATCTGTTGCTCGCTCTACACCATTCGCCGCTGTTCCGTTATCTCCAATGATACCGGTAAGATTGCTGTTTGCTGTCTCGAGATAGCCTTCCTGCTGTGTCTCTGTTACTGTGTAAGATGTACCGTATGGAATTCCAGAAATCTTAACTGCCTCATTATTTGTTAACGCTTTCAGCTCTAATTTAAGACTTCCATCTGCATCTGGCTTAACTGTTTTTGTTTCAGGCTGGTCTTTTCCCTCTTTACCTTTTCTTGTGACAGTGACATCACCACCTTTGCCATTATTAAAGTTTGTAAATGTAACTGTAAAGTCAAATGCTGTGTCTGCTTCACCGTCTTCGATAATCTTCTTGACAGTAAGGCTTCCTGTCTTTTTCTGGTTATTTAATGTGATGGTATGGGTGCTGTCATTATAGTTATTTGCGTAAGCATCTGCAACCTGAATCTGGCCTTCTGCATCCACTTTAAATGGAATGGCTGCTGCCTGAACATAATCGCTCGTCGGTACGGCTGTCTCAACTAAAACATAGTTCCCACCTGCCACTACCTTTCCGGTAAGGTCTTTTGCATCTGTTCCACTGGTCCAGGATGCTACGGCTGTTGCGCCAGTTTTTACTGTGGCTTTGCCTTCGCTGTCAAAAGTTACATCAGAGTTATTGTAAATTGCAAGCTGCGCTCCTGAAAGAGGTGCATCTGTTCCGATATCTTTCTTAAGGACTTTCAGTTCTGTTTTATATGTGTTTGTTACTGTCACATTTGGAACTGCATTAGAATCTGCATCCTGTGCCACTTTAACTTTCACATTTGAGACAGAATTGCCATCTACAGAATAACTTGCCGTATAAGCTGTTTTATCTGTTTCTGACCGGCTTGCAGCGTTCTCTGTCACATTGTAAGTTCCAACTGGAAGTCCGCTTACTTTCGCTTTATGTCCGGCTTTTAAACTAAAGGTCAATGTACTCTGTCCATCTTTTGTTGAAATAGCTGGCGTAATTGCTGCATTGTTATCGGTTGTGTCTGTTACTGTTGCTTTTGTGAGATCAGTATCTGTGTTACCTTCAGCGGCAGTTACTGACATTTCATAGGTTTCTTCAGGAATGTTGTTACCGATCACTTTTTTCTCGATGGTGAGGCTGCCGGCCGGCATGTTTTCTACCTGTATGGTCGCACCACCTGCAATTCCTGTTACCGTATATCCTGCTTTAGCACCAAAATCCTGCATTGCTTTTGTAAATGCAACATAAATTGTTTTACCGGAATTCTTATATCCAGGTGCTGCACTGACTTCTGTAAAACGATATAAACCATCTTTTTTCAAACCAATGAATTTAATTTTTCCATTCTCACCGGTCGTTTGTGTCTCTTTTCCCTCATTCATCACTGTCTCAAAACCAGTAATTTCTCCATTCTCGACTTTCGCCTTTTCCAGTTTAAACTTTGCACCTTCAATCAGTGCCTGTGTCTGACTGTCCACTTTTAAAATAGAAAAACTTCTTGAACCAGTAATTTCTGCTCCGGCACTTAAAACAATTATTTCCTTTGAGTTATTAATTGCCGTGTTCTCAACTCCCTCATACCATGCAGTATTGGATAAAGTAACTGCGGTATCTTCTGCAGCATTTATCGTAACCTTATACTTGATTACAACCTTTTCATCATCTGGAACTGTAAATTTGTATTCGTTATTATTTACATCTCCAGTTCCCGTTGTAAATGTACATCCAGACTGTGCCAGAGATTTTCCATTCACAGTGATACTATCTGAAAGCAGAGTCATAATCTTCGGCATCTGATCCACAACAGTAATTGTGTCTTTATCTTTTAAAAGATTCTCTCCATTTGGATTCACTGTTAATGTATAAGTTGCGGTAGAACCATTTATATATTCTGAATCTTTCTTAAGAGTAGTATTCTTTATGGTCTTGTTTGCAGTAGCTTCCGTACTGCTGTTACCATCATATTCTACTTTTGCCTTATTCTCATAAGTCTTTTCTGTATAAAGACCAATATATTCATCATCAACAAGAGTATCAATCGCTATTTTTACATAGCCTTCGTTACTGTTTTTGCTATCAGATTTTAAACCTATAACATTAAATGTTAACTTGTTTGAAGCTTCGTCATATACAATACTGTTGCTGTCTATCGCTGCTTTTGCTGCCTGTTTACCCCGTTCAGTAATCTGTATATTTTGTGTATTTCCTTTTGTTACATACTTGAGGCCTTCTGGTAAAGTATCCGTAATTGCTGCAACACTGTTTTCACCATCAAGCGTACCAAGTGTGCCGTCTTTGTTCAGTGTGATGAACCAGCGAATTGTACGATTTGTCTTGTCATAATCGCCGGCTTCCTTGCTGATGGATGAGTGTTTATACCATACCGTACTATCGCTGACTGATAGTTCCTGCCCCTCCCGGATTGTTAACTTACCTGCATTAGTATAGGTAAATTTATCTCCATCTTTATACTTGGCATCATCTCTTGCTACTGTATTCTCTGTATAGTAGGTAATAACAATTCTATTCGTACTGTCTGCATCAATTTCATGCAGGAAGGTGATAGTAAATTTATAATCATCATTATAAGTAAGTGTATAATCTTTACCCTCTTTTAACTTATTGCTTTCCTGTCCAAAATAAATATCTAATCCTTCTCTTAATTTATCTTCAGATACAAATTTATGATTCTTTGGAGAGGAAATTGTATCCACATAAGCAGAACCTTCCACAACACGTACCGGAATCGTTGTTCTCCACTTCATTTTTCCTGCAGTAACGCCAGATACATACTCTTTTGTTAAAGCAATTTCTTCTGAACCGGTTCCGCTCCAGTTTGTCTTGTGCTCATAGGAGCTGCCGTTAATGCCAATAGAAGCAGTATTGCTTATATGGTTATGACCGTTAGCTGTTGGCTTTGCATAGTAAGTAAGATAATATACAAATTCTCCAGCCTGCGCTGCTTTGTATGTCCATCCACCATCTGTATTCCATGTAAAAGTTCCATGTTCTAGTGTCTGCTTGTCTGAATCGTCCAATGAAATAATGTCTGTCCACTGTGTCTTACCACTTGCATTTTTTGCTTCAATTACTAAATTCCCTGTGTACGCATAATCACCGGTCATTTTATCTGTGAAAGTAAAGTTTCTGTCGAGTACTGGAGAGTTATTGTCTCCTTTATTTGCCTGAACTGTAAACTTCATTTTACCTGTTGCGGCATCCCATTCTCCCTTTTTAGAAATCCATTTCTTTTTAAGGTTTACTGTTGTTGTCGCAGACTTATCTTCTTCCATACCTGTTGCAGTAAGGGTCGCTTTATTTGTAAACTTCTTCTTAACTGTATCACTGGTATTTCCACTATTCTCCCATACGGAGTCTTTTAATTTCACACAATAGGTAAGCGTCTTTGTCTCACCCGGCTTCATTGTTCCAATATTCCAGATGAAATCTTTCTTGTTATTATCAATATAGATTTCTCCAGCACCCGGTTCCGTGCTATTTGTCTGTGTTGCACCTTCTATTGCATAATATTGTTCTATATCCTCTTTATCATCACTGAAAACATCAGTTACCTTAACTCCGCTTGCATCATCCTGATTTACATTTGATGCATTTACAGTAATCGTGTATTTTATCCACGTTCCTGTCGCGTCAACATGAATCCCTTTTGAAGTACCATATGTTCCATCAACTGTGGACTTTGTAATATTCAGGTTATTGTTAAAGACTTTATTCGAAGTAACTTCTGCCTTCTTCTCTGTTCCGGCAGTTACTGTAGCTGTATTGGATATGGTCTTATCTGTAATAGTATCATCCCAGCTATTCTTTATCTTAACAGAATAGGTAAGAGTCTGTATCTCTCCCTTTTCCATATCCCCAATTGTCCAGATACCTGTCTTTGCATCAAATGTTCCTTTGCTTGCATTTATATCCTTATATAAATTCTCCAGCATCTTCAAAGAATTGTCTGCAAACACATCCGTTACCTTTACGTCTTTTACTGTCTGTGTATTATCAGCAGGCGCTGTTACTGTAATTGTATAAGTGAGCTTTTGTGTCTTCGCATCAAATCCGGTAATCTTCTTTGTAACATTCAAATTTGTTTTATCTTCTTCCAGTTTTGGATCAAAATGAATGGTCTTCTTTACTGGTCCAAAAATAATGGTTTCTTGCCCTTTACCACCAAATTCCTTATTAAAGTTTCCGTTAATCCAGAAACTTCCTTGTTCTATTTTTCCACCACAGTCTGTAAGATAGCCTTCTGTAAATGTAATCTCAACCAAACCTTTTTTACTGATCGTAAACTTACCGACTACTTTACCTTCTTCGGTTAAATCTCCCTGCTGATCAGCAACAATTTCAATCTGTTCTGGAAGCTGATAATATAAAACCGTTCCCTCGCCGAGATTCTCAAGAGCATGATCTACATTGTCATACTTTACGATTATACTGACTGGCGCTCCTCTTGGAACCAGTGTACCTGCAGGCAGATCATCTAACGCTGTCTTCTTACCGTTAATGGTAACACTCATATCTACAGCTGTTATACATTTTGCTATATCAATTTTGGCTGCCCTGGCAATATTCTGATTCGAACTGTTACTGTCCGACCCTTTCGTTGCTGCCTCAGCGGCATCCTGCGTAGCGATTTTACTCTTTGCTGTCTTTTTCTTCGCAGCCGTTGTAGATTCTGCTTTCTTTTCCCGAGTAGCCGCTTCTTCTTTCTTCGTTTCCGCTTCTGTCGCAGCTTCCTGCGTTGTCGTCTCTTCCTTTTTAGCAGTCGTCTCCTGCTCCGCTTTCGAAGCTGTCGTACTTTTTTCTTTTGTTTCCGTCGTTGTCTCTTCTGTTGTAGCCTTTACTGCCTCTTTGTTATCCTTCGCAGATTGCATAGATGCAACATTCTCTGCCAATACCCCAGGAACATTCGATGTTCCTGTTGAGGTCCAAAGCATAGCCAACACAAGGGTCAAGGCTAAAAACACTTTCCCCGCACGTTTCATAGCAAATCTCCCTTCATCTTTAGAGTGTGTCCCTGTATTTTGTATACTTTTGTTATTATAAAGTTACCTAATGTATAATACCTAATTTCATGCCTTTTAGCAAATATGAAATTGATAATTTAATTCATTTAGTATAACAGACGCCCTTAAAGAGAGACGGCATCCTATATTTGTACCCTTAAAACGGGGATTGAATGCGAGCGTTCCCGCAAACATTCAACCCACAGTGACAGAGTCACAAATATAGGATGTATTCTCTCTTTAAGGGCGTCTGTCCTATCTCATAAATTAAATAGCTATCCCTGCATCTTTTCCATCAGACGTGCTGTATCTTCTGTCAATTTCTTTAAGGAATTAACCATAGCAGCTTTCTGTGCTGATAATTCATCGCACTGTTTCTTCTCTTCTTCCACTTTACGAAGGCTGTCCTCATGAATTTTCTTCGCTTCTTCAATGGCGTTTTCCTTATTCTCCTGCGCATCTTTTAAGAGTCTTTCGGCTGTTTTTCTTGCTTCTCCGATAATATCGGCTGCGTCCTGTCTTGCCTTTTCTCTTTCTCTTTCTGCCTGTTCTCTGGCTTCATCTAGAATTGCATTCTGTCTTCCTTCTAAATCTGACAGCTGCTTGCAAAGTAAATCTGCATTCTTCATGTAACGCTCATAAGCCTGGTCTGTTGTCTCTGGTGCTTTATTATTCTCGGCAGACTTCTCCGCTTCTTCGGCACGCGCTATCGCTTTCTCTGTTTTTTCTTTTTCTGCTGCAATTTCTGCCTCTAAGTCAGCTACTTTCTTCTGTGCTGCTACTAACTGTGCCTTTACAGTCTCTATCTCATCCTGTGCTTCATCTGCATTGGCTACGGCTACTGTGGATATTGGAGATTCCGTTGTAACTGTCTCTGAACCTTCCTCCTGGATATGTATACCTTCTTCTGGATTCTTTGCCTCTTCTGGCTGTTCCTCTGTCTCAACGATATCTTCCTGTGTATCTTTTTCTAGCTCTTCCATCGTCTTTCCTGTAGCTGCTGCCGCAATACCAAGAGCTGTCTTGCTCTCCTTTTTCAGTTCTTCTATCTCTTTTTCTTTCGCTAAAATGATAGCTTCTGCTTCATCACAAATTTTATCTAACTGAATATCAACTTCATCTTTATCATAACCAAACATAGATGTTTTAAATGTCAGTTCTTCTACATATGTTAACAATTCCTGCATATTCATAGCGGTTTCCTCTCTTCCTCTGGTTCGTGTCGCGCAGTGTACAATTCCAGAATTATTCAAAATCATTTCTTACTATTTATTATAAGCATTCTATAGTATTTGTCCAGTGAAAATGGCGCGAAAACCTTCAGTATGCCAGAGCGTGTTTGAAATACTTTCTGCAAATTAGAACGTGCAGATTGCAAGAATGATTTTTCAAACCCTCTCAGCTCATTAATATTAAAATGTCAGTCGCATCTGATACCATGTAGCTCCACCATGTACTGATTCTGAAACACCTTCATTCTGAAAACCAAATTTCTCATAATAATGAACTAATTTATCCTTACAGGTCAGGACCAGGCCTTCCCTGTCCTGTGCTCTTGCATCATTGATTGCGTAGCGAAGCAGCTTTTCCGCATAGCCCTGTCTTCGATATTTCGGCAATGTATTTACTCCGAAAATCATCTGCCACGCTCCCTTTTCATCATGAAGGCAAGCCTTCTCATACATTTCATCTGTCAGATTTTTTTCATCCGTTACCATTCCATCTACAAACGCAATTACTTTCTCTTCCTCACACATCAGCCAGAAATGGGTTCCATATTCCTTAATTCTCTCTGCAAATTTTTCTTTTGTCGCCGCCTCCTCAAAAGGAAAACATTCTGACTCCACAAAAGCAATCTCATCTAAATCTTCCATCGTTGCCATTCTAATCTGCATGTGTTCCATAACAATAAGCTCCTCATTCATCATAATCTTGTAATCTTCTTTTTACTTTCTTTCGAAAATATCACAATATCTAATATTTGTAATACACATTTGGTACTCATTTTACCTTTTATAGCATATTATAAATTACTTTTACAAAATTTCAATGTTCATTTTTAACAAAAAAGGGGATTTCGTTGCTGTGGTATTGTAGGGACAACAGACAAAAACCGGCTATTCTGTGTTTACATTTAATTTCTATCTTCCACCCAACAGGCAATTACCACAACAAAGCGGCGGAAATAATTCTGCTGGGGTCATAGACAGAAAGCGAAGAACACCATATTCTCCTATCTGTGGCCTCGGAGCAAGCGTTGGATGCGAGCCTTAAAGCGAGCATTCAACGTGCCGCGACTAAAGTCACAGATAGGAGAATATGGTGTTCTTCGTTTTCGTCTGTCTTACTATAAAATTATTTCCCCGCCACATCCAATCTGGTAATTGCTCTCTTAAGGGCGAGTTCTGCGCGACCGATATCAACTCCTCCCTGTTCGGAAGAAAGTCTCCTCTCCGCGCGGGTCTTAGCTTCTTTGGCTCTATTGACATCAATATTCTGTGGCCATTCTACTGCTTCTGCGAGAATAGTCATCTTTTCAGGAGTGATCTCCACAAAGCCGGAAAGAAGTGCAGCCTGTTTCTCCTCATTCCTTTCGGTAATGATGAGCCTGCCAGGTGCAATGATCTGCGTCATTGGGATATGGTCAGCGTAGATACCCACCTCTCCCTCTACGGTATTATATTCCACCATGTAGATGTCATTGGAATAAAAAATCCTGTCCGGCGCGATGATTTCGAGTCGGAATGTTTTGTCTGCCATAGAATCACCTACTTATTATATCTGGCTAATACATCGTCGATATTTCCTGCATTTAAGAACATTCCCTCTGGAATCTCGTCGTATTTACCCTCGAGAATCTCCTTGAATCCCTGAATAGTCTCCCCAAGAGGAACATAACGTCCTGTTGTTCCAGTAAACTGCTCTGCTACGAAGAATGGCTGAGATAAGAATCTCTGTACCTTTCTTGCGCGGGCTACGAGAACCTTTTCTTCTTCGGAAAGTTCGTCCATACCAAGGATGGCAATGATGTCCTGCAGTTCTTTATAACGCTGTAATATTTCCTGTACACCACGGGCTACCTGATAGTGTTCTTCGCCTACGATTCGAGGGTCAAGAATTCGGGAAGTAGACTCCAGTGGATCTACAGCCGGATAAATACCCTGTTCTACGATGGCACGGGAAAGTACGGTTGTTGCATCCAAATGAGCGAATGTTGTAGCCGGAGCCGGGTCAGTTAAGTCATCGGCCGGTACATATACTGCCTGTACGGATGTGATAGAACCGTTCTTTGTGGATGTGATACGTTCCTGTAACGCTCCCATCTCTGTCTGTAAGGTTGGCTGGTAACCTACCGCACTTGGTACTCGTCCCAGTAATGCGGATACCTCGGAACCTGCCTGTGTGAATCGGAAAATGTTATCAATAAATAAAAGGACATCCTTTCCACCTTCATCACGGAAATTCTCTGCGATTGTCAGTCCAGTAAGACCTACTCGCATACGTGCTCCTGGCGGCTCGTTCATCTGTCCAAATACCATCGCTGTTTTATCAATAACGCCGGACTCACTCATCTCTGTATAGAGGTCATTACCTTCACGGGTACGCTCTCCTACACCGGTAAATACGGAATATCCACCATGCTCTGTCGCTACGTTACGGATTAATTCCTGAATGAGTACGGTCTTACCTACACCGGCACCTCCGAAAAGACCAATCTTTCCACCTTTCTGGTAAGGACAGAGAAGGTCTACTACTTTGATACCAGTCTCTAAGATTTCTGTTTCTGTTGCCTGTTCCGCAAAAGTCGGTGCCTTACGGT